>Ga0247825_10002150_pt1 | contig 13042 bp, 11 predicted proteins | sample 13C_Vanillin_Day_FD_194413 | JGI IMG/M metagenome (GOLD analysis project Ga0247825, IMG submission 194413) | Soil microbial communities from agricultural site in Penn Yan, New York, United States - 13C_Vanillin_Day48 | ecosystem: Environmental > Terrestrial > Soil > Agricultural land | place...
CGCCGTCGGCGATGCCGTCACCAACGTCGCGGTCGGCGACAAGGTGATCCTGCACCCCCTGATCACGTGCGGGCTGTGCCGGGCATGCCGATTCGGTGACGACGTCCACTGCGAGAACAGCCAGTTCCCCGGTATCGACGTCAACGGCGGCTACGCCGAGTACCTGCGCACCACCGCCCGTAGCGTCGTGAAGATCGACGACACGCTCGAACCGGCGGACGTCGCCGCACTCGCCGACGCCGGCCTGACCGCGTACCACGCGGTTGCCAAGGCCGCGAACACGACCCGGCCCGGGGACGTCTGCGTGGTGATCGGGGCCGGCGGCCTCGGCCACATCGGCATCCAGGTCCTCAAAGCCATCTCCGGCGTCACCGTCGTCGTGCTCGACCGCAACCCCGAAGCCGTCGAACTGGCCGTGAAGATCGGTGCCGACCACGGCATCGTCGCCGACGGCACCCACATCCAGCAGGTACTCGACCTGACCGGCGGACACGGCGCCGAGGCCGTCGTCGACTTCGTCGGCGAAGGCGGCGCCACCCGGGAAGGCATCGCGATGCTGCGCCGCGCCGGGAACTATTACGTCGTCGGATACGGCGAGAACATCGACGTCCCGACCATCGATGTGATCTCCACCGAGATCAACTTCATCGGAAACCTCGTCGGCTCCTACAACGACCTCCAGGAGCTCATGACCCTTGCCGCCCAGGGCAAGGTCACGTTGCACACAACCCGGTACCGGCTCGAGGACTTCCAGCAAGCCCTCGACGATCTCGATGCCGGGCGGGTGCGCGGCCGGGCGATTCTCGTCCCGTAGCACGCCGCATTCTCCGCATAAGAAAAGTAGGAAAGGACCATCAGCCATGGCAAAAGAGCTGCGGTACAACACGGACGCCCGAGCCCGACTCGAACACGGCGTCAACGCCCTCGCCGACGCGGTCAAGGTGACCCTCGGCCCCAAGGGGCGCAACGCGGTGCTCGAGAAACTCACCGGGCCGCCGACCATCACCAACGACGGCGTGACCATCGCGCGCGAGATCCAGCTCCGCGAACCGTTCGCGAACATGGGCGCCCAGCTGGTGAAGGAGGTGGCGATGAAGACCAACGGTGTCGTCGGCGACGGCACCACCACCGCAACCGTGCTCGCCCAGGCCATGGTCCGTGAGGGGCTGCGCTCCGTCGAGGCCGGAGCCAACCCCATGCGGGTCCGACGCGGCATCGAACGAGCCGTTTCCGTCGTCGTCGACTCCCTCCGCGAGCAGGCCTCGCAGATCGGCGGCCAGAGCGATCTGCAACGCATCGCGACGCTCGCCGCCAGCGACGACGACGTGATCGGACACGCCATCTCGAAGGCCGTCGACTACGTCGGCAAGTCCGGAGTGGTCACCACCGAGGAAAGCGACACCCTCGGGTTGTCGGTCGACATCGTCGACGGCATCGAGTTCGACCACGGTTACACCTCGGGGTACATGGTCACCGACCCGGAGCGGATGGAAGCGGTCCACACCAATCCGCTGATCCTGCTGACCAACAAGAAGATCACCCAGGTCCAGGAGATCATGCCGGCCGTCGAGGTCGCCAAGCGCGCCGACCGGCCGCTGGTGGTGCTCGCCGAGGAGGTCGACGGACCGGCCCTGCAACTGCTCGTCGGCGGCAACATGCACAAGACGATGCAGTCGGTGGTCGTTCGGGCCCCCGGTTTCGGGCACCGTCGGGTCGCCGAGCTCGAAGACCTCGCGGTGGCGCTCGGTGGGCACGTGATCGCCAAGGACACCGGGATCGAACTGTCCGAGGTCAGCGTCGAGCATCTCGGTTCGTGTGACCGGATCACGGTGACCGAGAACGAGACCACGATCGTCGGTGGCCACGGCGACCAGCGCCTCCTCGACGCGCGCATCGCCCAATTGGAGTCCCAGCTCGAGCGCGCCAAGATCGAGGCAGATCAGGAAAGCCTCGAACTGCGTATCGCCCGGCTCACCGGGCGGGTCGCCGTCATCCGCGTCGGCGGCGCGACCAGTGTCGAACTCAAGGAGCGGATGCTGCGCGTCGAGGACGCCCTGGCCGCCACCCGCGCGGCGGTGGAGGCGGGCATCGTCTCCGGCGGTGGCACCGCGCTGGCACAGTCACACCGGGCACTCTCCGACCTCGACCTGTCCGGAGACGAGGCCATCGGGTGCGACGTCGTACGGCGCGCCCTCGCCGAACCGCTGCGCTGGATCGCGATCAACGCCGGATTCGACGGCGACGAAGTCGTCGAGGTGGTCGCCGGTCTCCCGCTCGGGCACGGATTCAACGCGCTCACCGGTGAATACGGAGACATGTTCGACGACGGGGTGATCGACCCGTTCAAGGTCACCCGCGCCGCACTCGAAAGTGCGGCCTCGATCGCGGCACTGCTGATCACCACCGAAACCGCTGTGGTGGAGGAGATCATCGGCAATCCCGGCGCCATCATGGCGCCCGGCTTCGGCGATCTCGCCGAAGGCATGGTTCGCCCGTCGAACATTTACTGATGCAGCCGAGTGGGTCGCCGCCACGACCGTCTGACGAGGCGGTGACCCGCTCTCGCTGCTCGCGCAAACCCACCCCTCCGGCGCCCGTATGCCCGAAAGAAAGTGAAGCATCGTGATTTTCATCGTGGTGAAGTTCAAGGTCCTCGACAAGCATCAGAACGACTGGCTGCTCGTCACCAAGGAGTTCACCGACGCGACCCGATCCGAACCGGGCAATCTGTGGTTCGAGTGGCACCGCAGCGCCGACGACCCCGCCGAATTCGTATTGATCGAGGCGTTCCGGGACGGGCAGGCCGGTTCTGACCACGTCGCCGCCGACCACTTCCGGAAGGGACTGGACGCGATGCGTCCCGCGCTGAGTGAGACACCGCGCATCATCCACACCGACCTACCCGGTACCGACTGGTCCCGCATGGGCGAACTGGAAATCACCTCGTAATCGATCCGAGCCGGCGCATCACATCCGGCCGGCAGGGAAGGACAAGGCATGACGGTCGTGACGAGCGGCCCCGTCGCGGATCTGATCGCGGAACTGGGCGATGCCGCGGTAACCGACAGCGACACCATGATCGCCTACACCCGCGATCAGGCGTTACTCTGCCCGTCCGGGCTTCCGCTCGCCGTCGTCCGCGCCCGGACCGTCGACCATGTCGTCGCGACTCTGAAAACAGCGCACCGACATGGTATTCCGGTCGTAACGAGAGGTGCGGGCACCGGGCTGGCCGGCGGAGCAAACGCTATCGACGGCTGCTTCGTGCTGAGTACCGAGAAACTCGACCGCATCCTCGCCGTCGACGAACAGTCCCGCACCGCCACGGTCGAGGCGGGAGTGATCAACGGTGACCTCGCGACCGCGGCGGCAGCGCGCGGACTGTGGTACGTCCCCGACCCCGGCAGTCGCGCCATCTCCACGATCGGCGGGAACCTCGCAACCGACGCCGGCGGCGCCTGCTGTGCAAAATACGGGGTCACCGGCGACCACGTCGCCCGGATCAAGGCGGTCCTCGCCGACGGCCGGATCATCCACACCGGCGCCGTCACCCGCAAGAATGTGGCCGGTTTGAACCTGACTCGACTACTGGTCGGGTCCGAGGGCACCCTGGCGGTGATCGTCGAGGCGACCATGCGGCTGCGCCGGACGCCGGTGCACACGGCCACCGTCGCCGCCGCCTTCCCCGATACCGTCCAGGCGGTCGACGCGGTGCTGGCGATTCAGGCGGTGGCCGACCCGAGCCTGGTCGAACTCATGGACCGCACCACCATCGCGGCCGTCAACGACATGACCCACATGGGTCTCGACGAGACGGCCGGCGCGCTGCTGCTGATCCAGTGCGACGGTGACGCCGCAGAGGCGGAAGCCCAGCGCAGCGCGGACGCCTGCCGCGCCGCCGCGGCCACCGAGTTGTACGTGAGCACCGACGCCGCCGAAGGTGACGCCCTCATGCAGGCGCGCCGTGTGGCGCTGACCGCCCTGGAACGCCGCGGCAGCACCCTGCTCGACGACCTGGCCGTGCCGGTCCCCCGGCTACCGCACATGCTCGAGGCCATTACCCGGATCGCCGACCGCCACCGACTGCTCATCGGCACGTTCGGGCACGCCGCCGACGGGAACCTCCACCCCACGATCGTGTTCGACGCGGCCGACCCCGACTCCGCCGACCGGGCCCATCGGGCCTTCGACGAGATGGTGACCCGATGTCTGGCGCTGGGCGGATCGATCACGGGCGAGCACGGCGTCGGCAGCCTCAAACGCCGCTACCTCGAACCCATGATCGGCTCGGTGGAGAGATCCCTGATGACAGGCATCAAGGCGGCGTTCGACCCGACCGGAATTCTGAACCCGGGCCGCGCGATATGACGACCACGACCCTGCATGCCCGGTCGACGCGGGACGACGACCTGGTCCTGGAATTCGGCACACGGTGGGCGGTGTTCGGCGGCGGCAACGCCGAAGACATCTTCATGACCTTCGGCTGGACGGAGGCGCGGTACTTCCGACGACTGCAGGTCCTGGCCGGGCGTCGGTTCTCGCCCCTCGACGCCTCACTCCGGCACCGTCTTCTCGCCGTCTGCACCGAGCGCATACAGCAGATCGATCATCCGCCCCACCCTGCGACGAAAGGCCCCGACCATGACAGCGCACCCCGGACGGCGGCGCGGCCGTCCCGCCACTGAACCCGGCCCTCCTCCGGTTCCGGGCACCCTCACACCGGCCGACCTCGCCAGCGTCCTCGAAGTACTGACCGGTACCCGGGCAGCGGTCGAACACCCCCCGACGGACCGTCTCATATTGAGACGCGTCTCACATCGAGACGACGTACGCTCAGGTTCATAGACCTGTGGAGAAACGGGGCGTAAACACGGCATGACCACCAAGGACCTGCAGAAGGCGCGAGAGCTGTTTCTCGCCGACAACGATCTCGACAGCTCCGTTCGCCAACCCATCTCGTTCTCCTGGCAACGATCGAAGTCGCTCAAGGTGAGCCCCGATCAGCTCGACCTCCCATTCGTCCGAGAGCCGAATCTGGACTGTCCTCTCGTCGCGGCCGCCGAACCCGTGTTGCGACAACTAGCGGACGGCCTGGTCGACGAACCGGTCAGCGTGATCCTGACGTCGGCTGACGGAGTGATCCTGACCAGGATCACCGCCAGCCGGCAACTCAATCGCACCCTCGACGACGTCCAACTGATACCCGGATACAGCTACTCGGAAGAGTTCGCCGGCACCAACGGCATCGGCACGACCCTGGAAACCCGCCAGCCCACCCTCGTCACGGGCGCCGAACACTATGCCGACTGCCTCGGGCAACTGGCCTGCGCGGGTGTCCCGATCACCCATCCGATGTCCGGCACTCTCGTGGGTGCACTCGATCTCACCGGCTGGGTAGAGGACGGCGGCCCGTTGCTGGCCACGCTCGCCAAATCCGCCACGGCTCAGATCGAAGGCCGTCTCCTGGCGCAGGCCAGCGCCGACCAGACCTCGTTGCTCAACGCGTATCTCAAGGCGTGTCGCCGATCGCCGCAGACCGGGGTGCTTGCGCTCGGAGACGATGTCGTCCTCGTCAACCGACGACTTCGCGTGGCGCTGGACGCCCAGGATCAGGCAGCGCTACTCGAACACGCCGTCGACCTGAGCAGCGTAAACGCCACCTATCGGCATATCGTCGCCCTGCCCAGCGGTCAGACGGCCAGGTTGTCCTCGATCGAGGACTTCGGGCTCGGAGCCCGCAGGCCGATGGCCTTGTTCTACGTACATCTCCTCGACGTCCCCACATCATCTGTCGCCTCTGCACCGGCAAGCGCCGTGCTTCCCGGCGTCACCGGCACCAGCGCGTCCTGGCGCCGCACTTGCCAGCAGATCGCTCGCTGCGCACGCGAGCAGCAGTGGGTCATCGTGTCGGGTGAGCCCGGAAGTGGTCGCGGATCCGCTCTCAAAGCTGTTGCCGTCGAGCATATTCCCATTCGAACCCGGATCTTCACGGCAGCCGAACTCTCCGACGACGGCACTGCGCTGCCGGCCCTCGAACAGGAACTCGACCAGGAACGATTCAGCGTGATCCTGCGCGACATCGACCTGCTCAGCGAGCCACAGCAGCGGGTTGTCGCCGACCTGATCCAAGGGCGCGAACATGCCGGATGGATCGGCGCGACCATCGGCGGCACCGATCACAACACCGATCTCGATGCACTGCTCCTTCCCCACTTCAGCCACACCGTCACGATGCCGGCCCTCCGGCATCGCATCGACGATCTGCACAGTCTGGTACCGCATCTGCTACGACAACTCGGTCGCGGCGCGGAGCTGTCCCTCTCGCCTGCGGCAATGCGCCAACTCTGCAAGTACAGTTGGCCCGGAAACGTCACCGAACTCCGGCAGGTCCTGCACGAGGTCGTCCAACGTCAGCGCTCCGGCGTCGTCGAAGTCGAGCAGCTGCCCCCGATGTGCCGGGCCCTGAGCCGGCACACCCTCACCCAGATCGAAGCCCTCGAACGCGACGCTATCGTGCGCAGCCTCGAAGAGAACCACGGCAACAAGAAGGCCGCGGCAACAGCTCTCGGCATCTCGCGCGCCACGATCTACCGCAAGATCAAGGAATTCGGCATCGACGTGTGACGCGCCGTTCGTCAGACAACCTATTGTCATCCCTCCGTTCGTGTCAGGAAATGAGACAGTCACCGCGCCGCAGTCGGCGGAACATGAGGTCAGACAGAAAAACCCACGCGGATCTCGACTCGTCGACGAGCAACCCCTTTCGGGTACGGATCCGCGGCCGGAGTGGACTAGGACGACCCATGAACACGAATCCGCTTGGCGCAGTGACCCGCTCGGAATCGCACTGCAAGACCGCCCGCGTGTGGCTGGTCGCCGGGCTGGCGCACACGTCCGAACCCGCCGACCGTCCCGCCGTACGTGACGATCTCATGCGAACCTGGGTTCCGGAGCCGGGCAGCGGTTACCGCACTCCCGACGGCCGCCGTCGCACGACGTGGGCGCAACTGCACTCCCGGTTCGATCTCGTCGAGGTGACCCCATGACAACCCCCTGCACGATCCGGCCGGCCCCGCGCCTTCGCCACGCGACACTGAATGATCAACTCGCGCGGGAGGACGCCGCCGAGGACGCGCAGCGCCTGTCCCCGGACGACCGCACGACGTGTCCGTTGCACCGGCGGTGGATCCACCAGTGCGTCGCCTCGCCGGTCCACGTCAACGCAATCACCCGGCACCGCTGGTGCCGTCGATGCGCCGTGCCGCTCACGGTGACCGTGGACGAGGTGACACGGACGGTCACGATGGTCTGCCCGGCCTGCGGTGACGGTGGCAGCCCGGCCACCGCGCGTCTGGTGGTCGCCTGTCGTGCCAGTTTGGGCTTCGCCCCCGTGAGTACTTATTAACCACGGGCGGTTAATAAGTACTCACGGGCGCGGAGCGCACGCGGGCAGGGCCGCGGACGCGAGGAGGACCACGGCCATCCCCGCCCACTGCGGTGGGGACAGTTGCTCGCCCAGCAGAGCCTGTGCGGCGAGCACCCCGACCACCGGTTCGAGCAGCCCGAGGAGGGCGACGGACGCCGATCCGAGTGCGCGCACGGCGATGAAGGAGCAGCCGATCCCGATGGGCATCAGGAGGAGTCCCTGGACCAGGATGGACCCCCACCCGCTGGGTGCGAACGTCCAGGACTGTCCGTCGACGACGGCGATCGCGCCGGTGGCGATTCCGGCGCCGAGTGATGCGAGTGCGCCCGCGGCGACGGGGCTGACCTGGTGCACCCATCGTTCCCCGACTACCAGGTACAGCGCGTACCCGGCGGCGCTGAGGAGGGCGAGCACCGCCCCGTTCACGGCGACCGCGGAGGTGCTGGCACCCGCGACGAGTGCGATGCCGCCGGACATCGCGACGGCCAGCACCAGCTGACCGCGGTTGATCCTGTTCCGGGTGACCACCCAGACGAGTGCCATCACGAACAGCGGGTAGATGTGGACGATCACGACCGCGATCTGGGCACCGGTGACCCGCACCGCGGCGAAGAAGCACAGCAACTGGATGCCGAACAGCGGGCCGCAGACGCAGCACAGTCCGACGGCGGACTTCCAGGTGACGCCCTTCAGCCTTCCGGTGGACCAGGCGAGAAGGAACAGCAGTGCGGCACCGACGAGGCTGCGGAGGCAGACGAGGACGGCCGGTGACACGCCGCCGGCGTAGCCGATCGCGGCGAACGTGGGGGTGAGTCCGTACGCGATCGCGGAGGCGGCACCGCATCCCCAGGCGACCGCACCGCCGCCGCGCGTCCGCCGTTCCGTGGTGCTAGCGACCATGGGCCCGAACGCGCCGGGCGGCCCGCGGAGGCCGGGTCACCATGTGCGCGGCGCGACGAGTTCGTCGTGGACGAACTGCACGAGTACCTCTTTCATCGCGGCGACGGTCATGTTCGGTGCGCCGGTGAGGACCTGGATGGCGGTCCCGTCGGTGAGCGCGGTCAGTCGCTGCGCGATCGTCTCCGGGTCGACGTCGGTGCGGAAGATTTCCTGCCGTTGTCCGCGCCGGACGATCTTGACGACGGTCTCGTGCCAGCGCGCGTAGTACGTGTTGTGGAAGGGGCGGAGTTCGGGTCGGAGCGTTGCCTCGGCCCAGAACTGCAACCAGATGGACCACTCGTCGCGCAGCGGCCCGACTCGGGGCAACTGCATGTCGATCAGGCGGAGCAGTCGTTCGTGGGCGTTGTCGATCGCCTTGAGTTCACGGCTCTGCCGGTCGAAGGCGTTGTCGATGGCGTGGCGGAGGGCCGCGGTCAGGACGTCGCTCTTGCCGGGGAAGTAGTAGTGCACCGCCCCGGTGCTGGTGCCGACGACCTGGGCGATGTCGGAGATGCGGACCGAGTGGTATCCGCGCTCGGCGATCAGTTGAGCCGCAGCATCGAGTATCGCCGTTCGGCGCGCGTCCTCGGTGAGTTGAGCGGTCACTGTCCCTCCTTCGATTGTCATCTGACTGATTCATCAAATCATACGCGTCAAACTGACGCATCAGTCAGACAGCTGTTTCCGGACCCGGAAATCGTCAACGGCCGATCTGAACGCGCATAACAGCAGGTAAATGGTGGTAATCACGCTAAATTCACATCTGATCGTCGGATCAGTTTCGACGCAACCCTTGACATCTGTGGGCTGGATCACGGTATAACTGATGCATCAGTCAGACCCCATTGGTCGGAACAGTAGCGACGAGAGGCGAACGCTCGATGGAATGTGAGAACCCAGGTGGAGGCGCCGGGCAGGTGCTGCGCCCCGACGTCCATCGCGGGCGGGTGGCACTGATCACCGGTGGAGGCACCGGGATAGGGCGCGCGATCGCACTGGACATGGCGCGGTGTGGAGCCGACGTCGTGATCAGCGGCCGCAGGCCCGAGCCCCTCGAGAAGACCGTCGCCGAGATCGAGGCACTGGGCGGACGGGCGCTCGCCGTGCCCGCGGACATTCGCGACGAAGAGCAGGTGACCGCCCTGGTCGGCCGGGCCCTGGAGCGGTTCGGACGCATCGACATTCTGGTCAACAACGCCGGCGGTCAGTTCGCGGCGCCTGCCGAGGACATCACGAGCAAGGGGTGGCGCGCCGTTCACCGTCTCGCCGTCGACGCCACGTGGGCGGTCACCCGGGAGGTCGCCGTCCGAGCGATGATTCCGCAGCGGTCGGGATGCATCTTCTTCATGGCGTTCTCCCCGCGCCGGGGGATCGCATCGATGGTCCACGCGACGTCGGCCCGCGCGGCCCTCGAAAATCTCGCCTCCGGACTGTCGCTGGAGTGGAGCCGGTACGGAATCCGGTCGATCTGCATCGCCCCCGGCACCATCGCCACGGAGGGCATGGAGGAGAACTACACGGAAGAGGCCCGCGCGCAGTGGACGTCGGCGGTGCCGCTCGGACGCCTGGGCACGGCCGAGGACGTGTCCGGGGTCGTCACGTTCCTCGCCTCGCCCGCAGGCAGTTACGTCACCGGGACCACGCTGGTGATCGACGGCGGCGCCGACGCCTGGGGCACGGGCCACCCCGCACCGAAGGTCGAGGAGACCCGATGAGCACGATCACCGGCCGCGACCTCACGGCACTGTTCGACCCGCGGTCGGTCGCCGTCCTCGGTGCGAGCAACGACGAAACCAAGTACGGCAACTGGATCAGCGTCCAGGCGCTCCGGATGACGGGCCACCGGTCGGTCCACCTCGTCAACCGGCGCGGCGAGCGCATTCTCGGTCAGCCGTCGCTCCGGAGCCTGTCGGAACTCGACGAACGGGTCGACCTCGTCGTCATCACCGTTCCGGCACAGGGTTTCGAGGAGGCGGTGGACGACGCCCTCGCGGCGGGCGCCACCGCGATCGTCGGTGTCACCGCCGGCTTCGCCGAACTCGGCGCTGCCGGAAAGGCGGTGCAGGATCGGGTGGTGGCGCGGGTGCGGGCGGCCGGAGCGGTTCTCCTCGGGCCGAACTGCCTGGGTGTGCTGGATTCGAGCACCGCGCTGACGCTGGCGTCGAACCCGCTGCCCGCCGGACGGGTCGCGCTGCTCTCGCAGAGCGGCAACATGGCACTCGAACTCAGCCAGTTCCTCGAGGCTCGCGGACACGGGTTCTCCCGGTTCGCCTCGCTGGGGAACCAGGCGGACCTCGGCGCCGCCGACCTCATCCGCTCGTGCGTAGAGCACGACGAGACCGAACTCATCGCCGTGTACTGCGAGGACTTCGGCGACGGGCGGGCGTTCGTCGATGCCGCCGCCCAGGCGTCGCGGGCCGGAAAGCCGGTGCTGCTGCTGACGGTGGGTGGCAGCGAGGCCTCCATCCGCGGGGCGCAGTCACACACGGGATCGCTGACGTCCGACAGCGCGGTCATCGACGCGGCTTGCCGCGCAGCCGGGGTGTACCGGGTGTCGAGTCCGCGGCAGCTGGCGGACGTCGCCGCGACACTCCTCGGGTACGGACCGGCGGAGGTGCGCCGGGTCGGTGTCGTCGCCGACGGCGGCGGGCACGCGGGTGTCGCGTCCGACGTGGTGGAGGCGGCCGGACTCACGGTTCCGGAGTTCCCCGCCGACATCAGCGGCGCACTGCGCGACCTGTTGCCGCCGTCCGCCGGAGTGACCAATCCGGTCGACCTCGCGGGCGCCGGGGAACAGGACATCACCTCGTTCGTCTCGGTCCTCGACACCATCCTGCAGAGCCCGGCGGTCGATTCCGTGCTTCTCACCGGATATTTCGGCGGCTACGGCAGTTACGGCGAGAACCTGGCGCGCAAGGAGATCGACACCGCCCGGGCGATGGCGGAAACGGCGCGTGCCCACGGCAAGCCGGTCGTCGTGCACACGATGCATCCCGACAGCGCCGCGGCGAGGGTGCTCGCCGACAGCGGGGTCCCCGTCTTCCGTGCGGTGGAGGACGCCGCCGGGGCGCTCGGCGTCATCGCCGAAACCGCTGCGCCGCAACATCGGACGAGTACGAACAGCCTGCCGTCCGTCTCGGTGACCAGCGACGCGTACTGGGATTCGCGTGAACTGTTCCGCGCCGCCGGCGTCGAATTCCCCGCAGCGCGTCTGGTGCAGAATTGCGCCGAGGCGGTGGCGGCGGCCGAAACCGTCGGATTCCCGGTGGTCCTGAAAGCGATGGGCCTGCTGCACAAGTCCGACTCCGGCGGGGTCGCCCTGGGTCTGGGGTCGGCGGAACAACTCGCCGACGCGTTCACCCGCATGGACGCCTCGCTCGGAGCGTCCGCCTACTGCGTCGAGGCGATGGCCGACCTGAGCGAGGGCGTCGAACTCATCGTCGGGGTCCAGACCGACCCGCGGTTCGGTCCGGTGGCGATGGTGGGTCTCGGCGGCATCTTCACCGAGGTTCTCGCCGACGTGTCCTTCGCACTGGCGCCGGTCGACGCGGAGACCGCCCGCGGCCTGCTCGACAACCTGCGGGCGTCCGCTCTGCTCCGAGGGGTGCGCGGCAGGCCGCCGATCGACCTCGACGCCGCCGCGGACGCCGTCGCCGCGATCACGGCCGTGGCCACCGCACACCCCGAGATCGCGGAACTCGAGATCAACCCCCTGCTCGTCACCCCGAAGCAAGCCCTCGGACTCGACGCGCGCATCGTCCTGAACTCATCGAACACCAACTGACACAAGGAAGTTCTGAACCATGGAATTCGCATACAGCCCCCGCCTCGCCGACCTCAAGGAGCGCGCCCGCGCCCTGACCGACACGATCATGCAGTTCGAGGACGAGTGCGAACGCAACAACGGGATCTCCGACGAATCCCACGCCACCATCAAGGTGGCCGTCCTCGCATCGGGACTGCAGGCGATCAACACCCCCGTCGAATACGGCGGAGCCGGACTGACGGTGCTCGAGCAGGCCGTCGTGCAGGACGAACTCGGCAAGCTCACCAATGCGCTGTGGGACACGGTGTGGCGGCCGGCGAACCCGCTGACCCACGCGACCCCCGAACAGCGGGAGCGCTACCTGATCCCCGGCGCCCGCGGCGACCGCCGCGACGCCGTCGCGATCTCCGAGGCCAACGCCGGTTCGGACTTCTCCGCGGCGAGCACCACCGCGACCCCCGACGGCAACGGCGGCTACATCATCAACGGCGAGAAGTGGTTCGTCACGGTCGGCGACGTCGCCGACTACCTCATCGTGCTGGCCAACGTCGAACCCGATCACGCTGCGACGATCTTCCTGATCGACGTCGACACCCCGGGCGTGAAGATCAAGCACATCCCCCGCTACACGCACACGTTCGTCTACGAGCACCCCGAGTTCACGTTCGAGAACGTGCGCGTCGGCGCGGACGCCGTGCTCGGCGGCATCGGGCAGGGCCACGACCTCACCCGGGACTGGTTCACGGAGGAGCGGCTGATGATCGGCGCACGCACGATCGGTGCGGCCGAGCGGGCGCTGACCCTGGCCGTCGACTGGGCGCGGGAGCGGGTGCAGGGCGGCGAGCCGCTGATCAACCGTCAGCTGATCCAGGGCATGATCGCCGATTCCGTCGTGGACATCACCACCAACC
>Ga0247825_10002151_pt1 | contig 13039 bp, 6 predicted proteins | sample 13C_Vanillin_Day_FD_194413 | JGI IMG/M metagenome (GOLD analysis project Ga0247825, IMG submission 194413) | Soil microbial communities from agricultural site in Penn Yan, New York, United States - 13C_Vanillin_Day48 | ecosystem: Environmental > Terrestrial > Soil > Agricultural land | place...
AGCTGAGTGGCACGGACGGCGCGGTCAAGCCGTTCTGGTCTCCCGACAGTGGAACGATCGGGTTTGGCCGTGCGGGCCGACTGTGGCGCGTGAGTACGGCCGGGGGGGCGCCGGTCGTCATCTGCGACCTGCCCGGGAGCAACTGGGATCAGGACGCTGGCGGCGCCTGGCTGCCCGACGACACGATCGTCTTCACAACCGGCGGCTCGCCGCTCATGCGCGTGCCCGCGGCCGGCGGCGACCCCGTGCGGCATCTGGCTGCCGACGCCGCCGGCGATCTGCACTTTCACTTCGCGCATGCGCTGCCAGGGGCGCGAGGTCTGCTCTACGTCGTCCATCGCGACTCCGGGCCGGACACGCTCGAGGTGTTCGCGGGCGGCACCCGCAAGATCCTGTTGCAGGCGCCCGGCCAGATCATTCGTGACCCCGTGTACTCCGCGACCGGGCACATCCTCTTCTCCAGGGCGCCCGTCAACGAGGGCGTCTGGGCACTGCCGTTTTCGCTCGACCGGCTCGAGGCGAACGGCACGGCGTACCTCGTGGAGGCGGGCCTCGGGACGCCGAGCGTCTCGACCACTGGCACGTTCCTCTACCTGCCAGCGGCGACCACAGTGCCCACGCGCCTCCAGTGGCTCGCGCGGGACGGGACGCGGCTCGAGGCCATCGGCGAGGCCGCGCAATTCGATGTCTTTCCCGAACTGTCGCCCGATGGCACACAGGTGGCGGTCGGCGAGCGCGTCTCCGGCACGTGGGGTCTCTCGGTGATCGACCTCGCGCGCGGCACCCGCGTACGCCTGGCCGCCGGCGAGCGCATCTCGACACCGGCCTGGGCGCCGGACGGCCGAAGCATCCTCTACAGCACGACGCCTCCCGGAACCGCCGAGCCGGTCATCCGCCGCGTGTGGCTCGACGGCTCGCCCTCCGAGAGCCTCGAACCTGGGTTTCGGCCCGTCTCGCGCGACGGGTTGCGGTACTTCTTCGATCGCTTCCGGAACAACGACTTCGATCTGCTGGTCGGCACGCTCGACCGCACCGCGCCGGTCACGGCGTTCGTCGGCGGCGCGCTCGCCGATGTGGCCGCCCGGCCGTCGCCCGATGGCCGGCTCGTGGCGTACATGTCGATGCCATCGATCACCGTCGGAAATCCCGAGGTCGTGTTGAGGCGCGACCCGGGCACCGGCGCGCGGTGGCAGGTCTCGTCGGGCGGCGGATCGCACCCGCGCTGGAGCCACGAGGGCGACCGCGTGTATTACATCACCGCGGACGGTATCTACGAGGTGGCAGTGACGACGAGTGGCCAGACGTTGAAGCTATCGCCGCCGCGTCGCCTCTTCGCCCGTCGGGCGCCGTTGACCGAGATCGGGCCGGATGGCTTCGACGTCGCGAGAGATGGCCGGTTTCTCCTCCTCGAACAGGTCGCGTCCTCGACCGAGCGCTTCGTGCAGGTCGTCTTGAATTGGACCCCACGGCGCGTCCCGGGGACGTGAGCGAGCGCCGCACATAACCCCGTAGTCAGGATGTCAAATGCGCCGTATGCGGGTGGCGGCTCCAGCGCCGTATGAGGCCGATCAGCGTCCGCAGGAATGCCAGCGCGACCAGAAGACACGCCAGCACCATGACGCCCGCGAGCATCTGATTCAGAGTCGCCAGCGGCTTGGCCTGCGTGGGATCCCATTTCGGACCCGGGACCAACAGATCTCCGGTCCATAGAAGGACGATCGCCAGCGCGACGCCCGAGACGACGAGGCCGATGCGCAGGGCCTGACGCCACCGGGCGGCGGCAAACCGGGTGTAACGCAGCCACGACTGAGAAATCACCAGGAAGGCCAGGAGCCACACGGCGAATCGCGTTGCGTAAAGAGCCTCTGACGGGCTGAACACTCCTCTTCCACCCCACACCCAGAAGAACGATGGTGAGTACAACGCCAGCGCCAGGAAGATCAGCCACGCAATCTGACCGATGAACTGAACCATGGGTCGAGGCTTTGGAGGCTGGGGGCGAGGCGGGACCGGACGCAGAGCCTCCGGCTTCCATCTCTCCGAATAGTGGAACTTGAACTCCAGCTGTTCCCAGATCGCAAACAGCAGCGTGACGCCCGCAGGAATGATGATTCCCGCCAGCAGAACGTCGCGGCCAAAATTCAGCAGGATCGTGCCGGCTGGCGAGGCTCCCTGAAACGCAAACACCGACACGATCACGCGGATCGTCACCCATACCGCGAAGACGGCCCGAAGCGTGAACCAGTACAACGGAAACAGCGCCGGACTGATCAAACCCCGCTCTGGCGCGTCACGATACCTGAGCGCCACCTTCATCGGATGACCGTGGCGTTTGAGCAGGGCACTCACTTCGTCCGGATGCAGTTCCCGCCCCAGTACTCTCGCCTGATCTTCTACCTGTGATTCCAGATTGGATCGCACCTCCGCCCCGATGTCCTCCATCTTGTCGGGCGGCAGGACGAGCATCATCTTGACGGCGTGGATGTATCGGTCGAGCAACTCCTCATTCGTCGGCTCGCGCTTCATGCTTTCCTCCTCCCCGTGGCCATCGAGACCGTCGAGAGTCGCTCGACAGCACTGTTGATGTTTCGCCATTCCTCCAGCAGCCACGCGAGAGCCGCACGCCCCTCCGCCGACAGGCGATAGAAGCGTTTGTTCCGCTTGTCCTCCACGCGCCAGGCGCTCGCCAGCAGTTTCTGGTCTTCCAGCCGGCGCAACAGCGGGTACAACGTGTTCTCGTCGATCTCGAGCCCGCCTTCTCTGAGCGCCTTCGCCAGCGCGTAACCATGATGCTCGGAGCGAAGCTTGGCCAATACCGCCAACACCAGGCAGCCACGCCGCAATTCCAGCCGAAGGTTGTCGAACGCGGGGAGGTTCATCGCGCGTGAGTCATGCATACCAGATGGAACACAGCCTACATCGCACAGTGTGTGTCACACAGGGTGTGCCTGTCAAGCCGGTCCCATTGGCACCCCACCGACATACATTTGCGTCAACATCGGGCGAAAAAGCGGGGCAAGCTGCGCGCGCGGATTGCGGCAGCACCGGAGACGGGACGGGCTGCGCTCGAAGCAAAGGTGCAGCGAACTTTTTCACCATTCCACTCGATGATGAAAGAGAAACTGCCTCCAGCGGTCGTCTAGCCTCCTGAGCGCCCGGTAGACCGGCGCAACAACTTCTCCATCTTCCGGTGAGCCGGCGCATCATGCGGCGAACCGAGCGAATTCCACCCCTCTTCGCGACCCACATGCCTGTCTGAACGCCTGTGGAAGGCTCGCAACGATCCCCAACCCAATTCTCAAGACCGGGCGTGACACCGACGGCGTGGGCAATCATCTGCTAGCCATGGTCGATCACGCTGATGTTGTGACGCACTGATAGTGTCCCCCTGCTAGCGAAATAGAAATGTCCCCCTAAGCTGCGGCCCGGAGGGGTCGCGGAGTGGGGCGGACAGCGATGAGTGCACGAGAGTTGACGCGGGCTGGGGTCTTGGCGCGCGTGGCCGCGGGGACGTTGAGCGTGAAATCAGCGGCGGCGATGATGGCCGTGAGCTACCGGCAGGCCAAGCGGTTGTACCGGCGTTACCGCGTGGAGGGCGCGGCGGGGCTCGCGCATCGCAGTGCCGGCCGCCCATCGAATGCGGCCCGGCCCGTGACGGAGCGCGCCGCGGTCCTGGCGCTCATCCGCGCGAAGTACAGCGGCGCGGTCGCCGAGCGATTCGGGCCCACGCTGGCGGCGGAGCACCTCGCCAGCGAAGACGGCCTCCACGTGCACCACGATACGCTGCGGCGCTGGATGCTCGCCGAGGGGCTCTGGAGTCGTGCGCGGAAACGGAGCGCGCACCGGCGTCGGCGCGAGCGGATGTCCCACTTCGGCGAGCTGGTGCAGCTCGACGGAAGCTTTCATCCGTGGTTCGAGCGGCGCGGTCCGCAGACGTGTTTGTTGACGATGGTCGATGACGCGACAGGCCGCGGGCTCGGTCAGTTCGGCGCGCAGGAGACCATCTGGGCGGCGGTGGGCGTGCTGCGGGCCTGGATCGAGCGGTATGGCCTGCCCCGCGCGCTCTATACCGACTGGAAGAATGTGTATGTGCGCAAACCGACGGCGGAGGAGCAGCTCACCGGCGCGCAGCCGCTGACGCAATTCGGGCGCATGTGTGCGACGCTCGGCATCACGATCATTCCGGCGAGCTCGCCCCAAGCGAAGGGGCGGATCGAGCGGCACCACGGCACGCATCAGGATCGATTGGTGAAGAAGCTGCGTCGGCGCGGCATCGCCGATGTCGAGGCGGCGAATGCGTTCCTCGCCGCGGAGTACTGGCCCGACCACAATCAGCGCTTCGCCCAGGCGCCAGCGTCATCCGAGGATTTCCATCGCGTCCTACCGCGGCGGCTGTCGCTCGACCACGTGTTTCGGCTGGAGGAGTCGCGCACGGTCTCCAACGACTGGGTGGTCCGCTATGCGAATCGCCATCTGCAATTGGCGCGGCAGACGGCACTGCCGCCGGCCCGCAGTGTCGTGCGGGTCCTCGAGGACGCGGCGGGGCAAATCGAGATTCGCTATCGCGATCGGCGGATGCGCTGGACCGAGATCGCACCGCCGCCCGCCGCGGCCAGGCGCGCCGCGGCGCCACCGAGGCCGGTCGCGGCACACCCCGGCGGACGCCCACCGACCTTGGTCGATCATCCGTGGCGTCGACAGGCCCGCGATGAGCATCTCGTCTATCGCCAGCTGGTCAAAGATCGCCGCGCCTGGGGACGGGCGCACCCTGACACCCTGTCGACCCGGGGGACATTTCTATCGAGCTAAAACCGGGGACACTTCTATTTCGCTTTGACATGGTCGATCACGCTGATTGACAAAAGGTGCGGGGGGGGCGTATACGTGGCGGCCGCGTGTGCAATGGTGGGTCGGTGTTTCGTCCGTCTTTGATCATGGCGAGGGGGACTTTTATGCTGCAGTCGAGGAGAGTGAGATACGCCCTGCTGGCGGCGTGTCTGCTGATGATCCCAACCACCGTATTGGCCCAGGAGGGGACAATCGCCGGCACGATCCGCGACGCGCAGGACGCGGTGTTGCCCGGGGTCACGGTCGAGGCCACGAGCCCGGCGTTGATTGGCGTCCGAAGCACCGTCTCCGACAACCTCGGGCAGTACCGCATCACGAACCTGCCAATCGGTACCTACACGGTCGTGTTTACCCTGAGCGGGTTCCAAAAGCAGCAGCGCGACAACGTCGAGCTGACGAGCGGGTTCACGGCCAACGTCAGCCCGGCGCTGGGCGTCGGCAACCTCCAGGAGACGGTGGCGGTGAGGGCCGACTCACCGGTCGTCGACGTGCAGAACGCGCGGCAGGCCATCACCTTCTCGGGCCAACAGCTGCAGGAGCTGCCCACGTCGCGCAACATCGTCAGCCTGCTGCAACTGACGCCCGGGATCGGCTCTTCCTACCGACCCGGCACAGCGTATGGCATCTGCAACGGCGGCGTCGGGACGTTCTGTGGGCCGGCAGTCCAGGGCTTCGACCAGGGAGAAGAGCTGGGTGGGTCCCTTCTGGCCTCGCAGGGCCAGGTCAAGATCGATGGAATGGTCCTCAATTCCAACGCGAGCCTGACGCAGAGCGTGGCCGGTGGTCCGATCGTCGGCTTGCTTGGCGGGTACATGGCGGACATCGCGAACGCCGCAGAGGTTTCGATTCAGCTCTCGGGTGCGCTCGGCGAATCGGAAACAGGCGGCGCCACGATCAACATCGTGCCGCGAACCGGGGGGAATCGCTACGCCGGAGACTTCAACACGACCTACAGCACTGGCTCGTGGTTCGCGAAGAACAATGAGGCCTACGAGACCATCACCGTCACCAACTCGATCAAGTACAACTACGACGTCTCGGGTGCCTACGGTGGTCCGATCCGCCGCGATCGGCTCTGGTTCCACTCGGTGGTGCGCGACCAGGGCAAGGAGCAGGTCCCCGGCGGGGGCCCGTTCTTCCCCAACCTCCACTACGGCAAGTGGGGCTACAACTATCAGCCCGATCGTCCCGCGGGAGAGCTGTCGTACACGAACCGCTGGCAGAACGTGAACGCACGCTTCACCTGGCAGGCCACCCAGAAGAACAAGTTCAACATCTTCTGGGACGAGCAGAACTTCTGCCAGGATCCGTGCCACGGCATGGTGGCGACCTTCGTGGCACCCGAGGCGTGGTGGTCCGTGCAGGTGAAACCGAACCGCCTGCAGCAGTTCTCGTGGACGAATCCGTTGACCAACCGTATCCTGCTGGAAGCACGATCCTCAATTACCGTACAGGACAATCACACCGACAAGCACCTGCAGTGGAGGAATCCCCGGGAGATTCCCAGAGTCTCCGAGTCCGGCAACACCGCGGGCGGTGACGCCGTGGCGCCGCGGGTCAACGCCGGCGCCGGCGGCTTCTTTCCACTCGCGTCGGGTTCGCTCAACACCGAGTTGATCGGGACCGGTTCGCGCGCGCAGCTGATCGACTCGGACAACTTCCGGATGAACGCATCGGCGTCCTACGTCACCGGGACGCACAACATCAAGATCGGCTACGACGGCGCCATCATCGCGCAGGCCCTGTACAACGCGGCCAACGACCCGCGGATGACGTACAACTACACGCAGCCCAGCATCAACGTCTGCAACCCTTTCGTCAACCCGGCGCTCACGGCCTGCGGCAACACGCATCTCGGCAACCAGTACGTCGGGGCGCAGTTCAACACGCTCGAAGAGCAGCGCAACTACTTCCGTCGCCCGCGCCCATCCAGCGTCCTCATCAATACCGGTGACGGACGGGTGGGCGAGCGCCTCAACACCCACGCCTTCTTCGCGCAGGACCAGTGGACGTTCAAGCGGCTCACGCTGAGCGGCGCGCTGCGCTACGACCGCGCGACGAGCAGCTACGACTCGACCTGCGTCGATGCCGACGTGTTCGTGCCGGCGGACCTGGCCTTCTGCACCGGAGAGCACGACGGAGTCTCCTTCAACGACCTGTCGCCGCGCTGGGGCGCTGTCTACGACCTGTTCGGCAATGGCCGGACGGCCATCAAGTTCAGCTACGGCAAGTATCTGGGGCAAGCGGCGCTCAGCGGCGTCTACGCCGCCGCCAACCCGGCGCGGCGGACGGCGAATACGGTCACGGTGAACTGGGACGACCTCAACGGCAATCGCATCGTCGACTGCAACATCATCGGCATGCTGACCGAGGCGCGCCGCCGGCAAGCGAACAAGGTTCCGAATCCGAACGTGGTGTCCGGTGGAGCGGAGTGTCCGAGTTTCACGGCCGGGTCCGACACGCTGCGGTTCGGCAGGAGTCCATTCGCGCTCGACGCGGAAGGCACTCTGCCCGGACTGGCGCTCACCCAATGCGGCCTCAGCTTCGGCGTCCTGCCGGAGGTGCTCGAGTACTGCCAGGCCTACGGCGGATCGCTGGTCGAAGGGTGGGGCCGTCGCGACTACCGGTGGCAGTCAACGCTCGGCATCCAGCACGAGCTCCTGCCGCGACTCTCCGTCGAGGTGACCTGGAATCGACGGAGGACTTCCAACGTAACCGTGACCGACCGGCTCGGCCAGGGCTGCGATCGCTTCAACTCCGACATCGACGTCCGGTCATGCAACGAGATGTTCTTGAACTACACGCATCCGGACTACCACTTCTTCTCGTACGTCGCGCCCAAGGATCCGCGTCTCCCTGGCGGCGGGGGATACCGGATCACAGGGCTCAACTCGATCAACAACCCGCAGTCCACGACGGGCCCTCAGGTGCAGACGTTCATGGAGGAGCGGAGGAGCACCTGGCACGGCATCGACACCAACTTCGTGTGGCGCGGACCCGGCGGCCTCAGGCTCAACGGCGGCACGAGCTCGGGGTACAGCAACCTGAATACGTGCTATGCCGCGCTCGATAATCCGGCCGTGCGGGGCAGAGATGGCGACTATCGAGGTGGGTGCGACGGCGTGAATCCATGGAACACGCGCATCAACGGTACCGCCGCCTACGTCATCCCGTGGATCGATGTCCTCGTGAGCGGCGTCTTCCAGGGATTCCGCGGGGTCGAGCGCGAGGCCAACGTGCAGGATGTCCACAAGAGCCAGGTGATCTGGGAGCCGGGTAGCGTGTCCCGGCTGAATGATTTGTGCACCGGCACGGCTGCGGTGGAGGGCCGCGGCTGCTTCGGTGTAGACCGGAACACGGCGGTACAGGACATCAACGTGCTCGTCGACAACGAGCTCTTCGGCGAACGCATCACGCTGTTCGACCTCAAGCTCGCGAAGAACATCCGGTTCAAGAATCGCCGCGTCACCATTGGAGTCGACATCTTCAATGTGTTCAACTCCGACGCGATCGACGACTACAACGACGACTTCATCCTCCCGGAGAATCTCGCGACTGGTCAGGAGAATCCCTGGAGCACGCCGACCAGCCTGGTGAACCCCCGGTTCGCCCAGTTCTCGCTGCAGTTCAACTTCTGAGGTGAATGACGCCGACCTCAGTCCGGGACGGGCCGCTCGATGCTGTCGATAACGATCACATCGAGCGGACCCTTCGTGGATTGGAGCTTGAGCCCCAACTGCTCCTCCAGCGCGACGAAGATCGTCGGCCGCGCCGGATCGGACGGCGCGTCAGCCGGCGACGACCCGAGCGGCGCGAACGCGAGGTCGAAATCGTACCGGCCGGTCAGCCCGGTCTTGTCGATGACGGGCCGCCCCACGCGCTGCAGGAACTGGGCAAATTGCGACATCGAGAACGCGCCCGCGATCAGCCCGATGTCGCCGGTCACGCCGACAGGTCCATTGCTCACTCCGCACCGCGGACGGATCCCGGCCTCGGGGCGCGTCACCTGGCCTGCCGCGAACAGCGCGTCACAGTCGACGTCTGACCTGCGGAGTCCCGCCGCGCCCGGGCGTACCACGACCAGCTCGTAGGCCGGGAGCTCTCTGGGCTCGCGGTGGACTTTCAGCTTGAAGCGATCTTCGAGCAACGCCCGAAGCATCAGGAGCAGCTCCGCGGGCGGGCCCGGTGGCGTGGGACGAAACTCGCGCGGCGCTTTCGCGGTGATGTCGTAGCGCGCCGACTGGACCCAGTCGGGCCCGCCGACGATGCGGTCGATCGCTCCGGGTTGGTTGCCAATATACGCGTCGGCGATAAGCAGCCGCAGCGGCGTGTTCACCGCCACGAACACGCCGCCCGGACGCGTGGTGGCCTGCATCTTCCCCGGTCCGTCACCGTTTGGTTTGACGCTCGCGACCTCGAACGTCGGCGACTGCGCTGGTTGTTGCGCCTGGGCCAGTGCGGCACCGGCAAGCACGGCGGCGGTCAGAACGAACTGAATGGACACGTATCTCATGCTGAAGCTCCCGTCAGGCTGGAGCGTTAACTCTATTATACAAAGTTCTTTCTGACAACCTGGGGCCCGCGGACCCAGGGCCGTGAAGAAGTCTCGCTTCGCTCTCCGCCGGTTTGGGGCTGTGGCGCGCAGTGGTACCAAGTAAACTCCACGCGTGACGCTCGCGCCTGACGACTGGCTGCGCGCGAAAGACGTGTTCGCCAACGCGCGGGCGCTGCCGGCATCCGACCGTCAGGCCTACCTCTCCGCGGCCTGCGCCGGCAACGAGGCGCTGCGCCAGGAAGTGGAGTCGCTCCTGGTGTCGGACGAGCGCGCGAAGAGTTTTCTCGAGTCGCCCGCCGTGGTCCTGGGCGACGGCACTCCTCATTCCGCACCGTTGATGGTCGAGGGCCGGCGGCTCGGCGCGTATCAGGTGCAGGCGCTGCTCGGCGCGGGCGGCATGGGCGAGGTGTACCGCGCCCGAGACACGAAGCTGCAACGCGACGTCGCAGTCAAGTTCCTGCCGCATGCGTTCACCACCGATCCCGAGCGCCTCTCACGCTTCGAGCGCGAGGCACGAGTGCTCGCCGCGCTGAATCATCCGAACATCGGCGCGATCTACGGCTTCGAGGAAGCTGACGGCCTTCGATTTCTGATTCTCGAGCTCGTGGACGGCCCAACGCTCGCCGATCGCCTGGCGAAAGGTCCGCTGCGGGTCGCGGAGGCGCTGATCGCCGCGCGTCAAATCGCGGAGGCGCTCGAAGCCGCACACGAGAAAGGGATCGTTCACCGCGATCTCAAGCCCGCCAACATCACGCTCATGCGCGATGGCTCGGTGAAGGTGCTTGACTTCGGGCTGGCGAAAGTCGCGGCCGACGATGCAGCGCTCGATCTGAGCCAAACACCCACCATGGCGATGGACCAAACGCGCGACGGTGCCATCGTCGGCACCGTCCGCTACATGAGTCCCGAACAGGCGTCCGGCAAGCCGGCCGACAAGCGAAGCGATCTGTGGGCGTTTGGTGTCGTGCTGTTTGAGATGCTGACGGGTCGTTCGGTATTTGCGGGCGAGACGATGTCGCATGTGCTTGCCGCAGTGCTCACGGCCGAACCAGATTGGACGACGCTGCCCGCAGAGACGCCGGCCCCGATTCGCAAACTCCTTCGGCGGTGTCTGGAGAAAGATCGCAAACGACGGCTGGAGTCGGCAGCCGACGCGCGACTGGAAATTGACGACGCACTCTCACCGTCACCCCCTGAAGCCGGCGTTGTGCGTCAGCAACCGGCCTGGCAGAAATGGGCGACAGCGGCAAGCGTGCTGACAGTGGTGATTATCAGCGTGGCTGTTGCCGTGACGAACAATTTGCAGCCTGCAGCACGTCCGATGCATTTCGCCATTCCTGTACGCGGTGAGGTGACCCAGTTGGCGATTTCGAACGACGGAAAGTTCTTGGCCTTCGTCATGCCGGATGAGACCACGGGCAAAAACATGCTGTCCGTACAGGCAATTGGTGATCAACACGCCGTCCCCATCGTCGGCACGGAAGGCGCCAGTTATCCGTTCTGGTCTCCTGACTCGCAATACATCGGCTTCTTTGCCGAGGGCAAAATCATGAAGGTGAGGGCGGGAGGTGGCGCCGTACAGCTCGTTGTGCCAGTGACGTTGACGGCGAGAGGCGCAAGCTGGGGCGCGAGCAACGTGATCGTGTATTCACAGCGCGCAGGAGGACCGTTGTGGCGTGTCAACGCCGATGGCACCGGCGCGTCGGTTCTGACCGAAGGATTGCTCACGGACGATGAACGATCGCACCGTTGGCCGATGTTTCTGCCCGACGGAGACCGCTTCCTTTTCTGGGCCGGAAACTTCTCGACAGAGGGTGGCGTCAGAAGCGGCATCTATCTCAGTTCGCTGTCGGCGCGTCAGAAAGTGTTTCTCGTCGAGGCGCGATCGAACCCGGGATTTGCGCAGGACGGATACGTCTTCTTTGTCGATGGACAGGGACGGCTGGGGATGCAGGCCTTCGACCCTGACACGGGCCGCGTCATCGGCGACCTTCGGGTAGTCGCCGATGCTGTCGGCTTTCAACCGTCCTCATATTTCGGTGCGTTTGCAGTCTCGTCCGGTGGCACGGTGGTGCTGAATCCGACGTCGGCCGTTTCGCAGTCCGTTCTGACCTGGTACGACCGCGCTGGAAAGGAACTGGGCAGCGTCGGATCGCCGGGGATGATCTACAACCCGTCGTTGTCTCCAGATGGCCAGCGAGTGGCGGCGGACATCGCCGATCCCAAGACCTCTAATCTGGATGTGTGGACGTTTGATATCAAGGCGGGCACATCCGGACGCTTCACTTTCGGACCGCTCGAGGAAGCCACTCCCGTGTGGGCCCCGGATGGAAACCGCCTTGCGTATGGTTCGGGCGACAGCGGGATGGAGGTCAAGTCAACCACGGGCCTGGAGCAGGAGCAGGTCATAGCCAAGCGGCCGGCGACTCGGCTGGCGCTCGGAGGAGGCCTGGTGAGCCCAAACTCCTGGGCGCCGAACGGCGAATACGTGGTGACGCGCGTAGACGGGGCTCGTCAACAGCCCTCCTACCTGGCGGTCCATAAGATCGGTGAGCCGACCTTGTCACGACTGGTCGCGAGCAAGGGCAACCACGCCAACGCGCAGATATCACCTGATGGGAAATGGCTCGCGTATGCGACTGATGACTCGGGTGGATGGAATATTTTCGTGACGACGTTTCCTGGCGCGATCGGAAAGTGGCAGGTGTCGGTTGGCGGTGGCACCGAACCACGCTGGCGCGGAGATGGGAAAGAGATGTTTTATCTGGACACGAGGGGTATGCTCATGGCCGTGCCGGTTGGCTCGGGTCCGACGTTTTCCACCGGCACGGCCCAACCGCTCTTCCGCGTGCGCTCCAGGGCGCCAATCTCCAATACCGACGTATTCAGTTACGACGTCCTGAAAGATGGCTCCCGATTCATCGTGAACCGTTACCTGAAGCCTTCCTCGGTTCCTCCGCTCGATATTCTGCTGAACGCGACGGCAGCGGCAGAAGCACCAGATTGATCTCGGCGGAACACTTCGGGTCATAGCCGCGCCAGCAGCATTTCCTCGATCACGCCTGCGACGACAATCGCCGATAGAGCCAGGCCTTGGCCAGGGCCCATTCGCGCTCCACTGTCGCTGGCGACACGCCGAGCGCTTCGGCCGCCTCGTCGATCGTGAGCCCCGCGAAGAATCGCAGCTCCACGACCCGACACTGCCGCGAGTCGATCGCGGACAACGCGTCGAGCGCCTCGTCAAGTGCCAGCACGTCCACGCTCGATGTCCAAACGGCTGGCGACGCCTCGCCCAGACCGACCATCGTCATGCCGCCGCCGCGCTTGTCGGCGCGCTGGCGGCGGGCGTGATCGACGAGGATCTGCCGCATCAGCGTGGCCGCCACGCCAAAGAAGTGTGCACGGCTTGTCAGGGTCATGCGGTCCACGTCCACAAGCCGCACGTAGACTTCGTGAACGAGCGCAGTCGCTTGCAGGCTGTGGCCGGGAGACTCGCCGCGGAGACGACGACCCGCCACGCGCCGGAGCTCGTCGTAGACGACCGGGATCAGGCGGTCGAGCGCCGCGGTGTCGCCCTGGCGCCAGGACAGGAGCAGGCCCGTTACATCGTGCGCGGAGCGCTCGGTCATCAGCTGG
>Ga0247825_10002153_pt1 | contig 13038 bp, 10 predicted proteins | sample 13C_Vanillin_Day_FD_194413 | JGI IMG/M metagenome (GOLD analysis project Ga0247825, IMG submission 194413) | Soil microbial communities from agricultural site in Penn Yan, New York, United States - 13C_Vanillin_Day48 | ecosystem: Environmental > Terrestrial > Soil > Agricultural land | place...
GGGTGGCGCGCGATCACCTCGAAGTACGCGAGCGGATGGTCGACGCTGGCCAGCCGCAGCAGGCGGTTGTGCGTGCCCATCAGCGGATGCTCGCCGCCCGGCCCGGGCGGCACGCCCAGGCTGCGCTCGCACCAGGCCGCGCCCTGCTCGAGCGTGTCCGCCAGCACCACGAGGTGGTCGATGCGGGCCTGGTCCGTCACAGCCGCACCGTGCCTTCGATGCAGCTGACCGAATGGCCGCCGATCCAGGTGTCGCCGGCGGTGGCGCGCTCCACGTGCACGCGGCCGGCCCGGCCGAGCGCCGTGCCCTGGGCGGCGACGTAGCGATCGGGCGCGAGGCCGGCGCCGATGAGCCATTGCGCCAGCGCGGCATTGAGGCTGCCCGTGACCGGGTCCTCCACCGTGCCGTTGTTGCCGGGGAAGAAGGCGCGGACCTCGAAGGCGCAGTCGTCCTGCGCGGGGCGCGGCGCGACCACGCCGACCTTGGCATGCGGCCCGGCGACGCCGACGAACAGGCCCGCGAGCACCGCACCGTCGGGCTTGAGGCCCAGCACCTGCTCGGCGCTGCGCAGCATCACGCCGCGCCAGCCGGGACCGTTGTCGCACCAGGCGTGGTCGACGATGTCGCCGCGCGCGATGCCGAGTCCGCGCGCGATGAGGGCCAGGTCGGCTTCGTCCAGCGGCCCGGACCGGCGCAGCGGCGGTGCGGCGAAGGCGAGGCGTCCGCCGTCGCGGCGGATCCTCACGAGGCCCACGCCGCATTCCTGGACGATGTGCTCCGCCTTGGGACGGCCGCCGGCCTGCAGCCAGGCGTGGCAGCTGCCCAGGGTCGGGTGCCCGGCGAACGGCAGCTCCTGGCTGGTGGTGAAGATGCGCACCCGGTAGTCGGCTTGCGGATCCTGCGGCGGCAGCAGGAAGGTCGCCTCGGACAGGTTGGTCCACTTCGTGAAGCCCTGCATCTGCTCGGTGGAAAGGCCGGTGCCGTCCAGCACCACGGCGACCGGATTGCCGAGGTAGGGCGTGGCGGTGAAGACGTCGACTTGCTGGAAGGCGCGAGGAGACATGGCGTCGGTGCGGAAGGAGGTTCAGGAAAGGGGCTGGTCGAGCACGCCGCGCGTGGCCGGCAGCGCGAGCATGCGCTCGTACCAGGCGTCGAGCTGCGGTCTCGCGCGCCAGGCCCGCGGCAGGCCGCGCCAGCGGTGCATCTCGCAGGCGATGGGCAGGTCGGCGATGGTGAGCGCGTCGCCGGCGATGAAGCGCCTGGCGGACAGCTGCGACTCGAGGAGGTCCCACAGCGGCTCGGTGGCGGCAACCGAGGCGTCGACCAGGGCCTGGTTGCGCTCGGCGGGCGCGACGCGGATCAGCTGGACGAACGCATCGCGGCCGGCCGGGTTGAGCGTGGTCTGCTGCCAGTCCATCCAGCGCTCGGCGTCGAATCGCGCGCGCAAATCCTGCGGATACAGGCTGTCGTTTCCGTAACGCGCCGCCAGGTAACGCACGATCACGTTGGATTCCCAGAGCTCGAAGCCGTCGTCATCGAGCAACGGCACCAGCGCGTTCGGGTTGCGCGCCAGGTACCCGGGCGTGCGCACCACGCCGAACGGGCCGCCGGCGTCGGTGCGCTCGAACGGCAGGCCGAGCAGCTGCAGCGTCAGCACCACCTTGCGCACGTTGATGGAGGACAGGCGTCCCCACAGCCGGATCGTCACGGCCGTGCACCCATGTCGCGGATGGCGCGTGCCAGTGCCGCGATGCCGGTGTCGATCTGCTCCACCGTGGCGGTGACGAACGACAGCCGCAGCGTGCGCAATGCCTCGGGATCGTTCTCCTCGCCGGCATAGAAGGCCGCGCCGGGCACGAAGGCCACGCCGGACTCCACCGCGCGCGGCAGCAGGTCGAGCGCGCTCACGCCGCGCGGCAGCTGCGCCCACAGGAACATGCCGCCTTGCGGGCTGTTCCACTGCACGTCCAGGCCCTTCATCTCGCGCGAGAGCGCGGCCAGCATGGCGTCGCGCTGCGAGCGGTAGAGGGCGCGGATGCGTGGCAGGTGGCGCTCGAGGAAGTCGCCCTCGATCACGCGCGCCGCCATGCGCTGGTTGAAGCTGGGGCTGTGCAGGTCGGCCGCCTGCTTGGCCTGCAGCAGCTTGGGATAGAGGTCGGCCGGCGCGACCAGGAAACCCAGGCGCAGGCCGGGCGCCAGCACCTTGGAGAACGAGCCGAGGTAGATGCTGCCTTCCGGGTTGCGCGCGGTCAGCGGCGCGGCCGGCGGCTGGTCGAACCACAGGTCGCCGTACGGGTTGTCCTCGACGATCGGCAGGCCCAGGCGCGCGGCGGTCTCGGCCACGGCGGCGCGGCGCGACTCGCTCATGGTGCGGCCGGTCGGGTTCTGGAAATTGGGCAGCAGGTACAGGAAGCGCGCGCCGGCGGCCTGGGCCTGCAGGTCGTCGACGATCACGCCGTGGTCGTCGCTGCGCACGCCCACCACTTCGGGCTCCATCGGCATGAAGGCCTGCAGCGCGCCCAGGTAGGTGGGCGTCTCCACCAGGATGCGCGAGCCGCTGTCGATCAGCACCTTGGCCACCAGGTCCAGGCCCTGCTGCGAACCGGTGGTGATCAGCACCTGCGCGGGGTCGACCTTCCACGGCAGCGAGGCGGCGACCTTCTCGCGCAGCGGGGCGAAGCCTTCGCTGGCCGCGTACTGCAGTGCGGCGGGACCGTCTTCGCGCAGCACCTGCTGGCAGGCGGCGGCGAATTCGGTGACCGGGAAGGTGGCCGGCGACGGCAGGCCGCCGGCGAAGCTGATGATGCCGGGGCGCTCGGTGACCTTGAGGATCTCGCGGATCACGGAGGGGTTCATGCGCGCGGCGCGGCGCGCCAGGGTCCACGGGCGGGGCAGGTCGTTGGGTTTCATGCGGCGGTCTCCTGGGATATCTTGGGGCGCACCGGCATCCGCTTGCCGATGAACACGGTGGCGATCACGGCGAGCGCGAAAGCCAGGGTGGTGGCGTCCAGCGTCTCGCCGAGCAGCGGGACCGCGAACACCATGCTGAGGAAAGGCTGGACCAGCTGCACCTGGCTCACGCGCACCGTGCCGCCGAGGGCCAGGCCACGGTACCAGGCGAAGAAGCCCAGCCACATCGAGAACACCGCCACGTAGCCGAAGGCCCACCAGGCGGAAGTCGCGACCGGCGCGGCCGGCTTCGTGATCCATGCCGCGGGCAGCGTGAGCGGCAGCGCGATCACCAGCGCCCAGCAGATCACGTGCTCGGCGCGCATGTGCTGCGACAGCCGCGCGCCCCAGGCGTAGCCGACGGCGGCGCAGGCCATCGCGGCCAGCAGCAGGACGTCGGCCGCGTGCAGCGTCATGCCGCCGCCCTTCATCAGCGCGAAGCCGACCACCAGCGCGCTGCCGAGCGCGGCGCAGCTCCAGAAGCCGGCGCTGGGCCGCTGCCGGTGCAGCCAGGCGCCGACGGCCGCGGTGGCCAGCGGCAGCACGCCCACGATCACGCTGGCATGCACCGCCTGCACGTAGCGCATGGCGACCGAGGTGAAGAGCGGGAAGCCGAACACCACGCCGGCCGAAGTGACGGCCAGCGCGGGCCAGTCGCGGCGGTCGGGCAGAGGCGCGCGAGTGGCGACGAGGAACACCGCCGACAGCGCGGCCGCGACGACCGCGCGGCCGAGCGCGATGAACACGCCGGACATCTGCGGAGCCTCGGGCGTGCCGACGGCCAGGCGCGTCATCGGCAGCGTGAGCGCGAAGATCGCCACGCCGACGAAGCCGAGCCAGAGGCCGCGCTTTTCGTGCGGCGTCATGCGAGCACCATCCAGACGGCGGTGGCGAGGAGCACCAGCGCGAGGAAGCGGTTGAACCAGAGCAGGCGACGGCCTTGTGCCAGCCAGCCGCGCAGCAGCGAGCCGGCCAGGGCGTAGGCGAAGTTGCTGGTGAAGGCGAACACCATCATCACGAGGCAGATGATGGCCAGCCGCTGGCCCGGGTTCGCGGCGGGTTGCCCGCCGGCGTTGACCACCCAGCCGGCGCTGAGCGTGAGCGCCAGCAGCCAGGCCTTGATGTTGACGAACTGCAGGCCGACGCCTTGCGCGAAGCCGACGTTCAGGCGATCCGCATCGGCCTCGCCCAGGCGGCCGGAACCGGACAGCTTCCATGCCAGCCACACGAGATACGCCGCGCCGCCCCACTGGATGGCGCTGCGCAGCACGGGCAGGCCGGTGACCAGCGCGCCCACGCCCAGGCCGCAAGCCAGCATCAGCAGCGTCCAGCCGGTGGGCACGGCCAGGCAGAAGCGCAGCGTGCGGCGCAGGCCGTGGTTGGCGGCCATGGCCGTGGACAGCGTGGTGTTGGGGCCCGGCGAGAAGCTCATGGCGGTGCAGAACGCCAGCAGCGCCGTGAGTTCGGCGGCGCTCATCGCGAGGAGTCCGGTTGCGGTTGCATGCGGGCCACTGTAAGCTCCGTCGCCAGTACACCGCCAGTACAGATGGTCGGATCAGATGGACATCTGTACTGGTTCGCCGGCCAATACAGGGACTTCCTGCCCATGCTGATGAAATCCTCCTCGCAGTCGCTCACCGAGCAGCTGTCCGGCCGCTTCGCGCAGCGGATCCGCGACCGGCTGCTGGCGCCCGGCGCGCGGCTGCCCTCGGTGCGCCTGTGCGCGCAGCAGCAGGGCGTGAGCCCGTCCACCGTGGTGGCCGCCTACGACCAGCTGCTGGCGCAGGGCCTGGTGGAGGCGCGCAAGAACCGCGGTTTCTTCGTGCGCGAGCTGGCGCAGCGGCAGGAGCCTTCCGAGCCGGCGCCGCCGCGGGACGGCCGCGAGCCCGCGCGCAGCCCCGGCCCCTGGGCCACGGCCACCGGCTTCGCCACCCGGCCCAACGCGCCGATCGACGCCGGCACCCTGATCCGCGGCATGTTCCACAAGGTGAGCCCGAAGCCGCAGCCGGGCATGGGCGTGTTTCCGCCCGAGTGGCTGGAATCGACCTTCATGCCGGCGGCGGTGCGCAAGGTGACGAGCACGCGCTCGCTCCAAGCGTTCTCGCTGCAGTACGGCGAGCCGATGGGCGATTCGTCGCTGAGGCAGGCGCTGTCGAAGAAGCTGGCCACGCTGAACGTGCCGGCCGCGCCGGACCAGATCATCACCACCGTGGGCGCGACCCACGCGCTGGACATGGTCAGCCGCACGCTGCTGCGGCCCGGCGATCCGGTGATGGTGGAGGAGCCGGGCTGGGCGGTGGAATTCGCGCGGCTCACGGCGCTGGGCATGCGATTGCTGCCGGTGCCGCGCCGCGCCGACGGCCCCGACCTGGACGTGATGGCGCGCTATTGCGAGGCGCACCGGCCCAAGCTGTACGTCAGCGTGAGCGTGCTGCACAACCCGACGGGCTACTGCCTGTCGCCGGGCTCGGCGCACCGCGTGCTGCAGCTGGCGAGCAAATACGACTTCCACATCGTCGAGGACGACACCTACAGCCACATCGGGCCCGAGCACGCGACCCGCCTGTGCGCGCTGGACGGCCTGCAGCGCACCATCCACGTGAGCGGCTTCGCCAAGATCCTGGCGCCCAACTGGCGCGTGGGTTTCCTGGCGGCGCATCCCTCGCTGATCGAGCGCCTGCTGGACACCAAGCTGCTGTCCACGCTGACCACGCCGGCGCTGCTGGAGCGCGCGCTGGCGCTCTGCATCGAGCAGGGCCAGCTGCGGCGGCACGCCGAGCGCATCCGCACCCGGCTGGACGCGGCGCGCAGCCGCAGCGTGAAGCTGGCGATCAACGCGGGTTGCCGCTTCGCCGCGGAGCCGGCCGGGCTGTTCGGCTGGGTCGACACCGGCGTCGACACCGACGCGCTGGCGCAGCGGATGCTGGACGAGGGCTACCTGCTCGCGCCCGGTGCGCTGTTCCACGCCGAGCGCAAGCCCGGCACGCTGATGCGCATCAACTTCGCGAGCACGCAGGACGCGGCTTTCTGGAAGAAGTACTCGGAGATGGTGCGCCGGACGTAGGCGGCGTGGCGGTTCAGAGCATCTCGTCGGGCGCGAAGGGCGCCAGGAGGTTCACCAGGGCGCGCAGCTTGAGCGGCGCCTCGGGCTCGCTGGTCGCGTCCTTGAAGGGCGCGCCGGGCGGGGCGCGCCAGAGCAGGTCGCCGCCTTCCGCCAGCTGCACCCGGTAGGCGCCGCGCGCGAAACTGCTTTCGATCAGCTTGGCACATGCGTCGGCCAGCGCGGGACCGCGGATGACGAGCGCGATCTCGCTGTTCTTCAGCTGTGAGCGCAGGTCCAGGTTCATCGAGCCGATCACCGAGAGGTGGCGGTCGATGATCACCGCCTTGGAATGCAGGCTGGCGCGCGAACCGCCGCTCTTGGACCCGCCGGCCGTGCTGCCGAGGCTCACGCCGCTGCCGCCGCTCTTGCCGCCTGAGCCCCGGTTCTCCAGCCCGGCCGAGGCCGGATCGGCGCGCATCTCGTAAAGCTCCACGCCCATCGCCAGCAATTCACGCCGGTAGCGCCGGTAACCCGCATGCGCGGCCGGCGCGTCGTTGGACGCCAGCGAGTTCGTGAGCACGCGGACGGCGATGCCGCGGCGGCGCAGCTCGGCGAACTCCTTCATCATGGCTTCGCCCGGCACGAAGTAGGGCGACACGATCAGCAGCTCGCGCTGCGCCTGCCGCATCAGCTGCAGGAGGCCGTCGACCACCGTTTCGCCGGCGTTGGCTTCCTCGTCGCCGGGGCCGATCTTGCCGGGCTTGTCCGCCATCAGCAGCGACGGCGCCCAGGTGAGCGGGACGCGCTGCAGGTCCATGGGCGGGCGCTCCGCCGAGACGACCGCGGTCGCGGTGACGTTGGGTAGCACCGTGCTCGCGGGCGAGAAGGAGGCGCTCTGCGCCGAAGCGGGCGCGCGCGCCGGGTCGGCCGACTTTGGAGCGTCCTTGCGCAGGCGCTCCAGGTCTTCCGGTTTGAGCAGCGCCTGCACCGGGTAGGCCAGCTCGTCGTTCCAGTAGCGGTCGAAGCTGGCCGACATGTTGCGCACGATGCGTCCGGTGGCCAGCACGTCCAGGTCGACGAAGTTGCTCTTGTCGTCGTCGCCGAAATAGGCATCGCCGATGTTCCGGCCGCCGGTGATGCCCCAGGCGTTGTCGGCGATGAACAGCTTGTTGTGCATGCGCTTCTGCATGCCCTCGACGTCGTGCAGCGAGCCCAGCACGCGGCTCACGAGCGACCCGCGCGGACCGGGCACCGGGTTGAACAGGCGCAGCTCGACGCCGGGCTCGAAGGCCAGGCGCAGCACCTGCGCGTCCTCGCCCACGGTGTTGAAGTCGTCCAGCAGGACACGCACGCGCACGCCGCGGCGGGCGGCGGCCTTCATTCGCTCGAGCAGCACGGCGGTGCTGGCGTCCGCATGGATCGCGTAGTACTGCAGGTCCAGGCTGCGCTGCGCGCGGTCGATCAGCGCGAGGCGGCTGGTGAAGGCGGCGTCCACGCTGTCCAGCAGCGTGAACCCGGAGTCGCTGCGGGCGCGCGCCTGGATGCGGCGGGCCTGGACCAGCCGGCCCAGGGCGGTCTCGTCAGGCGCGTCGAAGGCTTGCGACGGTGTGCGCTGGACGTTGGCCGGCAGGCTGGCGCAACCGGCCGCCCAGGTCGACAGCGTGAGCAGGACCAGCACGCGCCACAACCAGCCCAGGCCGCTGCCGGGAGAATGGAATGCGAGAGGCGCGTACATGGCCAGGCCACTGTAGTGCCGGGCTCAGGCGCGTGGGGGTCCGCGCAGGTCAGCGGTGGCCGCCAGTTGGCGACGGCCAAGCCCTACAGCGAGCCCAGCGCCTCCCAGCGCTCCAGGGCGGCCATCAGTTCGTCCTCGATCTGCGCGCTGCGCGCGGCCAGTTGGGCGGCGCGGGCGCCGTCGCGCGAATAGAGCGAGCCGTCGGCCAGCTCGGCGGTGAGGGCGGCCTGTTCCTGCTCCAGCGCCTCGATGCGGCCCGGCAGGGCTTCGAGCTCGCGCTGTTCCTTGTAGCTGAGCTTGCGGCGGGCGGCGGTCGCCGCCGCGGGCGGTTCGGCGGCGGGCTTCGGTGCGGCCGGCGCGACGGGGGCGGCGGGAGCGGACAGCGCGGCCCATTGCCGCGAGCGCTGCGATTGCGCCAGCCAGTCCTGCACGCCGCCTTCGTATTCGCGCCAGCGGCCGTCGCCCTCGAAGGCGATGGTGCTGGTGACCACGTTGTCGAGGAAGGTGCGGTCGTGGCTGACCAGGAACACCGTGCCTTCGTAGTCCTGCAGCAGGTCCTCCAGCAGTTCCAGCGTGTCGATGTCGAGGTCGTTGGTGGGCTCGTCCAGCACCAGCACGTTCGCGGGCCGGGCGAACAGGCGCGCCAGCAGCAGGCGGTTGCGTTCGCCGCCCGACAGCGAGCGCACGGGCGAGCCGGCGCGCGCGGGCGAGAAGAGGAAGTCGCCCAGGTAGCTCTTGACGTGCTTGCGCTGGCGCCCGATCTCGATCCACTCGCTGCCGGGGCTGATGAAGTCCTCCAGCGTGGCGTCGGGGTCCAGCGCCTCGCGCATCTGGTCGAAGTAGGCCACCTGCAGGTTGCTGCCGCGGCGCACCGTGCCGCGGTCGGGTTCGAGCTCGCCCAGGATCAGCTTCAGCAGCGTGGTCTTGCCGGCGCCGTTGGGGCCGATCAGGCCGACCTTGTCCCCGCGAAGGATGGTGGCGGTGAAGTCGCGGACGACGGTCTTCTCGCCGAAGGCCTTGAACGCGTCGTCCAGTTCCGCGACCAGCTTGCCGCTGGGTGCGCCGGCGGCGACTTCCATGCGTACGCGGCCGACGGCCTCGCGCCGCTCCGCGCGCTGTTCGCGCAGGTGCTCCAGTCGCGTGATGCGGCCCTGCGCGCGGGTGCGGCGGGCTTCCACGCCCTTGCGGATCCAGACCTCTTCCTGGGCCAGCAGCTTGTCGGCCTTGGCGTTGATCACGGCTTCCTGCGCCAGCTGTTCTTCCTTCAGTGTCTGGTAGCGCGTGAAGTTGCCGGGGTAGGAGCGCAGCTGGCCGCGATCGAGTTCGACGATGCGGGTGGCGACGCGGTCCAGGAACGCGCGGTCGTGGGTGATCGTCACCACGCTGCCGCGGAAATCCAGCAGCAGGCCCTCGAGCCATTCGATGGCGTCGAGGTCCAGGTGGTTGGTGGGCTCGTCTAGGAACAGCACGTCCGGGCGGGCGACCAGCGCCTGCGCCAGCGCGACGCGCTTGCGGGTGCCGCCGGAGAGCGTGCCGACGATCGCGGCGGGGTCCAGGCGCAGGCGGTGCAGTGTCTCGTTGACGCGCTGCTCCCAGTTCCAGCCGTCCTGCGCCTCGATGCGCGCCTGCAGCGCGTCGAGGTCGCCTTCGCCGTGCGTGTAGCGGTTGATCAGGTCGAGCACCGGCGCGAGGCCGGCCTTGACGCTGTCGAAGATGGAGGCGTTCGCGTCGAGCGCCGGCTCCTGCGCGACGTAGGCTACGCGCAGGCCTTGCTGCAGTTGCAGCGTGCCGTCGTCCAGCCGTTCGAGGCCGGCGAGGATCTTGAGCAGCGAGGACTTGCCCGCGCCGTTGCGGCCGATCAGGCCGACGCGCTCCTGCGATTCGAGCGCGAACTGCGCGTGGTCGAGCAAGGGGACGTGGCCGAAGGCCAGCTGGGCTTCGGAGAGGGTGATGAGCGCCATGGAGCGCGCGATTATCGGCGTGGGTGGAACGCGTCCGGGCTGCTAGAGTGGCTCGGCAACAGAGGAGGTGCGCTTGCAGCTGACGATCAACGGTCGGACGGTGGAGGCCGACGCGGAACCCGCGATGCCGCTGCTGTGGGCGCTGCGCGACGTGCTGGGCATGACCGGCACCAAGTACGGCTGCGGCGTGGCGGCGTGCGGCGCCTGCACGGTGCGCGTGGACGGGCAGCCGGTGCGGTCCTGCGTTACGCCGGTGTCGGCGGTGGCGGGCCGCAGGATCGTCACCATCGAAGGTCTGGGCACCCCCGCCGCGCCGCATCGCCTGCAGGCCGCGTGGATCGCCGAGCAGGTGCCGCAGTGCGGCTACTGCCAGAGCGGCATGCTGATGGCCGCGGCGGCGCTGCTGGAGCGCAAGCCCAAGCCGACCGACGCCGACATCGACGAGGCGATCACCAATCTGTGCCGCTGCGGCACCTACCAGCGCGTGCGCGCCGCGATCAAGCGCGCGGCGGGCGCCAAGGCATGAAGCGGCGCACGCTGCTGCTGGCCGGGAGCGCGGCGGCCGGGGCGCTGGTGGTCGGCTGGGTCGCGTCGCCGCAGCGATCGCGGCTCGGGCGCGGCCGGCTGATGAAGGCGGGCGAGGGCGAGGTCGCGCTGAACGGCTGGATCAAGATCGCGCCCGACGGTGCCGTGGTGCTGGCCATGCCGCGCAGCGAGATGGGCCAGGGCGTGCACACGGCGCTCGCAATGCTGGCGGCCGAGGAACTGGACGTGCCGCTGGCCAGCGTGCGCATCGAGCAGGCGGGCAGCGACGCGATCTACGGCAACGTGGCGTATTCGGTGGTGAACCTTCCGTTCCATCCGATGGAGGTCGAGCGCGAGGACGGCTTCGGCCGCGTGAAGGCGAGCCGCTGGATCGTGGGGAAGGTGGCGCGCGAGATCGGCATCAATGCGACCGGCGGGTCTTCCAGCGTGGCCGATGCCTGGCCGGTGGTGCGGCTGGCGGCGGCGACCGCACGGGCTTCGCTGGTCGGGGCGGCTTCCCTGCAATGGCGTTTGCCGGTCGACGAACTCGAGGTGCGGCGGGGCGTGATCTCGCATGCGTCGGGCAAGTCCGGTGGCTATGCGGAGATGGCGCGCTACGCCGCGGCCACGCCGCCGGGCAACGTCAGGCTCAAGGAGCGGTCGGCCTGGACGCTGATCGGACGACCCGCGCCGCGGCTGGACGTGCCGGGCAAGGTGGACGGCAGCGCGGTGTTCGGGCTGGACGTGCGGGTGCAGGGCATGAAGTTCGCGGCGGTGCGGCTGTGTCCGATGCTCGGCGGGTCGCCGGGGCGGGTCGACGCTTCGCGCGCGCTGGCGATGCCGGGCGTGGACCGCATCGTGATGCTGCCGGCCTACGGCGGCTCGACGGCGGGCTTCGCGGTGATCGGGCGCACGACCTGGCATGCGCGCCGGGCGGCGGAGGCCGTCGACGTCGAGTGGCAGGGGCGGCCGGCGGGTGCGCTGGACTCGGAGCGCATCGCGCAATCGCTGCGGCAGGCCGTGGAGACGCAGCGGGGGTTCACCTTTCATCAGAGCGGTGACGTCGAGGAAGTCGGGGGGCGGGCGCCGCGGAAGGTCGAGGCCTGGTATCACGCGCCTTATCTGGCGCACGCCGCGCTGGAGCCGATGAACTGCACGGCTCGCGTGGCCGATGGACGGGTCGAATTGTGGGTGCCGACGCAGGCGCCTCAGCTTTGTCGCGCCGCGGCGGCGACCGTCGCCGGCGTGGAGCTGGAGGACGTGGACCTGCACGTCACGCTGCTGGGCGGCGGGTTCGGGCGAAGGCTGGAAGTCGACTATGCGGCCCAGGCGGTGCGCGTTGCGATGGATGTGCCGGGCACGGCGGTGCAGTTGTCCTGGAGCCGGGAGGAGGACGCGACGCACGATTTCTACCGGCCGATGCAGGTGGCGCGGCTGCGCGGGACGCTGGATGCGGAGGGGCAGGTGCTTTCCTTGCGGATCGATTCCGCGGGCGATGCGATCTCGCCGCGCTGGTTCGAGCGGGTCCTGCCGGTGGGGCTGCGGGCGACGCTGAGCGGGCTGCAGCTCACGGCGCCTGCGGTGCTGCCGGGTGTGTCGTCGCTATCGGGACCGCTCGATCTGCCGGACAAGACGGCGGCCGAGGGACTGTTCAATCTTCCTTATGGGATCCCGCACCAGCGCATGGACCATGTGGCGACGCGGTCGGGCGTGCCGGTGGGGTTCTGGCGGTCGGTGGGGCATTCGCACAACGCCTTCTTCTCGGAGTCGTTCATCGATGAACTCGCGGGCGAGGCGAAGGTGGATCCGGTCGAGTTCCGTCGCCGATTGCTGAAGAATGCGCCGCGGTACCGGGCCGTGCTGGATCTGGCGGCGAAGCAGGCGGGCTGGGGCTCGGCCTTGCCGGCGGGTCTGGCGCGCGGGGTCGCGCTGCATGAGTCGTTCGGGTCGATCGTGGCTCAGGTGGCCGAGGTGGCTCTTGATCGGGGGCAGGTGCGCGTGCACCGGGTGGTGTGTGCCATTGATTGCGGCACGGTGGTGAATCCGCAGATCGTGGCGCAGCAGATGGAAGGGGCGGTGGTGTTCGCGCTCAGTGCTGCGCTTCATGGACGCATCGACGTGCGTGATGGGGCGGTGCAGCAGCGCAACTTCCCGGATCAGCCGCTGTTGTCGTTGAGGCAGACGCCAAGAGTGGAGACGTCGATCGTGCCGAGCGAGCGTCCGCCCGGGGGTGTGGGTGAGCCGGGGGTGCCACCCCTCGCTCCGGCCGTGGCGAATGCCCTGTACGAATTGACTCATCAGCGGGTGAGGCACTTGCCGCTCATCCCCGCCACCGATGCGTAAAGAAGTGCGTCGGGTGCGGAAGGCCTTCCGACAGTGCTATAGTCGCGGGCTTCGCTGACGACGGCGCCGCAGAAATGCGATGTCGAAACGGCAGAGAAAAAAAGAAGTGTTGAGTTGAAGCCGAGGGTTTTCCCGGTATAGAATTCAAGGCTTCGCTGAAAACGAAACGCCCGGCGGCAACAGCCAACGACAAGCAGATCGAAGTTCAGCAGCAACCCCTGAGGTTGACAGGTCTTTCAAAAGCGTGTCATAATCGAGGGCTTCGCAGAAAGCGATTCGCAAGCAGCTCGCAAGAGCGGCAAGCGAAAAGAAAAAAGCGAAGAGCGTAGACAAGACGCTAAAAAATCTGTCATAATCGAAGGCTTCGCTGATCGCAGCGAGCAAGACGAAAAGCAAGGCGGAAACGCTGAGCGAAAAGTCGAATCGGGTTCATTAAAAATATACAGCCGATAAGCGTGGGCGTTTGATGGCGATTGCCAAGG
>Ga0247825_10002154_pt1 | contig 13037 bp, 9 predicted proteins | sample 13C_Vanillin_Day_FD_194413 | JGI IMG/M metagenome (GOLD analysis project Ga0247825, IMG submission 194413) | Soil microbial communities from agricultural site in Penn Yan, New York, United States - 13C_Vanillin_Day48 | ecosystem: Environmental > Terrestrial > Soil > Agricultural land | place...
TCGCGTGGGCGCGGGCCGCGGGCGGACGGCCGGGAGCGGCGGAGGCGTCAGCGGCCGGGGAAGGTCGGCGTGGACCGCGGTTGCCCCCGCGGTGGGCGCCTCGCGCCCCGCCGGCGGCGCCGTCGCCACACCAGGGCGGAACGGAAACGGCGCGGTGGTCCCGCCGCCCGAGGCGGGCGAAGGCATCACGGGCAACGGCGGCGGCACGGTGCGCCGCGTCGCCTCCTCGAGACGCTCGGGAGGATGGGCGAGCGGCTCCATCCGGCGTGTGGCGGGTTCATCGCCGGCGCGGCCGGGCCAGCCTTCTTTCTGCGCCTCGGTGTCGCCGCCTGCCAGCGCGCGCTCGAGATCGAGCCGGATGGCCTCGGCGCTCGGATAGCGATCGGCCGGCGTCGGCCCGAGCAGCTTGGCCACGATCGCCTGCAGGCCCACGGGGCAGACGCCGGCGGGCAGCGGCACCGGCCGCCGCGCGACGATTGCGCGTTCGAGGCGCCGCGTGTCGGGTGCGCTGAACGGCGGCGCGCCGCGCAGCATCTCGTAGAGCATCACGCCAACGGCCCAGAAGCCGTCGGTGGCGTCCATCTCGCCGCCGCTCTCGATCCGCTCGGGGGACAGGTAGGCGACGTTGCCGAAGTCGTTGCGCGTGACCTTGCGGCTCATCGACAGCGCTTTGGCGATGCCGAAGTCGAGCACCTTCACCCGGTCGTCCGCCATGATGCGGACGTTCACCGGCGTCAGATCGCCGTGCAGCAGGTGGCGGAAGTCGCGGCCGCCTTCCTTCCACGCGAACCCGCGCGCGTCTTCCAGAAAGCGGCACAGCTCAATCGCGATGGCGGCGGCGCGCGCGGCGGGAAGCGGCCCACGGCGGATCACCTGCGACAGGTTCTCGCCCTCGAGATACTCCATCGCCACGTAGAAGTAGCCGGCCTCCGACCCGTGGTCGTAGACCTCGGGCACGAAGGTGCTCACCTGACAGAACTGCTTCTGAAGCTCGGCGCCGCGGCGTTCGGCTTCGAGCACGTCCTGGCCCGAGTAGTGCGGCACGGAGCGTAGCGCGACCGGGCGGTTGGTGCGGGTGTCGGTCGCCAGGAACACCACGGCCATGCCGCCCCGGCCGATTTCCTGGTTGATGTCGTAGGGACCGAGCCGGTTGTAGACGCTTGGCATCACCGCGACTGCCGTCCGCTGCCGCCCGCGCCGGCCGGCCGGGCCGGGTGGACGCCTGGAAACCAGTTCTCCCGGAGCACTGCGCCGTCGGTGGTCAGCGAACGAAACACGTCCGGCTCGACGCCCGCGAAGACGTTGCGCTCGAGCCGGGGGGCAGCCCCTGCTTCGAGGACGACCGGTGCACTGACACGCTCGGACACTCCGTTCCTGGCGAACCCGCTATGGGAGATACGAGGCGAGGCGCCCAAACGGATCACGAGGCCTGCACCGGGGTTGTCGTGGACGTCCCCGCCGATGAACGACCCCTCGGCTCCGGCCCCGAACTCGAGCGCTCGCCCGGAGGCTCCCACGACCTCGACGTCCACGATCGTCACGTACGAGCGCTCGACGAGGATGCCGGTGTCGAGGGGCGTGGCGGCGTCACCCACGATGCGAAAACCAGCCAGCTCGGCATTGCGGACATCGCGCGCCACCACGGCCGCGGCGCCGTCCCGGGCCCCCGCGGGCATCCGCAGCGTCGCCCCGCGCGGGACGCGGCTGACCACCCGCACGCCCTCTTTGAGCAGCAGCGGCTCCCGGTACTCACCTGGCTCGACGACGACCTGCTCGCCCGGCACCGCCGCGGCGATGGCCGCCGCAATCGAATCCGAGGGTCCGACCACCCGCACACCGGCGGCGCCGCCGAGGAGAGTGAGCGGCTTCAACGCGGGGGGCCAGGGCACGAGGCCGGCACGCACGAGCCCGGCGCCGGTGGCCGCAAGGATGAGCACGGTCGCGGCGACCGGCACCAGGAACCGCCGCCGGGCACGGCGGGGCGCGGCCGCAGCCGCCACCGCGGCGGCCGCATGACGCTCCCCTTCGACGTACACCGCCGTCACGTTGTCCTTGCCGCCGGCGCGGTTCGCGGCCTCGATCAGACCGTCGACCACGCGCTGGGGATGGCCCGCGGCTTCCGCAGCCACCGCGGCGATCGTCCGCGCGGGTACCAGGTCGCTCAGCCCGTCGCTGCAGAGCAGCAGCGCCGCATCGGGCTCTACGGGCACGACGATGATGTCGACGAAATCAGTGTCGCCGGGGTCGTGGAGCTCCGACCCGACGTCGCGATAGACTTCGTTGCGGCGCGGATGCCGCATGGCTTCCGACTCCGATAGCTCGCCAGCGTCCTCGCGTTCGCCGACCGGCGAATGATCGCGCGTGATCTTCGTGAGGCGGCCATCGCGGATCTTGTAGAGCCTTGTGTCGCCCACGTGCCCGACCGTCGCGACCCCGTCCTTCAGCACGGCCACCGTGAGCACGCACGCCATGCCGTTCCAGTCGGCACGTGACGCGGCGGCGCGGTGGATTTCGTTGTTGGCGACGGTAATCGCCTCGCGCACGCGCTGATCCACCGGCCCGGTCTCGCGCTCGAGCCGCGCGCGGAGCATCGACAACGCCAGCGCCGCGGCTTCCCCGCCCGCCGCCTGACCGCCGACGCCGTCGATCACCATGAAGATGCCGCGCGCGACGTCGACGTGGAAGCGGTCCTCGTTGGCGTCACGCTGCAGGCCCGGGTCGGTAACGCCAGCAGCCCGGAAGGCGGGCGGCGCGGCCGTGGCCACGGTCATCGTGCCGTCCTTCCAGCCCAGATCGCCACCGCCGCGGTGGCCGTCAGGGCCGCCAGCAGGACGAACCGCGCCAGGAGCAGCAGCGTCATCTAGCGCTCCACCCGGAAGTCGAGGAATACGACGTTGGCCAGGCCGATTCGCGCGCGATCCGGCAGCGCGATCTCGACGCCGTTCTCGCGCTTGCTGCCGTCAACCTCGTCGAACCCGCGCGGCACCCGCTGGCCGTCCACGGTGGTGCCAAGCGTGCTGAGATCGATGAGGCAGAAGTGGCCGGCCTCGGGGTCGTGGCGGATGCGCGCGTGCTCGCGCGACACGTCCGGCGAGGACACGACGCGGATGTCCACGGGATACGTCAGGCCGCCGCGGCCGATCGAGACCGAGGCTTTGACCACCGCGTACTCGTGCGTGCCGGCGTCGTCGTCGTACGAGAGACGCGCCAGCGCGCGCGTCGGCTCGGGCGCAGGGGCCACGGCCACCGGGAGAGGCGGCAACGGCGCCGTCGGCACCGGTGCAGACGGCCCCGGTGGAGACGGCCCCGGTGGAGACGGAAACGCTGCCAGCGGCGGCGCCGCGGCGACCGGCGCCGTGGCCAGCGCGGGCGTGTCGGCCGCCACCGTCTGGACTTCCCGCGTCGTCGAGCGCGCGCCGGCGTAGACCGTGGCGATGCGCTTGGTGCGGCTGCCGAGCGCCAGCTCGGGGCTGGCGGGCAGCAGCAGCTCCGAGGTGATGAGCACGGCACCCGGCGCGAGGTCGCCGTCGGCGTCGGCCAGGAACTCTACGTGCCAGTCGGCCGGGTTCTCCACCGGCGGCGCGCTGGCGCGGATGAAGCGCGGCGCATAGCGGCTCAGGCCGGAGCCGAGATTGAGGTCGGAGAGCTTCTCGTTGAGCGCGCGGATCGTCTGCTGCTGGATGATGCCGAGAATGCCCTCGAGGCGGGCGAACTCGTCGGCGTGCATGTAGACGAGATACCGGCTCGGCGCCAGGATCGAGTACTTCAAGGGCTCGAGGTTCTGCGCCATGTGCTCGACCACGAGATCGATCAGATCCGCCGCGGGACGGCGCCCGGGGCGGGCGGCTGGCGGCGGAACGGCTGGAGGCACTGGCACGGCTACACTATTCCCCGGGCCCCGCGACCGAGTCATAAGGAAACGCCAAGGAATCTCCAGGTTCTCTCCCGACGCCGTGCACATCCGATTCGGCACCTTCACGCTCGACGCCACCACCCGGCAGCTCCTGCACGCCGGTCAGCCGGTGCACCTGTCGCCCAAGGCGTTCGACGTGCTCTGCGTGCTCATCGAGGCACGGCCGCGGGTCGTCAACAAGCAGGAGCTGCACGATCGCATCTGGCCCGGCACTTTCGTGGTAGATGCGAACCTCAGCGTGCTCGTCGGCGAGATCCGGCGCGCGCTGGGCGACAACGCACAGACCCCGCAGTTCATCCGCACCGTCCACAAAGTCGGCTACGCGTTCTGCGGCGACGCGGAGGACCAGGGGGCCGGCGCCGCCCCCGACGACGGCCACGCGCCGCGGTACTGGCTGGCGTGGAACGATCGGCGCTTCATGTTGTCGGCGGGCGAAAACCTCATCGGCCGCAACCCCGAGTGCGCGATCTGGATCGACACCAGCGGCGTGTCGCGGCGGCACGCGCGCGTGCGCCTCGACGTCCACACCGGCGCGGCCGCGATCGAAGATCTGGGCAGCACGAATGGCACCTTCGTGAACGACGCGCGCGTGGAGACGCCGCGGATGCTGGCGGACGGCGATGTGGTCCAGGTAGCCTCGGTGCCGCTCACGTTCCGCGCGTGGCTGCCGGAGCAGAGCCGCTCGACCGAACGGATCCGTCGCAACTGATCGGCTCACGCTACCCCAGCCGTCTTCGCCGGAGCGTTCTGGCTCCTCTTCTCGGCTGAGTAATCCTTGCAAGGCCGCCTCGACCGCACGAGCCCAGCCAGACCCGCTGTTCTACGGACAAACGCCGCGTTTTCGCGAGGCGTTCATCTTGCAGTGTCTCTGGGAGAGGAACGGGCGCCGCCTGCGCGGCGTGCTCGGCTGTTCACCACTTTCGAGGTGCGACATGGTCAGTCGAACTGCAGTCTTCTTCGCGTGCGGCGTGCTCGTCACGAGCGCTGCCCAGGCGCAATCGCAGGCGCCGCCGAATCCGACGCAGCGCACGGTGAGTGCGGACCAGGCGCAGGTGCCGCTCTTTCGCGTCACCGTCGTCGGACGCACGACGCCAGCGGTGAACTATCGGCCGCGCAGCGGCGACACCAAGATCGACTTCGACGGCACGGCGCTGATGCCGGAGGCCACCGGCACCGCCACCGTGTCGGGCGAAAAGGGCTACATGCGCATCGACGCGCGGTTCGACAAGCTGTTGCCGCCAGCGCAGTTCGGTCGCGAGTACCTCACCTACGTTCTGTGGGCCATCACGCCCGAAGGACGCGCAACCAACCTCGGCGAAGTCCAGCGGGACGACGACGACGCGCGCGTGAAGGTCACGACCGAACTGCAGGCCTTCGGCTTGATTCTCACGGCCGAGCCCTACTTCGCGGTGACCCAGCCCAGCGACGTGGTGGTGATGGAGAACGTGCTGCGCGACAGCACCAAGGGCCGCGCTGAAACCATCCAGGCCAAATACGAGCTGCTGAAGCGCGGCTCGTACCTGATGAACCAGGATGCGGCGAAGCTGAACATCAAACCGTTGGAGCCTGGCGCGCCGCTGGATCTCGCAGAGGCGCGCAACGCCGTCGAGCTCGCGCGAATTGCCGGCGCCGATCGCCACGCATCCGATACGTTCGCCAAGGCGACCGGCCTGCTGGCCGACGCCGAACAGGCGCGCGAGAAGCGGCGCGGCAGTAACGCCATCATGATGCCGGCGCGCCAGGCGGCGCAGACCGCCGAGGACGCGCGGCTCGTCGCGCTGCAGCGGCAGGAGGAGGAGTTCCAGGCCGAGCAGCGCCGCATCGCGCAGGAACGTGAGGCCGAGCAGCGCCGGCAGGCGGACCTGAACGCGCAGGCCGCCGCGGCGCAGCGCGCCGAAGCCGAGCGCGCCCGGGCCGAGGCCGACAGCGCGCGGGCGCAGGCCGAGGCCGAGCGGCAGCGGGCGGAGGCGGCGCTGCGCGACGCGGAGGCGGAAGCCTCGCGGGCGAACACGGCCGCGGCGGCGGCCGAACGTGAGAAGGCCGAACTGCGCGAGCGCCTGCGCCAGCAGCTGAACGTAGTTCTCGAGACCCGCGAAACGGCGCGCGGCCTCATCGTCAACCTGTCGGACGTGTTGTTCGACACCGCGCAGGCCACGCTGAAGCCGGGCGCGCGCGAAAAGCTGGCGCGCGTCTCGGGCATTCTCAGCAGCCATCCCGGCCTGAAGCTCGAGATCGAGGGGCATACCGACAGCGTCGGGTCGGACGCCTACAACCAGTCGCTGTCGGAGCGCCGCGCCGAATCGGTGCGGGCCTACCTCGTGGAGCAGCGCATCGCGCCGCAGTCGATCACCACGAAGGGCTTCGGCGAAGAGCAGCCGGTCGCGACCAACGACACCGCAGCCGGGCGCCAGCGCAACCGGCGCGTCGAGCTCGTGGTGTCGGGTGAAGCCATCGGCACGAATTAGGACACCGGAATTGGGTGCGCGCACGGGGCGCGCCCCGATCCACAGCATGGGAGGACGATCATGCGGGCAGCAGCAGCATTCGTAGTTGCGGGTTTCCTCTCCGTCCCGGCGCTGGCGTCGGCGCAGAATTGCACGTCGGACGCACGCCAGGTCGTCGGCGCCATCTATCGCCAGGTGCTCGAGCGCGGAGTGGGCGGCGGCGAGGCGGATGCCTGGATCAAAGAGTTGAGCAGCGGTCAGACCACGGTACGGGAGCTGGTGGAGAACATCGCCGGGTCGGCCGAGCACCGGCAGCGCTTCCTGCCAGGGGAAAGCGAGGGCAGCCGTCGAAACGCGGTCACCGTTCTCTATCGCCACCTGCTCGGCCGGGAGCCGGATCCGGGCGGGCTGCAGGCGCATGTCGACCTGCACAACCGGAACGCGATCGACACGGTCATTGCCAGCCTGATCAGCTCGCCCGAGTACCAGCAGAAGTACGGCGAGAACGTCGTGCCCGGCCAGAACGTCCGCTATTGCGCCAACGCGGACGGTAATTTCAGCCGGTTCCGCAATCTGGACCGCAACGGCAACAACCAGATCGAGCGGAACGAATGGAACGGCTCACAGCAGTCGTTCGATACGCACGACTGGAACCGGGACGGCGTGCTGTCGAACAGCGAAGTGCGATCGGGCGCGCGCCGCTGGCCGAACGACGAAGGCGACTTCGATCCCAACGGGCCGGCGACCTGGACGGCGAGCGCGTTCCGGCGGATCGACCGGAACAACGACGGCCAAGTGGCGCCCAACGAGTGGTACTACGCGCCGGAATACTTCCGCCGTGCCGATCGCGACCGCAATGGCGCGCTGAGCCAGACCGAGTTCGTCTACAAGGCCACGTGGGACGACGACCGTGACGACCGCTTCGAGAATCTCGACATGAACAACAACGGGCGGGTCGAGCGCGGCGAGTGGCACGGCAGTGCCGACGCCTTCCAGTGGCTCGATCGCGACAACGACAACGTGTTGAGCAAGGCGGAAGTCGTGGGCGATGGTTCGACGCAGTTCGACGGCTTCGCGAGCCTCGACCGCAACAACAATGGCCGGCTCGAAGCACGCGAGTGGCAGTGGTCGGTGGTGAGCTTCAACCGCTACGATACCAACAACGACGACTTCATCAGCCGGCAGGAGTTCGCCGCGCGCGGCGGCGCGCCGGGGACGCCGGCGACGCCGGCAAGGTAAGCTGAAGAACACGGCGCGGGACGCCTAGCCAGGGTCCCGCGCCGCGGCGCCGATGACCCACACGCCAACACCGTCCTGGACCGTCGGCGACCACCTCACCCACCGTTTCAATCCCGAACTGGGCGTCGGGCGCGTCACCGCGCTCGACGGACGCTCGCTCGTCGCCGAATTCCCCCGGTCCGGCACGACGTTGCGCCTGGCCGCCGGCACCGATGCGCTCGTCCCCGTCGACCTCCGACCAGGCCGGCCGGTGCGCGTCAGCGCAACTCGTGAAGAAACGCGGGTTACGTCGCAGTTGCCCGACGGACGGCTGCAGCTCGCCAACGGTCGCGCCGAGCCGGCCCACGCCCTGTGGCCGCTCGCGCTTGAACGCGCGCTGCTCGATCGGCTCGCCCTGGGCGACACCGACGAACCCGGCGACCTCATAATCCGCCTCGACATCCTGCACCTGCGACATGTCCGCGAAGCGCGCGGCCTCGGCTCGTTCCTGGGCGGCCGGGTACGGCTGTTTCCGCACCAGCTCCACGTGGCCGAACGGGCCACGCAGAGCGACCCCGTGCGCTGGCTGCTGGCCGACGAAGTCGGCCTCGGGAAGACCATCGAGGCCTGTCTCATCCTCAACCATCTGGTGCACAGCCGGCGGATCGAGCGCTGCCTCGTGGTGGCGCCGGCCGCGCTCACGGTGCAGTGGCTCGGCGAGCTGTGGCGCAAGTATCACCAGGTCTTCACGCTCCTCGATGACCGCCGCCTCGCCGACGTCGGGCGCGACTTCGGCGACGGCTTCAACCCGTTCGAGCTGCACCGCCGCGCGGTGATCGCGCTCGAGACGCTCACCGAACGACAGGAGCTGAGCGCGCAGGCCGTGGCGGCGGGCATCGATCTGCTCGTCGTGGACGAGGCCCAGCGGCTGCGCCGGCCGCCGGGCCATCCCGGAGAGCCGCCCTACCGCGCCATCGCACCGATCGCGGCTCTGGGGCGGCACATGCTGCTCCTGAGCGCAACGCCCCTCGAGGACGACGCCCACGGGTTCTTCCGCCTGCTCCAGCTTCTGCGGCCAGAGGAATTTCCGGAAGAGACGAGTCTCGAGGCCAGGCTCGAGCGCGGCCTCCCGCTGCCCCCCTGCACCAGCTCGACCCGGCGTGTGGACATCGGCGGGCTGCCGCCGCGGGTCGGCATCCCCATCACGATCGAGGGCGCGGCACGCTGGCAACCGCGCGATGCCGTCGAGGCCACGCTTCGAGCCGCGCCCGCCGCCAACGAAGTGGCACGCCGCCAGAAGATCGATCGTATCCGCCGCGCCCTGGCATCAGGGGCCGCGCTCGCCGCGGTGCTGGGTCCGGCCGAGCGCGAGCTTCGGGCGCAGGCGCAGGCGATGGACGCCTCGGACCCCCGCGTCGAGTGGCTGGCGGCGCAGGCACCGCGCTGGCGCGACGCGAGAGAGAAGACGCTGGTGTTCGTCGCGCACCGCGACACGCTCGAGATGCTGCGCACCGCGCTCAGCCACCGGGCGCAGCTGGCCACGGGCGCCTTTCACGAAGAGCTGCCGCCGTCCCGCCGCGATCTCGAGGTGGCGCGCTTCCGCGAGCCGGGCGGGCCCAGCCTCCTCGTGTCCACCGAGGCCGGCGGCGAGGGGCGCAACTTCGAGTTCTGCCGGCGCCTCGTGCTCTTCGATCTGCCGTGGAAACCGTCGGTGGTGGAGCAGCGCATCGGACGGCTCGACCGCATCGGGCGCCGCGTCCCGGTGGAAATCGTCTATTTTCAGCCGCCGCGCGGCATCGGTGCCGACGCCGTGCGGTTGTTCGAACGCCTCGGCCTGTTCCGCGAGCCCCTGGCGGGCGTGGAACCCGAGCTCGCCCGCGTGGACGAGACTCTCGCCGCCCTCGCCGGCGACCCTGCAGCCGCCTTGTCGGACGCAGCCAGCGTCTCGCTCGTCGAAGAGGTACAGGCAGCGCGCACCCGCATCCGTGAAGCGGCGTATCAGCAGCTGCACCGCGACCCATTCAAGGCGGAGACGGCGCCGGAGGTGCTGGCGCGAGTGCCGGCACATCTCGACGACTTGACGCAGGACGTGGTGGTGACGGCCTGCGCCCGGCTCGGATTCACCGTGGAGCACACGCGAGGCCGGCGCGTGTTTGCGATCGAGCTCGGGAGCGCCGCGCTCGTGGACAGCCTGCCCGGAGTGCGCAGCGCCTCGACGTACGTGGGATCCTTCGACCGCGAGGAAGCCGTCGAGGACGAGACGCTCGACTTTTTCGCTTCGGGGCACCTGCTCGTCGAAGGGATCCTGGCGCACTTCGAAGACTCGGCGCTGGGACGCACGGCGCGGATCGAGCTGCCGATCGGCGGCGAGCGCGGGGAGGGCCTCGCGGCCATCTACACGGACGGTCCCGATTTCGAGATCCTCGCCTTCGACGCCCAGGGCCGCGCGCGGGCCGACTGGGCCGCAGCGCTGCGCGAGCGGCCGCTGGGACTGAGACGTCCCGTGGACGATGCGCCGGGCCGCGCCCCCTGGACGGCCACGGTCGGCCGGCTTGGCGTCCTGCTCGATCCGGCGCGCACGCCCCATGCGCTCGTTTCGCTCGCGGTGCGGCCGGCGCGGTGACCGGGGTTCTATACTGGCGGGGCTGAGGCCCGCCCGACACGTCGTGATGGTCGTGGGGCGGGGCTTCAGCCCCGCCGAAAAGGGGTGCCGCGTCTTCAGATGTCGCTCACACGCTCTGCCGTGTCCCGTCGTGCCGTCGCGGCGTTCGTGGTTGTGGCGTTCACCTGCCTCGTCGCGTATCAGGTGTGCCGGATTCCCGTCCAGGTGAGCGACAGCCTCGGCAACCTGCTCCAGGTGCAGTCGCAGCCGCTGCCCGACGTCTTCATCAGTCAGTTTTCGAACGGCGCCTACGTCCGGCCGCTCCTGTGGGCCCAGGTGAAAATCGCCTACGAAGGCGCCGGCGGGCGCGAGCCGCTGATGTTCAAGACCATCCACGTGGCGCAGCTCGTGCTGCTCGCGCTGCTGATGCTGCGGCTGATGCGCGTGGACACGAGCGCAGACATGGCCGCGGCGGTCCTGGCCACGCTCGTGCTCTTCGGCCTGCACACCTTCGACGGGCTGGTGCGCGAAGCCTTTCCCATCAACTCGTTCCTCACCATCGCGCTGGCGGTGCTCGCGGCGCTGAACCTGGCGATGGGCGAGCCGCGCTGGTGGCGTGACGCCGCCGCGGCCGGCCTCTTCCTGCTGTCGGTCCTGACCCTCGAATCCGGCGTCCTCGTCGTGGCCGCCCTGGTGGCGGCACGCACGGCCGGCCTCAAGGGCGTGACGTGGAGGGGGCTTGGCGCGACGGTGCTGGGGCTCACGGCATATCTCGTCCTGCGGTTCGCCGTCCTCGACGCCGGCACCCCGGGGTTGAGCGAGCGCGCCTCCGGCTTCGGTTTCCGGATGCTGGAGCCGGCGGAGCTCACGGCGCGGTTCGGATCCAATCCGCTGCCCTTCTACGCGTACAACGTCATCGCCTCGCTGTCCTCGGTGCTGCTGGCCGATCCGCGCGGCGGCGTGTGGTACGCGGCGCAGGGCGTGGCCGCCGGCCAGATGTGGCCGCCGTGGCTGCTGATCAACGTCGCCGCGTCGGCGCTCGCCACGGGCCTGGTGCTCTGGGGAGCGATCGACGGGTTGCGGCGCTGGCGCGCCGGCGGCGCGGAACCGCGCGATCGTCTCCTGCTCGCGAGCCTGGCCGTGCTCGCCGCCAATGCAGTCGTGAGCTTCGCCTACACGAAGGACGTGATCATGAGCGCCGGCGGCGCCTGCTTCGCGCTGGCCGTCTACGCCGCGGCGTCCACGGCGCTCCAGCCGCGGGGGCGCGCGCGACCGCTCGCCGCTCGCGCGGCCGTCGCAATCGCACTGGCCCTGTGGACCGTGCGGGCGGCGGCGCTGCCAGTCCGCCTGGAGATGCAGGCCGCACGGGTGCGGCAGGAATGGCAGGACGTCGAGGGCTGGCTCGCGCGTCAGCACATTGCGGCGGCGACGCCCGAAGCCCGCGCCCTGGTCACCCGCTTGCGGCGCAGCGCGCTGCGCACCCGGCCCCACGCCATCGAGTGGACCGGATGGCGGTCGATCCTCGACCTGAATTGATTCCGGCGGCGGGCGACCGGCGGTAGAATCGGCGGCCGTGGCCGTCGCGCAGACTCCCGTCTCGCCCGCTCCCGTCGCCACCACCACGAGCGCCCTTCAGCGCGGCACCCGCGTCGAGGCACTGGACGTGCTGCGCGGCCTCGTGATCGTGATCATGGCGCTCGATCACGTCCGCGACTACTTCCACGACAGCGGCTACGCCTACGACCCGCTCGACGCGTCGATGACCACGGCGGCGGTGTACGCGACCCGCTGGGTCACCCACTTCTGCGCACCCACGTTCGTCTTCCTTGCCGGCGTGTCGGCGTGGCTCCAGAGGGCGAAGGGCAAGGACCCGGCACGGCTCGCGCGTTTCCTGCTGACGCGCGGCCTGTGGCTGGTGGTGCTGGAGGTGACGGTGGTCGCCTTCGGCTGGTCGTTCTGGATCCCGTACCTGCCGCACTTCCAGGTGATCTGGGCCATCGGCTGGTCGATGGTGGCGCTGGCCGCCCTAGTTCGTCTGCCGGTGCGCACCGTGCTCGCGATCGGCATCGCGATCGTCGCCGGGCACAACCTGCTCGACCCGGTGAAGGCCGGCTGGTTCGGCGCGTGGGCTCCCGCGTGGCTGCTGCTGCACGAGCAGGGCCCGATCGTCCGAGATGGCCAGATAGTCGCGATCGTCTTCTATCCGTTACTGGCCTGGATTGGCGTCCTCGCGCTCGGCTACGGGCTCGGCCCGGTGTTCCTGTCGCCGCGGCGCGACCGCACCCTGGTGCGGCTTGCCGCGGGCATGCTCGCGCTCTTCGCGGTGTTGCGTGCGTTCAACCTGTATGGTGACCTGCGGCCCTGGGCACCGCAGCCCACGGCAGGCGCGACGGTCATGGCGTTCCTCAACGCGACGAAGTATCCGCCGTCGCTGCTGTACGTGTGCGTGACGCTGGCGCCGATGCTGTTGCTCGTGCCGGTGTTCGACCGGATGCGCGGACCGGTGCCTCGTGTGCTGCGGACGTTCGGCGCCGTCCCGCTCATGGCGTACGTCGCGCACCTCTACGTGATGCACCTGCTCGCGATCGCCGTGCACGCCGCCGCCGGCCACGACCTCGACGGCATGTTCAACACGATCCACGATTTCTTCATTACGCCCGCCGTCTTCGACGGAACCGGCCTCCCGCTGGCCGTCACCTACGTGGCGTGGATTGCCGTGCTGGCCTTGATCTACCCGTTGTGCCGCTGGTGGGGCGAGGTGAAGCGCCGCCGGCGGGAATGGTGGCTGTCCTATCTGTGAAGAGACGACAGGCGGGTAGGGCCGCGCTGCGCGCGGTGGGGCGGGTAGGGCCGCCCTACC
>Ga0247825_10002156_pt1 | contig 13032 bp, 11 predicted proteins | sample 13C_Vanillin_Day_FD_194413 | JGI IMG/M metagenome (GOLD analysis project Ga0247825, IMG submission 194413) | Soil microbial communities from agricultural site in Penn Yan, New York, United States - 13C_Vanillin_Day48 | ecosystem: Environmental > Terrestrial > Soil > Agricultural land | place...
CGAGGCCGCGCTGTCCGCCGAGCGCGCGGTGATCTCGGACACCCTCAAGCAGGTCCATTGGAACCGGCGCAAGGCGGCCGTGCTGCTTGGCGTGAGCTACAAGACCCTGCTCAACAAGATCAAAGAGACCGGTCTCGAGCGGCCGTAGGCCGTCACTTCGCCACAAAAGAGAAGCGGCGTTCCGTCAGGGACGCCGTTTTCCATTTTCGGGCGGCTCGTGTGTGTAGACGAGCCCCCTCCTTCCCTTCTACAACAAAAGATTCCCGACTCTGGTACCGCGCTTGCTCGCCGCTACAGCTGTGAGTCAGAAACCTCAGGTGATGGTCGTCGACGATGACCTGGCAATGTGCGGATTTCTCCAGACCTTCCTGGTGTCACGTGGTTATGGCGCCCTGACGGTTACGAGCAGTGACGAGGCGGTCAAGCGCTTCCACGCCGATCGTCCGAGCGCCGTGCTGCTCGACGTGATCATGCCCGGCATGGACGGTCTCGCGGCGCTGGCCGCACTGAAGAAGATCGATCGCGATGTTCCCGTGATCGTGATGTCGGGACAGGGTGGCACGCACACCGTCGTCCAGGCGATGAAGCTCGGAGCGACCGACTTCATCTGCAAACCGTTCGAGCATCACGAGCTCGAAGTGCTGCTCGCCTCGGCCATCCGGCAGCGGCAATTGAGCCAGGAAGTCGCCACGCTCCGAGCCAGGCTGAGCGAGCAGTCGAAGTACTCGATGCTCTTCGCGAACAGCGACGGGATGCTCGAAGTGCGAGACCTGATCGAGCGGGTCTCCGACACCGACGTCACCGTGCTGATCCGCGGCGAGAGCGGCACCGGCAAGGAGCTGGTCGCGCACGCGCTGCACGAGCAGTCGCTGCGCAAGGAACGCCCCTTCGTCAAGGTGAATTGCGCCGCCCTGCCGTCGGAGCTGCTGGAGTCCGAGCTGTTCGGATTCGAGAAGGGCGCGTTCACCGGCGCCATCCAGCAGAAGCCTGGCAAGTTCGAGTTCGCCAACCACGGCACGATGTTCCTCGACGAGATCGGCGATATCGGCTACCCGCTGCAGGCGAAGCTGCTACAGGTGCTCCAGGACGGCGGGTTCGCGCGCCTCGGCGGCAAACAGGATGTGCAGGTGGACGTGCGGCTGATCGCCGCGACCAACCGCGACCTGGAAACGGCGGTGGCCTCCGGCCAGTTCCGCGAAGACCTCTACTTCCGGCTGAATGTCGTCACCATCAGCCTTCCGCCGCTGCGGGAGCGCCGTGAGGAGATTCCGATTCTCACGGAGCACTTCATCCGGAAGTACTCGGCGCAATACAACAAGCCGGTCAGCGCGGTGAGCGCCGAGCTGTCGCAGCAGTTCCTCGCCTACGACTGGCCGGGCAACGTGCGTCAGCTCGAGAACCTGATCAAGCGCATGGTGGTGCTCGGCACCGAGACCGGAGTCTCACGAGAGCTGCTGCAGCCGATCGTCTCCGCTCCACGCGCTGCCGTGCCGGCCCTGCAGGCGGTCGCCGCAGCGCCGCCGGCACCGATCCAGCCTCCGCCGCCCCTCGACTCCGCCCACCCCTCGACTCCGCTCGGGGCGACCCTGAGCGACGGTCACCGGGCGCAGGACGTCGAGGCGCTCGGTTCCGCGACCGCGCCGGCGGACGCCGCCGTCGTGTCGTTGAAGGACATCTCACGAACGGCCGCGCGCGAGGCGGAGCGCGATCTGATTCTCCGCATGCTCACGCGCACGCGCTGGAACCGCAAGGAAGCGGCGCAGATCCTCGGTATCAGCTACAAGGCGCTGCTCTACAAGATCAAGGAAAACGGCCTGGACAAGGCCTCCTGACGAGAACATGAACGACTCGCTCTTCGACGATCGTGCGCGGCTGCTGAAACCACACGCCTTCGAGTTCGTGCTCGACGGCGAGCTTCGTCGTGCTGTCCGCTCGCAGAACTACCTGACGCTGGTGACGGTGGAAACGAGCCGCGAATTCGACGGCATGAGCGTCGCCGCCGATCAGGGCACCGTCGGCGAGGTCGCGCAGATCATCCGCAACGAAGTCCGCGACACCGACGTGCTCGGCGTGACCACGCACGGCCTGCTGTCGCTCGTGCTGCTCGACGCCGACTACGAGAACTCGACACGCGTGATCGACCGGCTCGTGGAACGGATGAACCACTACGACTTCCCGTCGCCGCTCCGGCTGTCCGTCGGGGCCGCCTGTTATCCGACCGACGCCATTGACGCCGAGTCACTGCAGAAACAGGCCGTCTCGCACCCGGTGATCTGCTGGCGCGGCGGCCACACCGAATCCCATGCCTAACGTCTCTTCCATGCGTCTGACCCTGCTCGCCTCGCTCGCCATGCTGACGGCGCTCGCGCCCGGAGCCGTGGCGCAGACGCGGTTCACCTTTGTGCCGACGTTCTCTGTGTCGGGAGTCTACGACGACAACCTGTTCGCGGAGAACGACGGCAGCGCGGGCAAGATGCTGCAGTTCCGGCCCAGTCTCGAGGGCAGTTACGAGACGCCGCGGTTCCTGTTCATGAGCCTCTACTCGCAGGACATGCTGCGTTCCAACTTCTCGACACTGAACACGGCAGACGCGCGCCGTCACGCCTTCCTCCAGACGAATTTCCGCAGCTCGCCGCTGACCACCTTCGCGCTGATCGGCCGTTATGACCGCTCGGAAACACCGGGAGAGATTTCCATCGACACCGGCATCCTCGGAGCCCGTCTGACGGCGCAGCGCTGGCAGCTGTCACCCAACGTGGTGCGCCGCATGAGCCCGGTGGTGGTGCTCACGGCGGGCTACGACTTCACGCGTGAGAACGAGCTCGACACGCCCAGCGGAAACCTGCATCAGGCTCGTGTCGCCCTGTCTCATGAATGGACGTCGCGATCCGCCTGGGTCGGGACCTACCTGGCGCGGTACTTCGTCGACCCCGGGGGGACGGACACTTCCCAGTCAGTGCTCGCCGGATGGACTCGGGAAATGGCGCCCGGCACGCAACTGTCGCTCTATGCCGGACCGCGCGTGGCGTCCTATCGCAGCGGCATCAAGCCCGAGGTTTCCGCGTCGCTGAGGCGCGATACGAACCGGATGGACGTCAGGGCCGACTACTGGCACGGCGAAACGATCCTCCTGGGCGTCGAGGGACCGGTCGCGGTCGACAGCGCAGCGATGCTCGTGACCTGGCCCTTCCGCAACCGGTGGGAGCTCGGCAGCGCCCTCTCCGCGAGCGACATCACCACGCTCGACCTGCGTGAGGCCCAGGTCTATCGCGCCGCTGCCGTCGCATCGTGGACTGGCAACGGGATGTACAGCGTCGCCGCATCGTATGGCGTGGACTACCAGAACGGTGACCTGCGAAACCATTTCGATGGGATCGTGAGACGGCACGTGTTTCGCGTGAGTCTGATCGTCGCGCCGCGGCTCTTCCGATCGGTCCTGCCGCCGGATGAGGCGGCGCGTGTGAAAGGGGTTATTCGATGATCGCCCGGGTCCTGACAGCGTTCACAACCGCCATCGTCCTCGCGACACCGGCGCTGGCGCAACAGCCGGCGTCCACATCGCAAGGGGCGGTCGGCACCACCGGTACCAAGCCCGCAGCACCCGCCGCGACACCGGCGACACCGCCAGTGACGACAGCGGGCCTCGTGGCCGCACCTGCCGCCGCGCGCGCTGCCGACGCAGTGACCGTCGATCCACGCGATTACCGGATCGGCCCGGAAGACGTGCTGGACATCAACGTCTGGAAGAACGAAGAACTGAGCCGTGAGCGCATACCAGTGCGCCCTGACGGGAAGATTTCGCACCCGTTGATCAACGACATCAACGTCGCCGGGCTGACCACCAATCAGGTGAAGGCAGAGCTGACCGCGCGATTCTCGCAGTTCATCGAGAATCCCGAGGTCTCCATCGTGGTGCGCGAGATCCACAGCCCGAAAGTGTCCGTCCTGGGCAACGTGCGCATGCCGGGGTACTTCGAGTTGAAGACACCCGACGTGAAGGTCCTGGACATCATCGCGCGCGCGCAGGGGTTCAACGAGTTTGCCGACAAGGGCAACATCAAGGTGATCCGCCGTGGTCCGAACGGTACGGAGACCGCCATCGATTTCAAATACAACGACGCCGTGAACGGCCGCAATGGCGCGAACTTCGTCGTCCAGGCGGGCGACGTCGTGTTCGTCAACTGAGGATTCCATGGCCCCTGAGTTCATGCCCCCTGCTTCCGAGGAATCGGCCATCATTCGCGCCGCGGCGATCATCCGCCGCCGCGCGCTGCTCGCCACCGTCGTCTTCGCGACGGTGATGGCCGCCGCCGTCGCCTTCGCGGTGTATCTGCCGGATCTCTACCGGGCAAGCGCGATCGTGGTGATCGAGCGGCCGCTCCCGGACGGCGTGATCCGTCCCACGGTCAGCAACGAGCTGGAAAGCCGCCTGTATCAGATCAGGCAGGAGATCCTCAGCCGCGAACGCCTGACCGCGGTGATCAAGCGCTTCAATCTCTATCCGGAACTGCGCCGGAAGGCGTCGTTCGAGGACGTGCTCACACAGGCGCGCGAAGACATCAAATGGGAGCCGAACGGGCCCGAACAGGTCAGCGGGCGGAACAAGACCGTTGCGTTCACGCTCACCTACACCGGCACCGAACAGCGGTCCGTCGCCAATGTCACCAACGCCATCGCGCAGTTCTTCGCCGAGCACAACTCGGCGATGCGGGCCGGCGAGGCGCGCCGCACCGTGCAGCTGCTCGAAGAGCAGGTGAAGACGGCGCGCGGGCAGCTCGCCATTGAAGAAGGACGGCTCCGCAGCTTCACGATGTCGAACCAGGCACAGCTGCCGCAGGCTGCAGCGGTAGCCATGGCGGCCTATCAGTCGGTGGCCGACGAGCTGCGCCGCAATCGCGACGATCAACGGCGGAACATGGACGCCAGAGAGAAGCTGATCGACGGGCTCGAGGATGCCTCGGCGCTCGCGGCGGCGGCGAAAGGCGTCATCGCGGCCGACGGCACCGACATTCCGCTCACCAGGGAACTGGCGGCGGCGAACGAACGCCTCGCTGACGCGAAAAAGAACCTGATCGAGCTGGAGCGCAAGGGGTTGCTCCCCAGCCATCCGGACATCGCGATCGCCCAGAACGCGATTGCGAGCGCGGATAAGGCCGTGCAGGAGCAGCGCGCTCGGGACCTGACGGCCTACAAGGCTAAGCAGGCCGCCGACGCACAGCGCCAGGCGGTGAGCAGTGCCCCTCGCGATCTCACGTCGCTGCCGCGCAGCCGGCGCAGCATCAAGGATCTCGACGATGAGCTGACGCGGCTGCAGGGGGAGGAAAAACTTTTGCAGCAGCGTGTCGCGGTGCTGCAGCAGCGTTTCGATTCAACCCCGGGAGTCCAGCAGAACTATCTGCAGTTCCAGCAGGACTACGCCTCCGCGAAGGAGAACTACGACGTGCTGGCCCGCAAGTTTGAGGACGCGCGGCTGAGCGAGTCGATCGAAACGGGGCACCAGGGCGAGAACTTCAGGATTCTCGACGCCGCGGTGGCGCCCGAAGGCCCCGCCGCGCCGAACCGGTTGCGCCTCATCCTCATGGGGCTGCTGCTGGCACTGGCAGCCATGGCGGCGATCGTGGTCGCCGCGGAGCAGTTCGACACGTCGTTCCACAGCGTGGACGAGCTCCGCGAGTTCACCGCCGTTCCCGTCATCGCCACGATTCCGCAGATCGGGAAGACGCCGCGCCGCGGGTGGGGACGCGCCACGCTCAGCACGGCATCGGCGGTCGCCGCCGTTGCGCTCGTCGCGACGCTCTCCGCCTATCTCGCATATGGCAACGACACGCTGGTGAGACTGCTCCAGCGCGCGGGTTAAGGGGTCACATCGTGAAAAACAAGTTCTCGTCAACGTTGGATTCGCGTCTGGTCAGCTTCACTCACCCCGGCTCGTTCGCCGCGGAGCAGTACCAGGGGCTGCGCCTGACCATCGAACGCCTCACCAAGGCGGAGGGGCCGCAGGTGCTGGCCGTGACCAGCCCGGCTGCCGGGGAAGGTAAGACGCTCACGGCGATCAACCTCGCGGGCGCGCTCGCGCGGGAGGGCGACGGCCGCGTGCTGCTGATCGACGCCGATCTGCGCCGTCCGGCGGTGGCCGGCTCGCTCAAGCTTCCGGCCTCACCGGGGCTGACAGACGTGCTCACCAGCGAGTCGCTCGATCTCTCGGCAGTGGCGCACAAGGTGGAGCCGTTCCAGCTATGGGTGGTGACCGCCGGCTCGGCGGGATCGGAGATCCACCGACTGCTTCGCTCGCCACGCTTCGAGCCGCTCCTGGAGAGCGCTCGACAGCAGTACGACGTCGTCATCGTCGACACGCCGCCGCTCCTGCCGGTGTTCGACTCGGCCGTGCTGTCGCGGATCGTGGGCCAGATGCTCGTCGTCGTTGCCGCGAACCAGACACCGCGCAAGCTTCTTGGCGAGGCGCTCAATCTCGTGGACCCGGCGAAGGTGATGGGCATCGTCTTCAACCGGGACGACCGGCCGCTGTTCGGCTATTACGACGCCTATTACCGGGAGTATTTCCCGGACGCGTCAGGCGCGGTCAGCCAGGCGTAGGGACCACTTTGGGGGACCAGGGATGCAGGCCAACCTTCTGATTCTTGGCGCCGGGCCGATGGCGGCCAGGCTGATCGACGAAGTCGAGGCGCTCGAGTTCGCTCCGTACGTCGTGGCCGGCGTCGTCGATAATCAGCGGCCCGACCCTGAGTCTCCGATTGCACAGCGCTGGCTCGGGACGTGCGACGAGCTCGACGCCATCGTCGCACGCGTCCGTCCGACCCGCATCGTAGTTGCGATCGAGAACCGGCGCGACGGCCTGCCGCTGCAGTCTCTGCTCGAATCGCGCGTCAGCGGCATCGACGTCGAAGACGCGATCGAGCTCTACGAACGCATCACCGGGAAGATCGCGATCGAGGCGCTCAGGCCGAGCACCCTCATCCTGTCGAAGGGATTCCGCAACCATGGCGCCGCGGAGATGACCGCACGGATGGTCAGCGTCCTGGCGGCGGTCATCGGCCTCGTCATCTGCGCGCCCCTGCTCGCGGCAATCGCGCTGTTCGTGAAACTGGACTCTGAAGGACCCGTCCTGTTCGTGCAGCCGCGCGCCGGCCGTCACGGACGGTCGTTCGGGCTGCTGAAGTTCCGGACCATGCACCCGACGGACGAGCCGTCCTCGGAGTGGGCGGTGGACAACGTCCATCGCATCACGCGGGTCGGCCGCTACCTGCGGCGGTTCCGTCTCGACGAGCTGCCGCAGCTGATCAACGTCCTGCGCGGCGAGATGAACCTGATCGGTCCCCGCCCGCATCCCGTCTCGAACCACTCGACGTTCATGGAGCACATTGCCTACTACGGCCTGCGCTCGACCGTCCGGCCCGGCGTGACCGGCTGGGCACAGGTGCGCTACGGCTACGCGAACAACCTCGACGAAGAGACAGAGAAGATGCGGTACGACCTGTACTACATCAAGAACCGCACGCTCTGGCTCGACCTCCGGATCATGTTCGCCACCATCGGCATCGTGCTGTTCGGTCAGGACGCGGCGGAGGTTCGTCATCCGGCACCGATGGGCCGCGACCTCTGGGCACCCGCACCGCGCGTGCTGGCGAAGGAGATCGCCTACCTGCCCGTCCTGGCGGATCAGGGCACGCCACACCCGACGACGGGACCACAGTGAGCAGCACCGCTGTCGTTCACTCGACTGCCTGGTGGCGGCCTGCGGCGAGGCCCATCAGCCAGGTGCCGGCGCGCCGTGCGCTGCGTGCGGCGACCAGCAAGGCGAATACTGTGGCGTTTCGCGCGCTCGTGGCCTTCACGGCAATCCTCCTGCTGTCTCCGCAAACGTGGTTTCCGTTCCTGGGTCAGCTGCGCATCGCCTTCGTCGCCGCCGTGACGGCGATCGGCGCCTACCTGATCGATCGACTCCTGCGGCCCAACGAGGTCCCGCGGTTCAACGCGGAAGTCGGGATCGCCGTCATGCTGGTCCTCTGGGCGGCGATGACGCTGCCCGTCTCGTACTGGATCACCGGCAGCGTCGAGGTCCTGACGAGCCAGTACATGAAGGCGGTCGCGTTCTTCTGGCTCGTCGGCGCATTGGCGAATACGGAACGCCGGCTGCGCACGATCGCCTGGACGTTGGTTCTGTGCGCGATTCCGCTGGCCGTAACGGGCCTGCGGAACTACCTCTCCGGTGAAGTGCTGACCACCGGCGTCCCCGGACTGACGCGCATCTACGGGTACATGGGAGGCTCCGGCCTTGCCGCAAACCCGAACGACCTGGCCCTGATGCTGAACCTGATCATCCCGATTGCCGCGGCCATGATGATCTGCACGCGCCGTCTCGCGGCACGTGCGGTGGCGGCTGTCGCGTTGCTGCTCAGCATCGCCGGCGTCATCGTCACGTTCTCGCGCGCCGGTTTCCTGACGCTGATGGCTACGGGCGTGATGCTGATCGCCGTGCTGATCAGACGGCGCTCCGCGGGCGCCGCGACGTTCCTGCTCGCGGTTGCCCTGATCGCGCCGCTGTTCGTGCCCGACGCCTACTTCCAGCGGCTGAGCACGATCGCCGACATTCAGACTGACCAGACCGGGTCGGCGCAGGGACGCTGGGAAGACGTCGTCGCCGCCACCGGCATCGTGTTGAGAAGCCCAATCATCGGTGCGGGGATCGGCAATGACCTGCTGGCCCTCAACGATTACCGCGGCCGGGATACGTTCCGGTCCGTCCACAACGCGTATCTCCAATACGCGGTGGACCTGGGTCTGCCGGGGCTGCTCCTCTTCGCCTGGCTGCACCTCCTGTGTTTCCGCGCGGCACGGCACGTCGAACGTCTCGCCCGGCACGACGAGGCCTTCCGGCCGCTCGGCCCGCTGGCCGCGGGCCTCCAGGTGTCGCTGGCCGCGTTCTTCGTGGCGGCGATGTTTCACCCAATCGCCTATCAGTTCTATTTCTTCACCATTGCCGGGCTCGCCGTCGCATTGAGAAACATGGCGCGCGCCGCCGCCGTCGAGCACGCGCCGGTGAAGGGGCCACAGGGCGCCGGCGTCCCCGCGGTGGTGTCATGAGACGCACCCGGATCCTGAAAGTCGTCCCGACGCTGATGTGTGGCGGGACCGAGAACCAGTTCATGACGCTCGGGCGAATGCTCGACCGCAAGCGGTTCGATCTGGGTTTCGCGTGCCTGCGCCGCTGGGGACCGTTCGTCGAGGAGCTCGGGCAGCTCGGCATCCCGCTGCGCGAGTACCAGATCGCCACCTTTCGCAGCGTCCATGCGCTGGCGCAGCAGGCACGGCTCGCACAGCAGATTGTGCGCAGCCGCGTCGACATCGTCCACGCCTACAACTTCTACGGCAACGTGTTTGCGATTCCGCCGGCGCGGCTGGTGGCGCCTGTGGTCATCGCGTCAATCCGCGACCGGTCGCCCTACCTCACGCGGATGCAGAAGCGCGTGCAGCGCTATACCTGTCAGTTCGCGGATCGGATTCTCGTCAACGCCGACGCCGTGAAGGACTGGCTGATCGCGAACGAAGGCTACGACGGGTCGAAGATCGTCGTGATCCGGAACGGCGTGGACATGACGCGTTTCGGGGGCGCACCGGCGGGCGCACGCATCCGGAGCGAGCTGGGCATCGCGGCCGATGCCCGGCTGGTCGTCGTGGTCTCGCGCCTGGCGCGCCTGAAGGGCATCGAGCACTTCCTGCAGGCGGCGGCCGCGTTGAAGCCGCGGTACCCCGACGTGCGATTCCTCGTCGTCGGCGAGACGAGCCCCCCGGCCCCCGCGTACCTGGAGGAGTTGAAGGCACAGGCCAGGGCGCTCGGGGTCGAACGCGTTGTGATTTTTACAGGGCTGCGTTCCGATGTGCCAGACCTGCTCGGCGCCGCCGACGTGTCGGTCATGCCGTCGCTGAACGAGGCCCTGTCGAACGTGCTGCTCGAGTCGATGGCCGCCGGCGCGCCCGTTGTCGCCACGCGTGTGGGCGGCACGCCTGAAGCGCTCATCGACGGCGAAACGGGACTGCTCGTACCACCGGGCGATACGGGCGCGATCGTAGCTTCCGTGTCGCAGCTGCTGGACGATCCTGCCCTCGCGCGGCGGCTTGGGATCGCGGCGCGACGAGTGATCAGCGAGCAGTTCTCAGTCGAGCGAATGGTGACCGCCACCCAGGATCTGTACGCGGAACTGCTGGCGCAAAAGCAGCCGCGGAGGTCGATGGCCGCATGATTGGAGCAGCCACCGGCCGCCACGCTGTCGAGGCCCCACCGGCCGTCACGACACAGGTCGTCACCGGAGAGGGAGAATTCGCTGCGCTCGAACGAGAGTGGAACGACGCGGTCGTGCGCGCACAGGCGCACCATCCGTTCCTGCGTCACGAATGGTTCCACACCTGGTGGGAGTGTTTCGGTGCCGGCCGTCAGCTGCACATCATCGTCGTGCGGCGCGGGACGGCAATCATCGGCATCGCGCCGCTGATGCTCGAGCAGGTCCAGATGTTCGGCCTGCCGGTCAGGAGGCTCGATGTCCTCCAGAACGACCACACTCCGCGGGCGGACTGGATCCTCGCGGGACCAGCGCAGGAGGCGTATGCGGGAATCTGGACGGCGCTCCAGGACTCATCCGACCGATGGGACCTGCTGCAACTGAGCCGCCTGACGAACGACTCCCCCACGCTGGCGGCCGTGGCCGATCTCGCGCGCCGCGGCGGATGTGCGACCGGTACCTGGCGCGGCGATGTATCGCCTTACCTGACGCTGACCGGAACCTGGGACAGCTATCACGCATCGCTGCCCGCGAAGTTCCGTTCGAACCTGCGCAACCGCCTGGGGCGTCTCGCGAATCTTGGCGACGCACAGCTCGAGATCATCACGAGGCCCGACGCCGCCGCGCGCGACGACTCCGTGCGTCTTGAAGCCTCGGGATGGAAAGACGAATCGCGGACGTCGATCCTGTCGGATCCGGCGGTGCACCACTTCTACACACGGCTTGCGGACCGGGCTGAGAAGCACGGCTGGCTCCGGCTGATGTTCCTGACCGTCGGCGGCCGCCGCATCGCGACGTCGTTCGGCGCGGTCTTCAACGAGCGGCTCTTCCTGTTCAAGACCGGCTACGACCCCGAGTTCGCGACCTGTTCGCCATTCAAGCTCCTGACATTCTTTGCCATTCAGTCGGCGTATACCGAAGGGCTCCGCGAAGTGGATTTCCTTGGCGATGCCGAGCCGTGGAAGCTCGAATGGACGTCCACCAGCCGGGCGCACGACTGGCTATTCGTCTTTGCGGGCACCACGAGAGCCCGGCTTTTGCATTCCCTGAAGTTTCAGGTGGTGCCGGAGTTGAAGCGATGGCGAGCGTGATTGGAACCTTCGTCCCGACCTACCAGGGGCTGTCGGCCACTGACCTCGTTCGTGGCGGCGCGCGGACGATGGAATGTTTTCCGTTCACCGCTCCGCACCAGGTGCCGTTCTATCGCGCGCGCAATGCGATCTACCACCTGTTTCGCGCGCTGCTCGGCACCAATCCGGGGCTTCGCGTACTGGCGCCCGATTACAACAGCGGCAACGAGATCATGGCCATGCGTGCGGCCGGCGTGACGCTCCGCTACTGCCCCGTGCGCTCCGACATGTCTCTCGATCCCGATGACGTCGAGCGGGCGTGCCGGACGCACAACCCTGATCTGCTGTACGTGATTCATTACGCCGGCTGGGCACAGCCGATGACGGAGCTCGTCGATCTCTGCCGGCGCCGCGGCATGCTGCTCGTGGAAGACTGCGCGCTGTCGCTGCTCAGCGATACGGACGGGCGGTCGCTTGGCAGCTTCGGCGACTGGTCGGTCTTCTGTCTCTACAAGACGCTCCCGCTGCCAAACGGCGCGCTGCTGGTGCAGAACGGGCCGCGCCTCGAGTCGCTCGAACGCCTGCGCCTGCGCGATGCCGGATCGGCCTCAGTGCTCGGCCGCACGGCGGAGCTGCTCGTGCAGCGTCTCCGCGGCCGCGCCAACGGTGTTGGCGCTGCGCTGCAGGCAGTCAAGCGTGGCGTCGGCCGCGCGGCCGGCGCACTGGACGTCCGTCGCGCCAACGTCGGCGACATCGGCTTCAACCTCGATGAGGTCGATCTGGCGATGTCGCCCCTGTCGCAGCGCCTGCTGTCACGGTTCGACTACGCAGCTATCCGGCGCGTCCGCATGGAGAACTATCGCCGTCTTGCCCAGCAGCTCGACGGCGCGGCCACTCCAGTGTTTGAGACCATGCCTGACGGCGTCTGCCCGCTGTTCTTCCCGGTGTTCGTTCACGACAAGCACGGCACGGCCGAACGCCTTCGAGCGCGCGGCGTCGATGCGCTCGAGTTCTGGAACGAGAGCTGTGAGCCTGGCGGGCATGAAATGGGACCCGACGCGCGTTTCATGCGGCGTCACGTCCTCGAGCTTCCGATTCACCAGGATCTGAAACCCCGGCACGTCGATCACATCGCGCGTCAGATGCAGACGCTCACACGGAGGAGGGCGGCGTGACCGTCGACTGCATCCAGGACGCCCAGGGCTTCCAGGAACTCCGCACGGAGTGGCAGGAGCTGCTTCGCGAGAGCGACGCCGACAACCCGTTTCTCACGTGGGAATGGCTGCACTCGTGGTGGACGCATGCCGGCACCGCTGGCACGCTGCGGCTGCTGGTCGTGCGGGATGGAGACACGACGCTGGCCATCGCGCCGTTCCGCCTGGTGAGCGCGCCCCTGTACTGGTTCTCCCGGCTGGAGTTCCTGGGCACCGGTGAGGCCGGCTCGGACTATCTCGACATCATCGCCAGGCGCGGATCGGAGCCCAGGGCGATCGAGTCGATCGCGCAATTCCTTGAGGCGCAGCAGCTCGCCGTCCGTCTGACGCATCTTCCGCAGGGATCGCTTGCCGCGCAGCTGGCTGATCGGATGGCCGACGATGGCTGGACGTCCTCCTTCACCGAGGACGGACAGTGCCCCATCATCAACCTGTCGGGCCATACCTTCGACT
>Ga0247825_10002157_pt1 | contig 13032 bp, 13 predicted proteins | sample 13C_Vanillin_Day_FD_194413 | JGI IMG/M metagenome (GOLD analysis project Ga0247825, IMG submission 194413) | Soil microbial communities from agricultural site in Penn Yan, New York, United States - 13C_Vanillin_Day48 | ecosystem: Environmental > Terrestrial > Soil > Agricultural land | place...
AGCTGGGACAGCGCTGGGATGGGTTACGCACGACGCGTGCGGCGATCGCGGAACAGGACGTTCTAGCGCGCCCAACGACGGTGGCGCGATGAATCGCGCCGCTACAAGGGGGGCACAATCGTGTATGTCCGTAAGCCCGTAAGCCTGTATTACTTCGTCTACGCTTCTGATATGCCACGAGACGCTTGACACGCCGAACTCTGCATAACTAATCTGCGCCCACCCACCAGCGACCCGGCACCGCAGCGAGAGCGAGGTTGTCTGCCATGCCGAGAATGGAGCGTCCTGCTCGCCTCGAGATGGGCGTCATCTCCGAGTTCGAGGATGTCGAGCATCCCGGAGATTCAGCGCGCGGACGGCGCGTGGTCCAGGATGCGTTGCCCCACTGGTACAGCTTCACCGTCATAGCCCAGGACCCATCCGTCCGCAAGCTCAAGCCCGAAGACGCCACGAAGTCGATCTTGACCTCCCAGGTGCGGGTGCCCGCCGATTGGCTAGAGCCCGGCCCGCGCAGTCATCGCTTCCACGTTGTTGACTACGACGAGACTCGGGGGCACTTTGCGAAGCCGTATGCGCTGGTCCCCGCATCGCGGCCCTGGAAGGCGATCGACCGCTTCGAGGACGCTACTGACGAACAGTTGCTGAGCGGCGTATCGGGCGAGCAGTTCCGAGCCCAGAACGTCTTCGCCATCGCCTCCCGTACCCTAGAGCTCTTCGAGACCGCACTCGGCCGGCGCGTGAATTGGAGCTTCGGCGACCATCAGCTCTATCTCGTACCCAGCGCTGGAGCGATGAACAACGCCTACTATTCGCCCAGCGACCAGGCGATCATCTTCGGCTACTTCCAGCGCGATGGCGAGCTGATCCGGACGTGTCTGTTCCACGACGTCATTGCCCACGAGACCACGCACGCCATCCTCGACGCCTTGCGGCCCCGCCTGATCGAGCCCGGCCTCGCCGACCAACGCGCGTTCCACGAAGGCTTTGCCGACATCGTTGCCCTGCTCTCCGTGTTCTCGATATCGGAGGTCGTGCAGCGTGCCCTGCGCCAGCATCCCACCTTCGACCGCGACTCGCTCAAGGAATCAATCCTCTTCACGCTCGCCGAACAGTGGTCGCCCAACGACCGCGGTCTGCGAAGCTCGATAAAGCTGCGCGCCGACACAACGTGGAAGGAGGGTCGCCTCGAGGCTCACACGAGAGGAGAGGTCATCGTGTCCGCCGTCATGCAGACGTTGCTTGAAATCTGGCTGGCGCGCGTCGAGCGTCTGAAAGGTGACCAGCAGCTCGTGATGACGCCCGCGGCGCGCGAGGGCACGATCCTCCTCGCCGCTGAAGAAGGCGCCAAGTCCGCGAAGCACCTGCTAAACATGGTGATCCGCGCCCTCGACTACACACCGCCAGCTGAGATCGAGTTCGCCGACTTCCTCGATGCCATCCTCGTCTCTGACCAGGTGGTCGCCCCGGACGACGAGCTCAAGTACCGCGACAAGCTCAAGGCGGCGTTCAAGAAGTTTGGAATTGAGCCGCCCAAAGAGCGCATCATCGACCTCGAAGACGCCCGTTATGAGAACCTCCATTTCAACCTCCTCCGCGCGGACCGCGACGAGGTTTACCGGTTCCTGTGGCAGAACTCCCTGGCGCCCGTGAGGCCTGGCCGCTCAAAAGAAACCGAATTCACGTCCGACGGGCGCCCCATCGGCCGCGGTTTCAGCCTTAGTAGGGACTTCTACACACGCGTTGAGTCGATCCTGCCCTCGACGCGCATCGGTCCCGATGGCTTCATCGTCAATGAGTCCGTCGCCAGCTACGTGCAGTACGTCGATGGGCCGCTGCGAGACCTCGTAGCCCTTTCGAAGACGAAGACGGAGCGCTCGGAAGGTACCTTGAGTGTGCCGGCCGGCGTCGACCTCGACACGAAGGTGCGCATGTACGGCGCAGGCGCGATCATCTTCGATCAGTTCGGCCGCGCGAAGTACCACCAGATCAAACCGCTGGAGGACTGGGACCGACAGTCCCGGCGGCTGCGCCAGATGCACGGCCTCGGCTACTTCGACCGCCAGGGCGCTCTCGACGACACCGCCTTGCGTGCCAGCTTGCATGCGCCGCGCTACGAACGCGGGGAGTGGTAGCGATGCCCGCACAGCCTTCTCCCAAGAAAGCCCGCGTGCGCATGTACCAGGTCGGCTTCGGCGATTGCCTCCTTCTCAGCTTCGAGTACCCATCGGCCCTTTCGGACGGCCGCGACGAACGTCACATCCTCTTCGACTGCGGCAGCACCCACAAGCCCTGGGCCGGTTTCGAGATGAAGCAGGTCACCGACCTCATCAAGCAGCACACGGGCGGTCAGCTCGACGTTCTCGTCTCCACGCACCGCCACCGCGACCACGTCTCCGGCTTTGGCGGCAGCGCGACGGACGATGACTTCGTTGCCATGGCGCCCCACGTAGTCGTGCAGGCGTGGACAGAGCACCCCGACATCGACAAGGACGCGCTGGAGCCCGCCTTCGGCGCGCCGGGTGCGACAGTCGCGCAGCTACGCGCTGACGTCAAGACAATGGAACAGCTGGCCGACCGCATCGTTTCTTGGCTCGAAGCCCTGCCGGCAGACGAACAGGCGCAGCGGCGTTACGAGATGCTCTACGACCTCGCGGCCGACCAAATCCCGAACAAAGCGGCCGTAGATAACCTGAAGAAATGGAGCGAAGGCGGCAAGGGCCTGTACGTCCACTTCGGCAACGGCCACCAGCGCCTGCAGGAGGCCGTGCCGGGTGTCACCTTCGACGTTATAGGCCCTCCGACCCTGAAGCAGCACCCGGGACTGCGTAACTACGCCGACACGAGTCCCGAGTATTGGATCGCCGCGTCGAAGGAGGTTCTGGCGACCCTCGATTCGATCAACACGGAGAGACGAAGCAAGCGCACCGGCGCAAGGATACCGATCACTGCCCTGCCCATCGTGGAACGCCTACGCGATAGCAACGCCGAGAGCCTGTTGAACATGGTCCGGCGCATGGACAACTTCCTCAACAACACCAGCGTCATCCTCTTGATTAAGGCCGGCACGAAGCGCCTGCTCTTCGGCGGCGATGCGCAGGTCGAGAACTGGGGATTCGCGCTCGGCAAGTCCGCTGTGGTCACGGAGCTGAAGAAAGTCGATCTCTACAAGGTGGGGCACCACGGCAGCCGCAACGCCACGCCCCGAGGTCTCATGGAGCTCTGGCCCAAGACTCCGGACGGCGCCGACCCGCGCATGGTCGGGCTGATGTCAACGCGGCTGCACACCGGTCATGGCGACGAAGACAACGAGACCGAGGTGCCACGTGGCCCGCTCGTCGATGCCCTGAAGGAGCGTGCCACGGTGTACTCGACGCACGAGATGCCCGAGGGCCAGCTCTGGCTCGAGCTAGAAGGGAACCTGGCAGGGACCTCACCCTTCTCTTTGGTGCCGCCCTCGTAGCTCGCCGAGCAAACCAGGCAGAAATGTGATGCATGCCTCTAGGCTGGCTTACTACGAGCCGCAGGCGAGCGCGCAACACCTGATCACCGAAAGACTCGGCCCGAGGACGCTCGGCTTCGCCTCGCAAGGCAACCCCGAAGGCATGCAGCTACAACGATTGCTTTTCTATACGGGTGAAGCTCAGGGCCCCGCTGGGGCATGTGTTCACCGTCGCGATCAACTCTGCCGTGGCGGCGGCCTCGATGGCTACCCAGGGGCGCTTGCGGGGGTTGAACACGTGCGGCAGGCCCGCGATGCAGTTCGCCGAGTGGATGCAGAGGTCGGGCTGCCAAAGGATCTCGATCTCGCCGTTGTTGTAGCGCCGCGTTAGGCTACGGTCGCTCTTCTGCTCTGCCATGGTGGCGTTCTAGGCCTGCTCGGCGAGGACGTCCTGCACCGACTTATCGCGCTTGAATTGCGCTGACGAGTAGCTGCAGGTACTGAGCACCTTCGTGTCGGTCTCGCGCGCCCAGGCAACGGCGGCGTCGAACAGCTTGCGCGCTAGTCCCTTGCCCTCGAACTCAGGACGCACGCCGGTGTGCTGGAACACAACCAGCGAGTCGCCACGCCGGCTGTAAGTCAGCTCGCCTGCCTCGCGCCCGTCGATCGATAGAAGAAATCCGCCACCGCGGGGGTCTTCTTCGTGCGTAATGGTGTGCTCAGGTGTCGTGGTCATTGCCGCCTCCGTGATGCGCACTTGTGCACTTCCAGTGTATCAGCGGTAGTGGCGGGCTCCGGGTTCCAATGACGGATCGATACTCGAGCTAGAGCTATCGGGTCTGTGCGACCTTTCTGACCTCGGTCCCATTACCAGGGTAGATTGCCACCGAGACCGCTGATCGGCGCGAGGACTTCGCCACCCACGCGAAGGCCGTGTCAGACACTCGAGGACGCAATGCCGGGCGTTTGTAGGCCTGGACTGGCATCCACGCGGGAGCCACCAAGGAGCAGCCATCCGCCGGCAACCACAAGCCACATGAGCATGAGCAATAAGCCGATGATGCTCAGAATCCAGGATGTAGTGTCCGCTCCGGCGGCGACGGCGATCACCAACGCCGGGATGACCAGCGAGACGCCGCCTGCCACGAATCCCAGCCACCGCGGGACGAGATGATGACGCCCGGTGATCGCCGCGAAGCCAAGCACCGCAATCGCCAGCAGCAGGATCGTCGGTCCGATCAGCGCGCTCATCATTAGCATGGAGCCTCGAGCCGTTACTAGTACGGATTCGGCCCGCTCCGGAGCCGCCAGTACGTATTCATCCGCAAGCTCGGCGGTCACCATGTAGAAGGCTGAGGTCACAAGTGCCAGGAGGCCGGCTCCCGCCAGCGCGACCGAAGCTAGCAGGGCTTGCACCCTGGCGTAGTTGCTAAGGTACACATAAACGAGGCAGGCGCCCCCGATCATGCCGATACCCGCGAGCACCTGCAGGACGGTATAGACCTGCACCTGCCAGTCCGTTATCTCCGCAAGACGTCGGAGCTCGCCATCGAAACCGGGCGCGGCTGCGTCATAGCCATCAGCGCTGATGTTGAGCATGATCGCTCCCACCAGGATGAGTAGACAAAAGCCGCCGCCGCGCTGCAAGGGGAAGTTGAGCTGCATCTGTGGTCCCTCCAACTGAAATCGCCAGAGAAGGTCGGCGAATACTCCTCTGGCGGCGCGTTCTAATGCTTCCACGTTGATCAAAGCCGGGCTGATGCCGTCGAGGCGGCGGTCTTCGTAGTGCTCCCAGAGATCTGACGTTATCTGGTCCAGCCGCCGCTGCCGCGCGCCATGGGGTAGACCGACCGTATAAATGCGAGCCCACAACTGCACGAGAGCCGCGACCAGACCAGACGGAGCAGGTTGCATCGCTGCGTTCACGTTGTCGCTTCGCCGCGCCTGAGTTTGCTGACGCCGCTGGGCCGCGTCTGAACAGCCGACGCCACCGCTGCTTCGCCCTGAACCGTCACGCGATAGAGCCTGCGGCGCGGCCTGCTCTCTTGTGCTGCCGCCTCGGCATCTTCCAGGCGACTCTCCAGCATTCCCTGCGACTCCAGCCGGTCCAGCGCGCGATACAGAGTGCCCTGCGCGGTTAGCTTCCGCGCCGCCTCAATGTCCCGGATCTCTCGCGCTATGGCATAGCCGTGAAACTCGCCCTGACCAATCCTCAGCATGCTGAGCCCGGCGGTGAGGATCGAGACCTCGATGGGAATGAGAGTGCCTAGCTTGCGGCGCATGGGCAAACAATACGCATATATATGCGTTTGTCAAGCAAGCAGTGACGGGCCGGTGTGACTGAAGGCGCCGGAGCCGGCTCCCACGAGGGAGGCAAGCGTGTACAGGGCCAGCGGCTGTTCTTCGCACGTAATTGCCACCAGCTCGCCTGTTCGGTCGATTGCCAGCCCCTTAGGTCCGCCCTCTTCGACGTTGCGCCGCCCGCGCGAGAATGACTCGCCATCCACGACCTCGGCCGTATGCAGTGGCTGGCGTTCGCCGCCCCAATCCGTCCCGCGCCCATAGACGTTTACGACCTGAGATCCGGCGTCGGCCACCAGCAAGTAGGCGTCATCGGCGGAGAACTGCAGTCCGTGCGGATAGCCTGCGAGCGATAGCGTCCCGGCGGGCTCCGTTTCGGGGCCAAGTGGGTCTGAAGCCGAGTACAGCTTCACGTCGTGCGTCCCGTGGCTACTCACGGCGATCCATTGGCCGTCGTGGCTGAGGGCGATGCTATCCGGGATGATCAGCCCTCGGCGCAGGAATACTTCCTTGCGGACGGGCCGGTAGTTTGCCGCACTGTCCAGGACGTGGCGTGTCACACGGTCCGTGTAATTGTTGCAGGTCAGTAGGCTGACGAGGCCGTTGGTTTCGTGGCGGACGACCACCGACCCCGGCCACCTGATCAACCGGAATCGTCCACCGGAGAATTGCCTTGGCATCTTGGCCTGGAATACCCGGCCACCGAAATCGCCGTCCGGCAATCGGAGAATCGCCAGCCCCCCGCCGCGGTTGGCGACCACCAGCGTCTGGTCGTCGATGAAGTCCAGCCCGTGAGGATCGCGGAGGGCGCTGGACCTAACTTCTACGAAGTCCGTGGCAGCTACGACGATGCCATCGGCCGATGCTTCAATATTCACGCGCAGGACGAGGCAGGAGTTCCGATCGAAGCCGGCGATTGCGAGCAGCCGGTTGTTTGGCGAAAACTTCAGGTCCTCAGTGCGGCCTACCGAGAGCACGGCGGCCTGCGCAGCTTCGGAGAACCGCACCTCCACTCCGGGACCCGTCCTGATCACGACGGCACGCGAGGAGATGCCCCGATCATGGCCTCAAACCTCGAACCTCGAACCAATCCTCACCTCGCCAGGTGACGTGCCTCCGGCGCCGGGTGAACGTCGGCAGTGCGCAGCATCGCCGCGTTCATCAGATACACCGCCATCGAGGCCGCCAGCTCGAACATGCCGCGCTCGCCCCAGCGCTCGCGCACAGCGTTATACGTCTCGTCCGTCACGCTGGGCGACTCGAGCAGCTCCCGACCGAAGGTGATGATCAGCGCCTCGTCCGGCGTAAGGCCGTCGACCGGCGCGTGCGTGTCGACTACCTTCAGCGCCTCGTCGCGCGTCCCCACCTCGAGGCCGAGGCGGCAGTGCGCATTCCAGATGTAGTCGTTGCCCGAGGCCCGCGCCGACGTGCATATCGCCAGCTCCGTCTCGGCCGGCGTCAGCGACGTGTGGTAGCGGAGATGCTCGACCAGGTCGGAGAGCAGTCCACCGGCCTTGCCCGCGTAGGTGAGGTAACCGCTGGGCGGCGGCACACTACCTCCGCGCGTTGCGATGATGTGGCGCACAGCCTCGCGCGTGTCCTCCGGAAATGCGTCGCTGTCAGACGGGACGGGCAATCGGGCCAAGGGGGTTCTCCTTCATGACTTTCACGTGACGAACGCTGTGCAGTGTAACCGCGTTTTCGGCCGGAGGTGCAGGAGGCGGCCAGCCTCCTGCCGCGAAGTCTGAGGGGTGCCCCCTCAGAAACATCTTTCTCTATTCTCTCGCAGCGAAGCAGCGAGAGAGCGAAACTCAAGCGCTAGCTTCCTCCAGAAACTCCGTCAGCAACCGCACTGTCTCTTCCGGCTGCTCCTGCTGCACCCAGTGGCCGGCGCCCTCGACGAGGTGTACGCCCCGGAAGTCTGTGCACGCCCTGTCGCGCATCGCCTCCATGCTGCCGGGACGCTGGTACGTGCCCCAGTCGCTCGCCCCGGCGATGAAGCACGATGGCACGTCGATCGTCCGGCCCGAGAACAGCACCAGTTCCGCCGCGTCGATGCCACTCGTGCCGCATCGATACCAGTTCAGCCCGCCCTGAAACCCGTTGCGCCCGTACTCCGAGGCGTACACGGCCAGCTCAGGGTCCGTCAGCCAGCCGCAGGCCGCAACCTCGGTCGCCGAAGGCATCTCGTCCGCCACCGTCTCGGGCATCGTGCGCGCGAGGTCCATGATGTAGTAGGTCGGCATCTGCGCCACGTCCTCAGCGGTCCAGGCGTTGAGGCGGAAGGGCTTGTTCCCGGCCCAATCGGCGCTCTTGTGGTGGTAGTAGGCGCGCAGGAAATCGTGCAGCCCCTGCGGTGCGTGCCACATATCCTCGTTGGCCGGCCGCGTCGAGTAGTACATCTGATAGTGCTTGCGCGGCCTCGCCAACTCTCGCATCGCCGCATGAATGTCATACGCCGCGGCCCTCGACTCAGCCATCGGGCTCCCCCTCTCCGCCAGCGGGGAGGGGGCCGGGGGGAGGGGTTCGCCCGCCGTGGCGAACGGAAGTTGCGGCGCACCCGAGAAAGAGGCGCTCATCATCACGGCGCGCCTGAACACATCCGGCCGCACGACCGCCGCCCACCCTGCGACGGTTGACCCGAAATCGTGTCCGATGACGGCCTCAACCTCGCGGTAGCCCAGCGCATTCACCAGCGCCAGAGCATCCCGCACGAGGTTGAGCTTGCGAAACGAGAAGAGGTCGCCATCGAAGTCCGCATCCCAGCCCGTCGTACGACCGTAGCCCCGCTGGTCCGGCGCGACGACGTAGTAGCCCAGGCCGGCCAGCGGCGCCATCACCTTGCGCCAGCTGTAGGCCAGCTCCGGAAAGCCGTGCAGGAGTAGCAGCATCGGGCGTCCCGGCTCGCCGGCCTCGAGAGCGTGCATGCGCAGCCCGTTAACGCCCTCGACGAAGCGAGAGCGGATGCCGTCCGGCAGCACGACTTCAGCCAGCGGTTCGAGCGTCATGTCTACCTCCCAGTTCGCCGAAGGGGTCGCCGCGACGCTACCGGACGCCTGCAGCGCCCGTCAAGGCGCGCTGTTACCGCGGTGATATGAGGTGGAGGTGGAGGTCAGGCAGAGCCTCGGCGAGGTCCTCGTAAAGCGAGCGAGCAAAGAGCCGCTTGATGCCTCGCGCAGGCTGGTTGTGCATGACGAGATGACGCGCGCCGTGCTCTTTGAGGAGCGCGGTGAGGCCCTGTCGCGCCTCAGCTTCTGCGATGGGGCAGATGCGGGCATTAAGGTCTTCGGCGAGCTCCAACGTCTTGGCGAGGTCGAGGCGCTGAGTCTGCGACGCCTCGCGGTCGAAGTAGGCGACGATCAGCTCCGCGTGCAGGCCTTGCGCGAGGCGCCACGCCTCCCGGATCAGCCGCCGCGACTCCGGCGCCTCATCGATGAGCACCACCAGGCGCTCCTCGACCGGCGCGTGGGCGGCGGCGCGCATCAGCTCGTCCAGCTGCTCGTCCACCTCCTGGGTTGTGCGCTTGAGGGCAAGCTCGCGCAGGGCGGCGAGGTTCTCCTTGCGGAAGAAGCGCTCCAGGGCGACGCGGGCCTGCTCCGGAGGGTAGATGTGGCCGTGCTCCATGCGAGCGCGGGCGCCTTCGGGCGAGAGGTCGATGAGGATGATCTCGTCGGCGTCGTCCAGGACGGAGTCCGGGATCGTTTCGCGCACCTTGACGCCGGTAATCGACTCGACCACGTCGTTGAGGCTTTCGAGGTGCTGTACGTTGAGGGTCGCGACGACGTCGGTACCCGCGTCGAGGATCTGCTGTACGTCCTCGTAGCGCTTCTGGTGCTCGCTGCCCGGCGCGTTTGTATGCGCCAGCTCATCGACCAGGCAGACAGCCGGACGCCGTCGCAAGACAGCCTCCACGTCCATTTCTTCGATTGTCCGCCCCTGGTACTCGACCATGCGCCGGGGGATGACTTCGAGGCCTTCGAGCATTCCCTGCGTGTTGCGGCGGCCGTGTGTCTCCACGTAGGCGGCGACCACGTCCTCGCCGTAAGATGTGCGGCGTCGCGCCTCGTTGAGCATCGCGTAGGTCTTGCCCACGCCCGGGAAGGCGCCGAGGTAGATGCGCAACCGCCCGCGGCCTGCCCGCTCGTCCTCGCGAAGACGAAGCAGCAGCGCCTCGGGGTCAGGGCGCTCGCTCACGGCGCCGCCTCAGCATGGTGCGAAGCCAGCATCGCGACGATGGTCGCCCCCACCACGATCGGCTCTTCTTCGCACGGAAACAGTACGGCGCCGTGCTGGGCGCACACGCGGGCTACTGCCGGCGCAGGCGGGTATTCGGGCGTCAGGAAGACGAAGCGCGAACCAGGATGCGTGTCCAGGATTGTCCTCATCTCGGCTATGTTCTCAGACCCGTCGAGGGCCAGGACGACCACGTGGATGCGGGGCAACGATGCACTTGCCAGATCGCGCAGCGCGCGAGGGGTGGCAACCAGGTGCGTGGAAACCGAACGCGGGTCGATCACAGTCGTGACCGCGGCTAGAGCGGCAATGTCCTCACCCGCAAGCAGGATGGACGGCTTCATCACTGTCCCTCCAACGCATCGAGTGCCAGGTTTAGTCGCAGCACGTTCACGCGCGGCTCACCGGCTACGAACAGCAGGGCGTTGTCCCGGTTTTCATTCACTAGATCGCGCACCACCGACTCGTCGAGGCCTCGCTCTTCGGCGACGCGCGCGACCTGCAGCTCGGCGTAGGCGGGGGAGATGTGCGGGTCGAGGCCGCTGGCCGACGTAGTGACCGCGTCCACCGGCACCCTCGCGTCGTCGTCGAGGCCGTTGGTCTCACGCACGGTGGCAACACCCTCAGTTACGCGCTCGAACAGCGCAGCGCTGGAGGGGCCGAGGTTCGAACCGGAGGAGGCGCCGCCGTCGTAGCCATCGGCGCCGGCCGCGGACGGACGAGGGTGGAAGTACTCAGGCCCGGAGAAGTTCTGCCCGACAAGAGACGATCCCACTATCTCCCCGTCGCGAGTAATCAGGCTCCCGTTGGCCTGTCGAGGGAACACGCCCTGCGCCACTCCCGTGATCAGCAGCGGGTAGGCGAGGCCGCATAGCACCGTGAAGAAGACGAGGCTGATCAGGGTGGTGCGCAGGTCTGCGATGAAGGCTTTGCTTGTCATGACGGTTCTCCGTTAGTCCAGGCCCAGTAGGGTGAGGACGATGTCGATGGCCTTGATGCCGATGAAGGGCGCGATCAGGCCGCCGAGGCCGTAGATCAGCAGGTTGGACCGCAGCACCTCCGCGGCGGGCCTGGCGCGATAGGCCACGCCCTTCAGCGCCAGGGGGACCAGGCCCACGATGATCAGGGCGTTGAAGATGACGGCCGACAGGATCGCACTCTCTGGCGTCGAGAGGTCCATCACGTTCAGGTCCTCTAGCTCGGGGTACACGCCGACAAACATCGCCGGGATGATCGCGAAGTACTTCGAGACGTCGTTGGCGATGCTGAACGTGGTCAGCGCGCCGCGGGTCATCAACAGCTGCTTGCCGATCGCGACTACGTCGACGAGCTTCGTCGGGTCGGAGTCGAGGTCGACCATGTTCGCCGCCTCTTTCGCTGCCGCCGTGCCGCTGTTCATCGCCACGCCCACGTCGGCCTGCGCGAGCGCCGGGGCGTCGTTGGTGCCATCGCCGGTCATGGCGACGAGGCGGCCCTGGGCCTGCTCCTCGCGGATGAGGCGGATCTTGTCCTCCGGCTTGGCTTCGGGAATGAAGTCGTCCACTCCGGCCTCAGCGGCGATGGTTGCGGCGGTGAGCCGGTTGTCGCCCGTGATCATGACGGTGCGGATACCGGCCCGCCGCATCTCAGCGAGACGCTCCTTGATCCCGGGCTTCACGGTGTCCTTGAGGTAGATCAGGCCGAGCACCTCGTCGTTGTCGATCACCGCCAGGGGCGTGCCACCGGCCATCGATATGCGCGTGGTGTGCTCCTGCAGGTCGGATGGCACCGTCGTCGCCAGAGTGGTGACCGCGTCGACTGCGCCCTTCATGATCGAGTGTCCGTCGACGCGGATGCCAGACATGCGAGTTTCGGCCGTGAACGGCACCAGCTCGCCGCCCTCGATCGACCCCTCGGGCTGATAGCCCATCTCGCTCGCCAGCTCGACGATCGACCGGCCTTCCGGCGTCTCGTCCGCCAGCGATGAGAACAGTGACGCGTTGATCAGCTCACGTTCGGAGTGGCCGCCCACCGGGATGAACTCGGCGGCGAGACGGTTGCCAAAGGTAATCGTGCCTGTCTTGTCCATGATCAGCGTGTCGATGTCACCTGCCGTCTCGACAGCTCGGCCCGACATCGCCAGCACGTTGTGCTGCACGAGGCGGTCCATACCCGCAATGCCGATCGCGGACAGCAGACCACCGATCGTCGTGGGGATCAGGCAGACCAGCAGCGACACGAGCGCCACGGTCGTGACGTCGCCTTCCACGAAGTCGAGGAATGGCCGGATCGTCATCACGGCGAGCAGGAACATGATCGTGAAGCTGGCCAGGAGGATGTTCAGGGCGATCTCGTTCGGCGTCTTCTGGCGCTCGGCGCCTTCCACGAGTGCGATCATGCGGTCGAGGAAGGTCTCGCCGGGGTCGGAGGTGATCCGGATGCGCAGCCAGTCACTCGTGACCATGGTGCCGGCTGTTACCGAGCTACGGATGTCCGTCCCCGGCTCCTTGAGCACGGGAGCGGACTCGCCGGTGATCGCCGCCTCGCTGACGAACGCGACGCCTTCGATGACATCGCCGTCGCCCGCGATCACCTCGCCGGCGGAGACGCGGATCACGTCGCCCTTGCGCAGCGCTGACGCGGAGACCTCCTCAAGATGGCCATCTGAGGTCTCGCGCTGGGCCATCGTGTCACGCCGCATCGCCCGTAGTGTGCCCGCCTGTGCCTTGCCCCGTCCCTCGGCCATTGCCTCGGCGAAGTTGGCGAACAAGACCGTGAACCACAGCCAGGCTGCGATTGCCGCCGTGAACTCCTCCTGACCTCTGGCGCCAATCAGGGCATCGACGAAGAGCACCGTGGTGATGATGGCGCCGATCTCGACGACCAGCATCACAGGGTTGCCTAGGAGGTGCAGCGGGTTGAGCTTGAGGAATGAGTCGAGGCTCGCCCGCCGCACGATGTCGCCGCGGAAGATTGAGATGCCGGCCTTGCGTTCCCGCGCGATGGCTGAAGGTCGTTCGGTTGTCATGTCTGTGCTGTCCTTAGAAGGTCTGACCGGCTTGTACGATGAAGTGCTCGAC
>Ga0247825_10002160_pt1 | contig 13031 bp, 12 predicted proteins | sample 13C_Vanillin_Day_FD_194413 | JGI IMG/M metagenome (GOLD analysis project Ga0247825, IMG submission 194413) | Soil microbial communities from agricultural site in Penn Yan, New York, United States - 13C_Vanillin_Day48 | ecosystem: Environmental > Terrestrial > Soil > Agricultural land | place...
TATAACCGGGGGGCCATAAGAGGTCAAAGGTTGTGACCGTCTGAACAAGGGTTATTCATGCACGAATCAAAGCACAAACAATTGAGGGGAAGTATCAGGGTGAACCCTGATAACCGTTGAGACACAGAGCTTCCTTTGGGACCGGACGACCGACGGCGTGCAGGGCGTATCGCCAGACGCCTACAATCGCCTATCTCAGTGAGTAGGGAGTCGCCAGCCACACTCCGCCTTCGGGCCAACACGGATATGGACGCTTGCGTGCGCATTCTGGCCGAATAGAAATGAATAGGACCGCGATAGACGCGGCTGCGTCGCCGTAAGGCTGGGAGCTCGCTCGGCTCAGGGTTCCCACCAAGTGTTAGGACCCGAGTGTTAGGCAGCTGGGATACCCTTCTCCTCAAGCAGCGCCCCAAACCCGTCCTCATCTAGGACCGTCGTCCCGTACTCCTGCGCCTTCGTGAGCTTAGAGCCCGGGCTCTCTCCGGCCACGAGGTAGTCCGTCTTCTTCGTCACGCTGGAACCGACCGCGCCACCGTGGCGCTTGATCAGCGACTCGATCTCGTTCCGGCTCCAGCGCGTCAGGCTTCCCGTAACAACAAAGGTTGAGCCCAGCAGCGGCCCTTCCCGTGCGGCAGTCTTGCCTTCCAGACGCACGCCGGCTGACCGCAACTTCTCGACTAGCGCCCGGCTGCTCTCTTCCTGGAAGTACTCGTACACACTCTGCGCCGTTTTCGGTCCGATCGTCGGCACAGACTCCAGGTCCTCGAGCGAGGCATCGCGCATCGCGTCGATACTGCCAAAGTGACCCGCCAGCAACTCCGCAGTCTCATCGCCGACGTGGCGGATGCCGAGCGCGAACAGCACGCGGCTCAGTGGCCGCTGCTTGCTCGCTTCGATGCCGGCGAGCAGGTTTTCGGCACTCTTCTCGCCCATGCGCTCCAGCTGCACGAGTTTGTCCTTCGTAAGGCTGTACACGTCACCGATGTCTGTGACAAGGTCCTCGCCGTCGACCTTCGTATTCAACAGCTGGTAGGCCATCGACTCGCCCAGGCCCTCGATGTCCATCGCTCCCCTGCTGGCGAAGTGGGTGAGCAGGCGGAAAATCTGCGCCGGGCATGAACGGTTGGGGCAATAGCTCATCGCCTCGCCCTCAGGCCGCACCACTTCTGTGCCACACTCCGGGCAGTTCTTCGGCATTTCGAAGACCTTTTCCTTGCCCGTCCGCAGGCTGAGCACGGGTCCTACCACCTGCGGGATAACGTCTCCTGCACGCTGCACAATCACCGTGTCGCCGACACGAATGTCCTTGCGCCGGATGTCGTCTTCATTATGTAAGGTTGCTAGCTTTACCCGGGCGTGAGCGACGATTACCGGCTCCAGCACGGCGAACGGATTAAGGCTGCCCGTGCGCCCGACGTTGACCTGGATCGCGTTCAGCTTCGTCGTCGCTTGCGTAGGCGGAAACTTGTATGCGATCGCCCAACGCGGTTCGCGTCCGACCACGCCCATCGCCCGCTGCAGGCCGAACTCGTCGACCTTGATCACGAGGCCATCGATCTCGTAGTCGAGGGTCTCGCGGTGCTCCTCGAAGCCCTTCACGTGCTCCACGAGCGCATCGAAATCGTCGAAGCGCTGGATCAGAGGGTTCGTGCGGAAGCCCAACTCCTGCATCCACTGCAGCACTTCCCATTGCGATACTGGGGCTTGCCCATCTACCCAGCCAAGCTGGTAAAGGAAGATGTCCAGGGGCCGCGTCGCTGTGATGGACGAATCGAGCTGGCGCAGAGAACCGGCAGCCGAGTTGCGGGGGCTGGCGAACAACGGCAGGCCACCCGCGGCGCGCTCCTCGTTCAGGCGCTCGAAGCCCTTCCTGGTCATGTAGACCTCGCCGCGCACCTCGAAGCGTTCCGGCACCTTCTTGCCGTTCAGCGACAGCGGGATACTGCGGATGGTGCGCAGGTTCTGGGTGATGTTCTCGCCGCGCTGGCCATCGCCACGGGTCGCGCCCTGCACGAAGGCGCCGTTTTCGTACACGAGGGCCACCGCGAGGCCATCGATCTTGGGTTCGGCTACGAGCGGGATATTCGTCCGCTCCGCCAGGTTCGTCACCCGCCGGAACCAGTTGCGCAGCTCCTCTTCGCTGAAGGAGTTCCCGAGGCTTAGCAACGGCTGGCGGTGCTCCACGATGCCAAACGCCTCGGTGGGCTGGCCGCTCACACGCTGTGTCGGCGAGTCCGGCGTGATCAGCTCCGGGTGTCGCGCCTCCAGGTCCTTGAGCTCGCGCATGAGCCGGTCGTACTCAGCGTCGCTGACCTGCGGGTCGTCCAAGGTGTAATAGCGGTAGTCGTGGAACGCAATCTCAGTGCGCAGCTCTTCCACGCGCGTCTTCGCAGTCTGCGCATCGCGCTCCGCGGCGGTAGTCTCGATGGTGTCTTCGCTCACGGAATGATTTTATCGCAGCATGCTAGATGGAGCCGCATGCCAGAATTACCTCAGGCCCCAGGTGTGCCAGAGCCTCAAGCATCTCCTGCCTCGATGGTGATCCGCGTGCCGACGGTATTCTGTACGAAGGCGTCCGGCAGCGCTTCGTAAACAGCGAAGGCAGCACGATAGCCCGTGCAGTGCGCCGGGGCCACGATGCCAGGCCGCAGTGCGACAAGATCACGAACGACGGAGGGTATGCGCTGCATAAAGTAGTCCGGGCCCAAGTGGAACCCACCGATGACGGCGTGGACCTGGTTGACCCCCGTGACTGCCTGAGCGTGTGTAACCGTGTTGATGATCCCCGCGTGACCGCAACCCGACAATACGACAAGCCCCTTGTTCTTCACATTGATCACGAGGCCCTGGTCGTCGCAGATTTCGGGGTCGGGAGTCCATTCGCCGTTGCGTATAGCGACATGGTCCGGCCAGCCGGTCTCGAAGTCATTGGTCCGCGCGACCTGTCCCGTTACGAGCACCATCTTCTCAAGCACAAGGGAAGGCGAATTCGCCTCGACGAGGTCTAGACCGGCGTCGCGTAGTCCTTGACGCGAAGGGGCTCCGATCGCCCTGACATCTCCATTGGGCAATCTCTGCCCGCGCTCGAGGTAGGCGTCTGGATGAATGGTCACCGGGAACGCGAGTCGTCCCAGACGTTGATGGAGGCCTACAAGGCCCAGGACGTGGTCGAAATGTCCGTGAGACAAGACGATACAACTAAAGTCCCGTGGGTTGATTTCCAGGCAGTCTAGATTGTGGACCAGACCCCCGACGCTGCCGCCGGCATCGAAGAGCAATGACCGCGAGATGCCGGCTCGCGTCACCGTGACAGCCATCGAAAGGCCGTGTGCACCTTCGTAGGGCGTTGCGAGTTCCCTGGCAAACAACTTCGATACAACGGGCTTGGAACGACCGGGGCGCCTTCGTTCTACCGCCTCGGAAGATGGCGCCATTGAGTCAACTAGGTTTTCGCACAGGGTAGTGATTTCGACTCGGTCTACCGGCTCAAGCTCAACGATATCGGCCATCGCTTTATCACCCTCCGGGCTCGATTCATGCAATTAGTCCCTGCAGCTGCTGTCAAGGCACCTGCCGCCCCAGCGTCAAATATGATTCCAACAACTCCCGCGACGCCGCATACACGTTGAACCCCAGCAGGTCAGGCTCACCGCCGTACAGGTTCGACACGGCGCCCCCAGCCTCCTGGACGATCAGAACATACGCCGGCGTCTCCCACGGCTGCGGCTTCTGCGCCGGCCCAAGCATCGGCCCCGGCGTCGCGGGCTCGGGCGTCGGGGAGTAGATATCGGCTCGCCCGGCCGCGACCGTCATTGCGCACAGGGCTGATGAGCCGAACATCCGCCAGCCTCCTACAGCCGGCATTACCTGCTCCATCCACCGTGCGAACCAGGCAGCGCGTTCGGGCGTCGGCGCCGTGTAGGATGCGACGAACATCGCGTCGTCCAGCCTCGTCGCGCGGGAGGTACGAATGGGTGCTCCGTTCATGGATGCACCCTGGCCTCGGGCGGCGCTGTACAGCTCGTCCGGGAAGGGTGCATGAATGGCGGCTGCAAGCGGCACTCTCGCTTCGACGTATGAGACGACGCTGGAGAAAAACGTGCCGGTGTGCAAGAACTCCGCCGTACCGTCCAAGGGGTCCGTGACCCAGCAGCCTGTATCGAAGGTGGCGGCGATGCGGTTAAAGGCGTCGTCATCCTCCTCGCCGATGACAACGTCCTCCGGGAAGTGCGACGCAATTACCTGCTTCACCGCCGCCTGCGCCTCGAGATCGGCCTGCGTGACGAAATCTCGGCGCCACGCCTTCGTCACGCGGTCGATGCCCTGACCGTAGTAGCGCATGTGCACGGCGCCCGCCGCCCGCGCAGCTTCTTCGACGACCGCTCGTCGCCGGGCGTTGAGCGCGTTGTCCATTAAAGGTCGCCCATAACGGCGCGCAACTGCTCGATCAGACGGGGGGATGCGGCGTAGATGTTGTGGCCGAGCACGTCGTAGTCGCCTTCGCCCCTTAGGGGCTGCACCGCTCCGCCCGATTCACGGACGAGCAAGATGAACGCGGCAGTCTCCCACGGCTGGCCAACGAACGGTCTCGTCTGCGGCGGTTCCAATCTCGCCGACAGATATACGTAGAGATCGTACCGTCCAGCCGCTAGCCCGCACGCCATCACCGAAGGCGCGCCTGGCATGCGAAAGCCTTCCACGTGAGGCACCAGCTTCACGAAGCGCTCGGCGAACCCCTGTGCCTTCGCCACTTCGGTGCCCCGATACGCCGTCGAGAACACTGCACCTGCCAACTGATGCTGGCCTGATACTCGGATTGGTGACCCGTTAAGGGTCGCGCCAAGCCCATCCGCTGCCGAGAACATCTCGTCCCAGGAATCGAAGTAGGCCGCGCAAGCCTGCGGCACCCCATGTTCGACGTAAACGACAATGCAGGAGTAGCCCGGCCCGCCGTGCACAAACTCCTGAGTGCCGTCCAGAGGGTCGGTGAACCAGCAGCCGCGCTCCATCTGCTCGACGATATCGTCGAAGCTCTCGTCTTCTTCGCCGATGACCCGCTCGTGAGGAAAGTGATGCGCAACAACCTCACGCACGGCCTCCTGAGCCTCGAAGTCGACCCGCGTGGCGTAGTCGGCGCGTTCGCCGTCGTGGATGGTGCGGTCAAGCTCCTGTCCTCGGTACTTGCGGTGGACCGCCCCGCCGGCGCGCGCTGCTTCCTCAGCGACCCGACGCCGAAGCTCGAGGTCATCGCGAAACCTCATTCGCCCCTCCGGGCAACGTCGTAAAGCTCGGTCAGCAACTCCGGGCACGACGCCCCGGCGATCGCCCGGTCGGTCCACTTGATCGGCAGCCCCGTGATGCCCTCCGCCACGACGCCGCCGGCCTCTTCGACCACAACAATGCTCGGCGCCAGGTCCCAGGGCCCGAGCTTGGCGGGCGAAAGCATTGCGAAGGCATCGAGGCGCGCCGTTGCGATGTAGGCCATCGTCAGCATCGGACAGCCCAGCAGCCGGATGCCGTGCGAGGCATGGAGGACGTTGCCGGTGGTGCGAAGGAAGGTCTGAACCGAGGCGTCATCCACCTCGCGGATGTGCACGCCGATCATCGCGTCCTTCATCGCCTTTGGGGCAGTCACCCGCGTCGGTGCCTCGTTGAACAGCGCCCCGTGCCCGCGTGCGGCGCTGTACATGTCGTCGTGGACGGCGTCGTAGATCGCCCCGGCCAGCGACAACTCGCCCTGGACCCACGCAACCCCTGCCGTGAAAGCCGGAAAGGCATGCACGTAGCTCTGTGTGCCGTCCAGCGGATCGATCAGCCAGCAGCCGTTAAGAAACAGCTTCGCCATGTCCTCAACCGCGACGCCGTCCTCCTCCCCGACGATGGTCTCGCCGGGAAAGTAGCGCTCGATCACCGCCTTCGCCGCCACTTGCCCCTCGAGGTCAGCCTGCGTCAGCACGTCGCGAGGGTCCGCTTTCGTCTCATAGGCGATGACGGAGGATAGGTGCTTGATGTGGAAGACGCCGGCCGCCCGCGTTGCCTCTTCGGCAGCTACGCGACGTCGGATAAGGTCGTCAGTGCTCATGGTCGGATTGTAGGAGTAACAGGTACCAAGTAACAGGTAACGAGATGGTGCAGTTGGCTTACTCTAACCAGCAGGAGGTGCAGCTACGAGAATTTCAGCTAAAGGACGCGTCACTATCCCGCGCGAAGTACTTGAGAAATCAGGGCTGCTCCCTCTAACAGAGGTTGAGTTCATCATGGAGCCAGATGGCGTTCGCATCGTCAAGGCGACACACCCTCAGGGGCCGTCGCGCGGTGACCTGTTGGTTGAGCGCATGAAACGAGCCAGGGGACATGTGACGATGAGCACAGACGAACTCATGGCGCTCACTCGATCCGAGGTGTGACCCGCCTCTGTCGCCTTAGCGCACCGTTGTCGGTGGCGCCGCCATCGGCACCTCCGGCGTCATGCCCAGCAGGTACTGCCCGTGCGCCTCGTAGCCGGCGTCGTTGACGGCGCCGTGCTGGCAACTCGCAAGGACGTCGCGCCAATAGCGTTGCAGAAGGCCGCTCGACTGCAGGGCGCCTCCACCGGCGAAACGAAACGCCTGGTTCGTTACCTCCACAGCGACGTCCGCCGCATACACGGACGACGCCCGTACCTCTGCCTGCAACCGTCCGTCCGGCACGACGCCAGTACTCGCGATCGCGTAGGCCTCTTCAAGCACCTCGCACATGCGCGCTCGTGCAGCCCGCAGCTTCAGGTCGGCTTCTCCCACCCAGTGCTGAAATACGGACCGTGAAGCGATCACCGTGGATGCCTGACCGCGCTTCTTCGCCTGCGCCAGCTCGATAATCAACTCGAGGGCGCGTCGGGCGCCGCCGAGCGCAAAGGCCGCGTGCTCGTTCGCCGTGAAGGCAGGCATGCCGAGGTGGAAGATGGCGCCGCCCCGGACAGGCTCGCCGCGCGACATGATGCCACGGTCCCAGCTGAAGTCTTCAGCCACGAACAGCCCGTCCGTGGAGAAGTCGCAGCTTCCCGTGCCCTTGAGTCCGGCGACAAACCAGCTCTCGAAATGAATAGTCGCCTGGTCAGCCGGGAAGACGAAGGTCCGCAACTCGGGCGGCTCACCCTCGGGGCCTTGGACCGGGGCGCCAGCGATCAGCCACTCGGCGTGCGGTGCGCCACTACCAAACGCGAAGCGGCCGGTGAGCTTGTGGCCGCCCTCGACAGCCTCGGCCGTGCCCGAGACGCCGCCGATACCGGCGATCGGCGGGACGCGGCCGTCCTTGAAGATCACCTCGACGGCGCTGTCCGGCAAATACGCGCCCGGCCAGCCGACGCTCGTGGCGCCGATCATCGTTGCCCAGCCCGCCGACGTATCGATTTTCGTCACCGCTTCGATGACCTCGAGCTGCGTCACCGGGTCGGCTTCTGCCCCACCCAACTCGGCCGGCAGCTTCAGGCACCACAGGCCGGACTGCATGAAGGCTTCTACAGCCGCCGGCGCCAGCGTGCGCAGTTCTTCCGCCTCGTCGGCGTGCGCGGCGAGGACTTCGCGAATGCCCTCGACTGCATCGAGGAGGACGCGGCGCTTCTCGGCGCGGTCCTTGGGATAGGCTCGCTTCGGGGTCGCTACCATACGTCGCCTCCGGTGGGAGTCATCGTCCCGGTTGCTCGATGGCCCGCAGGCCAAAGCTGTCGGTACGCGGCGTAGGGTTGCGGCGGGAGAGGATATCTTCCATGCGCGTCCGGATCACCGGGTCGATGTCGTCGTGGGTGAGGATCCAGAACTGCTCATCGCGGATGGCGTTGAAGACGATGCCGGCTGCATCTTCCGGCGACATGCCGGATGTCTCGGCGAGATGCTTGACCCGGGCGCTGCGGTCGCGCTCCGCATCTGAGGCAGGCGCACCGGGGAAGTTCTGTAGCTCCTCCGGCCGGTTGCGGGCGCTGAACATGATCTGCGTGTTGATCACGCCGGGACAGAGCACCGAGCAGCGCAGCTTGGATTCACGCTGGACCAGCCCGTCCCAAAGCGCCTCAGTTAGAGCGACGACCGCGTGTTTCGTGACGCCGTAGATGCGGTTGCCCGGCATGAGGCCGGCGCTCGACGCCGTATTGACGATGTGCCCCGGCTCGTCCTGTTCGAGCATGATAGGCAGGAACGTGTGCACACCATGGACGACGCCCCACAGGTTCACGCCCATCGTCCACTGCCAGTCCTTGAGGCTCGACTCCCAGATCGCCGTCGTGAACCCACCACCGACGCCCGCGTTGTTGCACAGAATGTGCACCCCACCAAATGCGTCCAGGGTTTGCTGCGCCAGCGCTTCCACCGCCGCAGCGCTCGACACGTCAGTAACCACGCCGAGCACCTCATGCTCCTGCTGGCGCAGCCCGGTCACTGCGGCATTTAGCGCGGGCGCCTCGACGTCGGCCAGGACGACGCGCATGCCCTCCGACGCGAAGCGCGAGGCCATCGCCAGACCGATGCCGCTGGCAGCGCCCGTCACGACTGCGACCTTGCCCTCGAACTCCTGCATGGCCCCGAATCTTATCAGGGCTGAAGACCCTCCGGCTGGCTGCCAATGGTACATTTGAAGCCTGAACGCATGAAGTGGCTGGGAGAGACATGGTTACGAAAGACAAGCACCCCTGCCCCAACTGCAATTCGATGAACGTCGTCTGGCGACCGCGGCGCTGGTACGACGGCCCGCTGAACTTCATCGAGACGATGCTCTCCGGCGCCACCACCATGCGCACGAATGACGGCATCGGGCCGATGGCCCAATCCGGCATGGACGCCGGGTACATGCGCGACCGTCAGATTCAAGAGCAAAAGCGCGCCATGGGCCGTCGCACCGCCGAGCGCTTCTGGCGCTGCCCCGACTGCAAACAGCACGGCGAGTACACCGAAGACGACTAACGGGCCAAAGTGTGACGCCACTGTGATCCGGGCCACACACGCCTGCAGCATTGCTGCTCCGCCGCGAAGCCGGCCCTCACCCGCGGCCTGACTCCATCTACACTTCGCCTCTCCCGTGGGGAGAGGGGCACGCCCATCCTCTTCTCCCGTGGGGAAGGGTCACGCCTATCCTCCTCTCCCTCAGGGAGAGGCGTTTCCTGGAGAGCGTGAGTTGGTGGGTGAGAGCCAGCGATCCGGCAAAGCTAAGCAGGCCCGACACGCCCACCAGGCGAGCCTTAACGCGCCGGGTTCGTCACCACGCCTGCCTCCGGTGCGCGGCGGTTCATGATGCTGTCGAAGCGCACGCGGAAACGCTCGTCCCACTCGTGGTCCGTGAAGATCCAGAAGTCGCCGTTGCGGATCGCCTGGACGACATTCTCCGCCGCGACGTCCGGCGACAGGCCTTTCGCCAGATTCTCCGCGAAGCCCGCCTGGCGTCGCTGCTCCAGCTCCGGCGCCGGCGCTTCGTTGCGCAGCGCGTCCGGTCGCACGAGGGCGTTGTTGGCAGGCAGGTTGGTCGCCAGCACGCCGGGACAAAGGGCCGAGACGCCGATCTTCGAGCCGGCCTGCTTGAGGTTGAAGTAGAGGTACTCCGACAGCGCTACCATCGCGTGCTTGGTGACGCCGTAGATCGTCGATGCGTGCGCGATGCCTGCTGAAGACGCCGTGTTGATGACGTGGCCCTCCTCGTCCTGAGCAAGCATGATCGGCACGAACGTGCGAATGCCGTGGACGCCGCTCCAGAAGTTCGCGCCCATCATCCACTGCCAGTCCTTCTCGGTCGTCTCCCAGAGCGGCACTGCGAGCGGCCCGAGCACGCCCGCGTTGTTGCACAGCACGTGCACCTTCCCGTAGGCCGCGATGACGCCATCGGCCAGGCGTTGGATGTCTTCGAGCTTCGAGACGTCGGTGGGGATGCCGGTGACCTCTGCACCCTGGCTGCGGAGGTCGCTAACCGCCTTCTCGAGGCCCACGGGGTCGATGTCGCCGAGGACGAGCTTCATGCCTTCTGTCGCGAACCGTCGCGCCATCGCGTTGCCGATACCGCTGGCGCCCCCCGTAATCACGGCCACCTTGCCCGCCAGGTCCTGCATCAGGCCACCTCCTTGGAATGCGAGCACTATAGGACGGCAGTGGGGCAAAATGGAGGCAGTGAATCTCAGATGACAGGCTTGAGTGCGGAAGAACGCTCGATCCTGATATCTGCGTGAAGCCCTGTTATCTGCGCCGACCGAAGGGAGACCACTTTGGCGACCTATCACGACAGCATCACGGACGAGCAGGCGGCGCTGATCGAGGCCGCGCAGGTGTTCTTCGTCGCCAGCGTGGCGCCGGACCTCAGCATCGGGCCAGCCGGTCAAGGACCGGTGAACCTCTCCCCTAAGGGTGGATCGCCGCTGCAGATCATCGACCGTAACCGCGTGGCGTACCTCGACTACACCGGCAGCGGCAACGAGACCGGACGCCACGCGCTGGCCGGCGGCCCCGTCACCGTGATGCTGATGTCGATGGACGGCGAAGATGCCGCCGTCGTCCGTCTGTTCGGCTATGCCACCGTAACGACGGTGGAAGAGTCGGAGTTGCGCGACATCCTCCTCGGCGCTCCCGCAGATGACATCGAGCTGCCCATCCGGCAAGCCGTCGACATACGGATTGAATCGACGCAGACGAGTTGCGGTTACGGAGTGCCCGTCTATCAGTTCGTGAAGCAACGCGTGCGAGCCGAGCGCGGCCGCCGCTACAAGACGCCGGTCTAGGTTTGCAGTCAGAAGCCCCGCCCCAGCCGCCCCACATCTACGACGAGCCCTCGTTCGTGCGCAGGCTCCTCGGCGATGAACTGCTGGAGATCGCTCTCTTCGTGGTCACCCTCGGCGTGGGCTGGTTGGTTTGGCTGGCCTTCGTGGCGCCGAAGGGTAAGACGCCGGCGAAGGATTTCGTCAACGTCACCATCTACGACTACCGCACCGCTCAGCGGGCGCGCTGGCAGCAGGTCTGGCTGCGGGAGGTCTTCGGCAAAATCGCACTGCCCGTGATGCTGGCCACAGGATTCTCGGTCGCGTTCGGGTCGGCGCAAGGCAGCACCGTCTTCATCGCGTATCACATCATGGGCGGGCTCGCAGGCGTCGTCCTCGAGGACAAGCGCACCATCTGGGACTACATCGGCCGCACCTACCTGGTCTACGAGGCCCGGCCCCAAAAGCGAGCGCGCACAGGGGGCGATTCGCCTGGGGGCTAGCGCGCTCGGGAATTGGTCATGCTGAGCCTGTCAAGCATCTGAGTACGCCGTTGGTGGCTGACGGGACAAGCACGCGGCGATGGGCATCGATGAAGGGCACGCACGCGCTGTCCAAAGACTGCCCTTCGTCAAGACTCGCCTCACACACTGGGTGCGACGAATCGCACCGCTACAAGGCTTGGCCCGCCGTGCACGCATGCCCTTAAGCCGTATGCCCTAACCCAACTCCCGCCTAGACTCTAGACACATTGGTCCAAGGCCAGACCCCTCGCTTCTTCTATGGCTGGGTTATCGTCGGCGTCGCATTCCTCATGAACGTGGCGTCCTCGCCCCTAAACGCCGCCGTCTTCTCCTTCTTCGTGACGCCCCTGCAAGAAGAGCTGGGTTGGAGCCTCGCATCGATCTCCCTCGGGTTCACCCTGCGCATGGCCGTCGCCGGCATCTCCGGCCCCTTCGTCGGCATTCTCCTGGACAACTACGGCGCCCGCGTACTCGGCGCCGTGGCGGGCTTGCTGGCAGGTGTGACCGTGATCGGTCTGTCGATGGCCGACTCGCTGTTCGCTTATTACGTCCTGTTCACGATTTCCGGGTTCAGCGGCTTCGGCGCCCCGACCGGACAACTCCTGAGCACCGTCCCTGTCGCAAAGTGGTTTCAGGCGAACCGGGGACGCGCCCTCGCATTCGCGGGCATCGGCCTTCCCCTGGGAACGACGATCTTTATCCCGATCGTTGCGGAGGTGATCGAGCAGGTCGGATGGCGGACAGCATGGGCGATGTCCGGCGGCATCGTCATCGCCCTCACCGTGCCCGCGTGTCTGCTGTTCATGCGCAAGGACCCGGAGTCGATGGGCCTCCACCCGGACGGACTGCAGCACGCGGCGCCGGCGATGCAAATCGCCCGCGACAGCCGCGGCCACACGATCGCCACGGCAGACGATTGGACGGCGAAGCAGGCCCTTCACAATCGGGTGTTCTGGATGGTCCTTCTGGCAACCGCAGCCAGCAGCCTCGTCCTGCCCGGCACCGTCGTCTACCGCGTCTCCTACTGGGAGCATGTCGGGCTCTCCACCGGAGAGATCGCCCTGGCGACAGTGATCGACCCCCTCGCCGTGACGGTGACGGCCCTGATGGTCGGCCTTCTCGCCGAACGGGTACAGACGCGCTACCTCGGCTTCATCGGTGGCATGCTGGTGGCGGCGTCGATGCTGTGGATGGTGTTCGCACGGGACAACTTCCTGTTCCTGGTCGCCTACAACATTACGTGGGGCATCGGCATGGGCTTCAACATCACCGTGACCAACATCGTCTGGCCCAACTACTTCGGACGCCGATACCTCGGGACGATTCGCGGCATGATCTTTCCGGTCGCGGTCGGCGCCTCGGCAGTGAGCGCACCCCTCTTCGCGGTGCTGCTCGACTCAACGAACGACGCCGGTTGGGTTTGGCTGGTCTCGTTGGCAGGCTTCGTGGTCTACGCCCTCCTGCTGATCGCGTCGAAGCCACCGCGCCTGCCACATCAGCACCGTGGAGCGATAGTCAATCCGGCTGCGTAGAAACGGCCACGAAAATCGTCTCACAAGGCATCGGATTCGCAGCCACGAGGTCGATACTCCTCAAGAGTGGAAGAGGAGCTTCACCCCCCGCCCGCCAGGGATGACGACCCAACTGACAGACTGCCGCAGGTTGAAAACACCTTGCTGTCGGTCTGGCGGCGCACTGTGACCGAAGGGGGAGGTCCTCAACTGACGCTCGCCGAAGCTGCCGCACTCCTCGGATCCTCCGTGGACAGCGTGCGCCGTCGCATCAAGGCCGGGCAGATCCGGGCC
>Ga0247825_10002161_pt1 | contig 13028 bp, 14 predicted proteins | sample 13C_Vanillin_Day_FD_194413 | JGI IMG/M metagenome (GOLD analysis project Ga0247825, IMG submission 194413) | Soil microbial communities from agricultural site in Penn Yan, New York, United States - 13C_Vanillin_Day48 | ecosystem: Environmental > Terrestrial > Soil > Agricultural land | place...
GGTGAGAGACTGCTTCGCGTGCATGCGTTCATCGACGAATCCAAACGGGGCGAGTACACCCTGTGCGCCGTGACCGTCGCCCCCGGCGACCTCACGAGCATCCGCAAGCAGATGAACGCGCTCCGGCCGCCCGGGCATTCGCGGATCCACATGACCGGTGTCGGAAAGAAACTGGCCCCGAAGATCGTCTCCGAAGTGGCCCGGCTCGAAGCGACCAGCCGGATCTACCTGATGACCTCGAAGAAGGTGAATGAGCGGCAGGCCCGCGACGTCACCCTGGCCGCTGCCGTCCGCGACCTGGCACAAATGTCGGTGACCAACGTGGTCATCGAGTCCTGCGATCAGGACCGCGAAGACAACCGCATCATCCGCGACGAACTCGGTGGCAATCCCCCGTTCGTGTACACCCACGACCGTACTGGTGGAGATCCGTTATTCGTTGTGCGCGATATTCCCGGAGCTCTCCGTCCGGTTCTCGGCGCGTAGCGCGGTGTAGCCGGCCCAGTCTTGTGAAGCCAGAGCAGCCCAGTTGACAGCGGTGCCCGGTTTGATGCCGAGGAGGTCAGCGAGGATAGGTGCGGGAACTTCTGCTGCGAGCTGGAGGAGTGCGGCGTTTCGCGCCGGACGGACGGTGACCCCGGCCTGTGCGAGTTGGTTGCGGAGCACGTCTGCGCTGCGATGTCGGCCGGGGTGTCCACCTGGAAACAACCAGCGGTTGGGTTTGCTTGCGTAAGAGGCTCTTCCACGACGGTGTAGTAATGCGCGGGTGAGTTCGTCGAGCGGTGTGGGAAGAAGGATGGGATCGTCGCCGAATCGGACGGTGACCTCGGGGCCTATAGTGGCGATCTGGTCGGGTGTCATGCGGCAGATTCGTGTGACGGGTTGTCCGAAGAGTAGGACAAACAGGCCCGCGACACGGGTATCGAGGGGCAGGGTCTCGTCGTGGAGAAGTTCCTCGACGATCGTCCAGCGATGATCGTCGGCGAGCGTGACATCGGGCTCGCTGCGCTGCTGACGGGGTGTGCGGAGGTCGGCGATGAGGCGTCGGTCGTGTGCCCAGGTGAGGAATCCGTCGAGGAACCGGACGCGGCCGGGGTGTCCGACGAGGTACTCGTCCAGGTGGGATTGCCGTGCCGTCGTCAGCGTTGTGCCGTGCTCGGTGAGCCAGCCGAGGAAGTGGCCAGCGGTGCGGATCAGTGCCCGACCGTTGCGGGCGCCGGCGGCGGTGAGTCGTCCACGGTCGGCCTTTGCTCGGGTGCGACGGAGTACGTGCCATTCGGCGTAGGGGTGCACCACTCGGGCATCGGCAACGGGCAGGTCGGCGAGGATGGTGCGCAGCCAGGGGGTGAGGCGTTCGAGCTCGACGTGCTGCGGCGGCAGGACGCCCAGGGCGGCGAGGAAGTCCCTGAGGTAGTCCAGTGCGCGCGTGCGTGGCAAGGCGTCCAGAGCGTCGTGGCTGATTTCGATATCGCCGATGGCCATGCGCCGCAACAGGTCGGCCCCGTGGCTTTGCTGGAGCCAGAACAGGGTCGATTTGGGCCGGTCGACAGCAAGGAGGGCAGAAAGGACGGGCTCGAGGGCACGATTGACGGTGCCGTCGGCGGTGTTGAGCAGAGCAGTGGCTCGTTCGGTGAGCACGCAGACCGCGCATCTTCGTCCGTATTGGTGGTCCTCGCGTCCGCAGTCGGCGCACGCGAACGGAGAACGTTCACCAGCGCATGTCGCGCAGATTCGGCGTTCGTCGTCGGAGAGGTAGGCGAGGATCTTGATCTGCGCGCATGCGGGGCAGGTGCCAGGATTGCGGCGCAGCTGTTCGTAGCAGAGCCGGCATATGGGTGCTCCGAGCAGGATCGTTCGTGGATTGCGGTCGTGCCCGCATTGGCCGCATCGCTCGAGTTTGCGTGGCGCGCAGGTAGTGCAGAGCGATCCGGACTCGATTCGGACGACAGCGTAGGTGTTACGTCCGCAGCGCGAACATGTCTTGTGTGAGATCGGGTCGTGCCGGTAGCAGCGTAGGCAGAGCTGCTCGGTGCTGGTCCGCCGCGTGATGACCCGCATGTTTCCGCACCGGGAGCACGGTTTGGGGTCGGCCTCCCGTCCGCAATGCGCGCAGGCCTTCCGGCCATCGGCGAGACGTCGGCACAGGATCTTCTCACCGCCGCAGACCGCGCAGCGCGGCCTGACGATTCTCACCGCGCCAGCGGCGGCCAACCGTTCGAGTAACCGTTGAACGATGGGAGGGATGAGCGGATCACCCGAGGTCAACAGATTCGGAAAACGGTCGAAGTGCTGCAGGAGGATTGTTCGTTTCTCGGGTCGCGGGACCAGGACTTCCAGGATGCCGCGGACGGTCATTTCGGCCAGTTCCGGCTCGACCGTCGCGATCTCGGCGACCAGCGCGTCAAGCGTCTGCGCGGCAGTGAGCGTGCTGCACCGCACCATCAGACCGACGGCCCCGGACGATCCTGACCGGGTCGACGGACACGGGCGCGGACGGGCCGGAGCTCGCCGATGCCCGACGGCCCGGCCTCCTCGGTACCGGTCTTGCTCTCGTGCCGTGGTTGCGCGATTGGTTCGATCAGGTCGCTGGGGCCGACATTGAGGATGTCGCACAGTGCGGCCAGGATCTCCATGTTCAGTCGCTGCGGTGTCTTGGTGACCAGCCGGAAGACTTGCTCGCGTGACAAATGGATGTCGCGCTCAGCGAGCAGCGGGACCAGGTCGGTGGTTTGGAACATGCCGCGGGTCGCCATGATCTGGCGCAGATGCCAACGGATGGTCAACTTGTCGGTCACGGTTGCTCTCCTGTCGTGGAGTACACCCGGCTCAGCGCTGCCGCCAGGGTGAGGTTCTTGAAGTCGTTGCTGACCGAGGTGTAGATCGCGGTCGTGGCGGCAAACGCATGACCGACCTGTTCCTGCACGAACCTTTCGGGATAGCCGAACTCCACCAGATGCGTGACATACGAGTGCCGAAGACAGTGCAGCGTCAGCTCGGAAGGCAACCCAACTTCATTGCGTAACTGCGCAAATCGCTCGTCGATATAGCGCAACGAGACGCGGCTGACCCGCTCGGTCACCCACAGCGCCGGATGCTGCCTCGCTCGGTACTTTGGTCTACCGTGCTCGACCCACTGGCGCATTCCTTCCAATGCCCAGTCGAACTCCGGCACGGCGAGCACTGTCCGCCGTCGTGGTGGCCCGCCCTTGACGGACTTGCCATACCGCACATGCAGGGATCCGAATTGGCCCCACTTCCTGACGTGAGGGTTCGGCCGCAAGTCGGCCAAGTCGAGCCTCGCGAGTTCGCGGCGCCGTAGCCCGAAAGCGTAGGCAGTCTTAAACATCTGCGCATCCCGGAGAGCTGTCAATGCACCCTTTCGGCCTATCCGGGCGAGCTGGTCGACCCGGTCGTCGGCGTGATCGAAGAAGGCCTGTAGCTCGTCGTAGCTCATCGGTCGGCGTTCCGGGTTCCCTTCGTAGTCGCTCAAGTGCGCCACGGTGTTCCATTCGTGGCAGACCTGCGTCGGAATCGCGCCGAACCTGTTGCGGCACTGCTCTAACCACTCGTATCGCGGATCCGTGACGTAGTCGAGAAACATACGCAGAGCCAGGTGGTAACCGCGGATCGTCGATGGAGCTCGACGATCCGTTCCCGAGGTCAGCGAGGTGGTAAAGTCCTCGACGTCGCCCGGCGTCCACTGCCAGGGATACTCGCCGGTGAACTCGGCAAACCGCCGCACCAACCGCGCCCTCGATCCGATCGTCGACGCAGCCAACAGCCGGCTGCGTTGTTGCAGTGACCAGCCCTCGACCATGGCTTTGAAGACTGCGGTCGGCTCGTCGAGGTGAATGACCCCATTTACCAACACTAATCGGGCGGAACCGGGCACTTCCGTCACGCTTCACCCCCAGTAATGGCGGTTGCATTTGAAGCAACATACTTGCACCGGGTCCGGCCTTGCGTCAACGATGCTGGTAGCTCCGTTCACGTCTAGTGTCGGAACGGTTCGTAAATCTCCAGATCACGCCCTGCTTGTTGCATCTGCTACGACAATGCGCGGTTGCCCACCAACCCGCTGCTGTGGATCCCCGACGTGCATGCCTGGGCCTGGGGGCGAAGTGGCAGCATGCGAGCGAAGATCGCGCACCGCGTCACCGTGGTGAAACTCTGAAGAGACGAAGAAGGCCCCTCCGGATCGGAGAGGCCCCTCGTATGAGGTGGGCGCGCAAGGCTGGAAACCGCTTGGTGGGGCTGCCTACAGGGGTACTTACGCCCCGGAGACCTCCTACACGAACCACTTCCCTCGGCTACTGCCTCGGGCACTCACATTATGTCGGTCAATGTTGCGCCAACGCAACCGCGACACCCTCGACCTGGGTCTCAACCAGGCAGTTCACGGCTGAGATGCGTCTTTCGCCACCGTCACATCGTTGGGAAGCCAAGAAGGCGAGCCTGTCATGCTCCGGCTACGTGCATACCTCCCGGCGACGTATACCGAGAGGCATCAGCGCCCGTGCTCCGTGCTGGTGGGAAACGGGCTGTGTCAGATCCCGGGTCAGGTTCGGACCGCACTGACATGGGTGGAGAGCAGGGCCGTTCGTTCGGCCGAAGTGAGGGCACGTTTGGATCCGCTTTCATCCCACCACACCAGAACAGCTGTGGCGTAGCCGATTTCTGTGCCGTGTCGGCTGAGCATTCGTTCTTGCGTGGTAATGCTGGTGGTGCCGACGTTGACGACGGTGGACGTCACTGTGATGGGGGAATCGTCGAGGCCGAGTTCGTGGAGGTACTCGAGGTCCAGGCGTGCGATGACGTAGACCGGGTTGGGTCGCGACAAAGCTTCGGCGATCATATTGCCGCGGGCCTGGTCGAAGAGCGTGACATGGACTCCGTGGAACACGTGTTGTTGGGCGTCGAGGTCTCTCCACCGCAACGGGATTGTGGAGGTCCAACTGAAGTTCGCGGTCATCGCCTGGCTCCGTTGTGTGGCCATCGGCGCGGCAAACAGGGCACGGCCGCCTGCCCATCCTGACCGCGGGGAGGCTGCGGTGAGCTGCCGAACAGGGTGAGCGGCCGGGTGTACACGGTGAGTGGCCGGGCGAGGGCAGCGGTGAGGATGCCGATGGTCACCGTGAAAGCCCCGCTCAGAACTGCAGCCACCACGATTGCCGGTGACAGTCCGGGGTGGTGGAGCCATGGCTCTGCGAGAGCGAGGACGGTGGCACCGGCCGTCGTGAGGTGCATTCCGGCCATCACCAGGTCCGCTGGCGGCTGGTCAAGGGGCATCAGCTTTCTTTCCCGGGTTCGAACACCCGTTGGGCGGCATATCGGTGTTTGCACTCCGTTGCGCGGGGCTCGCTCGCGAAGGACGTCAGCGCCGACGTATCCGGCAGGCGCGGTTGGCGCCGACCGTCTCGCGGACCTTGACACTGAACTGCGGGGCGCCGTCGGGCACGGAGTTGTCTGAGTGGTCGCACGCTTCTACGCTGTCGGCGCGTGACCTAGATTGGCCTCGTGGGTCTTTCGTCCGGTGACCCATTGTGTCCAGTCCATCGGGGTGCCAGGTCGACCCCAGATCAAGATGACGCTGGCCGGAGCTGGTCCCGTATTGCGGATGTCGTGCTCGATTCCTGGCTGGGCCAGCATTGAATCGCCCGGCTGTAACTCGTAGTCGACTCCGTCCATGGTCATGGTGGCGCGACCGGCAACGAGGATGTAGAGCTCCTCGAGGGCGTCGTCGCCGGTGGCAGGATGAGTGTGCAGTCCTTCGGAGCCACCGATGGGCAGTTCCCATGTGTGGACAGCCACGGGAAGGGCTGTTCCCTTCATGAAGTGCCACTGAATGCGGGTGGGTTTGGCGCCATCGTGCAGCGTGTGTTCGATGGTCACTGCGCCTGCTCGTTCGAATATGCTCGTGCTCCTTCCTCGACAATCCGCACCTGAGAGTGCTCTCGATAGGTCACTAATGCGGCGTGAGGTAAATAATTTGACAGTCAAGCTAACGTGCTGCTGGAAGAATCAGGTCACGCCCTATGGTGCGCTCTTGTGCGGATTTCCAACGCTGCGATTGCGGACAGTCCGTAAATGACGTCCGGTGAGGTGATGCCTTGCTGCAATCGGGACAAACAGCACCTCGCAGCACCTCGGAGCCTGTGGTTGAATTCGGCGAATTCAATCGAGAAGGCGGTTGCAACGCTTTCCGGAGTGGGTCCTCCCAGTGACTCCCAGACGAGCGCAAAGTCGAGAATGTCGTTGTTGTTATGCCTGTTCCACATTTCTTCCTGCCGTAGTCCGCCCGCTCTGACATTGTGGATAAATGCTTGGGATCTGTTAAATGGTCAGCCCCTGCCGAAGTATTTGGTCACCGATCGGCTCCCCTTTTTGTTTCCCGGCGAGGGTATACGTTCGATAAGGCGAGTAGCTCGTCTTTGTCGCATCTCGTTTCAGCGATGGCCTGCCATAATCGATTGATAAATCGATGCGCTGTCATTCCAATGCACAAGGATTTCCTCCTCCGAAGCGCCTCCGAATGGTGCCCACATGCGGGCGAACCCGATGAGTTGCTCCGCTTCGGTGTCAGGACGGTTGCGTTTGCGGTTCGCTTCGATCCGGGCGGCGCGACGTCGCTGACGTAGTAGGCGATATTCACGCGAGTTCATAGGAATCCACGCCTCTAATAGTGAATGAAGAACCTCGAATTTGCGGTCGCGACGGGGTCGACCATCTTCGCCCTGCCTGACAACCGACGCCGCAGGAGGAAGTTCTCGGTGGTCCTCACCAATTTCCCTCCGTTCGGATGGCTGCCGCTGAGCGCATCTCTCGCGTTGCGAGTTGGGGGTCCGTCGGGGCCGCAGATCTGGGTACGTGTGGCCCCGACGGATGTTCTTGTCAGGCTTTGACGGCGCCGTAGCGTTCGTCGCGCCAGGCGAGAGCGGCCTTGAGGCCCTTCTCCGAGGCGACCTTGTCGAATTCTTGCTGCTCGGGGGTGTTGGCGCCGTTGAGGATCGCCGAGATGTCGACGTTGGCGTTGACTGCGGTGCGTAGGCCCTTGGCCTCATAGGCACGGTTGAGTGCCTGCTTGGTCAGGCGCAGGATCGGCAGCGGGGTGGGCGCGATGCGCAGTGCGAGTTCCCGAGCGGCGGATTCGAGGTCCTCGAGCGGGACGATCTTGTTGATCAGACCGAGCGAGAGGGCTTCCTCGGCGTTGATCCTGTCGCCGGTGAAGAGCAGTTCGTTGGTCTTCTTCTGGCCGAGGATGAAGGGCATCAGCAAGGTGACCGGGCCGGAACCGTACTGGATTTCGGGCTCGCCGAACTTCGCGTCCTCGGCGGCGACGATGATGTCGCAGGCCATCGCGATTTCGCAGGCGCCGGCCAGGCAGTAGCCCTGGACGACGGCGATGGTCGGCTTCGGGCAGGACCATACGCGCATGGTGACGTCGACGTCGCGGCGCAGCACCGGCTGCCACTCGAGCGGGGTTTCGGTGCGATCTTCGATCTCGTCGTTGATGTCGAAGCCGGCGGAGAATGCGCGGCCATTGGCGGCGAGGAGGACGACCTTGATCGAGTCGTCGGCACCGGCCTGCGCGATGCGCTTGTCGAGTTCGAGGACAACCTCGGTGCTCAGGGCGTTGAGCTTGTCCGGGCGGTTGAGGGTGATGGTGGCGATCGGGCCGTTGGTTTCGTAGAGCACTACATCTGACATGTGAATCGTGTCCTTTGTTGAAAACTGTTGGAAGAGAGTTGGGTTAGTGCTTCCACCGGGGCAGACCGTCCGAGTCCAGGCCTCCGAATCGGGATGCGCCCCAGTTTGGGTTGCGGTCCTTGTCGACCAGAGCGGCGCGGATGCCCTCGATGAAGTCCGGGGTGCGGATGACATCGCGAGTGATCTGCAGTTCCGCGGCGAGGCATTCGCGGAGGGTCCGTTGCTTGCCCCAGGCCAGCAGCTCGAGGGTGAGCTGGAGACTTTGCGGGGACAGACGGTTCAGTGTGTCCCGGGTCGCGGCCGCCCAGTCCCCGCCTGTGGCGGCGAGCCGTTGGTCGATTTCGGTGAGGGTGTCTGCGCTGAAGCACCAGTCGATCTGCCCGCGGTGGTCGGAGAGGGTGCTCTCCCCGACTGGGGAGGGGCTGCCGAGGGCGCGGAGCGTCTCGTCGACCGGCCGGTGAGGGTGGTCGGCGAGGGCGGCCGGGACCAGCTTGATCGCTGCACTGTCGATGAAGTGTGTTGCCAGGCCGGTGTAGAGGGCGTCGGCTGCCGATATCCGGACCCCGGTCAATCCCAGGTAGGTGCCGAGTGCCCCCGGCAGGCGTGAGAGGAAGTAGCTGGCGCCGATATCGGGGAAGAATCCGATCCCGGTCTCGGGCATCGAGAGTGTGGCGTTGCCGCTGACCACCCGGAACGCCCCGTGCACCGACAGGCCCATGCCGCCGCCCATGCAGATCCCGTCGATCAGCGAGATGAACGGGACTGGGTAGGCGGCGATGCGGTGGTTGAGCTGGTATTCGGTGGAGAAGAACCGCTCACTCGATTCCGGGTCGCCGGCCAGGCTGTTCTCTTGGATGGCGCGGATGTCACCGCCGGCGCAGAACGCTTTCGGGCTGGCGCTGTCGAGGACGACGGCACGAAGTCCGGCGTTCTCCCAGTCCTGCAGGACCGTGTCGATAGCCTCGACCATGGGTGTGGTGAGGGCATTGAGTGCCTTGACCCGGTCGACGGTGATCACCCCGATGCCGCCCCGGATTTCGGCGCGGACCGTGTCCGTTGTCTGGGCGGTCGCGGTTGCCACGAGACCTCCTTCACTCATGGGTGGGCATCGAGAAGTCGGTGCGCACCTGGGTGTCATTGGGCCAGCGGGTGGTGGCGGTCTTGTTTCGGGTGTAGAACCGCACGCCCTCGGGTCCGTGGATGTGGTGGTCACCGAACAGCGAGCGCTTCCAGCCGCCGAAGGAGTGGAAGGCCATCGGTACCGGAATCGGGACGTTGATGCCGACCATGCCGGCCTTGACCTGGGCGAGGTAGGTGCGGGCGGTGTTGCCGTCGGCGGTGAAGATCGCGGTGCCGTTGCCGAATTCGTGATCGTTGACCAACTGCAGTGCATCGCCGAAGGATTCGGCGCGCACGATGGACAGGACCGGCCCGAAGATCTCTTCGAGGTAGATCCGCATGCTGGGGGTCACGTGGTCGAAGAGAGTGCCGCCGATGAAGAACCCTTCTCCCACGTCCTTCGGGGTGCTCTGCCGGCCGTCGACAACGAGTTCGGCGCCTTCCTCGACGCCGATGTCGATGTAGGAGGCGACCTTGTCGCGGTGCACACCGGTCACGAGCGGACCCATCTCCACCTCGGGATCGGTACCAGGGCCGACCTTGAGGGTGGCCAGGGCGATGACGAGACGCTCGCGCAGGGCGTTCGCGGTGTCCTCGCCGACGGGTACGGCGACGGAGATGGCCATGCACCGCTCACCTGCGGAGCCGTAGGCGGCGCCCATGAGGGCGGACACGGCCTGGTCGAGGTCGGCGTCGGGCATGATGACCATGTGGTTCTTCGCGCCGCCGAGGGCCTGTACGCGCTTGCCCTGGGCGGAGGCGGTGGTGTGGATGTATTCGGCGATCGGGGTGGAGCCGACGAAGCTGATCGCCTCGACGTCGTCGTGGGTCAGAAGCGCGTCGACTGCGACCTTGTCGCCGTGCACGACGTTGAACACACCGTCGGGCAGGCCGGCCTCGGTGAGCAGGCGGGCCAGCTCGACGCTGAGGGTGGGGTCCTTCTCCGACGGCTTCATCACGAACGTGTTGCCGCAGGCCAGAGCGACGGGGAACATCCACATCGGGACCATGGCCGGGAAGTTGAACGGGGAGATGCCCGCTACGACGCCGAGGGGCTGGCGGAAGGTGACACCGTCGACGGCGCGGCCGACGTTCTCGGAGAACTCACCCTTGAGTTGCTGCGGGATGCCGCAGGCGAATTCGACGACCTCGAGGCCCCGGGTCACCTCCCCCTTGGCGTCGGAGTGCACCTTGCCGTGCTCGGCGGTGATGATGGCGGCGAGCCGGTCGGAGTCGCGTTCGACGAGGTCGCGGAACCGGAACAGGATGCGGGCTCGGATGTGCGCGGGGGTGGCCGACCAGGCGGGGAAGGCGGTGGCGGCGGCTACGACCGCGACCTCGACGTCGTCGGTGGTGGCCATGGCCACGCGGCCGGTGATCTGACCGGTGGCGGGGTTGTAGACGTCGGCGCGGGTTGCGGCGGCGCGGGCGTCGATGTGGCCGGCGATGTAGTGGTCGATGTCGACGGGCGCAGCGGAGGTGGCGGTGTCTGTCGCCGGGGTGGGAAGGGTGGCAGTCATGTGAAGGGTTCTCCTGAAAGGGTTTTCAGCCGTAGATCTGGGCGTACAGGTCGCGGATCTCCGCATCGGTCGGGACCAGCGGGTTGTTGTTCGGTGACCCGGAGGCCAGGGCCTGTTCGGCCATGAGCGGGATCAGTTCGTCCCAGCGGGCCTTGTCGATGCCGTAGGCCTTGGGCGTGGGCACCGCCACGTCGCGGCACAACTCGCGCAGCGCGTCGACGAGGTTGTCCGCGGCGGTGGTGTTGTCGTCGCCGGTGGTGGCGACTCCGAGGGCGCGGGCGCAGTCGGCGTACCGGGATTCCGCGGCCCGCACCGAGAACGCCGTGACAGCGGGGAAGAGCATGGCATTCGATAGTCCGTGAGCGACGTGGAAGTGGGCGCCGATCGGCCGGCTCATCCCGTGCACCAGGGCGACGGAGGAGTTGGAGAACGCAATGCCGGCCTGGGTGGCGGCGAGCATCATCTGCTCACGGGCCTCGGCGTCGGAGCCGTCGGCGTAGGCGCGGCGCAGCACCCGGCCGATGGTGCCGATCGCGGTCAGCGCGAGGCTATCGGAGAACGGGTTGGCCTTCTTGCTGACGTACGCCTCGATCGCGTGGGTCAGCGCGTCGACGCCGCTGTCGGCGGTCAGCCGGGGCGGCATCGACACGGTCAGTTCGTAGTCGATGACAGCGGCGATCGGCAGGAACGCCAGGCCAGGGCACAGCATCTTCTCGTCGGAGACACTGTCGGTGATGACAGTGAACTGTGTTGCTTCCGAGCCGCTTCCGGCTGTGGTGGGGACCGCGATGACGGGGAGGGCGGGTCCGGTGTTGTTGCGGGGGGCTTTGTAGTCCCGCATCTGCCCGCCTTGGCTGCCGAGGATCCCGAGGGCCTTGGCGGTGTCCATCGGGCTGCCGCCGCCGAACCCGATGACCGAGTCGGAATCGTGCTCGCGGATCGCGACGAGGCCGGCCTCGAGGGAGTCGGTGGTGGGGTCCGGGACGGTGTCGGCGAACAGGCGCGGCGACAGGCCGGCGGACTCGAGGGTCTTGATCATCTGTTCCGCGGCGCCGGTGCCGACGAGGAAGGAATCGGTGACCACCAGCGGGCGGGTGAGCCGGAGGCCCGTGATCACCTCGCCGATTTCCTGGACTGCGCCGCCGCCGATGCGCATGATGCGCGGGAGGGCGATAGATGAAGCCATGGGCATGTCTCGCTTTCTCAGCGGTTGTTGAAGGACGGCTTGCGCTTGTCGAGGAAGGCGGCCATGCCTTCGGTCTGGCCGTCGGTGGCAAAGGCGGCGTGGAACAGGCGCCGCTCGAACCGCAGGCCCTCTGCCAGCGGGGTCTCGAAGGCCGAGTTCACGGCCTCCTTGGCCATCAGGACCGAGGGTCGGGAGAATCCGGCGATCTTCTGCGCGATCGCGATTGCCTCGTCGATGAGGTCGTCGGCGGGGACGATGCGGGCGACGAGGCCGATCTTCTCCGCTTCCTCGGCGTCGATGGTGCGACCGGTGAGGACCATGTCCATCGCCTTGGACTTGCCGACGGCGCGGGTCAGGCGTTGGGTGCCGCCGGCGCCGGGAAGGATGCCGATGGTGATTTCGGGCTGGCCGAATTTGGCGGTGTCCGCGGCGATGATCATGTCGCAGCTCATGGCGAGTTCGGCGCCGCCGCCGAGGGCGTATCCGGCGACCGCGGCGATGATGGGCTTGCGGGTGGTGGAGGCGCGTTCCCAGCTGGCGGTGATGAAGTCTTCGAGGTAGACGTCGGTGAACGACTTGGGCTGCATCTCTTTGATGTCGGCGCCGGCGGCGAAGGCCTTGGCGCTGCCGGTGAGGACGACGGCGCCGATGCTGTCATCGGCTTCGGTGGCGTCGAGTGCGGCGGTCAGCTCTTCGGTGAGGTCGTTACACAGGGCGTTGAGGGCCTTCGGGCGGTTGAGGGTGATCAGCGCTACCGGGCCCCGGCGTTCGACGAGGAGGTGTTGGTATTCGCTCTCGCTGTTGGTGGGCAGAGCGGTGATGTTCTCGGCGATTTCGGTCATCGGTTTATCTCTCCTTGTGGGATTTTCGGTCTGCCGGGGTTCAGTGAGCGGAGTCGAGGATGATGCGGGCGTCGAGTGCGATGGCCTGGGTGGGGGTGACCGCGATGGGGTTGCATTCGATTTCGCCGATCTCCGGGTGTGCGGCCGCGTAGGTCGAAAGGGTGGCGACCAGCTGGGCTGCGGCGTCGACGTTGACGGCCGCTTTGCCGCGGAAGCCGGTCAGCAGTGCCGCACCGCGCAGGGACAGCAGCAGCTCGCGCGCCTGGTCGGCGGTGATCGGGCCCAGGGCGCAGCGGGTGTCCTTGAGCAGTTCGGTGTACACCCCGCCGATACCGACGAGCACGATCGGTCCGAACGTCGGGTCCCGGCGCACGCCGATGATCAGTTCGACCGCGCCGGAGAGGTCTGCCATCTGTTCGATGGAGCAGACCGGCGGTGCCAGTCGCGCCTGTACGTCGTCCCAGGCCGCGATCAGTGCGGTGTCGTCGACGATGTTCAGGATGACGCCGCCGTTGTCGGACTTGTGTTCGTCGCCAAGGGCTTTGAGAACGAGCGGGAACTGCAGACCGGCAACCGCTGCTTCCAGCTCCCGGGTGGTGGAGACCTCCGCGGCGGGAACGAAGGGGATGCCGGCGGCGTCATCCTGAACATCGT
>Ga0247825_10002162_pt1 | contig 13026 bp, 7 predicted proteins | sample 13C_Vanillin_Day_FD_194413 | JGI IMG/M metagenome (GOLD analysis project Ga0247825, IMG submission 194413) | Soil microbial communities from agricultural site in Penn Yan, New York, United States - 13C_Vanillin_Day48 | ecosystem: Environmental > Terrestrial > Soil > Agricultural land | place...
AGCCCTGTCTCTCCAGGACGCGATGAGGCGGCAGCTTGGGATCCGGATGGAGGAGACGAAGCGGCCGATGCCCGTGGTGGTGATCGACTCAATCAACGAGAAACCAACGGAAGACTGAACGACGCGCCACTCCGCGGTGGAGTGGCGGCGTCACACCAGCGCGTCTTCTTCAGACGCGGGAAGAAATCCACCAGACTGATGCGCCCACAGGGTGGCGTAGATGCCGCCTTGTGCCAGCAGCGCGTCGTGCGATCCCTCTTCGGCGATGCGTCCGCGCTCGAGAATCACCAGCCTGTCCATCCGCCGGACGGTCGACAGCCGGTGCGCGATGACGATGGCGGTCCGGCGCGACATCAGCGTCCACAGCGCGTCCTGAATGAGCAGCTCGCTCTCGGAGTCGAGCGAGCTGGTGGCCTCGTCGAGGACGAGGATCGGCGCGTCCTTCAGAATCGCCCGGGCGATCGCGACGCGCTGCCGCTGACCGCCAGAGAGCTTCACCCCGCGCTCGCCGACCAGCGTCGCATATCCATTGGGCAGCGCCTCGATGAACTCCGCTGCGTGGGCGAGCCGTGCGGCCTCGCGGACGGCTGCGTCGCTGGCCCCGGGACGGCCGACACGGATGTTGTCCGCGATGCTGCGGTGGAACATCGCCGGATCCTGCGGCACATAGGCGATCGTCCGCCGCAGCTCCGCCTGCGGCACACGCTCGATCGGCTGCCCGCCGATCAGAATCTCGCCCTGCTCGATGTCGGCAAACCGCAGCAGGAGCCGTGTCAGCGTCGTCTTGCCGCCGCCCGATCGTCCGACGAGGCCGAGCCGCGAGCCCGGCTCGATCGTCAGCGAGAACTGCTCGAACAGCAGCGGCTGGGACGCCGAGTAGCGGAAACCGATACTGCGGAACTCGACACCGGAGTCCGACGGGGCGAACGCGAGCGGCGAGGCCGCGTCGGTGACTTCAGGCGGATCGAGCAGCAGTTCCGCGAACTGCGCGGCATCGGTCAGCGCGCCTTCGAGGTTCCGGTAGATGCGATTGAACTCCCACATCACGCGCGTCGCCGTCGTGTAATAGCTGAAGGTGATGAACACCGCCTCCATGTCGGCCCCCGTGCGTGCGGCGCCGAGCGCGACGGCGAGGCCGGCAAGGTTCGTCAGCACGAACATCGGCGACGCCACCAGATCGACTCGCGTGTTCTGGTAGTCCCACGAGTGCTGCGTCTTGCGTCCGTAGTCCAGCACGTTCGCCGCGTGCATCCGGGCCTCGTCGGCTTCGCGCGCGAAGGCGCGCACCGTTTCGGCGTTGGCAATCGAGTCCGCGAGGTGCCCGGCGACGACGTTGGACGCGGCTTCGCGCATGTCGACGAGATCCCGGCGCCGGCGGATGAGTGGAACGATCATCGCGCAGGTCACCGTCAGCATCGCCGCCAGCACCAGGATCAGCGACGGCGAATAGGACCACAGCACGACCGCCGCGAACGCCAGCGGCAGAAAGGCGGCCGAGATCTGGAACGCGGCGACGTCGAACACGTCTTCGAAGCGTCGCGCGAAGCCGAGTGCGCGCTTGGTCAGCGATCCGGCGTAGTTGTTGTGGAAGAACGCGAGGTCCTTGGCCAGCAGTTCGTCCATCGCCTCCACGTACAACGCCTCGAGCCCGCGGAGCTCGGCACGGATGATCATCGCGACGGCAACGCGCCAGACGATCTGCCCGGCTATCCACAGCCCCGCGAAGGCGGCGAGGTACGGGATGAACTCCGGGAACGTCACCTGCTCACGCTGCGCAAACCTCGCCAGCAATCGTGCGACGACGAGCGGGGGCGCGTAGATCGTCAGCACGTCGCCGACCGCTGGCAGGAGGAGAGCTGGAACCGCGTAGCCCTTCCAGCGGCGCACCTGCGCGTAGTAGCGGCGGAGGACCAGCCGCAGCGCCTCATTCAGGCGGCGGTGATCCGTGGGGTCGTGCCGTGTGGTCGTCATGCGAGCAAAAGAAAAGGGCCATCACCTCGTTGAAGGTGATGGCCCTTGGTTGAAACGTGGAAAAAATGCCGGGCTTTACATCACCTGCGTACACCGGTCCAGATGCCGGCGGCGTGCGCCAGCGGTTCCGCGTAGACCGGGACGAAGGTGACTTTCACAGTCCTCACAGAAAACCATAAGCGCCGCGTGATGTCAACCGAGCGGACGCTGATCGCGGCAGGACGATCAGACGTACGCCCGCTTGAGCATGTGGGCGACGGACGCGTCGAGCTGCTCTCGCCGGCGGACCTCTTCGAAGCGGCCGAGCAGGTCCTGCGGACGTGCGCGCGCCCGCTCGTTGCCCGTCAAATCGTGCAGAACGCGTCCCTTGTGCATCATGACGATCCGGTCGCCCAGGTTCACGGCCTGCTGCATCGAATGCGTCACCATCAGCGTCGTCAGCTTGTCGCGCTCGATGATGTCGTGCGTGAGGCGAATGACCTGATCGGCGCTCTTCGGATCGAGGGCGGCGGTGTGTTCGTCGAGCAGCAGCAGCTCGGGTTTGAGCCACGATGCCATCAACAGCGTGAGCGCCTGACGCTGCCCGCCGGACAAACTGCCGATCGCGTTATCCAGGCGATCCTCGAGCCCCATGTTCAGCGTCCGGATCCGGTCGCGGAGCTCGCTGGCCGCCCGCCGGTTGACGGCCCAGCCGATGCCGCGCCGTCTGCCGCGGCGTGACGCCAGCGCCAGGTTCTCCGCAATCGACATCGTCGGGGCCGTGCCGCTGAAGGGGTTCTGAAACACCCGGCCTATGTACTTGGCGCGCCGGTGCTCGGGCCAGTGCGTGATGGCATGCCCCGCCAGGTTGATGGTCCCCAGATCGGGCGTGAACGAGCCGGCGACGGCGTTGAGCAGCGTTGACTTTCCCGACCCGTTCGTCCCGATGATGATCAGGAACGAACCCTGCGGCAGCTCCAGCGACACATCCGAGAGCGCGCGGACTTCGTTGACAGTGCCGCGGTTGAACGTTTTCGACAGCCGGCTGATGTGCAGCACCTTACGCCGCCTTCGCCCGAACCGGCCGCTGGCGCTGACGGAACCGGCGCACCAGATCGGGCATCACGAGCGCGGCGAACACGAAAATCGCCGTGATCAGCTTGAGGTCGTTCGGATTGAGCCCCCAGCGCAGGGCGATTGCCACCAGCAGCCTGAACAACACGGAGCCCATCACCGTGCCGGCGATGAGCAGCCCGACGGCGCGGCTGCCGACGAGCGCCTCGCCGATGATCACGCTTGCCAGTCCGAGGACGACGATGCCGATGCCCATCTGCACATCAGCGAACCCCTGATACTGCGCCAGCAGGGCGCCGCTCAGCGCCACGAAGCCGTTGGAGAGCGCGAGGCCGAAAATCGTGAGCGCGTCGACGCTGACCCCGAGGGCACGAATCATCTGCGGGTTGTCGCCCGTAGCCCGCATCGCCGTTCCGAGATGGGTATGGAAGAACGCGTAGAGCAGCGCACCGATCACGATGACGAACAGCAGGATGGCGATCAGCATCGACGCGTCGCGAACGCCGACCGTCCACCCGGCCACGGATATGTCCGCGGCGCCAGCAAACAGGAACGCGCCAAGCTGCTCGGCCCGGGTGGCGAGGGTGACGTGATCCAGCAGCGGCAGATTGCTGCGGCCCATCACGTGCAGATTGATCGAATAGAGGGCCGTCATCACGAGGATGCCGCTCAGGAGCCTGTTGATGTTGCATTTGGTCGCGAGAACGCCCGTGACCGTTCCGGCGGCCGTTCCGGCCAGGACGCCCATCGCCGTCGCCAGCACGGCATCGTGGCCGGCGACGATGAGCGCGGCGGTGACCGAGGCGCCGAGTGTTACTGAGCCCTCGGCGGTGATATCGGGAATGTTGAAGATGCGAAAGCTCACGTAGACGCCGAGCGCCAGCAGCGCGAGGATCAGCCCGAGCGTGAGGGCGCCGATGAGGAGTGTCATGCGCGGCTCGTCATCCGCGTGAAATGCCCGGCAGCGCTCCCAGCCAGCAGGCGCCGCGCACGAGATCCGTTTCGCCGACGCCGTCGAACGGGCGGGTGTCGGCCATCAGGTGCAGCACTGTTGCGGGCGGCGTTGCCGCGATGACCTGCGCGATGCTCTTGCCGAACGCCAGTTCGCCGCGCTGAACCGGCCGGTAGGGAAAGACTGCGGCGTGAACATGTGCGTGCACCGCGCTGCCGGACCCGATCGGTCGCAGGAACGCGAGCGCGTCCGGCGAGGGATTGCGCGCGGCGACGCCGACGAGCAGCGCGAGGCTGCGTTCGCTGGCTCGCTCAGTCGTGAACGATACCCAGTCGCGCACCGCCGGGAATTCAAGAGACGCGGAACGGGTCGCCGGCGATTGACGCAGCGCCGCTCCGACGAGCCCGGCGGTTTCCGCCAGGACGACGAACGCGACCGTATCGCCCCCGGCGAGCTCGATCGCGTTATCGATCAGCGCCGAGAGCGGCACCGTACCGCAGCCGCCGGGATTCGCATCGAAGCGCACCATCCAGGGAAAGTCGCCGGATCCGGACACGGCATACAGCGTCTCCACATGCGGGACGAGGACGCCTTCTTCGACGACGTAGTCCGGCAGCGCGTGGAGGTCATTGGTCGGCAGCGTAACGGCGCACCCGCCAGCCGCAAGAAACTCACCGAAACGGTCGCGGCAGTCGTTGAACCCTTCGCCGAACGCGCCGATGCCAAGAGCGAACGTCCCGGCGCCTAAGGTCAGCAGACGGGCGTCCTCTTCAGCGAAGCCGCCATGCGCGAGCTTGTCCGGATCGCCAACCGCGGTGCACGTGAGCGCCCGCGCCACCGCCTGCGGATACGCGTGATAGGTCGCCTCTGCGCGTTCGATCACGCGGGCGGCGGCCGGTCCAACCCGTGCTGCCGTTTCAGTGGCAATCAGAAAGGCGGCCAGGCCGGCGGCGTTCAGGACCCTCAGCGTTGCGGTGCTGGGATCACAAATCCCGAGGCTGCCGTTCACGGCCCTGAGGCGCTGGTAGTGCTTCATCAGCACGCCGATCCCCAGCGAGCTGATGTAGTTCACGCCCGCAAAGTTCAGGACGATGTGGTGCGATCCTCCGCGTACTGCCGTTTCGATGCTGTCGCCCACGTGCTCTGCCCACGTGGCATCCAGGCGGCCGGTCAGCCTGAGCTCAACGGAGTCTTCACGGGGATGCTGGCTGATGTGCATGGCGCGTGGTCTTTCAGCGAATCACGCGCGAGGCTTTGGCGACGAGCTGCGGCGACAGCTGGACGTTGAGCGCCTGCGCCGCCTTCAGATTGACGATGTAGCTGAGGGTCGGCACGGCAACGAACGGAATTGTTCCGGGCGATTCGCCGCGCAGCACACGAGCGGCCATCCGGCCCGATTCGACGCCGTTGTCCCGATAGTCCCTGGCGAGGATCAGCACCGGGCCCATGTCGGCGAAGGCCGGAGAGTACGCCGTCACCGGCAGGCGTACGCGCCGCGCCGCTTCCATCAGCGCCGGAAAGCTCGAGGCCACGACGTTGTCGGCAATCTGCGTGAGGACGTCGATGCGCCGGCTGGCGAGGGAGAGCGCAGCCTCCGTCACCTCGCTCGTGTTCGTCACCGCGACCGCTTCGAACCCGAGCCCCGCGGCCTTTGCGGCCCGTTCGAGCTGTTGTTTGTTGAATTCGGCATTCAATTCGGCCGGCGAATAGAGCGTGCCAATACGGCGCACAGGCGGGCTGAACTGTCGCAGCGCTTCAAGGACCTCCTTCACCGGCTGGTCGAGATACGAGCCGGTCAGGAAGGGCAGATGGTCCGTATCGGTTTTGCCCGCGTTGACGATGAACGGGCTCGACACCATCGTGAAGACGAGCGGCGTGCCGCGGCCGCGCGCCAGCGCCGTCTGGAGCGTCGGCGTGCTGATGGTGATCATCAGGTCGGTGCCCTGTGTCAGCGTGGTGTCGATGATGCTGGTCAGCGTGGCCATGTCGCCCTGCGCGACCCGGCGGCGGAGCTCGAAGTCCTTTCCCGCGACGAGGCCCGATTTCGCCAGCCCCTCCATGACGCCGGCGCGCGCGAGCTCGGCGTTGGGGGAGTCGACGTACTCGATCAGATCGACGGTTTTCTTGTCGATGGCAACAGCGGGAGGCGCCTGCTTCGCGTGCCTGCCGGAGGCGTCGAACAGCACGTCCGCCCGCGTCGAGACGGCCGCCGGAATCTGCCACCTGGTATCCCGCAGTCCGTCGAGCGCAAGACGATTGACGTGCAGCTGTACCGGCATGAGGTTCTCGACCGGGACCGTCGCGGGATCGCGGCCCTCGAGGACGTCGGCGGCCAGTTCGCCCTGGACGCGGCCGATACCCAGGTAGTCGGCCCCCAGATCGAACAGCGAGCCCTTTTCCGCGTTGCCCGGCAGCGACGTGAACACCGGCACGCGCGCGCGCTTCGCCGCGGCCAGCAGGACGTCAATGGCCGTGACCACGGTAACGTCGGGGCTGACCCACAACGCATCGATGTTCCGCGACAGCACCGAGGCCGCAGCTTCGCCTGCCGCCGTCGCGTTTTCCGCGTTCGCTTCGACCAGCTCGATGCCCAGGTCGCCGCAGATCTTTCGCGCCAGGTTGGTTGCCGCAACGGAGTTCGCCTCGGTCGGATTCCAGACGAGGCCAACACGCTTCAAGTCCGGCTTGAGCTCCCGTGCCAGCCGAAACGCGTCCTCGACGGGAGGCAGGCTGCCGAGCCCTGTCATGTAGGGTGGATGGTCGAGATGATTCTCGCGGCTGACGCCCACTCCTGCGCCGTAGGGGTCGGAGGTGAGGCCGAACACGTGTTTTCGCGGTGGCGTCGCAAACCGGTTTGCGTTGGCGATGGTCTGGAGCGATGCCGTAGACGCGGAAATAATCAGATCGACGTCGCTGCTCGTCACCTCGCTGGCGATAGCGTTTGCGGTCGCCATGTCGCCGTGAGAGTTGTATTGCCGTATCTGCAGGCGTTCGCCGTCCACGTATCCGCGTGCCTTCAGAGCCTCGATTACGCCTCGAATGCCATCGTCCAACGCCGGAAGCGAGGCGTGCTGGACGAGAGCGATGCGCAGCGGCCGGCTGCCTGATTTCGCGCCGGCGTCGGATGATCGCGATTCGAGGTCCGAATACAGGAGGACCCCGGCGGCCATGGCAATCAAAAGGACGCCGAGTCCGAGGCTTTTCAGCGTGCGGACGATGGAATGACCTGTCACTCGGTGGGAGGCTGCAAACCATAGCGCGGCTGAGGTTGGGGATCAAGGATCTAAGATGTGCCCACTCCAATGGATATCGCGGTCTCATTTGGCGCCGGCGTTCCCGTTCTGACGCTCACCGGCCGCTTTGACGGAGCTGCCGCCGTCATCTTTGACGAGCAGACGGGCGCGCTCGAGACCGGTGCGGTCCACTGGGTCATCGACTTCGCCGGCGTCAGCTACCTGTCGAGCCTCGGGATCCGTTCGCTCGTTGCCCTGGAAACACGGCTGAAAGCGCGGGACGGCGGCCTCGTGCTCGCCGCCCTGGCGCCGCTTGTCCGAAGAGTGCTCGAGGTATCGCGCCTGGACGGCTTCTGGAAAATCGAGCCGACGGTCGATCAGGGAGTCGGCAAGGCCCGCGCGGCGGCGCTGCTCGCTCCAGCGGTCGAAGTCGTGTCCAGCCGGTGCCGCGCGCGGATTCGCCGCCTGACCGGGGCCGAAAGCACGCTCGAGCGATGGACCCCTACAACCCTGAGCCCGGGCGACCTTGGCGTGTCGTTCGGTCTCGGAAGCCTGGGCGGGGCGACGGCGGGAGCCGCGAGCGCCGCCGGGCAGTTCGTCAGCACGCCGCAGTTCACGGCCGTCCTTGCTGCCGAAGCGGACGGCATCACCGATTTCGTGGTTGGTGAGGCGTCGCAGATTGTGCCGATCAACGTCGCCTCGGCGTGGGGACTGTCTGGAGCCCCCGCCGCCATGCTGGAGTTGGAGGCCGCGAGCAGCTTTCCGTTGTTCGATGCGCTCGACGAGCTCTTCGAGCGCGTCGGCGCCGGCTCGGCGTCGGCGGTGTTCGGCTTTGCCGCGCTCGCGCAGACGAACGGAACACATCCTGGCATGTTCGCGACGGGAATCGCGTTCGATCCGGACGCGCCTCTGGAGCGCGGCGCGCTGCTTCCCTCGGGCCGGCATCTTGTTGGCGGCGCCGTCACGTTGCACAGAAAACCGGGCATGGACGCTGCCACCGAACTGCACGACGTCCTGCGCAGTCAAACGACGCTCGAGTCGCTCGGCGGCATCGTTGCCTTGTCCGCGTGCGCGCCGGTGACGCGCGCGCTCGTGTGGCTGTTCGTCCCGCGCGAGATCAGAAGCGGCGCGGCCAAGCTTCTGCAGGTGACCGTCGAGGGTGAGGACAACTGGCGGCCGGAATGGGATGCGATCATCCGCCGTCTGTATGCCGACTGTCGATCCGTCACGCTCACGCCGTTGCACGGCGGCTTCATGTCGAGCACGTTCAAGGCGGTCGCCTACGACCACGACGGCCGCCGCACGCTGCCGACCGTCGTCAAGATCGGCCCGACGGACGTGACGCGCCGCGAGGTCGCGGCGAACCAGAACTACGTTTCGCGCTTCATCCTCAACAACGGTACGACCGTGCTTGGCGATGCCGAGCACGGCGAGTGGGCCGGGCTGCGCTACAACTTCCTCGGCATCAACGGCCCTGACAGCCGGCTACTGTGGCTCTACGATCATTACCAGCAGCGCCCGGCCGCGGAAGTCATGGCGCTGCTCGAGCGGGTGTTCACGCGCGTGCTCAAGCCGTGGTACGCGCAGCCGAAATGGGAGCAGGTCTTCCTCTACCGCGATCACACGCCTCTTCGCCTCTTTCCGTCGCTCTTCGAAACAGCGGAACAGGTGCTCGGCATATCGGTGGACTCGCCGGACTTCGACTGCCCCGAGTTACGGACCACGCTTCCGAACCCGTTCTGGTTCCTCAAACATGAGTATCCGAAGCGCGCAGCCGAATCGCGATTGTGGTACACGGCCGTCTGTCACGGCGATCTGAACCTGAGAAACATCCTCGTTGACGAGCGGGACAATCTGTACGTGATTGATTTTTCCGAGACCCGCCCGAGAAACGCGGTGTCGGATTTCGCGCGGATGGAGCCGGTCCTCAAGTTCGAGATGATCAATCCGGAGAGCGACGATGAACTGCGGCGCCTCGTGGAGTTCGAAGAGGCGTTGATGAGCGTGACCGCACTCGATCAAACACCACCATTCCGCTACGACGGCGCCGATCCGTTTGTGGCGCGCGCCTACGAGGGTGTGACCCTCCTGCGGCGCTGCGCCGATCGCGCCACGCTGTTCGAGACGGATTTGGTGCCCTATTGGATCGCCCTGCTCGAGTGGACCTACCCGGTGGTGTACTACCGTCAGTTGTCGCCGCGTCTCAAGCGTTACGCGGCGTGCAGCGCGGCATTGATCTGCCGGTCCATTCGGCAGATCGAAGGCCGTGCATGAGCTCGAGCCGCGCGTCGCTGACGCTGCACGTGCCAGGTACGATGGACGCCATCCATCCCGCCACCGTCCAGGCCGAAACCTGGCTCGCCGAGCACCAGGTGTCGTTCGAGGCCATGTACCTCGTCAGCCTGGCCATCGAAGAGCTCGTCACGAACTGCATCAAGTATGGGTACCAGGATGCGAACGGTCACACGATCGATTTCCTCCTGAGCGTCGACGAAGGCGTCTTGAGCCTGGAGGTGGTCGACGACGGGAATCCGTTCAACCCACTCGACGCTCCGCGTCCCGATCTGTCGCTCCCTCCGGAAAAGCGCCCGATCGGCGGGCTTGGACTTCACCTGCTGCGGGAGCTTGCCGACGAAATGCGCTACGAACGGCGGGACGGCACCAACAGACTGAGCCTGACAAAACGCATGTCGTGACGCTTGCATCGCGTACCCAGCCGCGATAGCGTCCGCCTACTTCATGAACGAGCGAGTCAGCCGGGTGGTCGGGCAGGTCCTAGCGTTCCGTCATGGCGACGGCGTCATCGCGGCGCTGATGTTCGCCTACTCCTTCCTCGCGATGACCTCCTACAACATCCTCAAACCGCTCACCCGGTCGAGGTTCATTGCCGACCTCGGGTCGAGCAACCTCCCGTACGTGCTGCTGGCCGGCGCGGTCGTCATCGGCGTGCTGATGCACTGGTACACGGCGGCCGCCGCGCGTCTCGCCCGCCGGCACGTCATACCCGCCACGCAGGGGGCGATCGTCGTGCTCCTGGTCATCTTCTCGCTCCTGCTGCGAACACGAGCCGAGTGGGTCACCGTGGCGTTTTACCTGTTCGGTCAGATCCTCGGCCTCCTCCTCATCAGCCAGTTCTGGACGCTGGCCAACGAGGTCTACGACGCCAGGCAGGCCAAGCGGTTGTTCGGCTTCATCGGTGCCGGCGCCAGTCTGGGCGGCGCTGCGGGCGCGACGATTGTCGCGACTATCGTCCACGCAGTCGGAACGGACAGCCTGCTGTTGATCAGTGCCGCGACGCTGATCGGCTGCATGACGCTGGTCGTTGCGATCAACCGCCGCCATGCCGTCGGCAGCGCCAGACCGCTGCAGGAAGAAACCGGCGTCAGCGGACGGGAAGCCATCGGTCTCCTCCTCGCTTCACCGCATCTGCGTATCGTGGCGCTCGTCGTCGCCTGCGCGGCCGGCGCGGCGACGATCGTGGAACAGCAGTTGAACATGGTGGCCGAGGCGTCCAAGGGGCTCGAAGGGGATGCCAGCATTGCCGTATTCCTCGCCAAGGTCACTGTCTACGCCTCGGTCGTCGGCTTCATGCTGCAGGTCGCGGTCACGAGCCGGATTCACCGATCGCTCGGTCTGGCCTTCGCCCTGATGCTGTTGCCGGTTGTACTCGGGTCAACGGCAATCATCGTTCTTGTGACCGGCGCGTACTGGGCGCCACAGGCCGCGCGGGTCTTCGATTCGACGCTGCGGTACACGGTGGACAAGACGTCGCGCGAAGTGCTGTTTCTGCCGATGGCGTCCGAACTGAAGTATCGGATCAAGCCGTTCATCGACGTGACGATGGATCGGATTGCCAAGGGAGTGACGGCGGTCGTCATCCTCGTTCTGATCCAGCCGTGGGGATTCGGTTTCGACTGGCGCGAGCTGAGTTACGCCAGCGTCGGCGTCATGGTGTTGTGGATCGCGACGGCACTCGTCGCCCGGCGACAGTACCTGAACATGTTTCGCCAGAGCCTCGACACCCGCACGCTCGAGGTCGAGTCGATCCCCGTCGACGTCGGCGATCCGGCGACGGTCGAAGCGCTGGTCGAAGAGCTTTCCGATCCCGACTCGAACGCAGTGCTCTACGCGATCGGGATGCTGGAGACGCTGGACAAGCGGCACCTGATCTCGCCGCTGCTGCTGCACCACGAGTCGTCGCAGGTGCGCGTCCGCGTGCTGCGCGCGCTCGGTTCGGTGCGCGCGCAGATCGCGCGCCGCTGGCGGCCGGCGGTCGAGCGGCTCATCCACGATTCGGACGTGAGCGTTCGCGCGGCGGCGCTGCGCGCGCTCGCGGACTTCTCGCACGTGGACGCCGCCGTCCTGCTGCGGCGCCACCTCGGCGACCCGGAGCCCGAAGTGGTAGTGACCGCCGCGATGGCGCTCGCCCAGTCCGGCGTTGGCGAGGATGTCGACGCGGCGGAGCGGACATTCAAGCGCCTGATCTCGGATTCGCGCGATGCCGGCGCTGTCGGCCGCCGCGAAGTGGCCGTGGCGCTGGCCCACGTCACCGCGCCGCGATTCAGGCCGCTGCTGGTTCCGCTCATCTACGACCACGATCCGCGCGTCGTCGAGGCCGCCATCGGCAGCGCCAGGACGCTGGGCGCATCGGACGGGCTGTTTCTGCCCGCGCTGACCTCACTGCTGGGACATCGCGTTCTGAAGAAGGCGGCGCGCGATGCGCTCGTCGGGTACGGTGGGGCGGCTATCGCCGCGCTGGCGCATGCACTGGCCGATCCACGGGAGGACCTGTGGGTACGACGGCACATTCCCGGCACACTGGCGCTGATCCCGACCCAGGCCGCGATGGATGCGTTGATCGGCGCGCTCGGGGACTCGGATCGCTTTCTGCGCTTCAAGGTGATCGCCGCCGTCGAGAAGCTGCACCGGCAGCACCGTTCGCTGGCCTTCCCGGCTGGCGTGATCGAACGATCGGTCCTGCAGGAGGCGTCGCGGTATTGCAACTACCTGTGCGAGAACGACGATTTGCGGCGTGACATGCGGGCGCACGGCACGTTACTGGTCCGCGCGCTCGACGAGAACCTCGACCACGGGATCGATTGCATCTACCGGCTGCTCGGCCTGCTGTACGACACCGATCATGTCGCCGCCGCTCGCTATACCATCGAGCACGGCGACGGACGCCGCCGTGCGGCCGCAGTGGAGTACCTGGATAACCTCCTGAAGGGTACCGTCCGGAAGCGTGTCTTGCCGATCCTTGAGGAGACTTCGGACGCCGGACGCCTCCGCCACGCCTATCTGACGCTGAAGACGCGGCCGCGCGATCTGGAGGACACGCTTGCGCGTGTGCTCCATGACGACGACCCCGTACTGTGTGCCGCCGCGGTCCATTTCGTTGCGCATCACCGCCTGTGGTCGCTGGCCGATGATGTGGAATATGTGCTGACGCATCGCGCCCCGGACAGCGGTCCGGCTGTCGACGCCGCCAGCTGGGCGCTCCAGCTCCGCCGCGCCGGCCGTGTCGCGGCGAGCGAGTCTCTGCCGATCGTCGAGCTGGCGCATCGCGTCCGCACCATCCCGTTGTTCGAGTTCGTCTCGGTCGACGAGCTGTTCCGCATCGCTGCCGCGGGCGAGGAGGCGCGTCACGCCGCGGGCCGCGAGTTGTTCCACCCCGGCGCCGCGCCGGAGCACGTCGAGTTTCTGATCGAAGGCGCGGTTCGGGTTGTTCACCCCTCCGGAACGGCGGGTGAAATCGACGCGCCCGCGGTCCTTGGCCTCGAAGACGTGCTGCAGGGCGCACCGCCCACGGTCACCATT
>Ga0247825_10002163_pt1 | contig 13022 bp, 6 predicted proteins | sample 13C_Vanillin_Day_FD_194413 | JGI IMG/M metagenome (GOLD analysis project Ga0247825, IMG submission 194413) | Soil microbial communities from agricultural site in Penn Yan, New York, United States - 13C_Vanillin_Day48 | ecosystem: Environmental > Terrestrial > Soil > Agricultural land | place...
CGCTCGGCGAGCTTGGCGAGCGGCTGCGGGGCTTCCCGCGCCAGGCGGTGCGCGCGGTCGGCACGAACGCGCTGCGCGTGGCGAAGAACGCGCCGCAGTTCCTGCGCGAGGCGCGCCAGGTGCTCGGCTTCCCGATCGAGGTGATCTCGGGCCGCGAGGAAGCGCGGCTCATCTACCTCGGCGTCGCGCACGCCATGCCCGCCGCGGCGGGCCTGAAGAACGAGCGGCGCCTGGTCGTCGACGTCGGCGGCGGCTCGACCGAGTTCATCGTCGGCACCGGGTTCGAGCCGCAGCTCACCGAGTCGCTGTACATGGGCTGCGTGAGCTACAGCCTCAAGTTCTTCCCCGACGGCAGGATCGACAAGGCCGGCATGCGGGCCGCGGAGCTCGCCGCGCGCCAGGAGCTCGCCGGCATCGCGCGCGCCTATCGCGCGGCGGGATGGGACGAGGCCGTGGCCTCCTCGGGCACCGCGCGCTCCATCGAGAACATCCTGCGCGAGAACGGCTTTGCCGACGAGGGCCTGACGCGCGCCGGCCTGGAAAAATTGAGATCGCTGCTCCTGAAGGGCGAAAAAGCCGACCCCGACCGGGTCGCGGGCCTGCGCGCGAACCGCGCGCCGGTGCTGCCCGGCGGCGTCGCGATCCTGAGCGCGACCTTCGACGAGCTCGGCCTCGAAGCGATGAAAGTGTCGGCCGCGGCGCTGCGCCACGGAGTGCTCTACGACCTGCTCGGCCGCGTGGAGCATCGCGACATGCGGGAGGTTACGGTGGCGCAGTTCATGCGGCGCTATCACGTCGAGGCGGCGCAGGCCGAGCGGGTGAAGCTGCTTGCGCTCATGATCTACGACGCGCTCACCCCGGGCGCCGACCGGGAGGACGACGCCGAGCGCCTGCTGCTCGAATGGGCGGCGCGGCTCGCGGAGATCGGCCTCTCGATCGCGCATGCCCAGTACCACAAGCATTCGGCGTACGTGCTTTCCAATGCCGACATGCCGGGCTTCTCGCGCATGGAGCAGGCGCGGCTCGCGCGCGTGGTCCTCGCGCACCGCGGCAAGCTCCGCAAGATGCAGGACGCGGGCCTCGACGGCGCCGACTGGAAGCTGGTGTTCGCCCTGCGCACCGCCTCGCTCATCCTGCGCAGCCGCAGCGACGCCAAGCTGCCGTTCCTGCGCGTCGCCGCCGACGCCGGCGGCTTCGCGATCGATCTGCCGCAGAGCTGGCTCGACGAGAGCCCGCTATCGGCGGCCGCGCTGGTAGAGGAGGCGGATCACTGGAAATCGGTGGGAATGAAGCTGCAGGTGAGCGGCCTCTCCGACAAGAAGGTGTCGGTATTACAGCAGGTCCGGTGACACGACCGCCCGGACGACCACCTTGGCGCCGTCCTCGCGCGCGCGGTCGCTGAGCCACCACAGCCCGCCTTTCTTGATGCTCACCGCCAGCTGCGTGCCGGACACGAGAAACGCGGCCGCGTGACCGAAATCCGGCTGGTGCCCCACCAGCACCACCGTGCCCTTGTGGTCGGGCCAGCCGGCCACCTTGAGGATCGCCGAAACCGCTGCCCCGGGCGCGATCTCCTTCGCGGTCTTCACCGGGATGCCGAGCGCCTCGGCGGTCTGTTGCGCGCGCGCCGCCGGGCTCGAGATCAGCGCGAAGCGCGACGGCAGCCGCTGCAGCAGCCATTCCGCGACGCGCGCCGCCTGCTTGTGGCCCTTGGGCGTGAGCTCGCGCGCAAGGTCGTTCGCGCCTTCCTCGGCTTCGGCGTGCCGCCATAGGATCAGATCCATCGGACCCGCCACTTTACGGTAAGATTGTGACCGTTCCTCGCACCCGAAAACCCGCAGCAATAGGCGCGTAGCTCAGCTGGTTAGAGCACTACCTTGACATGGTAGGGGTCGATGGTTCGAGTCCATTCGCGCCTACCAATTTTACGAAATCAGCGGTGCCGCCGGCGAGCGTGTCGCGAGCAGCGGCTGCACCTGCGCGGCGTCCACGTAAAAGCGGGGCATCATGCTAGGATTTTTGCATGAAGGCGCCCCAGTTCGAGCTGCAAGGGGTCGACGGCGAGCGCCATTCGCCCGCCACGGCGCGCGGCGAGAAGGGCCTGGTGGTGATGTTCATCTGCAACCACTGCCCCTACGTGAAGCGCTCGATCGACCGCATCGTGCGCGACTGCCAGGAGCTGAAGTCGCGCGGCGTCGGCTCGATCGCCGTCATGTCCAACGACCCTGCCTACAACGAAGAGGACTCGTTCGACAACATGAAGCGGGTGGCGCGCGAGAAGGGTTTTCCCTTCGCCTACGTGCTGGACGAGACCCAGGACGTGGCGCGGGCCTGCGACGCGGTGTGCACGCCCGACTTCTTCGGCTTCGACGCAAACCTCGAGCTGCGCTACCACGGCCGGCTCGAAGAGCTGGTGCAGGCAATGACGGGCGCGGCGCCGGCGAAGCCGATCAACTCGATCGGCTGCTCGATCAAGTGGAAAAAGTGAGCGAGTTCGCCGCCTAGTCGGCCTCGCGCGCCAATACCTCGAATCTGCGCGACAGGCGGTTGCCGTTCTGATCGACCACGGTGACGGTGTGTTCGCCGGCGGGCGCATCGAGGGCGCGCTGGTGGAAGGTGCGGGTGCTGCCTGCGTAGGCATCGTCGAGGTGCCAGTGGAGGGTCGCTTCGCGGTCGCGGTGCACCGCCTCGAATACCACCCGGCTCTTCGATCCGCCTAGCTCGATCGGAATGTAGATCCTGGTGGCGGCGGCCGGGTAGAGGAATTCGATCGGGGCCCGCGCCGCGCGGCCGGCCGCGGCCGCAAGGCAGTCGCGACGGAAGAGCGGCAGGGCGCGGTATTCGGGGTGGTGCCGGCGGTAGAAGAATTCCTGCCCTGGCGGCAGCACGAACCAGTCGGCGTGCGCCATGTCGGCCACGCGCTCGCATTCGCCGTGAACGCGGTGGGCTCGCGCGCGATCCAGGTGCAGCCGCACGTTGTGCGGGCTCGTCTGGTCGAAATGGCTGTCGCGCGGCGCCCACTGCCGCGCGAGCTCGCAGTTCCCGTTCGCGAGATAGCCGTCGTTGCGGCAGACCTCGACTTCCTTCAGGTCCGCGGCCGGAGGCGCGAACTCCTCCGCCGGCCCGAGCCGGTTGGCGAGATCGAACAGGATCGGCGCCGCGGCCGCGGCGCCGCTCAGGCCGGGGCGGCCTTCGCCGCTCGCGTTGCCGACCCACACCGCCACGGTATGCCGCGTCGTATTGCCGAGCGCCCACGCGTCGCGCAGGCCCCAGCTGGTGCCGGTCTTCCAGGCGATCCTCCGGCTGCTCGCGAAGTTCCTCCAGTGCCCTTCCCCGGCCGGCCGCGCGACTTCCATCAGCGCGCGCAGCGTCAGCCATGCGGCGCCGGGGCTGATTTCCGCGGCGCGGCCGGGACGCTGCGCACCCGGCGGCGCATCGGTCAGGATCTGCAGCCGGCGATAGTCGCCCGGCGCGCTCTTGCGCGCGATGCCGGCGAGGTTGGCGTACATGCCGGCGACGTCGTGCAGCGTCGCCTCGGCGCCGCCGAGGATGAGCGTGAGACCGTATTCCTCCGGCCTGCGCCGCAGGGTGCTCATCCCGAGCGGCCGCAGAAAGTCGTAGAAGCGCTGCACGCCGTGGAGCTTGAGCATGCGCACGGCCGGCACGTTGAGCGACTGGGCGAGGGCGAGCTCCGCCGGCACGGCGCCGCGATATGCATGGTCGAAGTTTTCCGGCATGTAGCCGCCATACTGCGTGGGCACGTCGGGCACGAGCGTGCCGGGCAGGATCTCGCCGGCATCGAGCATGGCCGCGTACAGGAACGGCTTGAGGATGCTGCCGGTGCTTCGCGGGCGCTGGACGATATCGACGGCGTAGCCGCGCTCGTTCGCTACCGACCACTCCGCGTTGCCGACGTAGGCGAGCACCTCGAACGTCCGGTTATCGACGACCAGGGCGGCGGCGTTGTGGATGTGCTGCGAGGCGAGACTGCGCGCGCGCTCGCGCACGATCTGCGTTGCCGCGACCTGCAGGTGCGCATCGAGCGTCGTGTGGAAGCGATACGTCTGCGGCGACTGCGCGCGCAAGGTTTCCAGCAGATGCGGCGCATGCTGCGGCAGCGCCACGGGCTCGGCGGGCAGCGGCTCCCGCAAGGCGAGCTCGAGATCGAGCGAACCCATGCGGCCGGCGTCGTACAGGCGGCGCAGCAGGCGGTCGCGCTTTTCCTGCAGCTGCGCGCGGTTGCGCGCGGGATGGATGAGCGCGGGGTTGTTCGGCAGCACCGCCAGGGTGCAGGCCTCGGCCCAGGAAAGATGCTGCGGATCGCGCCCGAAGTAGCGCCAGGCGGCGGCCTCCAGGCCGACGACATTGCCGCCGAAGGGCGCGTGCGCCGCGTGCAGCGCCAGGATTTCCTCCTTTGGATGGGCGAGCTCGAGGCGCAGCGCAGCCAGGGCCTCGATCGCCTTGTCGGCGAAGCCGCGGCTGCGTTCGCCCCGCGCCAGCCGCACGACCTGCATGGTGAGGGTGCTGCCGCCGCTGACCACCCGGCCGTGCTTGAGGTTGAGGCGGACGGCGCGCGCCAGCGCCAGCGGGTCGACTCCGGGATGCCGCTCGAAGCGCTTATCCTCATAGGCCACGATCGCATGGCGGAACTTCTCCGGCAGCTTGTCCCCCGGCGGGAAGCGCCACTGGCCGTCGGCGGCGATGCGCGCCCCGAGGAGCGAGCCGTCACGCGCAAGCACGACCGTCGACAGCGGCTCCTCGAACAAGGGCTCCGGCAGGGCGCGCCAGGCGCCGAGTGCCGCCGCCGCGCAGGCCGCCGCGATCAGCGCCCGGCGGCGATCACTTCGACCCATTGTCCCTTGGTGCGCGCGTTCTTCGTCGCGTCGTACATGGCCTCGACCGCCGTGCTCGGCAGATAGAAGCGCCCGAGATACGCTGCGGTGAGCCGCGTCGTGAAGCTGACGCTCTCGTGCGCATTCAGCCCGAAATAGCGCAGCACGCGGTCGTCCCGGATGTCGAGATGCTCGAGCTGAGCGCTGCGCCTGCCGGCAGTGTCCGCGCCGTCCATGCGTTCGTTGTGGATCTCATAGCCCGCCGGCACCATCTGCGTGAGGGCGATGTTGTCGATGCGGTGGGCCGAGGTGTTTCTGACCGTGATCTCGGCCACGATGTCCTGTCCCTGGCGCAGACGGGCGAGCTCGAGCCTGTTGTGATCGCGGTCGCGGTAAGCCACCTCGAGGGAAAGCCCCGACGCGGCGGCCGCGTCGTCGCCCGCTTTCGGGATGCCGCGCACCAGAACGCTCGCAAACAGCGTCCGCTCGGAGGTATTGCGCACCTTCAGCGGAGCGCCCTGCGCCGGAAAGCCCTTGAGCACCGCCGTGTCGACCGGCGCGCCGGTCTTCGCGCGCTCCGCGCGGCTGCCGAAGGAGCGCTCATAGGTGTACTCGCCGAGCTTGCCGCCGCCGGCGAATCTCGACATCGCCATCAGGGCGAAGGCGACCGACTGGGTGCTGTGCCAGCCTTCGGAGGTGAGCTGCGCCGAGACCTCGTCCGCCAGCGGCTTGGCGCGATCGCTCTGCCCGAGCAGCACGATGCTGTTCAGCGCAACCGCGGAATCGCGCAGCCGCGAGCCGAAGGTCTCGTCCGGCACGGCGTACGCCGGCAGGTCCAGGCGATCGCCGCGGACGAGGTCGTTCGCGGCATCGCTCATGCCCGCCAGCTTGTAGGCGGCCGCGAGCATCCAGCGCGCGGCGGAGGGCAGCTCGCGGGTTTCGCGCAGGCGGTTCATCGCTCCCACCTCCGGCTGATTCGCCGCCGCCAGCGTGTAGAGGCGGTAGGCCTGCTCGAGCGTGGTGGTGGCGCTTCCCGCCGTCCACGCCTGCGCCGCCTGCTTCTGGAAGCGCAGCCAGTCGGAATGCATCGAAGCCGGCACGCTGTAGCCGAGCTTCGCCGCCTCGACCAGGAAATGACCGGCATAGGTGGTGGACCATGCGCTGCGCGCATCGAATCCGCTTCCCCAGAAGCCACCCGGCCAGTAGGCGAACGCGCCGTTGGGTTGCTGGAAGCCGCGCAGCCGCTCGATCGCCGCGTGCACGTTGGATTCGATCTCCTTCTTGCGCGCGTCCTCCAGCTTCAGCAGCGACGGCAGGAAGAGCTGCGGGAACGCTCCGGAAGTGACCTGCTCGAGGCAGCCGTGCGGATAGCGCACGAGGTAGTCGAGTCGGCGCTCGAGGTCGAGCGGCGGCACCGCCGAGACCTCCAGCGTGACGACGTTCGTGCCGGGCAGGCCGTGCGGCACGACGCTCGTTTCCCAAGTCTCGCCCGGCGCGAGCGTCTTGCGCTCGGCGCGCGTGGTCGCGGGGTTGGGGCTGCGCACCTCGAGGAACACTTCGGCCCGCGCCTGGTGCTGGCCGGCGCTCGCGACGAAGCTCAGCTTTCCCCTGCCCACGCGGGGCGCGGTCCTCAGCTTCAGCATGCCGATCTTCTCCTCGGGCCGGGCGAACGCCACCTTGACCGAATCGCCGCCGACCAGCTGGAACGCCGAGTCGGCCTCGAGCTCTAGCGTGACCTGCTTGATCGCCGGGTCCATCACGAAGATCGACACCGGCACGACCACTTCCTCTTCCGGTCCGACCGTGCGAGGCAGCGTCGGCAGGATCATGAGCGGCTGGCGCACGTAGACCGACTTCTCGGCCGAGCCGTAGGCTCCCGCCTCGCCCGCCACCAGCATCGCCCGGACCGAGCCGACGTAGGCAGGCAGCTGCACCTCGTGCCGGTTCTTGGCGCCTTTCTTCAGCTGGAACGGTCCGAGGAACTTGACTACCGGGGGAAAGCGCTTCCTGTCCTCCTTGGCTTCGTTGGCGTCGGCGGCATCGCTGCCGCCCAGCGCGAGCAGCCGCTCGAGCTCGGCGCCATAGGCGCCGGCGACGTCGTCGAACAGGTCCCAGGTTGCGACGCCGAGCGCCTCCCGCTTGTAGAACTGCTCGTGCAGGTCGGGCGTCTTGAAGTTCGTCAGCCCCAGCAGCCCTTCGTCGACCAGCGCGACCGTGTAGGTCATCTCGCGCCCGCTCGCCTCGGAGACCTCGAGGGTCGCTTTCGATTCCGGGGCCCATTCGTCCGCCGCGCCGAGCAGCGGCTTGAGCCTCGTCTGCGGGTCGACCACGGAGAGCGGGATGACGCCGTACAGCCGGATCGGCCGGTCGTTCGGCTTTTCCGCGTGCGGCTGGATCAGCGTCAGGGCCACGTAGACGTTCGGGCTCATGGCGCGCGTGATCGGCACCTCGAACCGCGTGCGGCTCTTCTCGAGCTCGACCCAGCGCGCTTCGAGGATGCCGGAGCCGTTCTCCACCGTCACCAGGGCGCGGCCGCGGCTCGCCTCGGGAAGCTGGATCAGCGCCTTTTCGCCGACGGCATACTGCTCCTTGTCGGCGTTGAAGCTGAGCACGCTCGCGCCGGGGCCGGCCTGCTCCTGCGCGCGCCCGGCCCACGCCGGCCAGTCGATGTAGAAGACCTGGCCCGTGCAGTGGCCGCCGTCGAGGTCGCAGGCCCGCGCCAGATAGCGACCCCACTGCGGGTATTTGATTTCGAAGCTCCAGGTGCCCTGGCCGCCGGCGCCGGTCGATACGATGTCCTTCTGCACCACGCTCGAGTGCGCCGCGGCGGCGTACTGGGCAAGGGAGTCGCCGGACTTGTCCCACCACCACTTCCACTCCACCTTGTAGAGCGTGACCTCGATGCGGTGCACGGCGAGCGGCTTGCCTGCGGCCGACAGGCTCGCGAGCTCGACGACCTGCGGCTTGTCGGTGAGCAGCATGTTGCGCGCCGAGTCGCCCTTCGGCAGCTTGAGGCCGACATAGCGGTCGTAGGGCGAGAAGGCGGTCGTCTGGCGGTTCACGCTGAAGGCGCCGCCCGGCTCGAATACCCGCGTGGTCAGCGTCGCCGACAGCATGCCCGGCGCGTCCTTCGACGGGCCGCCGCGATGCGCGAAGCTCGCCGTGCCGCTCTCGTCCAGCGCGCCCTCGAAGATCGTCTCGGGCTCGAAGGAGGACTCGCGCGCCGGGTCATCGAACACGAAATCGGTGAAGGTCTCGAAGCGCGTCACGGACTTCGCCAGGCGCATCTTGACCTCGGCATTCAGCCCGGCGGCGCTGGCGCCGGTGAGCCATTGCGAAGACAGCTTGCCCGCCAGAGGCGCGCCGCCCGAGAGCTTGCCCTTGCCCAGGTCGAGCTCGATCTTGAGCCGGTTGGGCATCACGGTCTCGACTTTCAGCGTCCGGCTGAAGGTCGCACCGCCGAGAATCGCCTTCACCGTCCAGTCGCCGGTGGGTGCCTCCGGCGCCGTCTTCATCGCGAACGCATAGAAGCTGCCGACCGGCGCGGCGCTGGTGAGCGTCTGCACCAGCTGGCTCTGCGGATTGCGCAGCTCCAGCGTCACCGGATGATTCGCCGGCAGGCTCTTGTCGGCGTCCTGCAGCGCGAAGGTGAGGAAGATGTCGTCGCCCGGCCGCCAGACGCCGCGCTCGCCGTAGATGTGGCCCTTCAGGCCCGCGGCCACCTTCTCGCCGCCGACGTCGAAGTGGCTCACCGGCAGCGCCGTGCCCGGCGAGACCTTCAGATAGCCCTTCTGGCCGTCCTTCTCGGCCAGCAGATAGAAGGGCGCACCGCTCAGGCGCAGCGTCGCCATGCCGTCGGCGTCGGTCGACCCGCTCGCCATCGGCTGGTTCTGGAAATTCATCGCCGTGACCTTCGCGCCGCGCAGCGGCTTCGCCGTGCGCAGGTCGGTGATGGAGACGAGCAGGCGGCCGCGCTGGTCGCGCTTCGCCAGCATGCCGATGTTCGAGGCGAGGAAGTTGCGCGCGTCGCGCGTGCCTTTCGCGAAGCGGTAGTAGGCGTTGCTGCAGGGATTCTCGCGGCTGCGCCATTGCTCGCGGCCGTCGGCGCCGTAGTACTCCTCCGCGTAGTCCCAGCTGCTTGCCTCGCGCTCGTTCAAGTCGTCGGCGCTCGCCGGCTGCGGCGCCGCGGGCGCCGCCTCGTCGGCTCCGCCCGGGCAGGTGTAGGTCGAATCGGCGCGGGTGATCGAGACAGTCAGACGGAAGAGCCCCCCCGGGTGCTTCTCGAACAGCTCGGTCACGTCGAGCGCGTAGCGGTTCCAGCGGTTCGCTTCGCCCTGCGGCAGGTGGATGGTCTTGCGCCAGAGGGAGCGGCCCACCCGGCTGAGATCGCGCTGCCCGTCGAGCTTGTTGACCTGCAGGAACTGTCCGAGGTTGCTCTCGTAAACCCGCAGGGCGCTCACGCGCACCGAACGCGCGTTGAGCGCTTCGAACGGCACGCTCAGCACCTTGGCCTCCGGCAGGATCACGCCCTTGCCGACGAAGCGCACCTGCGGTTTCTCGCCGGCGAACGCCACGCTGTGGCGCGAAGCGCTCTGCAGCCGCTCGCCGCGCGCGTTGCGGATGCCGGCTTCGAGCACGACCGCGACATCGCCCTGCAGCGCGCGCTCGGGGTAAATGCGGACCACGTTGCCCTCGACCCGCTGGGTGGAGTCGCCCGTCCCCAGGCGCACCAGCCCGCGCAGGTTCTGCTTCGCGTCGAGGTTGTCCGAGAAGAAGACCTGGATGTACTGCTCGCCGCCGGACTGGAAGGCCTGCACCTGCGCCACGCGGAACTCCCCCTGCGGCGGCACCTCGATCGCGCGCTCGCCCTTCGTCCCGGCGCCGAGCGGGCCGCCGTCCCAGCCGAGCGCGACGCTCGTCGACTCGCGCTGCCGCTCGATGCCGGATACGCTGAAGTCGTGACGGCGCCCGTCGGCCGCGTGCTGCCACTCGAGCGCGAGGCGGTTGCCGAGGTGGCGGGCAACCAGCAGCCGCTCGATTGCCTCGGGCGCCTCGGCGTCGGAGCTCACCACCGACCCGCGCAGCACCATCCGGCGGTCGTTCTTCGCCTCGGCGGCGAGCCCCTCGACCCTCACCTCGAACTGCCGCGGCGCCACCTGCACGACGAACTCGTACGGCTTGAGCGAGTCGGCCAGCCCGGCGAGACCGGCCGGCCGCACCGTGAGCCGGTAGTAGCCGCCCGGCTGCAGATCCTTTTCCGGCGTGAGCACGATCTCGCGCGTGCTGGCGAAGACCGCGCTGCCTTGAATCGATGGAGAAGCCTCGAGATTCTTCGCCGCGCTCTGCCCGACGCGGCCAGGCTCGACGATTTCGCCGGCGAATACCACGCGGATCCGGTCGGTGCGCGACAGCACCCCGGCGCTGTGCGAGTGGATGATCCGGCTCCAGGCGGGGTCCTGCGGATCGAGCTTCGGCGCCACGGCGCGCGTCGGGTCGCAGCCGGAGAGGACCGCGCCGAGCGTCATGAGCAGCAAGAGCAGGAGGAAGGACTGCTGTAACCGCGGAATGGCCGTGCTCATGGAACGTCCCTCTCTTGTTCGTTCCATTGGACGCGCGCAGTGCGTCGAAACTGGAGCGGCGCGCTGGAAAAACGGGGGCGGACTATGGCGGAAAAATGGCGTACGCGGTCTAGGCGCTCGTCAGCTCGAGTAGATCAGGCCGCGGGGCGTGCCGAGGGAAAGTATGCCGTCACCCGCGTTCCGCCCTGCGGCCCGTGGGCGAGGTCGATGGCGCCGCCGTGGCGGTGCACGATCTCGCGCACGATGGCGAGACCGAGCCCGGCGCCGCTGCCGGGGGCGCCCTTCACGCGATGAAAGCGCTCGAACACCTTTTCGCGCTCGCTCTCCGGAATGCCGGGGCCGTTGTCCTGCACCTGCAGGAAGCTCTGTCCCCCGCGCCGGCCGGTGCTCAACGTGACCACGCCGCCGTTTGGCGTGTATTTCAGCGCGTTGTCGAGCAGGTTGGCGGCGAGCTCCAGGACGAGCTGGGGCTCCGCGAGCACCGGCGCCTGCGCCAGCTCGAAGCCGAGGTCGATGCCCTTCGCGTCGGCGCGGAGCACCCAGTCGGACAGGTCGGGCTGGATGAGCTCGCTCAGGTCCGCCTCCTGGGGCGCGTACGGGCGCTCGGCCGAGGGATCGACCCGGGCAAGCGTGATCAGTTGATGGGTCAGCCGCGAGGCGCGGCGCGCCGCCGCGTCGAGCTGGTTCACCGTTGCTGCGAGCTGCGGCGTGAGCGGCTCGCAGCGAGCGGCGTCGACCTGCGCCTGCAGCGCCGCGAGCGGCGTGCGCAGCTGGTGCGCCGCGTCGGCCACGAACTGCTTCTGAAGCTCGTTGGCGCGGTCGAGGCGGCCGAGCAGCTCGTTCAGCTCGCGCACCAGCGGCCGTACCTCGTCGGGGGCCTGGTTCTCCTCGACCGGCCGCAGGTCGCGATGCGAGCGCTTGGCGATCTCGGCGCGCAGCTTCTCGAGCGGGGCGAGGCCGCGGCCTACGCCGAGCCAGACTGCGGCGAGGGCGACGACAAACACCAGGATTTCGACCGCGGCATGGGTAATGAGCACCTCGCGCGCGATGCGCTCGCGCTTCGCGAGGGTTTCGGCCGCCTGCACCATGACCGGACCGCCCGCCGCGGGCACGATCAGCGCGGCCACGCGCACGTGCTCGCCGCGATAGTCCGCGTCGTAGAAGACCGGCGCGTCCGCGCTCGCGGGCCGCGGCGGCAGGGGAAGGGCCTCCTCGCCGGCGAGGAGCCGCCCGTTCACCGAAACCGAGAAGAACAGCCGATCGCCCGAATCCACCTGAAGCGCCTCCAGCACCGACGCGGGCAGGTCGAGCTCGATGGCGGCGCCGCGCACCCGCAGCCGTCCCGCGATCGCGAGCGCCGGGTCGAGCAGGGACCGGTCGTAGGCGTCGGCGGCCACGTTGAGGGACGCCTGATAGGTGAAGACGCCGCTCGCCACGAGCACCACGGCGAGCGGCAGGAGAAGCCAGCCGAAGAGCCTGCGCCGGACGCTGCGCTCTGCTTTCAAGAGACAAGAGTACTAAGTCAGGCCATGGCGAAGCTTACGTTTGGCTGACGATGTGCTAACTTAGAGAGCACCCATGTCGATTCGGGCCATCGCTTTTTTTCTTCTATGCCTGGCCACGGCGGCGCACGCGCAGTTTCCGTCGCGCGCGCTGACGATCATCGTGCCGATCCCGCCCGGCGGGGCGCCCGACATCGCGGCCCGGCTGGTAGGCGAGAAGCTCGCCCAGTCGCTCGGCCAGCCGGTGGTGATCGAAAACCGTGCCGGGGCCAACGGCAACATCGCGAACGAGCTGGTGGCGAAGAGCGCGCCCGACGGCCACACCATCGGGCTTCTCGCCGACAGCCAGATCACGATCAACCCGCATCTCTACAGCAAGATGCCGATCGACACGCTGCGCGAGCTTGCGCCGATCCACACCGTGGCGACGAACCAGTTCGTGCTCGCGGTGAACGGACAGCTCCCGGTGAAGAACTTCCAGGAGTTCATCGAGCTCGCCAAGAAGTCGAACCCGCCGCTCGCCTATGCCTCGGGCGGCAACGGCAGCCAGCACCATCTCACCATGGAGATGCTGAAGCAGCGCGCGGGCATCAACCTGCTGCACGTCCCGTACAAGGGCGGCGCGCCCGCGGCCACCGCCACGGTCGCCGGCGAGACCGCCGCGATGTGGGCGGGCAGCTCCAACGCGCCGCAGATCAAGGCGGGGCGCCTGCGCGCGCTCGCGGTCTCGGGCGCGAAGCGCTCGGCGCAGTACCCCGACCTGCCGACCATCGGCGAGTTCTACCCCGGCTTCGAGAACAGCATCTGGCTGGGGCTTTTCGGCCCGGCGGGAATCCCCGAAGGGACACTTACTCGTTTAAGAACGGAAGTTCGGAAGATTCTCGAGCTGCCAGAGGTCAAGGAAAGGATGAATTCGGCCGGCGGCCTCGATCCCTACATCACCACGCCGGAAGAATTCCAGGCGCTCATCCGCCGCGACTATGCGAAGTACGCGAAAGTCGTCAAGGACGTCGGCATCAAGCTCGACTAGGTTCTAAATCTTGTAGCTCTCGCCGCGTGTTTCAGGAGCGAAGAGCTCCTCCACCTTCAGCCTGCGCGCGGTGATGCCC
>Ga0247825_10002164_pt1 | contig 13022 bp, 10 predicted proteins | sample 13C_Vanillin_Day_FD_194413 | JGI IMG/M metagenome (GOLD analysis project Ga0247825, IMG submission 194413) | Soil microbial communities from agricultural site in Penn Yan, New York, United States - 13C_Vanillin_Day48 | ecosystem: Environmental > Terrestrial > Soil > Agricultural land | place...
GGCAGGCTACCTGCGGCGGGCTACGCGTGAACTACAGCAACGCTCCCAGCAGTTGAAAGAACTGCGACATCAGTTTGCACACCAGCAACGCGCCGAACGAAACCTCCTTTTGGTGTCCGCCTCCTTAGACACCACAGACGAACAGCCCGCCGCCTAGACCCGATTCGCATGGACAACTTTGAGTTCCTCTGCGACCGCGACTTTCCGGAGTGGCTCAATCGCCGCAGCGCCGAGCGGTCGATAGCCATCAGCAGCGGAGAACCGACGTGCGAAGTTCCAGTACGGTTGGATGAATTCCTTGCATATTGCAGAAATCACAACCACGCGCCGAGCTTCTCTGCTTTGCAGACCGTTGCCGAGAACAAGATGAACCCGCCGTAGGTTCTGTTTCCCGAGTTAAGAGTGCTTGACCTTGGAAAACATCGCGTTGCTCTACTCGCCGGCGGAACTTCGGTTGATCGCGGAAGCACTGCGAGACCGGGCGACCCGGTATGAGGTGTTAGCCGCGCACGCAACCGACCCATTGGAAAAGGTGGGCATTCAACGCCATGTCACGCGCTATCAAGACCTGATCCAAGATCGAAACGTCGGCACGTGTGGTCTCGATACCAAGCGCCACGCCATCGCAAAACGAACCACCAACGCCGCCGAGCGCCCCTTCAACTCCCTGAACCGTTCGCGTAGGATTTCAACCGCCGCTCCTTCCACTCGATATCCGGCTGATACTGACGTCAAACTTGTCGCGACATCATCCAGTCCGTCAGCGCCAGACTGAGTCATCAAAGTGGGCGGTGACAGGAAGGTACCACCCACCACAGCTACCGGGTGGTGAAACCACGGCGATTGGTTGAAGCTGGAAACCCTCTGAGGAAAGCGGGCTCTTTCAACGACGGGTGTTAGCCTCGTGACCTCTGCTTGGGAAGCTGCCGTTCTACCATTGAACTACACCCGCGCGAGGCGCGAATTTTAGCGGGTTCTCCCCGTCCGCCGCAAACCGGCGAGGCCGCGTCACCGACGCGCTACAGCCTGCCGGATTTCCCGGTTTTATGGGCATAATGCCGCTCCCGACCTCCGCAGCCCGACCCACCGGAATGATCCCGCTACGCGCGTGTCATGCAGCATGGCTGTCCGCCCTCGTGGGCGCGGCCGGAGCGTCGGCATACGCGCAAGGCACGCAGCCGATTCCCGTGCTGCCGGAAGTCAGCGTCAGCGCGACGCGCGTCGAGCGCGAGAGCCGCGAGCTCCCGGTGTCCATCGACACCATCGGCCAGCGCGAGATCCGCGAGGACAACCCCCAGGTCAACCTGTCGGAGGCGCTGAACCGCGTGCCGGGCGTCTCGGTATTGAACCGCAACAATTACGCGCAGGACTTGCAGATCTCCACGCGCGGCTTCGGCAGCCGATCGACGTTCGGCGTGCGTGGCATTCGCCTGATCGCGGACGGCATCCCGGCGTCCATGCCCGACGGCCAGGGCCAGGCAGCGACGTTCAGCCTCGGCTCCGCGGAACGAATCGAGGTGATGCGCGGCCCGTTCTCGAGTCTCTATGGCAACTCCGCTGGCGGCGTCATCCAGATCTTTACCGCCGACGGTCCGCCCCGGCCGACGGTCTCCGGCAGTTTCGTCGCGGGCAGCTACGACACCTGGAAGCTCGGAGCGCAGTTCGGCGGCACCAGCGGGCAACTCAACTATCTCGGCGATCTTTCGCGCTTCAAGAGCGACGGCTACCGCGATCACAGCGCGGTGCAGCGCGACCAGTTCAACGCCAAGCTCAAGATCGACGCGGGAAATCGCGGCACGGTGACGCTGGTGATGAACGCGCTCGACCAGCCGGAAACACAGGACCCGCTCGGCCTCACCGCGGTCCAGGTGGCGGAGAACCGGACCCAGGCGGGTACCAATGCCGTGGCGTTCAACACCAGAAAGAGCATCGCGCAGGGACAGTTCGGCCTCGCCTGGGACCTGCCGCTTTCGGGCCGCGACCGGATCGAAGCGCGCGCCTACGGCGGCGATCGCCAGGTCACCCAGCACCTCGCGATTCCGCTCGCCGTTCAGAACGGCCCGACGCATTCGGGCGGCGTCGTCGACCTCGACCGCGGCTACGGCGGCGCCGGCCTGCGCTGGACTCATACGGCCGGGCCCGCAGACACGCCGCTCACGATAAGCGCCGGTCTCGACTACGAGCGCATGGCGGAGCGACGCCAGGGATTCATCAACGATTTCGGGCTGACCGGCGCGCTGAAGCGCGACGAAGACGACATCGTCGAGAGCAATGGCCTGTATCTGCAGGGCGAATGGCGGCCGGCCGAGCGCTGGAGCCTGCTCGCCGGTCTGCGTCACACGCGCGTTTCCTTCGAGTCGACCGACTACTTCATCGCCCCCGGCAACGGCAACGACAGTGGCTCGGTGGACTATGCCCGCACCACGCCTACCGCCGGCGTGACCTACCGACTCTCGCCCAGCGTCAACGCGTACGCCAACATCGGCAAAGGCTTCGAGACGCCGACCTTTGCCGAGCTCGCCTATCGTCCCACCGGCGGCACCGGCCTCAATTTCGCGCTGCGCCCCGCGCTGAGCCTGCACCGGGAAATCGGCATCAAGTCGAAGCTCGGCGAAACCATGCGGCTCAACCTGGCGGTGTTCCGCATCGACGTCACCGACGAGATCGTGGTGGCCACCAACGCCGGCGGCCGTTCCTCGTTCAAGAACGCATCCAAGACCAAGCGCGACGGCGTCGAGCTGGCGTGGGAGGGCTATTTCCCCCATGGCTTCGAGGCGGGACTCGCCTATACCCTGCTCGATGCCCGCTTCACCCAGCCGTTCACGACCGTCGTCGGCGCGCCCGCCGTGCCGGTCACGGTGAATGCGGGCAGCCGGCTGCCGGGCGTGCCTGCCAACAGCCTTTACGGGGAGCTGGTCTGGCGCCATGCCGCTTCGGGCTTTCATGCCGGCGCGGAGTTCCGCCACAACAGCAAGATCTATGTCAACGACCGGAATTCCGAGTGGGCGGACGCCTACACCGTTTGGAACCTGCGGGCCGGCTTCGAGCAGCGCGGCCGCAACTGGCGCGTGACCGAGTTCGTGCGCGTGAACAACCTCTCGGACAAGGAGTACATCGGCTCGGTCATCGTCGGAGAGGCCAATGGCCGCTATTACGAGCCGGCGCCCGGGCGCAACTGGCTCGCGGGCGTCTCGGCAAGCTATTCTTTCTAGCGTCCGTATCCCCTCCTGTCGTCACGGGTTTCCGGGTTGCCAAGCGCGGGACAACGCGTGAAAATTGCTGTTCTGCACCAGACTTACCGCGCTTTCCGGCCATGATCTCCATTACCGTCAACGGCGAACCGCGCCAGCTCGAAGCACCGCTCAACTGCGCCGAGCTGCTGGCGCGACTCGACCTCGCGGACAAGCGCGTCGCGCTCGAGAGGAACGGCGAGATCGTGCCGCGCAGCCGGCACGCCTCCGAGCGGCTCGCGGACGGCGACCGCCTGGAAATCGTCGTCGCGGTAGGCGGCGGTTGAGTCCCTTGAAACTTGCAGCTTGAAGCTTGGAACTGACCGATGAAACCCCATGAAAATCTCGACCCGCTGGTGATCGGCGGCAAGTCGTACGGCTCGCGCCTGCTGATCGGCACGGGGAAATACAAGGATTTCGCCGAGACCAGGGCGGCGGTGGACGCCAGCGGCGCCGAGATCGTCACGGTCGCGATCCGCCGCACCAACATCGGCCAGGACCCGAAGCAGCCGAGCCTGCTCGAGTTCCTCCCACCGTCGAAATACACCCTGCTGCCCAATACCGCCGGCTGCTACACGGCCGATGACGCGGTGCGCACGCTGCGGCTCGCGCGCGAGCTGCTCGACGGGCACGATCTCGTCAAGCTCGAGGTGCTGGGCGACCCGAAGACCCTCTATCCCAACGTGGTGGACACCATCAAGGCGGCCGAGACCCTGGTAAAGGACGGCTTCAAGGTGATGGTCTACACCTCCGACGATCCCATCATCGCGAAGCAGCTGGAGGAGATTGGTTGCGTGGCGGTGATGCCGCTTGCATCGCTGATCGGTTCGGGCATGGGCATCCTTAACCCCTGGAACCTTCAGATCATCATCGAGAACGCCAAAGCGCCGGTGATCGTGGACGCCGGCGTCGGCACGGCTTCCGACGCGGCGATCGCGATGGAGCTGGGCTGCCATGGCGTGCTCATGAATACCGCGGTCGCCACGGCGAAGGACCCGGTGCTGATGGCGACCGCCATGAAGAAGGCCGTCGAAGCGGGCCGCGCGGCTTTCCTCGCCGGCCGCATGCCGAAGAAACTCTATTCAGGGTCTCCAAGCTCTCCCACGACGGGAATCATCCCGCCCTCTTCGACCCAGAAATGACGCGGTGACGAAGTGACGAGGTGACGCAACCCCGTCACCGCATCACTGCGTCACACCATCACCGCGTCACCGCGTCACTGCGTCACTGCGTCACACCATCACCGCGTCACCGCGTCACTGCGTCACTGCATCACCGCCGTCACGCACTGACGGCGCGCGCCTGCGGATTCCAGCTCGCCAGCAGCCGTTCGAACTCGTCGGCTGGCAACGGCTTGCTGAAAAGGAACCCCTGCGCCGAATCGCAGCCGAGCGAGCGCAGGAAGGCAAGCTGCTCGTTGGTCTCGACGCCTTCGGCGACGACGTCGAGGTCGAGGCTGTGCGCGATCGCGATGATGGCGCTGACGATGGCCGCGTCGTCGGGATCGGAACTGATGTCGCGCACGAACGACTGGTCGATCTTCAGTTGGTGGATGGCGAGGCGCTTGAGGTAGGACAGGCTCGAGTAGCCGGTGCCGAAATCGTCGATCGAGATGCGCACCCCCATGTCTTCGAGCGCCTGGAAGCGGGCGTTCACCTCGTCCGAGTGATGGATGATGACGCTCTCGGTGATTTCCAGCTCGAGCCGCTGCGCAGGCATCCCGGTCTCGCGCAGCACGCGGTCGACGGTCTCGACGAAGCCTTCGCGCTGGAACTGATGGGCGGAGCAGTTAACCGCCACCTGGAGCTGCGGCTGCCCCGCCTTTTGCCAGACGCGGGCCTGCGTGCAGGCCTGGCGCAGCACCCATTCGCCGAGCGGACCGATCAGGCCGGTTTCCTCCGCCGCCGTGATGAACTCGCCCGGCGCGACCAGGCCGCGCTGGGGATGCTGCCAGCGCACCAGCGCCTCGAATCCCACGATTGCGCCGGTCTTGAGGTCGAGCTGCGGCTGGTAGTGCAACGTGAACTCGCCACGTTCGACCGCATTGCGCAGGTCGTTTTCCAGGGTCAGGCGCTGCTGCGCGGCGGCGTTCATCGCCTGCGTGAAGAACTGGTAGTTGTTCCGCCCCATCTGCTTGGCGTGGTACATCGCGGTATCGGCGTTGCGCATCAGCGTTTCGACGTCCCTGCCGTCATGGGGATAGGCGCAGATGCCGACGCTGGGCGTGACCCTGAGCTCGTGGCCGTCGAGCGCCACCGGCTCGGACAGCGCGTCGAGCACCTTCTGCGCCACGTGGCGCGCCGTCTCCGGCCGGTCGAGATTGCCCAGCAGCACCACGAACTCGTCGCCGCCGATGCGGGCGACGGTGTCGGAGGTCCGCGTGCAGGTGACCAGGCGGGCGGCGACCGCCTGCAGCAACCGGTCGCCGACGGGATGCCCGAGTGAATCGTTGACCGTCTTGAAGCGGTCGAGGTCGATGAAGAGCAGCGCGAGCACCCCGCTGTTGCGCTGGGCCTGTGCAATCGCCCGCCCTATGCGATCGTGCAGCAGCACGCGGTTTGGCAGTTGGGTCAGCGCGTCGTGATGCGCCATGTGCCGGATCTGCTCCTCGACGCGCCGCTGCTCCGTGATGTCGCGCCCGGTGCCGCGGTAGCCGCGGAATTGCCCTTGCTCGTCGAAGATCGGTCGTCCGCTCGTGCTGATCGTGCGCAGGTCGCCGTGGACGTCGAGCCGCTGGTAGACGAAGTCGAGGAACGGCCGGCGCTCTTCGAGCAGCTTGCGATGCGTGCGCCACTGCTCGTCGGCGACGCCGAGGACCGGCATTTCCCAGCGCGTCTTGCCGATGTGCTCCTGCGCGTCGAGGCTGAACTCGTAGACCTTCGACGACATCTGGGTGAAGCGCAGCTGCTCGTCCTGCTCCCAGTACCAGTCCGAGGAGAGCTCGGTCAGGTCGCGGAACCGCATTTCGCTCGAGCGCAGCGCCGCTTCCGCCTCCTTCAGGTTGGTCACGTCGGTGATGGTGCCGATCAGGCCGGCGACCGCGCCGTCGGAACGGTTGAACGTCGCCTTGTTGTAGATGGTGTTGCGCACGCCGCCCTGCGCCGCCATGATCGCCGCTTCGTAGGACTGGCTGCCGGGGCTGGAAAACAGTTCCTGGTCCTTGGCGTGGTGCCGCTTCGCCAGGTCAGGCTCGTTGGGGTAGAGCTCGAACACCGACTTGCCGATGAACTGCTCGCGCGGGATGCCGAAGAACCGCTCCCACGCGCGGTTCACGCCGAGATAGCGCCCCTCGGCGTCCTTGAAGAATATGGGCTGTGGCACGGCCTCGATCAGCTGCTGGATGAAGGAAAGCTGCGCGCGCAGGTCCTCCGCGGCCTGGGCCGCCCGGGCGTGCGTGGCAAGATCGAGCGCGCGGCTGCGCGCCAGCGACTGCGCCAGCACGAGCCAGAACAGCAGCAGGCTGGTGAGGACGCCGCCGATCAGTATGACGTCCGGCAGCACACGCGCGACGCCGGTTGCCGGCACCGCGGGCGCGCTGAACTCCAGCCGCCAATCGTGGCCCGCCACGGCCAGCGTCAGCACCTGCTTCAACGCGGAATCGGCGGAGCTTTTCACCGCCTTCATGCGGAAGGTCCGCGCGCTATCGAACACCAGGTTGTCCCTGGCCGGCTCCGCCGGCGCGGCTCCCGCCTCCGCGAACCCCAGGTCGTGGATGACGAGATCGAAGTCGCTGCCGAGCTGGCGGCCCAGCAGGCTGCCGATCAGGTCGTCCGCGCGGATTGCGGAGGACACCACACCGAGGAAGGCGGCACGGCGTTGCTCGACGCTGGCGGTCGGCGCACCGAAGCGATAGAGCGGCATGCGCAATGCGAGCGAGATCTGCCGCTGCGAATCGGCAGCAAGCCAGATCGGCTCGGACGCCGTCACTTCACCGCTATCGCGCGCGCGCTCGACCGCTGGGCGCCGCTGCTTTTCCGAATACACGTCGAAGCCGAACGCGCCTTCGTTTCCCGCCAGCGGCTCGATGTAGCTCACCACCAGGTAGTCGCCACGGTCGCCGCGCGGCTTGATCGCGAAGCCGGGATAGCCGCGCGGATCGAGACTCGTGTCGCGACGCACGCTCTCCTCGAATGCGGCCTTTTCCGCCTGCGGGATGTAGCGCACGAATGACACCAGGCGCACGCCGGGATAGCGCTGCGGGATATTGAAGCCCGACAGGTAGCGCCGGAACTCGTCGCGACCGACCTGGTTGGACGCGGCGAACAGCCCCTTCAGGCCAATTAGCAGGTTCACGTTGTCCTGGATGCGCCGGTCCAGGGTGGCCGCGGCATTGGCGACCTGGTGCTGGAATTTGACCTCGGTCTCGCTGGTGAGCCGCTCGTCGGAAACGTTCCAGGCGACGACGGAAATGACCAGCCCCAGAGCGAGCACCAGGAGCGCCGCCCAAGCCTGACCGATCCGCCTGGCTACGTTTCCCATCTGTTGATTGCGGGGCGTCCGCCCTCTCTGCTTCATGATGCCCTCTACGGGGCATTCTTCGCGGCTACCTTACCCGCTTTGCCCGCAGGCTACAAACCATCCGGTGACGCCCACCGACGAGGAATCTGCGAGAATCCCCGGCGTGCCCCGCGCGGACGCAGCCGGGCCGGGGCACCCCTTCCACATGACCGTATCGCACCGCCCCATCCGCAGCTACGTGCTTCGCCAGGGACGCGTCACCGACGCGCAGCAGCGGGCGTGCGAGGAGTTGCTGCCGCGCTATGGCATCCCTTTTGCGCCCGGGCCGGTCGACCTCGACCGCGCGTTCGGGCGCGCCACGCCGAAAATCGTCGAGATCGGCTTCGGCATGGGCGAAACCACGGCGGACATCGCGGCGCGCAATCCCGGCACCGACTATCTGGGCATCGAAGTGCACATGCCCGGAGTGGGCAGCCTGCTGAAGCGCGTCGCCGCGCTCGGACTGACGAACGTGCGTGTGATCCGGCACGACGCGGTGGAAGTGCTCGAGCGGATGATCGCCCCCGCGAGCCTGGCCGGCGTGCACATCTTCTTCCCCGACCCCTGGCCAAAGAAACGCCACCACAAGCGGCGGCTGATTCAGCCGCCGTTCGTGAAACTGGTGGCGTCGCGCCTGAAACCGGGCGCGGTGCTCCACGCGGCCACCGACTGGGAGGAGTACGCGCAGCAGATACTGGAGGTGCTGGGAAACGAGCCGCAACTCGCCAACACCGCCGACGGATACGCCGCGCGCCCGAATTACCGGCCGCTGACGAAATTCGAGAACCGGGGCCTCAAGCTGGGGCACCGGGTGTGGGACGTGGTATTCCGGCGGGTTTAACGCCGGACACCCGCTTCACTTTTTCTTCTTTTGCGTTTCGAGGTTCGCTTCCCGGATCAGCTTGCCCCAACGCTCGGCCTCGCTCGCCATGAACGCCCCGAACTGCTCCGGCGTGCTCGAGATGGCTTCCACCCCCAGCACGGCCAGCGCCGATTTAACGCTTGGTGTCGCCAACGCCTTGACGAGGTCGGCGTTGACCTTATCCACGATCGGGCGCGGCACACCGGCCGGGAACAGAATGCCCCACCAGTTCACCGCCGCGAAGCCCTTGACCCCCTCCTCGGCAAGCGTCGGCAACTCGGGCGTGTGCGGCCAGCGCTGCGCGCTGGTGACGGCGAGGGCGCGGATCTTGCCGGTCTTGAGGCCCTGGACCGCAGGCAGCGCGTCCGAGAACATCGTCGTGATCTGGCCGCCCATGATCTCCGTGATGGCCTGGGCATTGCCCTTGTAGTTGACGGTGACCATGTTCACGCCCGCCAGCCGCTTGAACATCTCGCCGGCGAAATGCGACATGCTGCCGGGGCCGCTGGTGCCGTAGGAAAGCTCGCCCGGCCGTGCCTTGGCAAGTGCCACGAGGCCCTTCACGTTCTTCACCGGCATGGTCGTCGGCACCACGAGGATGTTCGCCGACATCGTGATGCGCGAGACCGGAGCGAAGTCCCGCTTCCAGTCGTACGGGACGTCCGCCAGCAGCGGCTTGGCCACGACGGGTCCGAAATTGCCGAGCAGGAAGGTATAGCCGTCCGCCGGCTGCTTGGTGGCGTATTCCATCCCGATCGCGCCATCGGCGCCAGGCCGCGAATCGACCAATACCTGCTGGCCCCAGTATTCCGTGAGCTGCTTGCCGATGATGCGCGCCATGACGTCGGAGCTGCCGCCGGGCGGGTAAGTAACGATGAATCTTACCGACTTGGTCGGGTAGCTTTGGGCCTGCACCGCGCCACAGACAAGGGCGACGGCAATCGCCGTCGCGCAGGTAACTCCGATCCTCGCGCTCATGCTTTCTTTCCTCCAGGTTGCACAAAACGGGGGATGTCCCCGCGTCACGAATTCTATATCACGGGAGGGTGCCGCCAGGCGTCGCCCCGGAACGGGCCACGCCGGTCTCCAGGAAGATCTGCAGGAGATCGTTCAGGAAACGCCGTCCCAGCGTGGTAGGTGCGATACGGGCATGATCGCGGGCGACGAGACCGCGGCGCTCAGCTTCCTCCAGCCCTTTCAGGACCGTCGTCAACGGCAGGCCGGCGCGTTCTTCATACAGCGCCGCCGCGAAACCATCGTTCAACCGCAGCGCATTCATCATGAACTCGAAGCCGATTTCCCCGGCGCCCACCTCGCGCTCCTCCGCCACCGCATTCCCGGCCTCGGCAGCCCGCATGTAAGCCTCGGGGTGTTTCACGCGCGCCTGGCGCAGGATGCGCTCGGAAAAGGACAGCTTGCCGTGAGCGCCGGCGCCGATGCCGAGGTAGTCGCCGAAGGTCCAATAGTTCAGGTTATGCGCACAACGCATAACCTGAGGTGACGAGTGATGAGTGACGAGTGACGGGACTCGCTTCGCGAAAGCGGAGGTCTCGTAATGCTCATAGCCCGCCGAAGCCAGTTTCGCTTCCAGCGCTTCCTGCATTGCGGCGGTCGCGTCGTCGTCGGGCAACTTGGGCGGGAAGCGATGAAAGTACGTATTGGGCTCGATGGTCAGGTGATAGCACGACAGGTGCGTGGAGCCGTAGCCCAGCGCGGCCTCGACGTCCGCCACCGCGTCGTCCGGCGTCTGCCCCGGCAGGCCGTACATCAGGTCCAGATTCACATTGTCGAAGTTGCGCGTGGCAATTTCGATGGCGCGTCGCGCCTCGCCGCCATCATGGATGCGTCCCAGCACCTTGAGGTGACGGGGATCGAAGCTCTGGATGCCGAGCGAGAGCCGGTTCACGCCGGCAGTGCGGAAGTCGCGGAACTTGTCGGCCTCGACCGTGCCGGGATTGGCTTCCAGCGTGATCTCCGCGTCGGGCGCCAGCACGAGTCGCGCCCGCGCGGCGGTCAGTATCGCGTCGATCCCGCGCGCCGAGAACAGGCTGGGCGTTCCGCCGCCGAAAAATACGCTATGCACGCGCCTGCCCCACACCCGCGGCAGCGACTGCTCCAGGTCGGCGATGAGCGCGGCGACGTAACGCTCTTCCGGAACCGCCGCACGCGCTTCGTGTGAATTGAAATCGCAGTACGGGCACTTGCGTGCGCACCACGGGATGTGGATGTACAGGGAGAGGGGCGGCAGAGCCTTGAATCTTGGGGAATGGGGAATAGGGATTGGGGAATAGGAACCCCCAGTGACCTTTGACGCACTATCCATTCCCGATTCCCGTTTCCCCGCTACGACGCTTGGTATTCGGCGTAGCGGAGCATCTCGACCAGCCGCCGCATCGCCTGGCCGCGGTGGCTCACGGCATTCTTTTCGTCGGGCATCAGCTCGGCGGCAGTACGGCCCAGCCCAGGCAGCAGGAAATACGGGTCGTAGCCGAAGCCACCGGCGCCGCGTGGCTCGGCGATGACTTCGCCGTGCCAGCGTCCTTCGGCGATGAGCGGTTCGGGATCGTCCGTGTGGCGCACCAGGACGATCACGCAGTAATAGTGAGCACGGCGGTCCGCCTTGTCCTTCAGCGCCTCGATCAGCTTGCGGTTGTTGCGCGCGTCCTGTTCCTCGCGACCGCCGCCCTCACCGGCGTAGCGCGCCGACTGCACGCCCGGCGCGCCACCGAGCGCGGCGACGCAGATGCCGGAATCATCGGCGAAAGCGGGGAGGCCGGCGCGGCTGCTCGCGTTGCGCGCCTTGGCGAGCGCGTTCTCGACGAAGGTGCCGTGCGGCTCCTCGGCCTCGGCGATGCCGAGCTCGGACTGCGGCACGACTTCCATGCTGAGCGGAGCCAGCATCTGCCGGAACTCGCGCAGCTTGCCGGGGTTGCTGCTCGCCAAAACTAACCTACGCATAAATTAGCCGCCAAGGCGCCAAGAACGCCAAGAACGCCAAGAAAACCTATTCAAGTAGCCGCAGAGACGCGGAGAAATAAAATATCAATAAAACAAACCTTAACTTCTATTAGCTGACTTGTTAGTTGCCGAATTAGATGACAATTTAGTTGACCTGATAGCTGACAGAGCTCGCACCGAATCCTGGATTGTTTCTCTATGAGCAAACCCTCTGTGCCTCTGCGTCTCTGCGGCTAATTCAGCTTTTCAACGCAGCGCGCTGCGCGGCGATGAGCTCGTGGATGCCTTTCTCCGCCAGCGCCAGCATCACGTCCATTTCCTTGCGCGTGAACGGCGCGCCTTCCGCCGTGCCCTGCACCTCCACCAGGCCGCCGCTGCCGGTCATCACCACGTTCATGTCGGTGTCGCTCGCGGAATCCTCCGCGTAGTCGAGGTCGAGCACCGGCTTGCCACCGTGCATCCCGACCGACACGGCGGCCACGAAATCGCGGATCGGCGAAGCCGCGATGAGCTGCTTTGCCATCAAGTGGCTCACCGCGTCGTGCAGCGCGACGAAAGCGCCGGTGATGGCGGCTGTGCGCGTGCCGCCGTCGGCCTGGATCACGTCGCAATCGAAGTGCAGCGTGCGCTCGCCGAGCTTGACCAGGTCCGTGACCGAGCGCAGCGCGCGCCCGATCAGCCGCTGGATCTCCTGGGTGCGGCCGGACTGCTTGCCGCGGGCCGCTTCGCGGTCGCCGCGCGTGTTCGTTGCTCGCGGCAGCATCCCGTACTCTGCCGTGACCCAGCCCCGTCCCTGGCCTTTCACGTGCGGCGGAAGGCGGTCGAGGACGCTCGCGGTGCAGAGCACGCGCGTATCGCCGAACTCGATCAGCACGGAGCCTTCCGCGTGGCGCGTGTAGCCCCTCGTGATACGCACCGCGCGCATCTGGTCCGGCTTTCTTCCGCTGGGTCGCATCTGGGGGTTATCTCAGTGGCAGGCGCGTGATGCGTTGTGGCCAGGACGGGATGGATGCGAGGCGCGCGACGCAGGGCATATGTCGATATGGCCAAGGAGCGCAACGAAGCAGACGCCCGTCCTGGCCGCAACCCGAAGGGACGGGGCAATCTGGGCGCATTTCGTTGTCGGTCGCTCCTAACATAGAGTCTATGCGTCGTCGCGATCCTCCTAGAACTGCATCCCACATCGCCGCCGTCGCACACGTGCCTGCCACTGAGATAACCTCCTCTTGGTTATGCTATCGTTCGAAGCCCGAGAGCGTGAATAGTAAATGGGAAATGGGAAATAGGAAACGGCAGAACGACATCGCGCTGCGACAGCGCTGTTTTACGCTATTTTCCATTTCCTATTCCCTATTTTCCGGATTCCGATGATTCACAGCATGACCGGCTATGCCACGGCGTCGCGGGAATTCCCGTTCGGCACGCTCGGCGTCGAGCTGCGCTCGGTCAACCATCGCTATCTCGACGTCCAGTTC
>Ga0247825_10002165_pt1 | contig 13020 bp, 13 predicted proteins | sample 13C_Vanillin_Day_FD_194413 | JGI IMG/M metagenome (GOLD analysis project Ga0247825, IMG submission 194413) | Soil microbial communities from agricultural site in Penn Yan, New York, United States - 13C_Vanillin_Day48 | ecosystem: Environmental > Terrestrial > Soil > Agricultural land | place...
AATCGGTGCGGTGAGCCCGGATTCGGGGTCGCGGCGCATGACGAGTCCGGCGAGGATGGAACCGAACGACAGCACCACGAACGCCGTCGTCATGGGGACGCTCGCCCCGGGCGACATGAGTACTACCGAGGCGAGCGTGACGGCGAACTGCAGGACGCCGTACGCCAGCCACTGCACGAACGCCCTCCGGTTGGCGATCGGCATCTGCGGGTCGCGGGGCGGCTTGTTCATCAGATCCGGCGCAGGTGGGTCGAGCATGATGACGGCGACCGGGAACAGTGTGATGAAGAAGTGCTGGAACAGCACCATCAGCGGGGTGAGCGCGACCCCGTCGTTGATGTCGAAGATGCTCGCGACGAGAAACAGCAGAACCAGCGAGAAGAGTTTCGACATCTGGTATCGGATGTACGACACGATCTTCTCGTAGATGTTGCGGCCCAATCGGATCGCGGTGATCAGCGTTCCGAAGTTGTCGTCGGTGAGGATCATCTTTCCGGCCTGTTTGGTGACTTCGCTGCCCGATCCCATGGCGACGCCGATGTCGGCCTTCTTCAGGGCTGCCGCGTCGTTGACGGCGTCCCCGGTCATCGCCACGACCGCGCCACTCTTCTGCATGATGTCGGCGAGGCGGAGCTTGTCTTGCGGGGTGACGCGGCCGAACACGTGCAGGTTCGGGAGGGCCGCCGACAGGTCCTCGTCGGTCATCGCCTGCAGTTCGGGCCCGCCGATGGCGCCCGGTCCGAGACCGAGTTCGGCGCCGATCGCGGATGCCGTGATCGCGTGATCGCCGGTGATCATGCGGACGTCGATGCCGGCCTCGTGGGCGGTGCGCACGGCGTCGATCGCCTCCGGCCGTAGCGGGTCGATGATGCCGACCATCCCGACGAACGTGAGGTCCTCCACGAACGACATGGGGTCGGCCACCACCGCGTCCTCCTGCCCGTCGAGTCGGCGGGCGGCGAATGCCAGTACGCGCAGACCCTTCTCGGACAGTGTCCGGTTCGCTTCGGTCAGCTCCTCCCGGACCTCGTCGAGTGGTGCCACCTGCCGGCCCGGCCGGTAGGCGGTGGCGCATCGGGCGAGGACCACGTCGGGTCCGCCCTTGACCAGTTCCACGAACCGTGTGCTGCCGTCCACCTGAAGATGGTGGAACGTCGCCATGAACTTGTAGGCGGAGTCGAACGGCACGGCGGCGACGCGGGGATACGTTTGCCGGGTGAGCGGGGCGTCGACGCCGATCTTGGCGGCAAGCACGACCAGCGCGGCCTCCGTCGGATCGCCGACGACCTCTCCGGTATCGGACACGGTGGCGTCACTGTCGAGGCACAGTCCGTACGCGAGCAGGGTGAAGTCGGGGACGGCCTCGCCTGCCGCATGAGTGATCCGCCCCGTCTTGCTGTACCCCTCGCCGTCGACGGTGTACCACCGGCCGTGGAAGTACAGCGACCGCACCGTCATCTGGTTCATCGTCAGCGTGCCGGTCTTGTCCGAGTTGATCGCGCTGGTGGCGCCGAGGGTCTCGACGTCGGTGAGGTTCTTCACGACGGCCTTCGCCTCGGCCAGCTGGCGGGCCCCGAAAGCCAGCATCGCCTGCACGAACGTCGGCAGTCCGGTCGGGATGGCCGACACGCCCATCGAGATGCCCAGCAGCAGAACCGTCGTCAGGCTCTGTCCGCGGATCACCCCGAGGATCACGATGAGAGCGACCGCCGTCCACGCGATGATCCCGAGCACCTTGGTGAGCGAATTCAGTTCGCGCTGGAGCGGGGACTTGCTCGGCGCGACGGCCGAGAGCATCGACGCGATCTCGCCCATCTGGGTGTTCATGCCGGTTTCGGTGACCACCATGGTGGCGGTGCCGCGGGTGACCGACGTGTTCTGGAAGGCCATGTTGCTGCGGTCGCCGAGCGGGACGTCTGCGCCCTCGAGGGTCCGGGGGTCCTTCGGGACGGGGGCGCTCTCACCTGTCAGGGCCGCCTCCTGGGTCTCGAGGGTCGCCGACGTGAGCAGTCGGCCGTCCGCGGGAACCACGTCGCCGGCTTCGAGGTGCACGATGTCGCCGGGCACGAGGTCGGTCGCGGCGAACTGGACCAGCGCACCGTCCCGGGTCGCCCGGACCTGCGGTGTCTGCATCTTCGCGAGCGCGTCGACGCTGGCGCGGGCCTTCAGCTCCTGTTGCGTCCCCATCACGACGTTGAGCACGACGAGGGCCGCGACGATGATCGCCGTCGGGACCTCGCCGATGACGATGCTGACCACGGCCACCGCGACCAGCATCAGGTTCATCAGATCCCTCAGCTGATGCAGCGCCAGCGTCCACGTCGACGGCGCCGGCTCGGAGGCGATCTCGTTGGGACCGTACCGTCGGCGCCGGTCGTCGGCCTCGTGGGCCGTCAGACCGGACGTTCGATCGGAGAACGCGGCGGCCACGACGGCGTCGGCGTCCTGTGTGTACCAGGCACCGCGCGCCTGCGCGGGTTCCGTGGAGACCATGACCGCTCGTCCTTTCGGGCTCGAATCCTCAGTAGGGGGTGGGGATCCAGTGCAGTGGTTGCCTCGGCGCCTCGTAGCCGTGCGGGCCCCGTCGCTCGGGCAGCGTGATGTCGGGGCGTTCGAGGGGTTCGTAGGGGATCTGGCTCAGCAGGTGACTGATGATGTTGAGCCGGCCGCGCTTCTTGTCGTCGTTGACCGCGACGTACCACGGCGCCCAGCCGGTGTCGGTGAAGTGGAACATCTCGTCCCGTGCCCGCGAGTAGTCGTACCAGTGGCTGTACGACTTCAGGTCCAGCTCCGATAGCTTCCAGATCTTCCGCGGGTCGTCGATTCGGCTCTGCAGGCGCAAGGTCTGCTGTTCCTGGCTCACCTCGAGCCAGTACTTGAGCAGGATGACGCCCGAGTCGACGATCGCGCGTTCGACCGTCGGCACGAGTTGAAGGAAGTACTGCGCTTGCTCCTCGGTGCAGAAGCCCATCACCCGTTCGACGCCCGCGCGGTTGTACCAACTGCGGTCGAAGATCGCGACCTCCCCGCCGGACGGCAGATGGGGCAGGTACCTCTGCACGTACATCTGCGACTTCTCGCGATCGGTCGGCGCGGGCAGGGCGACGACCCGGAACACGCGGGGACTGACGCGCTCGGTGAGCGCCTTGATCACACCGCCCTTCCCGGCGGTGTCGCGACCCTCGAACACGATGCAGATGCGCGCACCCGACGCTTTCACCCACTCCTGCAGCGCGACGAGTTCACCGTGGAGCGGCCGGAGCAGGCGGCGGTACTCCTTGTTCTTCATCGGTGAGGTGGAGTTCTTCATCGGCGGGTCGGACTGGGCACTCTCGGGTGACGGTAGGTCGAGCCCGGCCATCCGGTGCTTCTTTTTTCCCATGGTCTTCTTCCGCTCGGCCGGGCGATCAGACCCGGTTCGGCTTCCAGGTCGACCCCGCCCCGATCATCGTGCCTGCGGCGACGCCCTGCTTGACCGACGCTGTCTCGGACATGACCATCCCCTTCCTCGCCCGCGGGCCAACTGGTCCGGTGCTGCCATTGTCCGCCGCTTCACCTGGTCCTCGTCGCAGAACGAGAGGGTTCCGACGGGCCTGGATGTCAAGGGCCCGTGCGCCGTGTACAAGCGTCTCGCGGGCCGCTGCTAGGTCGAGAAGGCAGCCAAGCGGGGAGACCATCGACCGGTGGTCGAAAGAACCGGCGTTCTCACCCGCGGTACTGGATCCCGGATGGGGCACCGCATGTCGGTGAAAATGCGCGCCCGAGACACCTGCAGGTGGGATACTGAAACCGCCTCGGGGAGGGGCCGTTGCTGCCGGGATATCGGCGACAGCGGCGGCCACCACACCGCTTCACCACTGCTGTCCAAGAGAGGTCGCGCAGTGAACGACACCGATCTCGACACGCTCGGGCCCATCGACTATCTCGTCGTGGAGTTTCCCGCCGACCGGCAACCCGACGGATCGGCGTTGCCGCACCTGATCGACCTGGTCGAGCGAGGCATCATCCGGGTGTTCGATCTGATCTTCGTCCGCAAGGAACCCGACGGATCGCTCGCCGGGATCGCCGTCGAGGACCTCGGCTTCGAGGGCGGTGTCGACGTGACGCTGTTCGCCGAGGCGGCGACGGGCCTGATCGACCGAACCGACCTCGAGGAGGCGGCGGCGGTGCTCGCGCCGGGGTGTTCCGGAGCGATCCTCGTGTACGAGAACTGCTGGGCCGCACCGTTCGCCTCGGCGTTGCGGCGCGAGGGCGCCCAGCTGGTGGCCAGCGGGCGCATTCCCGTCCAGGGAGTTCTGGCGGCGCTCGACGCGCTCGACGACACCGCCGTCTGACACGTCGCCCACTCGACAACTGAGCCCATTCGAGAGCTGAGCCCATTCGAGAGCTGAGGAGAACATCATGCCAGGACTCCTGCGCGGGATCGCCCGGACTGCCGTCGTGGCGGGCACCGCGACCTCGGTCTCGAACCGGGTGTCGCGGCGGCAAGGTCAGCGCTGGGCGGCGGACCAACCGGCCCCTCAGCAGCAGGAGCCGGCGCCGCCGCCTGCTGCGCCGCAAGCCCCGCCTGCGCAGCCCGCACCGTCGTCCGGCGGCACGGATCGTATTGCCGCCCTGAAACAACTCGGTGAACTCCGCGATCAGGGAGTGCTCACCGAGGAAGAATTCAACGCCGAGAAGGCCAAGATCCTGGCCTCCTGACCGGAGAATCACCGAGTGGACGGAACACCCACCATGGACAGCTTCTTGGAGTTCTTCTGGTTCATCTTCGTCTTTTTCCTGCTCGTGGCCTACCTGAGGGTGCTCTTTCAGATCATCACCGACCTGTTCCGGGACCACCAGATGTCCGGGTGGCTCAAGGCACTGTGGCTGCTGTTTCTGTTCCTGATCCCGTTCCTGTCGGCGCTGATCTACCTGATCGTGCGCAACGAGGGCATGACCGAGCGGTCCGCGGAGGCCTTCAGGCAGGTCAAACAGGCCCAGGACACCCACATCCGGGACGTCGCCGGACAGTCTCCGGCGCAGCAGATCGCGGACGCCAAGGCACTCCTCGATTCCGGGGCGATCACCGACGCCGAGTTCCAGGCGATCAAGGCGAAGACACTGGCGTAACGTCCGTCGGCGCGGTGTCGGTCGGCGGGGTGTCCGTCGTCGGGGTGGACCTGCGGGCCGGGCGGATGAGCAGTTCGAGAGCCGCGAGTGCCAGCACGGCAATGAGCACGATCCACAACACGACCAACCCGGTGGGGTAACGCCAGAACATCAACAGCACAGCGGCAACCCCGATGATGGCGCACCGCAACGGAATCCGAAGCTGATTGGCCCACCGTTCCACCTCGTTCGGCGGCCGGCCGCTCCCGGACCGCCGGACGAAGTCCAACCCCTGCCCATAGCCGCGACGCACCGCCTTCGCCGACGACGACCCACCGACGAGGTAGGCGCCGATCGCGATCACCAGACCGAGAACGGCCACCGCACGCAGACTGGTGCGCAACGGCACCAGGACGGTGTCGATGACCGCCGTCGCCGCGCCGGGCGACAGGACGTCGGAGGGGACGCTGTCGAGGTAGATGGCCCGTCCGATGAGAATCCCGATCGCCAGGACGAGCATTCCCAGGGCGATGGCCAGGCCGGCGAGGGCCAGTGCCCGCAGCCTCCGCCCGCGGGGGGCGACGGCGACCGCGGCGGCGGCGCAGGCGATGCCCAGCCACGGAAGGATCACCGAGGCCTTGTCGAGGGCATTGACGGCGCGCTGCGCCTTCACCAGTTCGGGTGATCGGAACAGCACGAATTGCTTGTCCACGGCGGGGATCTTGTCGGCGAACGCGAAACCACGCTCGGTCAGCGCGGCCTTCACCTTGTCGATGACGGTGCCCAGGGAGATGCTGACGGTGCCGCTCTGGTCGACCTCCACCGAGCTGAGTCCGTAGTTGCCCGTCATCACCGCCACGAGTGCGTTGTGCGCGGCCCGGTTCGCCTGGATCCACAGGTCCTCGAATTGCTGGGAGTGCACGAGCGAGCTGACGGTGTCGCGGACGAAGTTCTGTGCCTGGCTGGTGATCACCGGCGCGAGACCGACCACGGCCGCGTCCAGCCGGGGCGCATTCGCGGACAGGTTCGTGACGTCGGTCAGTGCCGTCAGCGCGTCTGTGGTGAGTCCCTCGACGTCGACGCGGGTGAAGATTTCGTCGGTGATCTGGTTCGTGATGTCCGCTTGAAGGGCGGGATTCGACCCCAGCGGGGCCACCGTGCTCACGTACCGGTCGGTGTCGAGGATCTGGCTCCGCGTGAAGCGGGCAGTGACCGACGCCATCGCGAGAACGGCAACCAGGACCAGCAGAATCGTCACCGCGGTCCAGCGCAACCCGTTGTGGGGTGGGCGGGAGACCGGTTCGGCCGGAACACCGGCGGCGGCGCCGGCGGCCTGCCCGCGCAGCGTGGACACTTCGTCGCGTAACCGGAGGAGTTCGGCGCGTTCGTCCTTGCCGAGCGGGGCGGTGCTGGTGCCGTCGGTCATCGTCGTTCAGATCTCGTCGGGATTCCAGGTGGCGACCGCCCAGATCACGACGGCGTTCAGGACGATGATCGTGATCGACCACGCCGGATAGTGGGGCAGCCACAGGAAGTTCACGAAGATCGACACGGCGCACAGCACCATGGCCCCGACCCGTGCCCACGTCGCGCCGGTGAACAGGGCCGCACCGACGGCCGCGATGATCACGCCAAGCACGAGATGGATCCAGCCCCAGGTGGTGACGTCGAACTTGTAGGTGTACTCGATCCCGACGACGATCACGTCGTCCTTGGCGATCGCAGAGATCCCCTGCAGGAACTCGAGCACGCCGACGGTGACGAGCAGAACCGCCCCGCCCATCGACGTTCCCTTTGCCACACCTTGTGCTACCAGCGATTCCTCGGACATGACCGTTCCCTTTTCCGGCAAAAGTACGAAATGAACTGGTGAAACCGATCATCCTCCGCCGGGATCTTGGTTGTCAGCGAGTTGCCTGGACAGCCGGTGAATTCCCAGGATCACCACGTGGGGCACGTGGTGACCTCGCTCGCGGCGACGGACCATACCGTCGATATCGCCGATGTGTGGAGCGCGATCCTGCTGCCCTACGGCTGGAATTCGGTGAACACCGGTCGTCTGCACACCGTCTTTGCGGAAATCGGGCCGGATGGGAGACATGTGCTGTCCCGGCTACGCATGGTTCCGCTGACTCAGGTACCTCCTGCCACCACCCTCGCCGAGGTTGCGGAGAGGTGCTGTGGGTCCATTTCTGAGGATGCCCTCCCCGGACGGGAATCGTCCCGATTCTTGGTTCGGGTTCGGGGCGGCGAACGGCGTCGATCCGACCCCGAGGATTGCAGCGCCGCGCACCGTCATCGACCTTCGTCCGCATCGTGTTCCGAGGCGGAAGGGTCCCCGACGCGCTATCACGGTCGCCGGACCCAACACACGCCGCCGGGTCCCGGTTCGACTCGGAAAGCTATCGCCAGTCCACCCCTACCGGGGTGCCGGATACGTTGTGGGAGTGCGCCGAACCGTCGTCGCAGCAATCACCCCCCGGGGGTCCGTTTCCGACCACGCCGGAGGGATGAGGGTGCGAAGATGAGGCATGCGCCGCCACCGTTGGCCGGCCATCACGCCGCCCTCCGACCGTGGTCTTCGTGTGCTCGCACCGACGCCGATCGTGGCCGAGAAGGACCTGGCGCTCGAATTGTCCGCGGTCACCGCGTTCGCGTCCGGGCTGTTGCTGCAAATAGCGATGCGGGTGACCGCGATCCGGGCCGACTTCGCCCGCCACGAGACCCGTCCGCTGACCGACCCGCAGGACTGGTCGGCGCAGTGGTCGTACCTGGCCGTTGTCCGCGGGTGGGGTTCGGAGACGTGAGGTGGCGAGGTCGTGGCCTGCTGCTGTGGTGACGACACCGGACCCCGGCCTGGGTATCTCGATGTTGCGCGTGCTTCGGGCATCGTCGGCCAGGGCCGGCGCCGCGGCCGTCGCGGACATCACCGCTCGGATCGAGGCGCACCTCGCACGGAATGACGGGTACATGGCGTTCTCCGGCAGCAAGGACTCCTCGTCGTCCTCGACCTCGCCCGCCGCGTCGAACCCAATGTGCCGGTGGTGTTCTTCGACTCCGGACTCGCCTACCCCGAAACCTACGACTACCTCACCGAACTCGCCGAGGCGTGGAAGTTGGATCTGCACCGGATCCCCACCGACCCGCCGCTACTGGACGTGCTCGCCGACTCCGGACTTTGGGACCACACCGCACCCACCAACGCGGCGGCCGCCGCGACGGGCCCATCACCCGCGCCGACAGCACGAGCGCGTACGGGCCGATCTGGTACTGGACCACCGTAGACAGCGCGTCGAGAACACCGGCCTACCGCGGCCTGGTGAGCGCAACTCGTATCGCCATCGACGAGACCGAACTCGACGCCGACGGAGTTGTCGCGCTCCTGACGGATGCGGTGGGAACGGAAGATCGGGACCGCCTCGACGTGGCGCTCCTGCCCTATCGGACCGGGTCCGCGGCCCTCGCGGTCGCCCGATCCTCCCGGCTGCCGGTCGGTGTGATCGGATACAGCGCCGCACCCGATCGGATCACGCTGCTGCACCTCGCCACCGACCCCCACTACCGGCAAAGCGGCATCGGCACAGCCCTCATCCACTGGGTGCACGCACGCCACCCCAGCATCCCGCTCGTCGCGGAAACCGACGCCGACGCAGTGCGCTTCTACGAGAAGACCGGGTTCACCGGCACATCACTCGGAGAGAAGTACCCCGGGGTGGAAAGGTTCCTCGTCCGCCGGCCCCCTGCCCGCTGCTCGCCGCGTCGATGATCGCCGCGGCCGGCACGGCGTTGATGCCGGTCGATAGCGATGCCGGTCCCGCGCTTCTTCGGTCACCAGGGACAGGTTGTCGGAGGGCACGGTTCTAAGGTGGGTGCTCGTGCATGCTTTCGTCGATGAGAACACCGTCCGCGGCATCATGGTGGCGGCCGCCATCGCCGATCCGCGGTCGCTGGCGCATGCCCGGAAGGTGCTCACCGAACTGCGCTTGAAGGGGCAGGAGCGTCTGCATTTCAAATCCGAGCGCGATTCCCGCAGGCGGGAAATCTGTTCCGCGCTGATGAAATTGGAGGTGCGCGTGCATGTTTACAACGCCGCGACCCTCACCCCGAAACGGGGGCGGCCACGCTGTCTGGAGATGCTGGTCGCCGACCTGGCCGAACTGCAGGCGTCCCGCCTGGTCCTCGAACAAGACGATTCGACGATGAAGGCGGACCGTCGGGTGTTGTACGAGGCCGTCGGCAAACACGGCATCCGCGAGCAGCTGACGTATCACCACCTGAGAGCGAAGCAGGAACCGATGTTGTGGATCCCCGACGCTGTGGCCTGGTGCCTGGCCAAGGGCGGAGAATGGCCCGCCCGGGTGCGGCCACTGGTGACCAAGACCGTGGACGTCCGGTAGAAACGCGAAACCCGGCTCACCTACCGTCCGGAAGGCTGCCGGGTCCACTTCACCAGGACTAGTGCCCTGGGCACCACCATCATGGCAAGAAATCGTGCCGCATTCAAGGCGAGCGTCGTCACCGAGCACCGCGCCAGCATGCCGGAGAAGGGCCAGGATGAGACCCACGCCGCCCGCAGCTCGTGCGCCCCCGCACGTCGTGGACCTACGCGGGCGGGCCGGTTAGCGGACGCGTACGGGCCCGGTTGCAACGAACCGGGCCATCGGCGACGCTACGACCGCCGCAGGTCCAGCCGGGCTCGCCGCCAACGGGTCACGCTCAGCTCCGACGCCGGGTCGCATAGACCGCGTCGGGCACGACGCCGAGGCGTACTTCGATCGCCTCGACGAGCGAGTCGAACACCGAGAAATCGGAGGGGGCCGGCAAACCCGAACCGAAACGGTCGGCGTCCGCACCGAGCCCGTAGTCCACCGGGCTCTGCGGGAGGTGGTGTCCGCTCTCGTCGACGCGCACGCTCCGATACCTGCCACGCCCGTCTTTCCCCGGCCCGCCGTTCCACCGCTCGACCGTGTACACCAGCACCTTCTCACCGGTCATGACATTGGTGAACTCCGCGGCGAACGTGTCGTGCGACAGGTCGGCGCGATCCTCCGGGGACCGGGCACTGATGGCGGGCAATGACTTCCTCCGACAGCAGTGCGCGCTCGCAGTGCCATCGCGAGGGGGTGGCACTGGCCACCATCCAGATCTCCTGAATCGCCTCGGATACGACGTGGTGACGCTCGAGGACTTCCGGCGGAGTGGGCGGCATCAGACCGCCCTCGGGGCCCCGGACACGGTGTTCGACCTGCTCGACCCACCGGCGCACTACCGCGCCCACCATCTGCGCCGACGCCTCGATGCGCTCGCGGCGCCCCAACCCCGCCGCCCGCCGTGCTTGCCGCATGCTCATGCCGTTGGCGACCAGCACACCGAGGGCCTGGTCTCGCACCTCGTGGTTGACCTCCGTTGCCCACCGTGCCCGGCGCCGGGCCTCCGCCACCGCGCCGTGCATCGCTTCCCGAACCGCCCTGTCCTGTTCTGCCACCCATTCCCTCCCTCACTGATCCGACCGGTGCGCTCACCCGTCGGTGTCATCGACCTTCGCGCCGAGGATCTCGAGGCTGCCTGCCCAGCAGATCTACCACGCCTCAAGCGCCTCACAGTAAAACTCTCGACCGACAAGGCCCGGGGTTACCTGGCGGGCAACACAACTGGGAGTTGGCGAGCGGGGTGCAGGTACGGCGACCGCAACCCCATCCGTCCCTCTCCACCCGTGCGCACATCGCCACGCTCGCGCAGACAGGCCGCGGTGCGGCGCTGCCGAGGCCGACGCCGGGGTGTCAGGTGCCGGCCAGGCCCTGCTGCCTTCCGGTGCACGATCCGGGCGGCGGCAACCAATCGGGCCGCCTCGACGTCGACGATATGGATTGTGTAGTACTCCCGGTCAGAGCGGATCACCAGCTCGGCCGCCCACCGCGCCGGATTCCGTCGCACAATCGAAGAAGGAGGAGAAGCAAAGTCCTGATGGGGGTGCGCAATGCGTCCGAGCCAGTCGGCACCGGCGCCGACACCGATCCGGTGGTGGCGCCTGCGGCCGTGGAGCCGTAACCACCTGATGCGCAGCAGCGACCGCGTCGAGGCCACCCTCGTCCTGCTCGCCGCGATACTGGTCCTGCTCATGATCCCGGTCGCCGCCGCGTTCGGCACCGCCACCCACACCCGGCTGGAACATCAGACCCAGGCGCTGCGCGCCGGCATGCACCAGGTGCCGGCCGTCCTGCTCGAGGACAGCTATCTCACACCCGACACCACCGACGACTCGCCGCGCCCGACCCGCACCCGGAACACCGCCCGCGCCCGCTGGTCGACACCCCACGGGGACCGCACCGCCGCCGTACCCACCGATACCCCTGCGACGGCCGGACAGATGATCACCCTCAACGTCGACGCCGACGGCAACCCCGCCGGCCCCCTTCCCAGCAGCCGGGACAACACCATCGTGGCCGTGACCGCCGCCTCCGGAGCATGGGCGCTCGCCGCCGGTGCCGTCCTCCTCCCCACCGCCCTCGCACACACCCTGTTCCACCGAAACCGGCTGCAGCGCTGGGCGCAGGAATGGACACAGTTCGACATACCACCGAGATAGTCCCCGACCCCGAGGATCCGCGCTGGGACGGGAGCGCGGCGCCCACCGCACGCGGTTGGTCATCGCGGGCGGTGCATGGGCTTGCCGTACCGGACGGAACGCCGTCTCAGCTTTCCCCTGATTGGGCAGCCTCGATGTCACCGTCGTCGACGAAAACCAGCGTGCCGTCATCCGTCGCGACGGCCCACCGGCGCACCGGCGCCCACTCGTGACCGCCGGCAGTCGCCTCGGCGGCGTAGTCGTCGACCACCACACCGGACACCCACGCCGACCGGGCGCCGCTACCCGCCCGGACCCGGACCCGTGCACCCGGCACGATCGGGCCACGGTTCTTCTTCGGTGCGTCGGGCATGAGAATGATTGTGGCATCCCCACCCCGCGGCGTCGCCCGCACGAGCAACTCACCGGATCGTGGGTGCACACATGCGGCGAAGCCCGTGCCCCACGACGAGGGCAGTCTCGCAGTCTCTACCCATGAGCTCGCTGGACGATGGGCACGGATCAGGATTCGGTGAGGGAGGCGATCAACGTCTGGGCGACACGGTGCAGCTTCGTGCCGGTTCGCTGCGAGATCTCCACCAGCCGGAAGAACGCCTCATCGGCGGTGATGTTGTGCATCGCCATCAGCATGCCCTTGGCCTGGTCGATCTCGGCCCGGGAAACCAGCGCCGCCTCGAGTTGGCCGACCTTCCCCGCTGCGCTGTGCCAGCGGCGGCTATTCGTGATTGCCGCCGACGCCGCCGTCGTCAACAGACGCATCAGCTTCTCGTCGAACGGGTCGAACGCCTCCGCCCGGTAGCTGTAAACGTTGAACGACCCGACCAACTCCCCCGGTCCGTCGCCGTCGACGATTACCGGAACCGACAGATACGCGCGGATCCCCGCCAGCCGTGCGGCCGTATCGAATTCGGGCCACTGATCGGTATGTTCCCCGATCACCGCGCGGACGGGTGCGCGGCTGTGGGCGGCTTCGAGGCACGGTCCCCGGCCTGCCGCGTACTGCTGCGCGTCGATGTCCAGCACGGTGTCGTCGGTGGCCACGACCGTGACCGGGTCCGGGGTGTCGATCCGCGTCACGCTGACCGCGTCCGCATCGAGCAGGGCGATCACCGCCGTGCGGGCTAGTCGGCCCAACACCGCCTCGAGGGTTTCCTCCGCGGCGGTCGCCGACCGCAACTGATCCAACGCCTCGGTGACGGTGTCCAGCGCGACAGCGACCGTCTCCATCGACACAGACCCGGCGCCGTTCGCACCCATCTCACCCATCACGACCAGGCCTCCAACCCACTCAACCCCGCTCCCCTGAGTATCCCCCTCCACGCATACTCCGCGAAGTCAGGTGC
>Ga0247825_10002166_pt1 | contig 13017 bp, 9 predicted proteins | sample 13C_Vanillin_Day_FD_194413 | JGI IMG/M metagenome (GOLD analysis project Ga0247825, IMG submission 194413) | Soil microbial communities from agricultural site in Penn Yan, New York, United States - 13C_Vanillin_Day48 | ecosystem: Environmental > Terrestrial > Soil > Agricultural land | place...
CTGGAGGCGAAGTTCCGCGCCAACCTCGCCCGCCGGTTCGCGCCGAAGCAGCAGCAGGCTATCCTTTCGCTTACGCGCGGCCAGGAACGGCTCGAAGCTACTCCGGTCAACGAGTTCGTCGATTTATTCGCAAGTTAGAATGTCTTTTATATTCAAGTATTTATCTTTTTTTGTCCTCTGCGCTCCCTTATTGGCAGGCGCGGCGGAGGGCCGGGACCCGTACACTTACTTCTTCAACCCTCACACCGACGATCTCAAGGCGGAGCTCGCTGACGCGAAAAAGGCCGGCAAGAAAGCCGTCTTCCTCATGTTCGAGCAGGAAGGCTGTCCGGGCTGCATTCATATGAAGCAACACGTGCTCAACCGGTCGGACGTGCAGAAGTTCTATCGCGACCGGTTTGTCAATTTCGCCATGGACATCTACGGCTCGGTCCCGCTCAATGATTTCAGCGGGCGCAACCACACCGAGAAGGCCTACGCGCAGGCGAGCGGAGTGAAAGGCACCCCGACCCTGGTGTTCTTCGACCTCGACGGGACCGAGGTAGTGCGCATGCTCGGCCCGGTGCGCGAGGCCGATGAGTTCATGCTGCTCGGCGAGTTCGTCGCCAGCGGCGCATACAGATCGCGGAAATTCGCGGAATACAAGCAGGAAGTGCAACGAAAGAAAGGGAGTTAGTCAGATGGCACACGACCCATTCAAGGCCCTCAGGGAATTCAAGCTCAAGTCCGGCAAGACCGGAAAATATTATTCGCTCGCCGCCCTCGAGGAGGCCGGCCTCGGCAAGACCTCCCGCATGCCGGTCAGCCTGCGCGTCGTGCTCGAATCGATGTTGCGCAACTGCGACGGCAAGCGCGTCACCGAGGACGCGGTGAAGGCCCTGGCCGGCTGGAAGCCCAACGCGCCGCGCACCCAGGAGCTGCCGTTCGTGCTCGCCCGCATCATGCTGCAGGACATGGCGGGATTCCCCGCGTTGAACGACTTCGCCGCCATGCGCGCCGAAGCGCAGCGCCAGAAGTTCGACCCGACGCGCATCGAGCCGCTGGTGCCGGTGGATCTCGTCGTGGATCACTCTGTCGTCGTCGACGTGCACAACTCGAAAGACGCGCTGCGCAAGAACATGGAGATCGAGTTCGAGCGCAACGGCGAGCGCTACACCTTCCTCAAGTGGGCCAAGGATGCCTTCTCGGGCATCCGCGTCGTGCCGCCCGGCAACGGCATCTGCCACCAGGTCAACCTCGAGTACCTGTCGCGCGGCGTGTGGGAGAAGGACGGCGTGTACTATCCCGACTCCACCGTCGGCACCGACTCGCATACCACCATGGTTAACGCCATCGGCGTGCTGGCCTGGGGCGTGGGCGGCATCGAGGCCGAGGCCGGCATGCTGGGCCAGCCCTATTACTTCCTCGAGCCCGACGTCGTCGGCGTCCACATGACCGGCAAGCTCAATCCCGGCGTCACGGCGACCGACCTGGTGCTGACCGTCACCGAGCTGCTGCGCAAGACCAAGGTCGTCAACAAGTTCGTCGAGTACTTCGGCGAAGGCGCGGCGTCGCTCTCCCCCACCGACCGCGCGACCGTCTCCAACATGTCGCCCGACTACGGCGCTACCTGTGGCTTCTTCGCGATCGACGAGAAGGCGCTCGAGTACTACCGCATGTCGGGCCGCGAGCAGCATGTCGACGCCATCGAGTCCTACCTCAAGGCGCAGGGAATGTTCGGCATCCCGAAAAAGGGCCAGATCGACTACTCGCAAGTCGTCGAGCTCGACCTCTCGACCGTGCGCCCCAGCGTCTCCGGCCCGAAGCAACCCGAGGAACGCATCAATCTCGAAGGCATCGGCGCCCGCTTTACCGAGCTGTTCTCCAAGCCCGTGACCGAGAGCGGCTACAACAAGCCCGCCGCCGACCTCGGCAAGCGCTTTCCGGTCGCCAACGCGATCGGCGACGTCGGCCACGGCGACGTCAGCATCGCCGCCATCACCTCGTGCACCAACACCTCCAACCCGTGGGTGCTGCTCGCCGCCGGCCTGCTCGCGAAGAAGGCCGTCGAGAAGGGCATGAAGCCGCATCCGCGCGTGAAAACCTCGATGGCGCCCGGCTCCAAGGTGGTCACGGCCTACCTCAAGGATTCCGGCCTGCTGCCGTACCTGGAGCAGCTCGGCTTCCACGTGGTCGCCTACGGCTGCACGACTTGCATGGGTCTCGCCGGCCCGCTGGACAAGGACCTCGAGGAATCCATCGTGAAGAACGACGTGATCTCCGCGGCGGTCCTCTCCGGCAACCGCAACTTCGAGGCGCGCGTGCACCAGAGCCTGAAGGCCAACTTCCTGATGAGCCCGCCGCTGGTCGTCGCGTTCGCGCTCGCCGGCACCGTGCTCAAGAACGTCGATACCGACCCGCTCGGCAACGACAAGAACGGCAAGCCGGTCTTCCTGAAGGACATCTGGCCGACGCCCGCCGAGGTCGACGCCGTCATGAAGTACGCGACCAATCCCGCGAACTTCAAGCGCGAGTACGGTGACCTCTCCGGAGCGAAAGACCTGTGGGACGCCATTCCCGAAGCCAAAGGCGCGTTGTTCCAGTGGGACCCGAAATCCACCTACATGCTTGAGCCACCGCTGTTTGAAGGGTTCAAGCGTGAGTTGCCCAAAGTAACCGATATCAAAGCCGGCCGCGCGCTGGGCATATTCGGCAACAAGCTGACTACCGACCACATCAGCCCCGTCGCGCCCATTCGCAAGGGCACGCTGGCCGGCGACTGGCTCGTCGCGGCTGGCAGCAAGGACTTGTCGAGCTTCGGCTCGCGTCGCACCAACCACGAGGTCATGGTGCGCGGCGCGTTCGCCAACCCGCGCATCAAGAATCTGCTCGCGCCGGGCACCGAGGGTGGCGTCACCATCCACCAGCCGAGCGGCGACAAGATGGCGATCTTCGATGCGTCCATGCGCTACCAGAAGGATGGCATCCCGCTGTTCGTGTTCGGCGGCGAGGAGTACGGCACCGGCTCCTCGCGCGACTGGGCGGCGAAGGGCACCCAGATGCTCGGCGTCAAGGTCGTCGTTGCGCGCGGCTTCGAGCGCATCCACCGCTCCAACCTGGTCGGCATGGGCGTGCTGCCCTGCCAGTTCAAGGGCAGCGACAGCGTCCAGTCGCTCAAGATCGACGGCACGGAGACCTTCGACCTGCTGGGTGTCGCCGGCGGCAACGTCAAGCCGATGCAGGACGTGACGCTGGTGATCCACCGCAAGGACGGCTCCACGCAGAACGTGACCGTCACGCTGCGGGTGGACTCGCCGATCGAAGTCGAGTACCTCAAGCACGGCGGAATCTTGCCGTACGTGTTGCGTGAATTGATGGCAGCATGAGTATGAACAGCTATCGAAGCGCAACACGTACGGCATCTTCAGGATTTAGGACGCGCAGTCAAGCTGCGCGGGTATTACACGAGCTGATGGCCGCCTGATCAAGAAGCAAGGGGAAAAGGAAAATGGCACAAGACACCTTCAAGACGCTTAGCGACTTCACACCCTCCCCGGGCAGGAAGGGCCGCTACCACTCGCTCGCCGCTCTCGAGGCGGCGGGCCTCGGCAAGATCTCGCGCCTGCCGTGCTCCATCCGCGTGGTGCTGGAAGCGCTGGTGCGCCACTGCGACGGCAAGCTCGTCACGGAGGAGCACGTGCGCGCCCTCGCCGCGTGGCAGGCGAAAGGCAAGCGCACCACCGAGATCCCGTTCATCGTCGTGCGGATCGTGCTGCAGGATCTGATCGGGTTCGGCACGCTGAACGACCTTTCCGCGATGCGCGCGGCGGCGGGACGCCTCGGGATGTCCCCGGGCAGCATCGAGCCGCTGGTGCCGGTGGACGTGGTGGTGGATCACTCCGTGGAAATCGACGTGTTCAACACCCCGGACGCGGTACAGCGAAACCAGCAAATCGAGTTCAAGCGCAACGCCGAGCGCTACGCCTTCGTCAAATGGGCGCAGGGCGCGTTCAAGACCGTGCGGGTCGTGCCGCCCGGCAACGGCATCATCCACCAGATCAACATGGAGTACCTCTCGCGCGGCGTGTGGGAGAAGGACGGCTTGTACTTTCCGGATACCGTGTTCGGCACCGACTCGCACACCACGATGGTGAACGGCATCGGCGTCGTCGGCTGGGGCGTGGGCGGCATCGAGGCCGAGGCCGGCATGCTCGGCCAGCCCAACGCCTTCCTGACGCCGGACGTCGTCGGCTGCCACATGACCGGCAAGCTACGCGAAGGCGTCACCGCGACCGACCTCGCCCTCACCGTGACCGAGCTGATGCGCAAGGCCAAGGTCGTGGGCAAGTTCGTCGAGTTCTTCGGCGAAGGCGCCGCGGCGCTGACCGCCGCCGATCGCTGCACGGTCGCCAACATGGCCCCCGAGTACGGCGCCACCATGGGTTATTTCCCGGTGGACGACAAGACCCTCGATTACTTCCGTACTACCGGCCGCACGCCGGACCACGTCGCGGCAATCGAGTCGTACTACAAGACGCAAGGCCTGTTCGGCATGCCGAAGTCCGGCGAGATCGACTACAGCGAGATCATCAACCTCGACCTGGGCAGCATCGTGCCGAGCCTCTCCGGCCCCAAGCGCCCGCAGGATCGCGTCAACCTGCCCGACCTCGGTCGAGGCTTCGACGCACTGTTCTCGGCGCCGACCGACAAGAACGGCTATGCCCGCCCTGCCTCCGATCTCGAGCGCCGCGTGCCGAGCGGGCACGACGGTTTCGATGTCGGTCACGGCGACGTGCTGATTTCTTCCATCACCTCGTGCACCAACACGTCGAACCCCGCGCTGCTGATCGCCGCCGGCCTGCTCGCCAAGAAGGCGGTCGAGAAAGGCCTCAAGGTCGGCCCGCGGGTGAAGACTTCGCTCGCTCCGGGCTCCAAGGTCGTCACGGCCTACCTGCGCGACGCCGGCCTGCTACCCTACCTTGAGAAGCTCGGCTACGGCGTCGTCGCCTACGGCTGCACGACCTGCATGGGTGCGGCCGGCCCGCTCGACGCCAAGATCGAGGAAGCCGTGGTGTCGAAGGATCTCGTGACCTGCGCCGTGCTCTCGGGCAACCGCAATTTCGAGGCGCGCGTGCACGCCAACCTGCGCGCCAACTACCTCGCCAGTCCCGCGCTGGTGGTGGCCTACGGCATCAAGGGCACTGTGCGCACCGACCTCACCAAGGATCCACTCGGCACCGGCTCCGACGGCAAGCCCGTCTACCTGAAGGACGTGTGGCCCTCCGACGCGGAAGTTGCTTCGCTGCTCAAATTTGCTGCCAACGCGGAACACTTCCGCCGCGAGTACGGCGACCTGTCGGGCAACAAGGCGCTGTGGGAAGCCATCCCCACGGTCGAGGGCGCGGTCTACAAGTGGGACCCCAAGTCCACCTTCATCAAGGAGCCGCCGTTCTTCGACGGCGTCACCCGCACGCCCGGCAAGGTTACCGACGTCAAGGGCGCCCGCGCGCTGGCGATCCTCGGCGACTCCATTACGACCGACCACATCAGCCCGTCCACCAAGATCAAGCCGGGCACGCCCGCCGGCAAATGGCTCGAGCCTTTCGGCACCCCGCCCTCGGAATGGGGCCATTTCGGCGTGCGCCGCTGCAACCACGAGCTGATGGTGCGCGGCACGTTCGCCAACGTGCGCCTGCGCAACGCGGTCGCGCCGGGCACCGAAGGGCCGATCACGAAGCACCAACCCGACGGCGCCCAGATGACGATCTTCGAAGCCTCCGAGCTCTACCAGAAGGCGGGCACGCCGCTGGTCATCTTCGGCGGCGAGGACTTCGGCATGGGATCGTCGCGCGACTGGGCTGCCAAGGGCATCCAGCTGCTCGGCGTGCGCGCGGTGATCGTGAAAAGCTTCGAGCGCATCCACCGCGCCAACCTGATCGGCATGGGCGTGGTGCCGCTGCAATTCAAGCCGGGCACCGACGTCAAGTCGCTGGGCATCGACGGCACCGAGACCTTCGACATCCAGGGCATCGACGGCGGCAACGTGAAGCCGCTGCAGGACGTGACGATGGTCATCACGCGCAAGGACGGCAGCAAGCAGAACGTGCCGCTCACGCTGCGCATCGACACCGGGATCGAGGTGGACTACCTGAAACACGGCGGCATCCTGCCCTACGTGCTGCGCGGACTGCTGGCAGCAGCGTAGTAACTTAGCCTCGTAACAGAAACGCCACGCCCGACGTTACAACATCGGCGTGGCGTTTTTTTATATCAAATAGTTACCTGCAGTTACCTGCGAGCTTCCCAAACCTCACGCGCGACCAGCGCAACGGCGGGCCGTTTTACGCACTGGAAGCCGCGCGGCGCCCCCCGCGGATGGCGGCGTTGACGGCCGGCATCACCTTCTCGGCCATCAGTTCCATCGAGTGGCGCGCGAGCCGGGTATCGGCCCAGTCGTGCCCAGCGTAGAGCAGCGTGCCGAAATCGCCGATCGTCTCGCGGAAGGCGAGTATCTGGTCCACCACGCTGTTGACGCTGCCGCACAGCACGAGCCGGTCCAGGAGATACTCCACGGTCACCGCCTCGTTCGGCATCTGCAGATCGTGCTTGTAGATGTCGACGTTGCCGTGCCCCCTGCGCTTGGTCAGCAGATTCCAGTAGTAGAAACCGTAGGGACCGTTGAGATCGCGGGCGTAGCGCCGTGCCGTGGCGTCGTCATCCGCCACGAAGACGCTCTTGCATACCCGCCAGTCCGCAGGATCCGCCCGGTGCCCGCCTTGCTCGCAGCCCTTCACGTACATCGGCCAGTGCGTCTTCGCCCACTGCGGCTGCAGGAAATTCGCCGAGATCGGCTTCCAGCCGCGCGCGGCGGCGGCCATCACGCCCTTCGAGTGCGGCACCACGACCGTCACCACGATCGGCGGGTGCGGCTTCTGGTACGGCTTCACCATCACCCCCTGCCCGGCCTCGCGGATCAGCGTCTTCACCGTGCTGATGTTCCAGTAATTGCCCTTGAGATCGTAGGGAGCGTCGCCGGCCCAGAGCGCGAGTATGTGGTCGATGGACTCGACGAACATCGCGTTGCGGTCGAGGTCGAGGTTGTTGAAGACCTCCTGGTCCGAGCGCAGCCCGCCGGGCCCGATGCCGAACAGGAAGCGCCCCTCGAGCATGTGATCCACCATCGCCACCGTCGCCGCCACCTGGGCCGGATGGCTGTTGGCCAGGTTCACCGTACCGCTGCCGAGCTTGATCTGCTTCGTGTCGTGCGCGACGCTCGCGATGAACGTGAGGCAGGACGGAATGGTCTCGCACGAATCGGCCACGTGCTCGCCGATCAGCGCCTCGCTGTAGCCGAGCCGGTCTGCGAGCAGCACCGCCTCGCGATCCTCCTTCAGCGTCTGCGTGTAGTCGCGCCCGGGAGGATGCATGGGCATCGTGAAGAAACCCAGTTTCATTCAGCCGCCGATGAACGCCGATGAACGCCGATCAAACATGGAAAATGCTTCACGTGCACGATGCCATCCCCTCGTTCTGTAACGAGGTCGAGCCTAAGTTGTCGCCCCAGCACTGTCAAATGACTTCGGTTTCCCGATACCGATAATGTGCGGTAATCTCCCGTTGGCCGACTTGATCTTATCTGCGTTCATCGGCGTTCATCGGCGGTTCCATTGTCCTCAGCAGGGCTTGAATGACGGTCGTCGCCAAATTCGAAGTCAGCCACTCGCAGTTCCTCGACGCGCACGGCAAGGCGGTCCAGCCGCTGCCGGAGTTTGCGCGCGACCCTGGCAAGCTCGTCGCGCTCTACCGTTGGATGGCGCTGATGCGCGCCTACGACGCCAAGGCGATCGCGCTCCAGCGCACCGGCCAGATCGGCACTTTCGCTTCCCTGCTGGGCAAGGAGGCCATCGAGGCCGGCGTCGGCTCGGCCATGGCAAAGGACGACGTCTTTCTCATGACCTACCGCGAGAACGGCACCCAGCTGATGCGCGGCGTGACGTTGAAGGAACTGTTCCTCTACTGGGGCGGCGACGAGCGTGGCAATGATTTCGCCGGCCCGAAGCGCGACCTGCCGATCTGCATCACCATCGCCGCCCACGCCACGCACGCGGCGGGCATCGCCTATGCCATGAAGCTCCGGCGCGAACCTCGCGTCGCGGTATGCGCGCTGGGCGACGGGGCCACCTCCAAGGGCGATTTCTACGAGGGGCTCAACGCCGCCGGCGCGTGGAAACTGCCGCTGGTCTTCGTCGTCACCAACAACCAGTGGGCGATCTCGGTGCCGCGCAAGGTCCAGAGCGCCGCACAGACGCTCGCCCAGAAGGCCATCGCCGCCGGCATCGACGGCGTCCAGGTGGACGGCAACGACGTCGTCGCCGTGCGCCACGCCATGGACCAGGCGCTCGCTAAAGCGCGCTCGGGTGGCGGACCTGCGGTAATCGAGGCCGTGACTTACCGGCTGTCCGATCACACCACGGCCGACGATGCGTCGCGCTACCGCAATGCGGACGAGCTGGCCGAAGCGTGGAAGCTCGAGCCCATGCTGCGGCTGCGGACCTACCTCATGGAGAACGGCGCCTGGGACAAGGCCAGGGAGGACCAGCTGCTGCGGGAATCCAACGAGCAGGTGCAGGCGGCCGCGCAGGCCTATCTCGACACCCCGCACCCGGCGAAGGAGCAGATGTTCGATCACCTCTACGCCACGCTGCCGGCGGCCCTGCAAAAACAGCGCGCCGCCGCGCTGGGTGATGAGTGATGGGTGATGGGTGATGAGTAAACCAGCCCTCTCCGTCACTGCGTCACTCCGTCACTGCGTCACTGGGTTCTGAGATGGCGCAAATCACCCTCGTCGAAGCCATCAACCTCGCGCTGAAGCACGAGATGGGACGTGATTCCAGCGTCGTGGTGATGGGGCAGGACGTGGGCGTGGACGGCGGCGTGTTCCGCGCGACACTGGGGCTCACCGAGAAGTTCGGCCGCGAGCGCGTGGTGGACACCCCGCTCGCCGAGGGACTGATCGCCGGCATGGCAATCGGCATGGCGGTGGAAGGTCTCAAGCCGGTGGCAGAAATCCAGTTCTCGGGCTTCGCCTACACCGTGATAGACCAGATACTCAATCACGCGGGGCGCATGCGCCACCGCACGCGCGGCCGGCTTTCCTGCCCGATGGTCTTAAGGACGCCGTGCGGCGCCGGCATCCACGCACCGGAACATCACTCCGAGAGCCCGGAAGCGATGTTCGCGCACATCCCGGGCATTCGCGTCGTGTACCCCTCCTCCCCCCGCCGCGCCTACGGTCTGCTGCTCGCCGCCATCCGCGATCCCGACCCGGTGATCTTTCTCGAGCCCACCCGGCTTTACCGGCTGTTCAAGGAAGATGTCGATGACGATGGCCAAGCGGTACAGCTTGACGTCTGCCACACCGCGCGCGAAGGCACGGACATTACGCTGGTGGCATGGGGGCCGATGATGCCCGCCACCCTCGCCGCTGCCGACGACCTCGCCGAGCAGGGCGTCGCCGCCGAAGTGCTCGACGTCTCGACGCTCAAGCCGCTCGACATGGATTCGATACTCGCTTCGGTCGCGAAAACCGGGCGCTGCGTGATCGCCAGCGAAGAACCGCGCACCGCGAGCTTCGCCGGAGAAATTGCTGCCAACCTGGCCGAGGATGGGCTGCTCACGCTGCTCGCGCCGGTGCAGCGCGTGACCGCGCCCGACATCGTCGTGCCCTTTTCGCGTCTCGAGCATCAGTACATGCCCGGCAAGGAGCACATCCTCGCCGCGGCCCGGAAAATAATGGAATTCGCCTAGCTATCCAAAAGACATCAGCCACAGAGAACACAGAGACAAAGCAAGATGACCACACATCAGGAATTTATCTCTCTGTGAGCTCTGTGTCCTCCGTGGCTATAGGAATTTATTCATGAAAATTTTCAAGCTGCCCGACCTGGGTGAAGGCCTGCAGGAAGCCGAGATCGTCAAATGGCACATCAAGGTCGGTGACGAGGTGAAGACCGATGCGCCGATGGTGTCGGTGGAAACCGCCAAGGCGGTCGTGGATATCCCCGTCCCCTACGCCGGAAAAATCGCGAAGCTCTACGGCAATCCCGGCGACATCGCGCACATCGGCGCGCCGCTTGTCGCCTTCGAAGGCGAAAGCGACACGCCCGATACCGGTACTGTGGTCGGCAAGGTCGAGGTGGGCCAGAAGGTGATGTCGGCCGCGCCGGCCGCGCCCGCGCCGGTGACCGGTGGCATCAAGACGACACCCGCAGTGCGTGCCCTCGCCCGCAAGCTCAACGTGGACCTCGCCATGGTGACGCCTACCGGCGCCGACGGCCTCACGACAACGGCCGACGTCCAGCGCGCAGCGAAGATTCTTTCCGAGATCGGCCCGGTCGAGGTCATGCGCGGCGTGCGGCGCGCGATGGCGCAGAACATGGAGCTCGCCACCGCCGAGGTCGCGAGCGCCACGATCATGGACGATGCGGACATCGATTCCTGGCCGAAAGGCACCGCCCCGCTGTCGCGCCTCATCCGGGCGCTGGTGGCCGGCTGCCGCGCCGAGCCCGCCTTGAACGCCTGGTACGACAGCGAGAAGATCGGCCGCTGGGTGATGAAGAAGATAGATATCGGCGTCGCGGTGGACACGCCCGACGGCCTGCTGGTGCCGGTTTTGCGCAATTGCGGTGAGCGCAGCACGAATGAGCTGAAATCGGCACTGGAAAAACTCATCGCCGACGCCCGCGCGCGCAAGGTGCCGCCGGAAGAGCTGCGCGCGAACACCATCACGCTGTCCAACTACGGCTCGATCGCCGGCCGCTATGCCTCGCCGGTAGTGCTGCCGCCGACGGTGGCCATCCTCGGAGCCGGCCGCATTTCGAAACAGGTCGTGGTAGTGGACGACAAGCCTGCCGTGCGCCGCCTCCTGCCGCTATCCCTCACCTTCGACCACCGGGTGGTCACCGGCGGCGAGGCCGGGCGCTTCCTCAAGGCGGTCATCGTCGACTTGCAGCGGCCAGACTGAACCGATGACGGCGGTCAGCGCACGGCGATCTCGCCGTGGCCGTCCATGACCCCTTCCACCACGCAGCTGTTCTTGCCCCTCGTGACGACCAGGCTGCCGTTGATCTTGCCCGGCATGCCGCAATAGCGGCTGCGATCCACGTCGAGGAAAGCGAACCGGTAGACATCGCCGTTGCGCTCGATACGCAGCTCGCCCTTCCGGTCGGACAACACCACCGTGGAGTACGCGCCGCCGTCGATCCACTGGTTCACCGCATCGTCGCGGCCTGCGTCCAGCGAGCAGGTGCGCGGCCTCCACTTGCTGTAGTACGCGAAGTAGGTCACCTCCCCGTTCACCAGCTCGGCGCCTATCCGCGCGTGGCGATCCTCGTTACCGCTGAAGCAGGTCAGGTTCTCCCGTTGGCCTCCCGGCGGTAATGGCGCATACGGAAGGTCTTGCGCGACGGGGCTTTCCTGACGATCTTGAATAATTTCTGACGGCGGTGGCCTGGTTCCCGAATCGGGGATCGCGGATCTTTCGGCTCGCTCTTCGGGCGCCCGCAAGCTGCCGCAAGCAGTCATGGCCATGCACAGCCCGGCCATGACGCACATCTCTATCGAACGTCTCATCGGCGACTCCTTTTCTACGGAGCCACGCGGAATGAGACCGTCTTTCGGACATGCGCAATCTTCAGCCTCGTCCGCCGGCACTGATAGGACAAGGCTGCTGACGCAATGTTCTAATCCGCGCGCAGAAAGCATGCGCGTCGCCGGCCGACGACAGAATGAAAAACCGGGGACGGGAATCCGCCCCCGGTTCAGGATCCGGCAGGTATTACTTGAGGCGGACTCGATTCTTGATCGTGCCGACCTTCTCCACTTCGCACTCGCACATGTCGCCGTCCTGGAGGAACACCGGCGGCTTGCGCGAGAAGCCGACGCCGAACGGCGTACCGGTCGGGATCAAGTCGCCCGGCTCCAGCGTGGTGCCCTGGGAAGCGTAGGCAATGATCTTGTTGACGTTGAAAATCAGATTCCTGGTGTTGGAATTCTGCATTTCCTTGCCGTTCAGGATCGTGCGCACCTGCAGCACGTGCGGATCCGGAATCTCGTCGCGCGTCACGATCCAGGGCCCGTACGGGCAGAACGTGTCGAAGGACTTGCCGCGATCCCACTGCTTGGCATTGGCGAACTGCTGGGTGCGGGCGGACACGTCGTTCACCACGGTATAGCCCATGACGTAGCTCAAGGCATCTTTCTCGGAGACGTTCACCGCGCGCTTGCCGATGACCACGCCCAGTTCGACCTCGTAGTCCACTTCCCCGTTCAGCATGGCGGGCCAGGTCAGATCGTCGAACGGTCCGCACACGGAGGTGGACCACTTGGTGAAGAGCACGGGCTCGGGCGGCACCGGCAGGTTGGCCTCCTTGCAGTGGTCGATATAGTTCAGGCCCACCGCCAGCACCTTGGGCGGACGGCGGATCGGCGCTTCCAGCTTCACGTCCTTCAACGCGTAGCTCTTCGCCTTGGCATCATCCATCGCCTTGCGCGCGCGCTCGATCATCGCGTCGCCGCCGCGGGCGATCTCGATCAGCCCGCCGTGGGGCCCGGCCGGCAATCCCGCCGCGGCAAGATCCACCACGCGGTCGCCCGTCAGGGCGCCCGGACGCGTCTTTCCTTCCACCGTAAATGTGAGCAGCTTCACTTCGCCTCCTTTTTCAACGTTTGCGTGTCTTCAGGTACCAGTCGAGGATCTGCGCGCCGTTCCAGATCAGCACGTTCTTGTGCTTGCACAACCGCCTCATCACCGATTCGAAATAGCCGAAGCGGTGCGGCACGCCCGAGATGTAGGGATGCACCGCGATTGCCATCACCTTCGCCCGCTCCTTGCCTTCCTTGTAGAGCCGGTCGAACTGGTCCATGCAGCGCGTCTCGAACTCCTTCGCCGTATGGTGCTGGACCACCATCATCGCGATGTCGTTCAGCTCGAGCGTGTAGGGCATCGTGACCAGCGGGCCGCTGCGGGTCTTGATCGTG
>Ga0247825_10002167_pt1 | contig 13012 bp, 14 predicted proteins | sample 13C_Vanillin_Day_FD_194413 | JGI IMG/M metagenome (GOLD analysis project Ga0247825, IMG submission 194413) | Soil microbial communities from agricultural site in Penn Yan, New York, United States - 13C_Vanillin_Day48 | ecosystem: Environmental > Terrestrial > Soil > Agricultural land | place...
GGGTACAGGGGGTGGGCTACCGCGACGCCCTTTGCCATGAGGCGCAGGCGAAGGGCGTATCCGGCTGGGTCCGAAACCGGACCGACGGCAGCGTCGAAGCGCTCCTCCAGGGTCCTGCCGAGCTCGTGACGCAGCTGATCGCCTGGGCGCGGACCGGTCCGCCGGCGGCACGGGTCGACGCGCTGCAGGTCGAAGCGCACGACGACGAGCCGCGCTGCGCGGGATTCGAGCGCCGTCCGAGCGTTTAGCGCGGCCCGCGGTATCGCAGGGCGCGACTTTCCATGGCGCCATTGCGGCGCGCCTCAGGCAGCAGAAGAATTCAAGCGTCGGCTTGACCATTCGCTTGACCCAAGGAGGCAAAGAACATGATGGCGACACCTCGCGAAGTGCTGCTGATCTGGGTGAAGGCGACGCTGGAAATTGGGAGATCCGAGCCGCGGCCGGGCTCCAATCGCGGCGGCGCCGGCCTGCTCGTCGAAGACCTCGAGCGCCTCGCGGTGGCGCTGCAAGGAAACCGGGGCGAGGGACCATGACAGCCAGATCGATTCCCCTCTCCGCCCAGGAGCTGTGCCAGTCGGTGCGCAGCGCTTGTGCATTCGATCCGTCGCGCCTGGACCGCGTCCTCGGCGTCGATGAGACCCGCCGCGTGGTCGAGGTCCAGTCGGCCACGCCGTGGAAGGCGCTGGCCGAGCGCCTGCGTCCCGACGATCCGCGCGCGCGCTCAGTGCAGACGACGTATGCCACCATCGGCGAGAGCCTCGCGTGCAATGCCGCCGGCCCGGACGGGCGCCCGACCGTCGAGCACGTCGAGTCCTTCACCATGGTCACGCCCGACGGGCAATTGCGCCGCGTGGACCGCAGCGGCAACCCGGCGCTCTTCGCCCTCGTGGTGGGCGGGCAGGGGCTGTTCGGCGCGCTCTACAGCGTGACGCTGCGCGTCGACTCGCTCGAACGCGCGCTCAGCGAGGCGCAGACGCCGACCCCGGTCGTCGGCTCGGTCCCGACCCAGAAAACACGCAAGCTTGTACTCCTCGTCCCTCAGGAGCGCGTTGACGCGCTCATCGCCGGATGCCGCGAGCGCTGCGCAGAATGGCGCATCGATCTCGCGGCCGTCACGGTACGGCGCATCCGCTCCGACCAGGAAACATTCCTGCGCTATGCGGCGCGCGAGTGCGCCGAAGTAAGCGTCGTGCTCGACGCGGGCGCGCACCTCGGCGCCGAGGTGCGCCTCACCCAGTTGCGGCACAGCCTGATCGATCTTGCCATCGGGCACGGCGGCGGCTTCGCCATCGCCTGCACGCGCGACGCGACTCGCGAGCAGACCAGGGCCTGCTATCCGCAGCTCGCCGGATTCCTTGCCGAGCAGCGCAGGATCGATCCGCAGCAGCGCTGGGTCAACGGCTGGCTGCGGCACCAGCGCAACCTGCTCGAGCGCGAGCCCTGCGAGGTGCGCTGGGGAGCCTAGGCGCTGCTGTAGAGCACCTCGACGTTTTCCGGCGCGAGCCAGGCGCCGAGCTCGCTGATGAGCTGGGCATCGGGCCGCACGCGCCAGGATTCGCCCAGCGCGAGCCTGCAGTGAGCCTCGCCGTTCTCGTACTCGACGAGGACCTGGCAGCTGCCGTTGCCGCTCGCGCGGTAGGGCCCGAGCACCTGCTGCAGGCGCTTCGCATCGGCCAAGCCGTTCATCGAGAGCCTGAGGAGCGCGGCGTAGCGGCTGCGCAGCGTCTCGAGATCCATCAGCTCGTCGGCGCTGACGCGCAGGCCCCCCGAGAACTCGTCGGACTGAACCTTGCCGGCGAGCACCAGCAGCGAGTCCTCCTTCAGCTTTTCGCGGTGCTTCTCGAAGAGCTCGTTGAACACCGAGATCTCGACCTGCGCGCTGCCGTCGTCGAGCATGACGAGCATCATCCTGCCGCGCCGGGTCATCTGCGTGCGCGCGGCGGCCACGATGCCCGCCATCCACACGCGCTCGCCGGCGGAGAGCTTCGCGAGCGGCACGCGCGGAAAGCGCGCGAGCTCCCGCTCGTAGACCTTGAAGAGATGGCCGGACAGGTAGAACCCGAGCGCCGCCTTTTCTTCGGTGAGCTTGCGCTTCATGTCCCAGGGCGGGGCCTCGACATAGACGCTCGCGCCGCTGCGCGGAGCCTCGGCCTCGCCGAAGAGGCTCGTCTGCGATGCCTGCGCCTCGGCCTGCTCGGCCGCCTCCAGCGCCCTGCCGACGGATGCGAGCAGGCGCGCACGATTCGCGTCGAGCGCGTCGAACGCGCCGGCGCGGACCAGAGCCTCCACCACGCGCCGGTTGACGACGCGCTTGTCGACGCGCAGGCAGAAATCGGCGAGATCGGCGAACGGCTTCGCGCGCCGCGCTTCGATGATCGCGTTGATGGCGCCTTCTCCGGTGCCGCGGACCGCACCCAGGCCGTAGCGAATCGTGCGAGCGTCCACGGGGACGAAGCGATACTCCGAGGCGTTCACGTCCGGGGGCAGGATGGCGAGCGCGTTCGCCACGCCGTCCTCGTGGAACTGGCGCACCTTGTCGGTATCGTCCATCACCGCCGACAGGTTCGCGGCGAAGAACGCCGCTGCGTGGTGCGCCTTCATGTAGGCGGTCTGGTAAGCGAGCAGCGCGTAAGCCGCGGCGTGCGACTTGTTGAAGCCGTAGCCCGCGAACTTCTCCATCAGGTCGAAGAGCTGGGTCGCCTTGCCGCGCGCGAGCCCGTTCCTTTCGGCGCCCGCGACGAAGATCTCGCGCTGCTGCGCCATCTCCTCGGGCTTCTTCTTCCCCATGGCCCGGCGCAGCAGGTCGGCGCCGCCCAGCGAATAGCCGCCGATCACCTGCGCGATCTGCATCACCTGCTCCTGGTAGACCATGATCCCGTAGGTCGGTCCGAGGATGGGCACCAGGCGCGGATCGAGGTATTCGACGCGCTTGCCGTGCTTGCGTTCGATGTATTCCGGGATCAGGTCCATGGGCCCCGGCCGGTACAGCGCGACCAGCGCGATCACGTCCTCGAAGCGGTCGGGGCGCGCGCGCTTGATGAGGTCGCGCATGCCGCGCGATTCCAGCTGGAACACCGCGGTGGTGTTGCCGGCCGACAGGAGCCTGTAGGCAGCCGCGTCGTTCAAGGGGACTTTTTCGAGCGCAAAGGAGGGCTCGCCCAGAGCCCGCACATAGCGCTCGGCCCAGTCGAGGATCGTGAGCGTGGTGAGCCCGAGGAAGTCGAACTTCACCAGGCCCACCGCCTCGACGTCGTCCTTGTCGAGCTGCGAGATCACGTTGGCCGTGCCCTCGGCGGCGTACAGCGCGCAGAAGTCGGTGAGCCGGCCGGGCGCGATGAGCACGCCCCCGGCGTGCATGCCGACGTTGCGCACCAGGCCCTCGAGCTTGCCGCCGAGCTCGAGCAGCTCCCTCACCTCCTCCTCCTTCTCCTCGCGCTCGGCGAGCAGCGGCTCCATCTCGCGCGCATCGTCGAGCGTGATGGTCTTGCCCGGCTGCACCGGAATCAGCTTGGCGATCTGGTCGCAGAATGTGTAGCTCAGGTCGAGCACGCGGCCGCAGTCGCGCACCACCGCGCGCGCGGCCATCGTGCCGAAGGTGGCGATCTGCGAGACGTTCGCTTCGCCGTACTTGCCGCGCACGTATTCGATCACCCGGTCGCGCCCGTCCTGGCAGAAATCGATGTCGAAGTCCGGCATCGACACCCGCTCGGGATTCAGGAAGCGCTCGAAGAGAAGATCGTATCGGAGCGGGTCGAGGTCGGTGATGCCGAGCGAATAGGCGACCAGCGACCCCGCCCCGGAGCCGCGTCCCGGACCCACCGGCACACTATTTTGTTTCGCCCAGTTGATGAAATCCGCGACGATGAGAAAGTAGCCGGCGAAGCCCATCTGCACGATGGTCCCGATCTCGAACTCGAGCCGCTCGCGGTAACGGGGCTTTTCCTCCTCCTTGAGGGCGAGCTTGTCGAAACGCCGCGCGAGGCCGGCGTGAGCCTCGCTGCGAAGAAAATCATCGATGCCCACGCCCGCGGGCGTGGGGAAGGCCGGCAGCTTGCTCTTGCCGAGCTGGATCTCGAGGTTGCACCGGCGCGCGATCTCGACCGAGTTCTCCAGCGCCTGCGGCAGGTCGGCGAAGAGCTCGGCCATCTCGTCGCGGCTCTTGAAATACTGCTCCGGGGTGAAGAGCTTCGGCCGGCGCTGGTCGGCGAGCACGTAGCCCTGCGCGATGCAGACGCGCGCTTCGTGCGCCTTGAAGTCCGCGCGCTCGAGGAACTGAACCGGGTGCGTGGCCACGACCGGCAATCCCAGGCGCCCTGCAAGCGCGACCGAGCGCGCGAGCAGCGCCTCGCCATGCGCGAATCCGGCCCGCTGCAGCTCGATGTAGTAGCGCCCGGGAAAGAGTTGCGCCCAGCCGCGCGCAAGCCGCTCCGCAGCCTCGGCGTTGTCGGCGGCGAGCGCCTGGCCCACGTCGCCGGCGGCGGCGCCGGATAGGGCGATCAGGCCTTCGGTACCCGCTTCTTCCAGCCAGGTGCGCGAAATCTCGGCGCGCCCGCGGTGCTGGTTGCACAGCCACGCGCGCGAGAGCAGATCGCACAGGCGCAGGTAGCCGCCGCGCGCGCTGCAGAGGAGGAGCAGGCGCAGCGGCTTGTCGCGCTCGCCCGGATTCTGCAGCCAGCAATCGGCGCCGATGACGGGCTTCACGCCCGCGGCGCGGGCCGCGCCGTAGAACTTGACCAGGCCGAAGAGGTTGGCGAGGTCGGTGAGCGCCAGCGCCGGCATGCCGTCGCCGGCGGCCCGGGCCACGGCCTGGTCCAGCCGGACGATCCCGTCGCTCACCGAGTACTCGCTGTGCAGCCTGAGGTGAACGAAGCGCGGTGCCGGCATGTCCAAAAAATTTTACCGGAAGCGCTCCATGCGGACCTTAATCGTTGTTTTTGCTGCGCTCGTTTCATGCTTGACGACCGGCGGGGCGGGGGCGCAGGCGCCGGAGCGCGCCGCTGCGCTCGACAAGGCCTACGAGGAGGCGCGCGCCGCAGCGCTCGCGCTGAAGGATGCCGAAGCCCGGCGCGATGAGGGCATCGAGCCTCAGGACGGCGAGCGCCAGGGCACCGCCACGGGTGCGACCCGCCCCACTGCCCAGTACCTCGGGCGCCAGCAGCTCCTCGAGGTCGAAGTTGAAAACGCCCGGCGCCGCTACGAAGCGGCTCTCAAGCGCTGGAACGATCTCAAGTACTGAAACGCCTTACGATGCGCGGGCCATGAACCCCGCGCTGGTCGCGCTGCTCGCCGGCGCCACCTTCATCGCGCTGTCCCCGATTTTCGTCCGCGAGGCGCTGCTCGCCGGAGTGGGGCCTACCGCGGCGGCATTCTGGCGCGTAGCCCTCGCGGTTCCCGTCCTGTGGATCGTGTACCGTCTCAAACAGGGGCCGCGCCCCCGCCGGTATTCAGGCAAGTGGCCGCTTCTCCTCGCCGCGGGCCTCGCTTTCGCGGGCGATCTCGCCTTCTGGCACAAGTCGATCCAGCTCACGTCGGTGGCGAATGCCACCCTGCTCGCCAACCTCGCCTCCATTTTCGTCACGCTCGCGGCGTGGATCTTCCTGCGCCAGCGGCCGACGCGCCTGTTTCTCGCCGGCCTCGCCGCGGCCCTCGCAGGCGTCGCGCTGCTCGTACACACCAGTCTGGAGTTCTCCGCCACGGGTCTCGCCGGCGACGCGCTGGGCGTGGTGACGGCGATGTTCTACGCCGGCTACATCCTGGCCGTAAAGGCGCTGCGCGACCGCGGCGAGACCACGCTGCACCTCATGGCGGTCAGCACCACGCTCACCGCACTCCTGCTGCTTCCCGTCGCCCTTACCACCGGAGATGCGTTTTTCCCAAGAACCCCAGAAGGATGGCTGATTCTCGCCGGCCTGGCGCTCGTCTCGCACGCGACCGGCCAGGGGCTCATCGCCTACGCGCTCGCGCATCTGCCGGCGGCGTTCTCGTCGGTGAGCCTGCTCTTCCAGCCGGTCATGGCGGCGGCCTTCGCCTGGGTCCTGCTGCTGGAGCCGCTCGTGCCGTTGCAGATCGGGGGCGGCGTGATCGTGCTCGTGGGAATCTACCTTGCGCGGCGCGGATCGAGCGCGGGACAATGACGTAACGGGAGGTCACATGGCCAAGGCGAAGAAAGCAAAGAAAGCGAAGAAAGCGAAAAAAGCCGCGTCGAAGCTCAAGCGCAGGAAGCTCAAGGCAGCGAAGCCCGCACCACGCAAGAAAGCCACGCGAAAGACGGCGAGAAAGGTTTCAGCGAAGCCGGCGCCGAAGCCGAAGCCGGCGCGTAAGCCGAAGCCGGCGCGCAAGCCGCTCGCCCCGCAGCGTCCTGCGCCTGCCGCGCCGCCGCCGGGCGAGCGCATCGGCGTGGTTACGCACTACTACGGCGATCTGTCCGTCGCTGTCGTGAAACTCGACCCCGCCACGATCCTGCGCGTAGGCGACAACATCCATATCCAGGGCCATACCAGCGACTTCAGCCAGCGCGTCGAGTCGCTGCAGATCGGCCATGAATCGGTGAACGAAGTCGGGCCGGACGACGACTTCGGGCTGAAAGTCGCCGACCATGCGCGCGAGCACGACGTCGTCTACAGGGTGAAATAGCTAGACGATGAGCACCGCGGGCTCGCCCGGCGCCGCCTCGACGCTTCCGATCTCGTAGACCGTCTCGCCCGAGCCGCGCAGGAGCTCCGCGGCGGCCCTGGCGTGCGCGGGCGCGACGATCAGCGCCATGCCGATGCCGCAGTTGAAGACACGCCACATCTCGTCTTCGGCGACGTTGCCGGTGCGCTGCAGCCACTCGAACACGCCGGGCCGCGGCCACGAGTCCTTGCGGATTTTCGCGGCCGTGTTCTCGGGAAGCACGCGCGGCAGGTTGCCGACGATGCCGCCGCCGGTGATGTGGGCGAGGCCCTTCACCGGCACCGATTCGAGCAGCTTGAGCACGGGCTTGACGTAGATCCGCGTCGGCTCGAGCAGGTCGAACGGCGGCTGGCCGCGCTCGAGGATCTTGCGGATGAGCGAGTAGCCGTTGGAATGCGGGCCGCTCGAGGCGAGCCCGAGGATGGCGTCGCCCGGCACGATCGCGCGCCCGTCGATGATGCGGTCCTTCTCGACCACCCCGACGCAGAAGCCGGCGAGATCGTACTCGCCTTGCGGGTACATTCCCGGCATCTCGGCAGTCTCGCCGCCGATCAGGGCACAGCCGGCGAGCTCGCAGCCGTGCGCGATGCCCTTGACGACCTCCTTCGCCACCGCCAACTCGAGCTTGCCGCAGGCGAAATAGTCGAGGAAGAAGAGCGGCTCGGCGCCCTGCACCAGCACGTCGTTCACGCTCATCGCCACGAGGTCGATGCCGACGGTGTCGTGGCGCGCGAGCTGGAACGCGAGCCTGAGCTTGGTGCCGACGCCGTCGGTGCCCGAGACCAGCACGGGCTGGCGGTATTTGCCGGGGATGCGGCACAGGGCGCCGAATCCGCCGATGCCTGCGAGAACTTCCGGCCGCAGGGTACGCCGCGCGAGCGGCTTGATCGCCTCGACCAGCGCATCGCCTTCGTCGATGTCGACGCCGGCGTCGCGGTAGGAAAGGGGGTTCGGCGTGCTAGATTTCAAGGTTTCGCCATTCTAATGCGGCAGCTTCCGCTTCCCATCTCCGCGGCCGGCGAGCCGAGCCTGGACAACTACATCGCCGGGGCCAACGCCGAGGCGCTGGAGCGCATGCGCTCGCTTGCCCGCGGCGAGCTGAAGGAGGCGATCGTGTACCTGTGGGGCGAGCCGGGAAGCGGCCGCACGCATCTCCTTCGCGCTGCGGCGGGGGCCAATCCGGCGATCGTGACCGCCGACGACGTGGAGAGCCTCGAAGGGGTGGCGCAGCAGGCCTTGTTCAGCGCCATCAACCGTGCGCGCGAAGGGGGCCCCGCGGTCCTTGCCGCGGGCAACGCGCCGCCGGCGCAGCTCGGGCTGCGCGAGGACCTGCGCACGCGCCTCGGCTGGGGCCTCGTCTACCACCTGAAGCCCCTTGGCGACGCCGAAAAGGCGCGCTACCTGCGCGACGAAGCCTCCCGCAGGGGATTTGCGCTGCCCGAAGAGGTGATCCGGTACCTCCTGAATCACCTCCCCCGCGATCTGCGCCGCCTGCGCGCCGTCCTGGAGCGGCTCGACCGGGATTCCCTCGCCCGGCAGCGCGCGGTCACGCTGCCGTTAGTACGCGATGTGTTGTCAAAATCTGACGACGACTAAAAGCAACAGAGCCGGGCCCGGACCCCCTCGCCGGGGAATTCTGCATGGACAACGCAGGGCGCCGAGGTTTAGATTGGAGTCCTATAACGGGGACGCTGCGATGTCCTTCCGCCTCACCGCTCGCCGGGCTGTCACCATAGCGCTGATCGTCGCCGCGCCGGCGTATGCGCAATCGGGCCTGCGCCTGCCCGAGCGCAGCGAGCCGGGGATCGATCCGAGCTTCGCGCGCGGCTGGCTTGCCCCGGAATTCGACCGCTTCGGTTTCCTCACGTACCAGTGGAAGGACGCGTACGGCTTCGTGCCCACCCAGCGCATGAACTGGTCGTACGACCTCACCGACCGCACGAGCCTGGGCCTCTCCGTGAACGGCCGCGAATTCGATTACGACCAGCGCAATGTCGGGGTCTTCGGCCGCTACTGGTTCGCGCCCGATTGGGCAGTCAGCGCCGAAAGCCTGTCGCGCGAGCCTACCGGGATCCTGCGCCTGCAGGACCTCCGCATCGGCGTCCAGCGCCGGTTCTGAATAGCTTGTCAGGATAGACTGCGGGGCGCGATGCGCCTCGCCCTCTTCGACCTCGACAACACGCTGCTCGCCGGCGACAGCGACTACGAGTGGGGGCAGTTCCTCGTCGACCGCGGCATCCTGGAGCGCGAGGCCTACGAGGCGCAGAACCGCGCCTACTACGAGCAGTACGCCGCGGGCACCCTCGACATCCATGAGTACCTCGGATTCGCCCTGCGGCCGCTCGCCGCGCACACCGCCGCCGATCTCGAGCGCTGGCACACCGATTTCATGGCGAGCCGGATCCTGCCGATGGTGAGCGTGCAGGCCCGCTCGCTGGTGCGCAGGCACCTGGACCGCGGCGATCTTTGCGCGATTATCACCGCCACCAACAGCTTCGTGACCGCGCCCATCGCCCGCGAGTTCGCCGTACCGCACCTCATCGCCACCGAGCCCGAGCGCCGCGACGGGCGCTTCACGGGCCGGGTCGCCGGCACGCCCTGCTTCCGCGAAGGCAAGGTGCGGCGCCTGGGCGAGTGGCTCGGCGGCCTGGGCCGGCGCCTCGGGGACTTCGCCGAGACGAGCTTCTACAGCGATTCGCACAACGACCTGCCGCTGCTGGAGCGCGTGAGCCGTCCCGTGGCGGTCGACCCGGACGAGGCGCTCGCGCGCGAGGCGGCGCGGCGGGGTTGGGAACGGATTTCCCTTCGCCGGTAGAATCCCGGCCCTTAATGATCAAGAAGTTCATCCGGCGCGTGCTCGGGCTGCCCTCCGAGAACATGCAGCGGCTGCCGCGCGATAGCCACGGCCTCGCCGGCGGCGCGATCAGCCCCTCCGCAGCCAAGGTGTGCGCAGCGCTGCGCGAGGCCGGCTTCTCCGCCTTTGTCGTGGGAGGCGCGGTGCGCGACCTGCTCCTCGGCATCACGCCGGAGGACTTCGACATCGCCACCGACGCACGCCCGGAGCAGATCCGCGCGCTCTTCCGGCGCGCGCTCATCATCGGCAGGCGCTTTCGCCTGGTGCACGTGATGTTCGGTTCCGACACGGTGGAGGTGTCGACGTTCCGCGGCGCCGACACCGGCACCGCGGAGAAGGACGAGCACGGCCGGGTGCTGCGCGACAACGTGTTCGGGACCCTGGAGGAGGACGCGCGGCGCCGGGATTTCACCGTCAACGCGCTGTACTTCGATCCGGCCACCGAGGAGGTGGTCGACTTCCACGGCGGGCTCGGCGATCTCAAGAAGCGCATGCTGCGCGTGATCGGCGAGCCCGAGACGCGCTACCGAGAAGACCCGGTACGCATGCTGCGGGCGGTGCGGCTCGCGGCCAAGCTCGGCCTGACGCTGGAAGCCGAGACCCGCGCGCCGATCCGCAGTTTCGCGCCGCTCATGGAGCGGGTGCCTCCGGCGAGGCTGTTCGACGAGATGCTGAAGCTCCTGCTCTCCGGGCACGCGAGCGCCTGCCTGCGGCAGCTGCGCGACGTCGGCCTGCACCGGGGCCTGCTTCCGCTGCTCGACGTGATCCTGGAGCAGCCGCTGGGGGAGCGCTTCGTCACCCTCGCGCTCGCGCAGACCGACGAGCGCGTGCTCGCCGAGCGGCCGGTGTCGCCGGCGTTTCTCTTCGCCGCGCTCCTGTGGCACGAGGTCCTGGCCGCCTGGAAGGCCCGCCAGGCGCGCGGCGAGCGCGCGCTGCCCGCCCTCGAGGCGGCGATGGACGAGGTGCTCGACACCCAGTGCGCGAAGCTCGCGATCACGCGCAAGCTCACCGCAACGATGCGCGAGGTCTGGGCGATGCAGCCGCGCTTCGAGCAGCGCTCGGGCAACCGCGCCTATCGCCTGCTCGAGGCGCCGCGCTTTCGCATGGCCTACGACTTTCTCGCGCTGCGCGCGGCGAGCGGCGAAGTGCCGGCGGACCTCGAAGAATGGTGGCGTGCCTTCCAGAGCGCCGATGCCGAATCGCGCAAGGCGATGCTGCTGCCGGACACCGGGCCGCGCAAGCGCCGGCGGCGGCGGCGCAAGAAGGGCCCGGCCGGGGCCAACGCGACGCCCGAGGCGGCGTGACCGTGGCGTTCGTGGGCCTGGGGGCCAACCTGGGCGAGCCGGAAAGCGGGGTGCGCGAGGCCCTGGGTCAGCTCGATTCCATCCCGCATACTCGGGTGGTGAAGAGCTCGTCGCTCTACCGCTCGCAGCCCCTCGGCTATGCCGCCCAGCCGCCCTTCGTGAACGCGGTCGCGCAGCTCGAAACCGGCCTGCCGGCCGAGCGGCTGCTCGCCGAGCTGCACGCGATCGAGGCGCGCCACGGCCGCCAGCGCAGCTTTCCCAACGCGCCGCGCACGCTGGACCTGGATTTGCTTCTCTTCGGAAACGCCGTGATCGACACCGGAAACCTCAAGGTGCCGCATCCGCGGATGCACGAGCGCGCTTTCGTGCTCCTTCCCCTGGTGGAGATCGCGCCCGAGGCCGGGGTTCCGGGTCGGGGAGCGGCGAAAACGCTGCTGGAAAAATGCACGAACCAGGGGCTCGAGAGGCTCGCTTGATCCAATCCTCGCCGGTCTTCGCGTCGGCGGCGTTGCTCGTGGCCTCCAACGTGTTCATGACCTTCGCCTGGTACGCGCACCTGAAGAACCTCACGGCCTGGCCGTGGTGGATCGCCGCGCTGGCGAGCTGGGGCATCGCGCTCTTCGAGTATCTTCTGCAGGTGCCGGCAAACCGCATCGGCTTCACGGCGCTCTCGCTGCCGCAGCTGAAGATCATGCAGGAGGCGATCACCCTGGTGGTGTTCGTGCCGTTCGCGGTCTTCTACATGCGCCAGCCGATCAAGCTCGACTACCTGTGGGCATCGCTCTGCATCCTGGGGGCGGTGTACTTCATCTTCCGTGGATAAGTTCCGCTATCTCGTGGTGGAGGGCCCGATCGGCGCAGGCAAAACCAGCCTTGCGCGCAAGCTCGGCCCCCGGCTTTCCGCGGACCTGCTGCTCGAGCAGCCGCAGGAGAATCCGTTCATCGCCCGCTTCTACCAGGACATGGCGCGCTACGCCCTGCCAACGCAGCTCTTCTTCCTGTTCCAGCGCGCGCGCATGATCGAGCCGCTCAAGCAGCCCGACATGTTTGCCCGCCCTACGGTCGCGGACTTCCTGCTCGACAAGGACCTGCTCTTCGCCCGCGTCACGCTGTCCGGCGACGAGTTCGCGCTGTACCAGAAGATCTACGAGGCGCTGCGGCCGCAGGCGCCGATGCCCGATCTCGTGGTCTACCTGCAGGCGCAGCCGACGGTGCTGGCCGAGCGGGTGCGGCGCCGGGCTGCGGGCTTCGAGCGCGGCTTGAGCGAGGAGTACCTGGCGCTCCTCGCCGACAGCTATGCCCGCTTTTTCTATCACTACAGCGCCGCGCCGGTGCTCACCGTGAACTCGGAGAACCTCAATTTCGTGGAGCACGACGCGGATTTCGAGCTGCTCGTCTCGCGCATCCGCGGCATGCGCGGGCGGCGCGAGTTCTTCAGCCTCGGATGAAGATCGTCCGCGACATCGCCGCCCTGCGTGCCGCAGCCGCGGCGCTGGGGCCGCTCGCCTTCGTGCCGACGATGGGAAGCCTGCACCCGGGCCACGTCTCCCTGGTGCGCCTCGCCCGCCGGCAGGCGCCCGCGGTGGCGGTCAGCATCTTCGTCAACCGCCTGCAGTTCGCGCCGGGCGAGGACTTCGAGCGCTATCCGCGCAGCTTCGAGGACGATCGGCGCCTGCTCGAGGCCGAGGGCGTGGAGCTCCTGTTCGCGCCCGCCGAGGACGTGCTCTATCCGCGCGCGCAAGGCGTGATCGTCCATCCCGGCCCGCTGGGCGAGGAGCTCGAAGGGCGCTTCCGCCCCGGCTTCTTCCAGGGCGTGGCCACGGTGGTATTGAAGCTCCTCAACGCCGTGCGTCCCGCGGCGGCGGTGTTCGGAAAGAAGGATTACCAGCAGCTCGCGGTGGTGCGCGAAATGGTGCGCCAGCTCGATCTGCCGATCGACATCGTCGCTGGCGAGACGGCGCGCGAGGCCGACGGCCTCGCGATGAGCTCGCGCAACGCCTATCTTTCCGCCGCAGAGCGCGCCGAAGCGCCGCGCCTGCACCGGCTGCTGCAGGCCGTCGGCGCGGGAACGAAAACTGCTCCCGACGCGTTCGATGAGCTTGCGCGCGCCGGATGGCGGCCCGACTACGTCGAGGTGCGCCGCCGCGCCGATCTCGCGCCGCCGCGGCGGGAAGATCGTGAA
>Ga0247825_10002169_pt1 | contig 13006 bp, 9 predicted proteins | sample 13C_Vanillin_Day_FD_194413 | JGI IMG/M metagenome (GOLD analysis project Ga0247825, IMG submission 194413) | Soil microbial communities from agricultural site in Penn Yan, New York, United States - 13C_Vanillin_Day48 | ecosystem: Environmental > Terrestrial > Soil > Agricultural land | place...
GCTGGACCAGCTCGACGGCGTTGTGGGCGGTACCACGGTCGTCATCATCATCATCGTCACGGCGCAGTAATGCGAACGACCGGGGCCTGAACCCGGGCCCCGTGTGATGGTGATTCGCAGCAATGATCTGGCGTGGCGGCGTAAGCGGCCACGCCAGTTTCTTTTTTGGGCCGGAGCGCGCGCCGACTCCACGTAGACTCCGCGAGGCTCCCGCTAGGGGCTTCCCTCTCATGTGCTATCTGGCTCGCAGATGATTTCGCTGATTGTCTCGGTGTCGCTCGCGGCGGTGCCCATCACCCTGGAAGAGGCCCGTCAGCAGAGCCGGTCCAACCCGTTGGTGCTCCAGGTGGAACTCGACAGGCTGCGCGGACTGGAGCAGGAGCGCATGGCCCGCTCCGCCCTGCTTCCCCAGGTGTCGCTGACGGCCTCGCCAGCCATCGCGCGCGCCGGCCCTTCTCGCGCCCAGGTCGTCGTGCCCGTGCAGAATGCGGAGACTGGCGAGCTCACCACGCAGCAGCGGGTGCTCCAGTCCCCGGCGGTCACGCGCACGTCGCTGGACCTGACGTTGAACCTCAACCAGCTCATCTATGACGCGGGCCGCTGGGCCCGTCTGTCGCAGGCCGGCTATGAGCTGGAGAGCCTCGTTGGGCAGGCCCAGCAGGAGACGATGGCCTCCGAGTTCGAGGGCATCCGCCGCTTCTATGCGGTGCACCGCGCGCAGCGCACCCTGGAGGTGTACCAGGCCCGCGTGAAGGAGGACGAGGCGCTGCTCAAGCGCGCCACGGATCTGGTGGAGGCTGGCAAGCGCAGCCGCAGCGACATCCAGAGCGCCCTGGTGAACCTGGGGAATGATCGGATCCAGAGCATCCTCGAGCAGGGGCAGGTCACTGTCGCCGGCTCGGATCTGGCCATGTGGCTGGGCCGCGATGGCACCGAGGTGCTCAGCGCCGTGCCGCCTCAGGTCCTGGAGCAGCCGCTGAAGCCGCTGCCCACCTGGGAGAGCGTGCTGGCCACGGCCCGCGAGAGCCACCCCCTTTTGAAGGTGTTCCGGGCCCAGCTGCGCTCGGCGGAGGCGAACATCTCCGTCGCGCGCTCGGGCTACCTGCCTCGCGTGGGCGCCACCGTCACGTACAACCGCGCCTCGCCGACGACGGATCCGTTCTTCACGGACCTGTCCCAGCAGAACACCCTGGGAGCCAACGTGCTGCTGAGCTGGAACCTGTACAACGGCTCGCAGACGCAGGCCCAGGTCCGGGACGCGGAGCTGTTGCGGGACAAGACGAAGGTCAACTTCATCCAGTACGAGAAGGAGCTGCACGGCGAGGTGTTCAAGGCCTATGTGGTGCTTCAGGCGCAGATGGCGGCGTCCGAGGTGGCCGAGATCAACCTCCAGCAGGCGCGCGAGGGGCTGCGCATTGCCCTGGACCTGTACAGTGCGGGCGCCCTGCCGACGCTGGAGGTGCGCGACGCGCAGCTCAAGCTGACCAACGCCGAGCTGACGTGGCTCGAGAGCCGGATTGACGTGGAGATTGCCTGGGCCGCGCTCGAGTTCAACATGGGCACCCTGGGAAAGGGCGCGCCGTGACGCGCCAGCACACGGCGCGTGGCGGCTCGTCCGGCAGCGAGCCTGGCCGGCCGCTCTCCAACCGGGCTGCGCTGGTGTGCTGGCGCCGTGCCATACTCCGGCGCCGGATGAGTGCCGAGCCAGTAGGACGAGTCAGGTGGAGCCATGCTTGGGGCAGGCTGTCCCAGTCGTGGGTGCTGGGGCTGCTGCTCGCCACGCAGGGAGCCCAGGCTGCCTCGGGCGAGGGCGGGAGCGCCGCCCCCTTCGTGGGCGTGGTGGTGGCCTCGCAGGCGCTGGATCTCACCGCGCAGGCGGAAGGCCGCATCACCCGGCTCGACGTGCGCCTGGGAGATCATGTCACGAGCGGGCAGGTGCTCGCGGTGCTCGAGCAGGAGCCGCTCCAGCTCGAGGTCAACGCGCGCCAGGCCAACCTCAAGGCCGCCCAGGCCGAGCTGAACCGCTTCCAGGTGCTCCAGCAGCAGGCCCAGCAGCGCCTGCAGCGCGAGGAGCGCATCCGCGAGCACACCTCCACCGAGGATTATGAGACGGCACAGACGGAGCTGGCGCTGGCGACGGCCAACGTGGAGCTGGCCTCCGCGCGCTGCGCCGAGGCCCAGGCCCGGCTCGAGCTGGCACAGCGCTCCCTGGAGAATGCCCGCGTCCGGGCTCCCTTCACTGGCCGCGTCACCGAGCGCTACCAGTCCCTGGGCTCCATGGTGGGGCGCACCACGCCCGTGCTGCGGCTGGTGAGCGACGAGGTGCGTCTGCGCTTCGCCATGCCGGAGAGCCAGGGGACCCAGGTGCAGCCCGGCACCGTAGTGCAGGTGCTGCTGCCCGCGCTGGGGCTGAAGCTCGAGGGCAAGGTGGAGAGCGTGGCCCCCGAGGTGGATGCCGCCTCGCGCCACCAGAAGGCCGAGGCGAAGCTGACCATTCCAGAGACGCTGCGAGATCGGGTGGCCGTGGGCCTGCTGGCGGAGGTGACACCTTCCCCGAGCCCTCCCACTCCGCCCGCCACCCTCTCGCGGCCTACCCCCTGACGCATCCTCCAACCCCTCTCGCTCCGAGACGAAAACCGTGACCGAACGCCGGCCTCAGGGACGTGAGCTGTCCGCCTTCCTCCCCGCGAAGCTGTTCGTCCTGCGCACCCCGCTGCTGCCCATTGGCGCCCTGGAGGACTGGGGGCGCGAGCTGGAGGCGAGCAGCGCTTCACCCGAGGCCCTGGAGGCGGCGCTCGCCCGGGATCGGCAGCGGCTGCGCGAGCGGCTGCGGAAGTGGGTGGAGGATCCCGTGGTGCGCGAGGCGCTCTTCATCGCCTCGCCCGTGCTGGACGAGAGCCTGCCGGTGTGGCTGTCCGAGCCAGAGACCGAGCGGGGGCAGAAGGTCGAGCGCACCCTGGTGCGCTACTTCTCGCGCATGGCGGGCCGCGCCACTCCCTTCGGCCTGTTCGCCGGGATGGCCATGGGCCGCATCGGCGAGGCGACGCGGCTGCGCGTGTCCGGCCGGGAGACGCTGTCGCGCCACACGCGCCTGGACATGGACTACGTGTGCTCGCTGGTGGAGAAGGTCCGCCGCGAGCCCGAGGTGCGCCGCGCCCTGCGCTACGTGCCCAACTCCAGCCTGTACCGCGCCGCCGGCCGGATACGCTACATGGAGGTTCGCTACCGCGAGCGAGACCGTTCCTATCACCTCGTCGCGGTGGAGCCCTCGCCCTACCTGGAGGCCACGCTGGAGCAGGCGCGCGGCGGCGCGACGGTGGCGGAGCTGGCCCAGGGGCTCGCCTCTGCCGATCCGGACGTCAGCGTGGACGAGGCGCGTGGCTTCGTGGAGGAGCTCATCGAGTCCCAGCTGCTGGTGAGCACGTGGGGGCCTCCGCTCACCGGCCCCGAGCCAGTGCCCTTCCTGCTGGAGCAGGCGCGCGAGGTGCCCGCGCTGGCGCAGGTCCGCGAGCAGCTGGGCGCCATCCAGGAGTCCCTGAGCGCCATCGACTCGAGCCCTCCCGGCGTCTCGCCCGAGCAGTACCGGCAGGTGGCGAAGCGGATGGAGGTGCTGCCCGTGCCCGCGGAGCTGCCGCGCCTCTTCCAGGTGGACATGTTCCGCCCCGCGCCCGAGGCCACCCTGTCCCGCAGGGTGACGGATGAGATGCTGCGCGCGGCGATGGCCCTGCACCGCCTCACCCCTCGCGCCGAGCCGGAGGGCACGCCGATCGATCGCTTCCGGGATCGCTTCCTGGAGCGCTACGAGGGCCGCGCCGTGCCGCTGATGGAGGCGCTGGACGAGGAGAGTGGCATTGGCTTCGAGCGCAACACCGGTCCGGGTGCTGGAACCGGGCCGCTGCTGCAGGGCTTCCTCTTCCCCGGCAGCGGCGCCGGCGGCGAGCGCTTCCGCGACGAGCCCCGCTGGCGCCACCTGCTGCAGCGGCTGGGAGACGTCTGGAGCCGAGGCGCCGAGGAGCTGGTGCTCACGGACGAGGATCTCCAGGCCATGGAGCCGCGCGAGCCGGCGCAGCTGCCCGAGTCCTTCGGCGTGGCGGGCACCGTGGTGGCCGAGTCCGCCGAGGCGGTGAATCGGGGCGAGTTCCGCATGGTGATGGAGAACGTGCACGGCCCCTCGGGCGCGGTGTACCTGGGCCGCTTCTGCCATGGGGACCGCGCGCTGGAGGCCGGCGTCCAGGAGTACCTGCGCGCCGAGGAGGCGCTGCGCCCGGACGCCATCTTCGCGGAGATCGTCCACCTGCCGCAGGGGCGCCACGGCAACGTCATCTGCCGTCCCGCGCTGCGCGAGCACGACATCGTCTTCCTGGGCCAGTCCGGCGTGGCGCCGGAGAACCGCATCGAGCTGACGGACTTGTGGGTGTCGGTGGAGCAGGGGCGTGTGGTGCTGCGCTCGAAGCGGCTGGGCAAGGAGGTCATCCCCCGGCAGTCCAACGCGCACAACTACGGGATCGGCCTGGGCGTCTACCGCTTCCTGAACCTGCTGAGGCACCAGGGCCCGTCGGGCGTGGGGTTCCGCTGGGGCCCGTACACGCGGGCCCTCTACCTGCCGCGCGTGGTGTATGGGCGCACGGTGCTGTCGCGGGCGCGCTGGAACGTGGGGCCCACGCACCTGAAGGCCTGGAACCAGGAGACGCCGGCCCAGCGCTTCGCGGCCATGCAGCGCTTCCGCAAGGAGCTGCGGCTGCCTCGCTGGGTGTGCCTGAAGGATCACGACAACGATCTGCCGGTGGATCTCGACAACGTGCTGTGCGTCGAGACCTTCGTGCAGCTGGTCAAGAACCGCCCCTCTCTGACGCTGGAGGAGTTCTACCCCGGTCCCGGACAGCAGTGCGTGGAGGGCAGCGATGGGCGCTACGTCAATGAGGTGGTGGTGCCCTTCACCCGCCGCGAGCCGCTCCCCCGCCACGGCGATCCGGCCACCCCGTCCTCCGCCGTGCGGACCGCGGCCACGCCGCGCACGTTCCCGCCCGGCTCGGAGTGGCTCTACCTCAAGCTGTACACCGGTGAGGCCACCGCGGACCGGCTGCTGCGCGGCACGCTGGCCGCTCAGGTGAAGGCGCTGAAGGCCCGGGGCGCGGTGGATCGCTACTTCTTCCTGCGCTTCGGTGACCCGCAGTGGCACGTGCGCCTGCGCCTGCATGGCACTCCGGCGCGGATCCTCTCCGAGGTGTGGCCCACGCTGGCCCATGTGTGCGCGGGCACGTTCTCCGAGGGAGAAGGGTGGCGGCTGCAGCTGGACACCTATGAGCGGGAGGTCGAGCGCTACGGCGGGCCGGTGGGCATGAACCTCATGGAGGAGGTCTTCTGCGCCGACAGCGAGGCGGCCTTCGACATGATCGCGGCGTACCCCGGAGACGAGGCCGCGCACTTCCGCTGGAGGCTGGTGCTCCGGGGCCTGGACAACCTGCTGGAGGATCTGGGGCTGCCGCTGGAGGAGAAGCTCAAGGTGGTCGAGCGGCTGCGGGCCAACTTCGGCAACGAGTTCCGCGTGGACAAGCGCTTTGAGGAGCAGCTGAGCCAGCGCTACCGCCGCGAGAGCAAGGAGCTGGAGGCGCTGCTGTCGCTCAAGCCCGAGACGGCTCAGGCCGCCTGGAAGCCAGGGCTGGCGGCCCTACAGCGCCGAGGCGCGCGCCTGCGCGAGCTGGCCGTGCCGCTGCGGCGCGCGGAGTCCGAGGGCCAGCTCACCCTTCCGTTGACGAGGCTCGCCGAGAGCCTGCTCCACATGCACGTCAACCGCATGCTCATCAGCGATCACCGCGCCCAGGAACTCATCCTCTATGACTTCCTGGAGCGGCTCTACCGCTCGCGCCTGGCGCGCCAGCGCAAGGGGGGAGCCGCATGAGCCCCGCTCCTGTCCTTCTGGCCGCCAGGGGTGCCCTGGAGCAATCCTTCAACGAAGGCTATCCTGACGCCCCCGTGTCCCAGGTCGAAGCATGAGCGAGTCACCGCAGCAACCGCAGCAGCCGCAGCAGCCGGTGCCCCAGCAGCCGCAGGCCCAGTCGTCCGCGGCCCAGCTCTTCCGGCAGGAGGCGCTCAACGCCTATGCGCGCCCCGAGGCCAAGGGCACCCTGCTGAAGATCCAGCCGCTGTGGGCCCGGCTCACCTTCTGGATCGTCCTGGCGGTGCTCATGGCGGCGGGTATCGGCCTGGCGCTGGTGGACATCAACGACTATGCCAGCGGGCCGGTGCTCATCCAGGTGCGCGGCCTGGAGGACGTCACCGTCACCAGCCAGGGCCGCGTGAGCCAGGTGTTCGTCACCCGTGGGCAGTACGTCCGCCAGGGTGACCCGCTGGTGGAGATCGAGGCGAACATCGCCGAGGTGGAGCGCAACCGGATGGAGCAGGAGTTCCGTGCCCAGCTCGCCGCCGGGCTCATGGAGCCGCTCAACGCCGGGACGCGGCAGGTGCTCTCCTCGCTGCGCACCCAGGTGGAGATGAGCCAGGCGCGCTTGTCCGAGCGCATCCTGCGCGCTCCCTGCGACGGGCAGGTCAACGACGTGCGCGTGCGCCCCAACCAGTACCTGTCACCCGGCACGGTGGTGGCCTCCATCCTCCGGGACGGGGCCGAGGCCTTCGCGCTGGCCATCGTGCCCGGGCAGTACCGGCCCATGGTGAAGCCGGGCCAGGATCTCCGCCTGGAGATCGCCGGCTTTCCCTTCGTCTACAAGTACCTGGAAGTCACCTCCGTGAGCGACGAGCTGGTGGGCCCCGCCGAGGTGCGCCGCGTGCTGGGCCCGGGGCTCGGAGACGCGGTGGCCCTGCAGGGGTCCAACGTGGTGGTCGAGGCGAAGCTGCCCGCGTCCACCTTCGAGGTGAATGGCCGCACGTACAACTACTACACCGGCATGCCCGGCACGGCCTGGGTGAAGGTCCGCGCGCGCAACGGCTGGCTGGTGCTCCTGCCCATCCTGGAAATGCTCAGGAAAGAAGATCATGGCTGACGAGTCGTCTGAACAGTCTCCCTCGCTGTTCGAGCGCTTCCCGGCGTTGCAGCGCATCGGCGAGCGGCTGTGGCGCCGGCGCATCCCCTACGTGGCCCAGCTGGCATCCGTGGACTGTGGCGCCGCGTGCCTGGCCATGGTGCTCGGCTACTGGGGGCGGCAGGTGGGCCTGGATGAGGTCCACTCGGCCGCCGGGCTCACCATTCGCGGCATCAGCGCGCGCTCGCTGCTCGAGGCCGGTCAGCGCTTCGGCCTCGTAGGGCGCGCGGCGCAGGTGGACATGGATGAGCTCCACCTGTTGGACCGCGGCGCCATCCTCCACTGGGAGTTCAAGCACTTCGTCGTCTTCGATCGGGTGACGAAGAAGGGCGTGGAGCTGGTGGATCCCGCGGGTGGCCGGCGCTGCCTGCCCCTGGAGCGCTTCAGCAAGTCCTTCACCGGCGTGGCGCTGCTGTTCACGCCCTCGGAGACCTTCAAGACGGGCACGGCCGCGCGCGGCCCGCGCAGGCACTTCCGGCTGCTGGGGGAGCACGGCTCGTCGCTGTGGCGCATCCTGGTGATGTCGCTGATGCTGCAGCTCTTCGCGCTGGCGCTGCCGTCGCTCACTGGCGCGGTGATCGATCGGGTGGTGCCTACCGGAGATGACACGCTGCTGGGCATCCTCGCGCTGGGCATGGGTGGCCTGGTCGTCTTCCAGTTCATCGCCGCGCTGGTGCGCGCGCACCTGCTGCTGCACCTGCGCACCTGGCTGGACGCGCGCCTGACGGTGGGCTTCCTGGACCACCTGGTGCGCCTGCCGTTCTCCTTCTTCCAGCTGCGCTCGGCGGGTGATCTCATCAACCGGCTCAACAGCAACGCCACCGTGCGAGAGATCCTCACCTCCAGTGGCCTGTCCGCCTTGCTGGATGGCACGCTGGTGGTGCTCTACCTCATCCTGCTGTTCGCCGGCAGCTGGGTGCTGGCGCTGATGGCGGTGGGCCTTGCCATCCTCCAGATCCTCGTCTTCGTGTTCTCCCGGAACCGGCAGCGGGACTTGATGGCGAAGAACCTCGAGGTGAGCGCCAGCGCGCAGAACTACGAAGTGGAGATGTTCACCGGCATCCAGACGCTCAAGGCCATGGGCCTGGAGGACCGGGCGGTGCAGCACTGGTCCAACCTCTACGTGGACGTGCTCAACGTGTCGCTGGAGCGCGGGCGGTTGTCGGCCCTCACCGACGCGTTCACCTCCACCCTGCGCATGGCGGGCCCGCTGGCCATCATCTGCGTGGGCGCGCTGCTGGTCCTCAACGGCACGCTGACGCTGGGAGAGATGATGTCCCTCAACGCCCTGGCCGGCAGCTTCCTCACGCCCATCTCCAACCTGGTGACGTCCGCCTTCCAGTTCCAGCTGGTGGGCAGCTACCTGGATCGCGTGGACGACGTGCTGCGCGCCGCCCCCGAGCAGTCCGAGACCACGGTGCGGCAGGCCCACAAGCTCGAGGGCCAGATCCAGCTGGAGCACGTGTCCTTCCGCTACGGCCCCAAGTCCCCCCTGGTCGTGCAGGACATCAACCTGACCATCCAGCCGGGCCAGTTCGTGGCCATTGTCGGCCGCTCGGGCGCGGGCAAGTCCACGCTGGCCCACCTGCTGCTGGGGCTGTACCTGCCCAGCGGCGGCATCATCCGCTACGACGGCGTGTCGCTGCACGAGATGGATCTGCACGAGGTGCGCCGGCAGCTCGGCGTGGTGCTGCAGACGCCCTCGCTGTTCCGCGGCGACATCCGCAAGAACATCGGCTACGCGGACCCCCTGCTGTCCCACGAGAAGATCGCCGAGGCGGCCAAGCACGCGCAGATCCACGACGACATCATGGCCATGCCCATGAAGTATGAGACGGTGCTCAGCGAGATGGGCTCGTCGCTGTCCGGTGGCCAGCGGCAGCGCCTGGCGCTGGCGCGCGCCATGGTGCATGACCCGGCCATCCTGCTGCTGGACGAGGCCACCAATGCGCTGGACGTGAAGACGGAGCGGGCGGTGCAGGACGCCATCGCGCAGCTGAAGTGCACGCGCGTGGTGATTGCCCACCGGCTGAGCACCATCCAGGCCGCGGACGTCATCTTGGTGATGGACCAGGGCAAGCTGGTGGAGCAGGGCGGCCACGAGGAGCTGATGGCGCTCAAGGGGTTCTACTACGAGCTGGTCGCGTCGCAGCAACAGGCCGCCCGGCAGGAGGCCGCCTGAGGGCGATGCCGCCCCGGATGGCGCACACATGGATCTGTCTCCCGAGCTCTTCGTCGATCTGGTTCCGCTGCAGGACTTTGGCGGAGTGCCCTTCTCCGAGCTGCTGGTGAAGATGATGGAGGCCGAGCTCGATCCGGCCCGCGTCCGCGCCGCCCTGGAGACCATCAACAAGCGGCTGCCCGCCCCGGTGCTGCGGCCCCAGTGCGTGGAGGACGGGGGCTACCTGGTGGAGGAGCAGGTGCTGGTGCCTCGCAAGTCCACCTGGTGGTTCGTGCTGCAGGACGCCGAGGAGCGGCTGTCCACGGAGCTGGACGCTGAGTCCGTGCCGGTGGTGGCGGACTTCCTGCGGCTGGCCGCCCACGCCCAGGACGAGCAGAAGGTGCGCGCCGCCTGGCCCTTCGATGGCGACGAGTGGCTGGGCCGGCTCTTCACCCGCCGCCCGGACGCGCGCTGGCTCATGCCCCAGACGCCCGGCATCTACCGGCTCGAGCACGCCACGCTGCTCATCCGCTCGCGCACCACGGGCATCCTGCTGGACCCCATCAGCCTGCAGCGGCGGCTGCCGAACATGAAGCGGCTGATGCCGCGCATGCCCACCGAGGCGGTGAACGCGGTGGCCATCACCCACGGGCACGTGGACCACTGGCACCTGCCCTCGCTGCTGGCGAACCTGCCTCGGCCCGAGGTGCCGGTGGTGGTGCCGCGCGTGGCCTACCCGAGCCTGCTCACCTTCGAGGACTTCCACGCCACGCTGAAGCTGGTGGGGCAGGAGACGATTGCGCCGGCCTGGGGCGGGATGTTCAGGGTGGGCGACATCGAGGTTGACGTGCTGCCCTTCTACGGTGAGCAGCCCCTGCGCGAGGGGGACAAGCTGCGCGAGGGGCTGCGCAGCTGGGGCAACTGCTACCGCTTCACCACCGAGGACTTCTCGTGCCTGGTGCTGGTGGATGCGGGCGCGGATCCGGAGGGGGACATGGTCCAGGTGGTGGCCGAGTCCCAGCGCCGGCGAGGCCCGGTGGACGCCGTGCTGGCGTGCCAGCGCACGTTCCTGTCGCCCTTCTTCGGAGGGCTGAGCCACTACTGGGCGGCCATGCCGTGGAGCCAGCTGCAGGGGCTCTATCGGGACTACAAGGCGGGCCGGCTGCGCAGCAGCACCGCGAGCCCGCAGGGCGCCGCCGAGGCCTGCGTGGCCGCCCACGCTCGCTACTTCCTGGGCTATGCCAACGGCTTCGAGGGGATGCACAGCCCCATCACCGACGTGGGGTGGGGCGACGGCGAGCCCTCCGAGGAGCGGTGCAACACGCTGATGCGCGAGGCGCTGGGCAAGCTGGGAGGGAGCACCCAGGTGCTGGAGTGGAGGCCGGGACAGGTGGCCCGCTTCGACAAGGGCCAGCTGACGGTGGAGCCGCTGGCGCTCTCCGAGCCCTGAGGCTCAGGCCCCCGAGCGCCAGACGGCGACCGCCAGCAGCGCCCAGCCCGCGAGGAAGCCCAGGCCCCCCAGCGGGGTGATGGCGCCCAGGACCCGGACGCCCGTGAGCGCCAGCGCGTACAGGCTCCCGGAGAACAGGAGGATGCCTGCCAGCATCGCCCAGCCCGCCCCGGAGAGCAGCGGCGAAGGCCGCGCCTGCGCCACCAGCCCAATCGCGATGAGCCCAAGCGAGTGGTACATGTGGTAGCGCGCTCCCGTCTCGAAGGTCGTCAGGAGATCCGGAGCCAGCCGGGCCTTCAAGGCGTGAGCACCGAAGGCCCCCGCCGCCACAGAGAGGAACGCGTTGACCGCGCCCAGGACAATCCACAGCCGCATCGTCGCGTGCCTTTCCTTTCATCGAGGGTCCGACTGCGGCAAGGTACACCGCTCCGGGGCGAGCAGTCTCGCCCAGATGTCCTCCCAGCGACTGTCTGTTCAGGTTCGATGACCCACTCCACCTCGAAGAAGCCAGCCACCTCACCATCCTCTAGCGCCGCGGGCCCGCTGCCGTTCGAGCTTCGCCAGTCTCCCATTCAGGGGAAGGGAGCCTTCGCCACGCGCCGCATCCGCAAGGGCGCCCGTATCATCGAGTACACCGGTGAGCGCATCACCCAGGACGAGGCCGACAACCGCTACGACGACGAGGCGATGGCGCGCCATCACACCTTCCTCTTCACCCTGGACGAGAAGACGGTGATCGACGCCGCCGTGGAGGGCAACGAGGCGCGCTTCATCAACCACAGCTGCGATCCCAACTGCCAGGCGCTCATCGAGGACGACAGGATCTTCATCTACGCCCTGAAGGACATCTCGCCCGGCGAGGAGCTCTGCTACGACTACGCCTACGAGCGCGTCGAGGGCATGGACGAGGAGTCGGAGGAGCTCTACGTCTGCCGCTGCGGGGCGAAGGACTGCCGGGGCACCATCCTCGCGCCCCCGAAGCCGCCCAAGCCGGCGAAGCCGAAGTCCTCGAAGCGGGCCCGGAAGACGAAGGCCGCCGCGAAGCGCTCCAGCAAGCGCGCTGGCTCCAAGTCGAAGAGCCGCAAGCGGGCGTCGCGTTGACGGCGCTGCCTACTCGTACCGCAGCGACTCGATGGGTGTGAGGCTCGCCGCCCGCCGGGCAGGCCAGATGCCGAAGAACACACCCACTCCACCCGAGAAGGCGAAGGCCAGCACCACTGACTCGGGTGACACGGCCGTGTTCCACCCCGCAATCTGCTGGAGCGCGTAGGAGCCGCCCACCCCCAGCAGCAGCCCGAGCGCTCCTCCGGCCAGGCACAGCACCAGGGACTCGATGAGGAACTGCAGCAGGATGTCGTTCGGCCGCGCGCCCAGCGCCTTGCGCAAGCCGATCTCCCGGGTGCGCTCCGTCACGGAGACCAGCATGATGTTCATGATGCCGATGCCTCCCACCACCAGGGAGATCGCCGCGATGCCCGCCAGCAGCAGGGTGAACGTCTGCGTGGTCTCCTGGACGGTGCTCAGCAGCGTGGCCTGATCGCGGATGTTGAAGTCCGCCTCCTGCCCCGGGCGGAGCCGATGCGCGCGCCGGAGGATCTGATCGATCTCCACCATGGCGTCATCCATCGAGCCCTCGCTCACGGCCTGCACCGCGATGGAGCGCACCCGATCACTTCCCATGACGCGGAACTGCGCGGTGGCCAAGGGGATGTAGATGCTCTCATCCGGGTTGGAGAACCCTTGGGAGCCCTTCTCCGCGAGCACGCCGATGACCTCGAAGGGCACTCCGCTGACCCGGATCGTCTGCCCCACCAGCGACTCGGTCTGGATGCCGCCGAGCTGCGTTCCCACCAGGGCCCCCAGCACCGCCACCCGGCGCCGGCCCCGATCCTCCGCATCCGTGAAGAGCCGCCCGGCCGCCACCTGGTTGTTGTTGACGCTGAAGTAGCTGGGCCAGGCTCCGACGATGGACAGGTTGGCGTTGCTCGCGCCGCTCTCCACCTGCACCCGGCTCTCCATCTCGGGCGAGACGGCCTGAATGTACTTGGGGGACGCGCGGAGCGCCTCCGCATCGTCCGTGGAGAGCAGGGCCTGCCCTCGGCCCAGCCCTCCGGAGAAGGACTGGCCGGGCCGCACGGTGAGCACGTTGGCCCCCAGGGTCTTCAACCGGGCCTCCACCGAGCGCTGGGCTCCCTCGCCCAAGGCCACCATGGTGATGACGGCGGCGATGCCGATGACGACGCCCAGCATGGTGAGCAGCGATCGCAGCTTGTTGGCCACGATGGCGTCCATCGACACCCAGAGGATCTCGAAGATCAGCATGGCCGTGTCACCTCCGCCCGCCGCCGCCACCACCCC
>Ga0247825_10002170_pt1 | contig 13003 bp, 10 predicted proteins | sample 13C_Vanillin_Day_FD_194413 | JGI IMG/M metagenome (GOLD analysis project Ga0247825, IMG submission 194413) | Soil microbial communities from agricultural site in Penn Yan, New York, United States - 13C_Vanillin_Day48 | ecosystem: Environmental > Terrestrial > Soil > Agricultural land | place...
GTCGAGTCGGTCAACAAGCCCCGCGACCACATGGCGGCACGAAAGATCCTTGCCAGCGGTATGCCGCTCACCCCGGAACAGGCAGCCGACACGGACTTCGATCTCAAACTGGCGATCGCCCGACACAAGGACACGCACAAGGACACGCACAAGGACGAGGTCGCTTCGGCCGAAGTCGGCGAGCGTCAGGTGGTGGCCTCATGAGCGGGCAGTTGCGGATCGAGCGGGTCGTCACCGAGGGAACATTCGCCCTCGACGGCGGAGAGTGGAACGTCGACAACAACATCTGGCTGATCGGTGACGACACCGACGTCGTGATCGTCGACGCCGCCCACACCGCGCAGCCGATCATCGACGCGGTCGGCGACCGGCACGTGAACGCCGTGATCTGCACGCACGGTCACAACGACCACGTCACCGTCGCCCCCGAACTGGCCGAGCGCGTGCACGCCCCGGTGCTGCTGCACCCCGGCGACGACGTGCTGTGGAAGATGAGCCACCCCGACGCCAAGTACTGGCATCTCGAGGACGAACAGCGGATCGCCATCGCGGGCACCGAGATCCAGGTGATCCACTCGCCCGGTCACTCGCCCGGGTCGGTGTGCCTGTACCTGCCCGAGGCCGGGGCACTGTTCTCCGGCGACACCCTGTTCTCGGGTGGCCCCGGCGCCACGGGCCGGTCGTACTCGGATTTCCCGACCATCATCGGGTCGATCCGCGACCGGCTGTTCACTCTTCCCGAAGAAACACTCGTCCATACCGGTCACGGTGACGGAACCACGATCGGCACCGAGGCCCCACACCTCGCCGAATGGATCGCGCGAGGACAGTAAGCAAACCGGAGTTCCCATGGTGTGCCGCATCACGACGCACTCTGTCATCCACCTCTCAAGCAGGAGACGTTATGAATTCGGAAGAGGCAGCCATGCTCGAACTGGCCCGAATTTGGGCACCCTACGGGGGTGCTCAACCGGGCGACATCCTCGTCGAGTTCGGCATCAGCCCAGCAACATTCTACGCGAGGATCACCCGAATCCTGCGCACCATCGCGCTACGGAACATGCCGCTCGCCGAGCGACATCTGATCCAGGAGAACGCGGCACGCTACTCCGTTAGTCCTGTCTCCGTGTAGGAGCGGGAAGATGGAGACACGTCACCACCCGTCGCGGTTGGACCGCCGCAACAATCCCGGGTTCGCACGCGGCGCGCGCGAAGGGCGTTCAGCGGACGCGGAAGAGGCACCACCGGTGAAGCACCAGTCAAATTCGGAACGCGGCAGCGGTGACGGACAGGACCTCGGTCCGAGTCTCCTTTACGCGATCAAACAGTTGGAGTTGGCCATACGGTCACGGATGGACACGATCCTGCGCCCGGCCGGCATCACGGCGCTCCAATACACCGCCCTGACGGTCTTACGTCGCTGCGATGGACTCTCTTCCGCCGAGCTGGCCCGCAATTCCTTTGTCACAGCGCAAACTATGGGCGAGATGATCATCGCGCTCGAGAGTCGAGGTCTGGTCAGTCGGCGGGTCGACCCCAGCAACCGCCGGCAAATGCTGACGAGTGTCACGGCGACCGGAGTGGGGCTGCTCGATTGCTATCACGGGGAAGTCTCGGCACTCGAGGAACAGATGGTCAGTCAGCTCACCCCCCGTCAGCGTGGAACGCTTCGTGAATACCTCATCTCTTGCCGTGCTGGATTGACCAGAACTGAAGCGCATTGATCGATGCACTGAGCATCCGCGGACAGAGGACTTTGATGACAACAACCCGAACGGAGCGACATGCTCCGTCGTCACCCTGTTCTGGTTGACGGGTCGCGATTCTCTGTATAGCGCAGATCCGCAGCCCGCACGGGACAGGCCGGCGCAGCTCACGCCCATGCCACCGATGCGCCGTTGATCATTCGGCGGATTGCATCAGTAGCCAATCGCGGTGCGCGGCGACGAAGCTGGAGATCGCGCCGAGGACCGCACTGAGGTCAGGCCGGCCGCAAGAAACGGGATGGGTGTCACCGATCCCATCCGCCCGGGAGCTCCGTCGGCGCCGAGAGGCGAATCAGACCCGGGCCGGAGACCCCGAGTGGACAGAGGTCGAGGACATCCTCGAGCAGCAGATCTGGCGGCAGATCTGGTTGACGGTTTGTCCGGACGTGGGCCCCATGGCGGCGCGCCCGAAGAGAAAATCTTCGTACGGTTTGGGATGTCACCGTCACGGGTTCAAGGAAGAACTCTGCGAAATTGTTGATCAAATCGAGAGGAAGATCGATGAGCAACCTTAACCCTGGAGTGCGATGTCGTGTCCGATTCCGGCGACGACTGATCTGCCCTGCGACTCCCTCACCCGTCCACTCGCCCAGAATGACCTGCGGGAACTGTTTGATTGAGGGCTTCTTACCTGCACAAATCTACGACAAACGACACAACGTGCAGGTTCCCGGCGATTCATGATTGGAACTTGTCTCATCGACCAGGTAGCTCCACCATGACCGTGCCACCTTAGCTCTCAGACAAACCGGTCCAGGGAGTGTTGGCTGCGACCGTGTCGAGAGAATGGATCGCGGGCGTGAGTAAATGCGCGATCAATCCGCCTGCACGGATCCAGTCGGCCTCGACTGCCGTGTCGATTCGTGCTCGGCCCGAAAACTGCTGCACGCCAGTCGTGGCACGGGCGATCACGCGCACCGCGGGCTGAGTATGCGTGCAGCCCGCGAGGCCGGTGATGTCGAATTCCGCGGTGCCGTCGAGCTCGTCTGGAGACAAATCCGGACATTCGATGGGCAGAACGCCCATGGCGACCAGATTGGTACGGTGGATTCGTTCGAAGCTCTGCGCGATCACCGCCTGGATTCCCAGGAGTCTGGTCGCTTTCGCCGCCCAGTCACGGGCGGACCCGGCCCCGTAGGAGTGCCCAGCGACCACGATTGTAGAAACGCCGCGATCAGCGTAGATCGCCGCTGCCTGATGGACCGGAACGATGTCACCATCAGGAAGCACGCGGGTCCACGCGCCTTGCCTGTCGGGGACGAGTTTGTTCTCGAGCCTCGGGTTCGCGAAGCCCCCTCGCAGCATTACGTCGTGGTTGAGTCGGCGGGCGCTGTAGCTGCCAAATTTCTCGGGCGGAACACCATGGCGGGCGAGCCATCGACCAGCCGGCGAATCCGAAGTGATGCGGGCGACCGGTGAAATGTGATCGGTGGTGATGCCGTCGCCGAGCAACAGCAGCGGGCGAGCAGCCACGACGTCCCCGGTTCTGACGGGTCGGGTTAGTGCGGCGTCAGCGAACGGTGGGCGTCGGATCGAACCGGCATCGCCGTCCCACTCGTAGTCGTCTCCGCCCGCGGGTGGCAGGGACTCCCATTCGGTGGTGGTGAGCGGCACGGGTCGGGCGGGGCCGAGCGAGAGCGACCTGCTGTCGTTGGCATTGACAAGTAGGTCGATGTCCTCGTCCGATGGCCAGATCTCGTCCAGGAAAACGGGGCGCCCGGCGCGGTCGGTGGCCAGTGGTTCGTCAGTGGGGTTGATCGTTGTTCGTCCGGCGATCGCCATCGCCACGACCATCGGCGGCGAGGCGAGGTACGAATGCGCGACGTCGGGGTGAATGCGGCCCGGAAAGTTTCGATTGCCCGAGAGCACGGCGGCGACCGACAGGGACTGCTGACGTATCTGCTCGGTGATCGCCGGGGCGAGGGGTCCGGAGTTGCCCATGCAGGTTCCACAACCGAAACCGGCTATGTGGAAGCCGAGTTCGTCGAGCGCTGTCTGCAGTCCCGCGGACTGGAGCAGTTCTGCGGTCGCGCGCGATCCCGGGGTCAGCGAAGTCTTGGTCCAGGGTGCTCGTGTGAGGCCGCGCTCGACCGCGTTTCGGGCCAGTAGCCCCGCCGCGACCATGGCCTTCGGGTTGGAGGTGTTGGTGCAGCTGGTGATGGCGGCGATGACGATGTCCCCGTGGTGCAGCGTGCCGGTGCCGTTCGCGCCCGTCGAGCCCTCGGGGGGCACTGTGTGCGCCAGTTCGCTTGCAGTGAATGTCTGATGCGGGCGGGAGGGGCCGGCCATGGTGCGGTCCACCTGTGCCAGGTCCAGCTCGAGTACCTCATGGTAGTCGGGCGTTGGCAGATCTGGTGTGTAGAGCATGTTCTGGGCGGTCAGGTAGGTCCGGGCCAAGGACACGGTTGCCTCGGGTCGCCCTGTGGTGGCGAGGTAGGTGAGGGTGCGGTCGTCGGCGGGGAAGTACGCCATCGTGGCCCCATATTCCGGTGCCATGTTCGCGATGGTGGCCCGGTCGGGCACCGACAGGCGAGTGAGCCCGGGACCGTGGAATTCGACGACTCGTTGCACCACACCGTGGGCTCTGAGCATGGAAGCGAGGGTGAGCGCGACGTCGGTGGCGAGGACGCCGGGCTTCAGTGCACCGCTGAGGCGAACACCCACGACGGCGGGGACCGGTATCAGGATTGGCTGGCCCAGTGCGGCGGCGATTGCTTCGATGCCGCCGACTCCCCAACCGGTGACGGACAGCGCGTTGATCATGGTGGTGTGGCTGTCGGTACCGACGACGGAGTCGAACCGTGCGAGCGCGATGCCGTCGTGGGTGCCGACCGAGATGACGTCGGCGAGGACTTCCAGGTTGAGTTGGTGGCAGATTCCGATACCCGGGGGCACCACCCTCAGCGTGGGAAAGCGGGTCTGTGCCCACCGCAGGAACCGGTATCGGTCACCGTGACGGTGGTATTCGAGTGCGAGGTTGGTGGCACCGGCGTCGGCGGTTCCGGCGGCGTCGAGTTCGAGGGCGTGGTCGACTACGAGATCCATGCGCCGCCGAGGCGAGACGGTGGCGGGGTCGAGGCCGAGTGCCGTTGCACGCTCGTGCAGGGTGATCATGTCGGCGAGTACCGGAATTCCCGAGGCGTCTTGAAGCAGAACGCGTTCGGGGGTGAACGGAATCGACGTGGAGTGATCGCCGGCCACGAGCGCTCGGACATGATCGGCGGTGACGGTGCGGCCGTCCTCATGCCGCAGCACGTTTTCGACGAGCACCCTGGTGGCGTAGGGAAGGCGGTGCAGGGCACCCGCACCGCCTCGTTCTGCGGCGGTGAGATCGATGAACTGTGTGGCGGGGGCGCCGGGTAGGTCGCGGAGTGCGTCGAAGGAGTCGAGGGTCATCCGTGTGCCACCGGTGCCCGCTCGGGAACGCTCCTCGGCGGTGCACCGGTGTAGGTCGGCAGCAAAGGTGGGGGGATCGGCCCTTTGATCCGGCGCCCACCTTCGCGTTCTTCCCATGAGTGCGAGAGGATCCCGACGGAGCGGGACAGGATGAACAGGCCTCTGCCGAGTTCGGGGGCGAAGCCGAGTTCGGCGTAGATCACGGCGGTCGCCCCGTCGATGTTCATCGGGACGGGCCGAGCTCGCCCTGCTGCCAGTTGTCGCTCCAGTTCTTCGGCGATCTGGAGGTAGTGGCCGTCGATCACGCCGGCCTCGACCTGGGTGTGGACTGCAGACAACAGCGGGTCCCGGCGTGGGTCGCGCGGATGGAAGCGGTGGCCGAATCCCGGGATGTATCGGCCTGTTGCGCGGTGGTCGGCGATCGTCTGCGCGGCCACTTCTTCGAGGTCGCCATCGGTGGACCGAGTCCGGATCTGTTCGAGTAGTTGCATGCATTGTTGGCCGGCGCCGCCGTGGATGTCGCCGAGGAGACCGACACCGGTGGAGATGGCCCCGTGTAACCCGACACCGCAGGTGGCGGCCATTCGGGCCGCGGCGATCGACGGTGCTTGTGGACCGTGGTCCACGGCGGCGACGAGGGCGTGCTCGAGCAGTTCGGCTTGGCCGGCACTGGGGAGGTCACCGCGGACCATCAGCCAGATCATCTCGGGGAAACTCACCTGGCCGATCATCTGCTCGATGGGGTATCCCCGCAGCCGGATGATCCCGGGCTCGATGTCGGAGACGGCGGTCGACCACCAGTCGGTGACCTCCCGGCTCGACGTCCGCTCGAGGGCGCTTTGTCGGGCGGTGCTCATATCGCGTTCTCTTCCCGCAGGCGGGTGATGTCCGCCGGCCTGTAGCCCAGCTCGGTGAGAATCTCGTCGGTGTGCTGCCCGAGGGTGGGGGGCGGAGACTCGGGTGAGACGCGGCGGCCGTCGACATGCGTCGGCAGACCCAGTACCCGCACCGCACCGCCGGAGGCTGCGGGTGAGTCGATCGTGGTGACCAGCTCGCGGTGTGCGACCTGATCGGATTGCAGTGCCGTCGGCACCGAGACGACCGGGGCGGCGGGGACTCCCGTGTCGAGCAGGATCGCGTCCCACTCGGCTGCCGTTTTCGCTTTCAGCGAGGTTTCCAGTTCTTCCCGCAGCACGTCGCGGTGGCGTTTGCGGTCCTCACGGGTGCGGAACCGCGGATCGTCGATGAGCTCTTCACGGTCGAGAACCTTGCACAACGTCTCGTACTGTTCCTGCTTGTTCGCGGCGATGTTGAGCGCCCCGTCGGCGGTGCGGAAGGTGCCCGACGGGGCCGAGGTGATGTTCTCGTTGGCCATCGGGGCGGGCTCGCGGCCGGCGATGAGATGGTCGGAGACCACCCATCCCATCGAGGTGAGTGCGGCGTCGAGCATGGAGGTGTCGAGGAAGGCACCTTCGCCGGTCCGGCGTTGCCGCAGCAGCGCAGCGGTGATCGCGAACGCCGCTGCCAGGCCACCGAAGCTGTCGCACACCGGGAATCCGACACGCAGGGGCGCGACCTCCGCCGTGCCGGTCACGCTCATGATGCCGGACAGGCCCTGGACGACCTGGTCGTAGGCGGGTCGTCCGCGCATCGGGCCGGTCGATCCGAATCCGGACACTGCACAGTAGACGAGTTTGGGGTTGAGCTGGCGTAGCCGCTGCCACCCGAACCCGAGCCGTTCGAGCACCCCTGGCCGGAAGTTCTCGACCAGCACGTCCGCGTCGGCGACCAGCTTCTCGAAGACTTCCTTTCCCCCAGTTGTCTTGAGATTGACCGTGACGGAGCGTTTTTCCGAATTCTGGGCGAGGAACGAGACGCCGAGGTGTTCGGCGCTCAGATGAGAGTCCGCGCCGAGTTGCCTTGCCAGATCACCGGTTCCCGGCGTTTCGATCTTGATCACGTCGGCCCCCATCAGGGCCAACTGGTAGCCGGCGTACGGTCCCGCGAGCACATTGGTCAGGTCGAGGACACGGACGCCTTCGAGCAGGTTCGCGGTCACAGGAATACCTCCACGCTGCCGAGTCCGACGGCACTGATTTCGGCGGCCGCGGCGGTTACCGCGTCCACGTACCGGCCCACCCGGTCGGCGGTGAACCGGGAGGTGGGTCCGCTCGCCGACAGCGCGGCTATCACCCGGCCGTCCGAGGAGACGATCGGGGCCGCGACCGCGGACGCGCCGAGTTCGCGTTCGCCGTGGGTGACCGAGTACCCCGCCTCCCGGATACCGGAGATTTCCCGCTGCAGCGGCTCGAGCTGCAGGTCCGGCCGTGCGTCGACGAGGCTGCGCACCACCTGGTCGGGGGCGCCGGTGAGCAGGATCTTGGCGGCCGCGCCCGTGGCGAGCGCGTACGGCACGCCGACTTCCACGACGCTGCGCACGGTGGTCGTTCCTTCGACCTGCGCGATGGACACGCGGTTCAGATCCTGACGGATGTAGATGTTGACCGTTTCGCCGCAGGAATCGACCAGCCGCGTCATGATTTTGCGTGTTTCCGTGCTGACCTCCCACATGGACTGCGCCAGGGTCACCCAGCGCAGGAACCCGGCCCCCACGCCGAAGGTCGAGTCACCGCGGTCCGCGATGAGTCCTAACGAGTCCAATGTCGAGAGCAGACGCACCACGGTGGTTTTCGGCAATCCCGTGGAGGCCACGAGCTCGCGCAGGGTGCGAGTGGGGTGTTCTACGTCAAACAGTTCCAGCACCTCGACGGCGCGGGCGATGCTGCGCACGCCTCCGTCGGCTCGTGTGGATGCGGTCTCAGTGTCAGCCATGCCACTCACGCTAAACCATTCTATGGTTTGTGTAAACCGAATAGCGGGTTGACTCCGGTTTATCTTCGTGCTTCGATCGGTGACACAGCACACAAACGCTGCCTAGCGGGTTTCGTGAACCGCGCAGTGGTCGATCGCGACAGTCGTAGAAAGAAGGAAAGTCCGTGAGTGGAGAACAGGTAGACCTCGTCGTGGTGGGCTGCGGAGCCGGTGGCCTGGCAACCGCGCTGCAATTCCTGCAGTCCGCTCCGAGCGGGCGGGTCCTCGTTCTCGAACGCACCCCGAAGAGCCAGCGAGGCGGAAACACCGCCTGGACCGGTTCCTTCTTCCGGCTCGAGGAGGACGGCGCCCCCGCGGCCGACTTCACCTCCCGGATGCTCGAACTCAGCAAAGGCAAGACCGACGAGGCCATCATCGCTCGACTCGCCGAACTCGCCCAACCGACCATGCACTGGCTCAACGACAACGGTGTTCCCACGAAATCGGACATCACCTATTTCCTGACGTCGAAAGGTCCCCGCTTGATGCCCGCTGGGGGCGGCGCGGCCATCGTCGAAAACCTCGCGGCAAGGCTGGAAGAACTCGGAGGCACGATCGCCTATGAGACGACCGCGCAGAGCCTGATCCAGGACGAGCACGGCGCGGTCATCGGAGTCGAGGCGGTCGACGGTGCGGGCGAACTGCGGCGCGTGCTGGCGAGCACCGTGGTCCTGGCCTCCGGCGGTTTCGAGGGAAGCGCGGCCCTGCTCGACCGGTATCTCGGCGACCGCGGACACGAACTCTCCCCCATCGCACCGGGCGGCCGCTCCAACCAGGGCGAAGGCCTGGAGATGGGGATTCGGGCCGGTGCACTAACGGACGGGCAGTTCGATCGCTTCCACGGCGAACCCGTCGATGCGCGCACCCGATCCGCGGAAGCCCTCGTCATGGTCTACCCCTACGGAATTCTGGTCGACCACCACGGTCGGCGGTTCGTCGACGAAGGCTCGGACACCCCGGACAACACCTTCGAGTCGGTCGCCTACCGCATCTGGGCCGACGCCGACCAGTTCGCCTACGTCATCGCAGACCAGAAACTCATGCGCCACAACATCGCCCGGGCCGTTCTCACCGACCGCGAGCCCGAATCGGCACCGACGCTCGAAGCCCTCGCCCGCCGACTCGACCTCGACCCCGACGTCCTCGCCGACACCGTCAGCACGTACAACGCCGCCGCGACACCCGGGCCCCTGGACGTGACCTTCCTCGACGGGGTGGCAACACGGGACCTCGACCCACCGAAATCGAACTGGGCGCGCCCGATCGACGAACCCCCGTATGCGGCATGGCCGGTGACCTGCGCGATCACCTTCACCTTCGGCGGACTCAAAACCGACGACAAGGCTCGGGTGATCGGCCGGTCCGGCCAGCCCATCCCCGGATTGTTCGCCGTCGGCGAGGTCGCCGGGATCTACCACCACAAGTATCCCGGGGCCACCTCCGTGCTCCGGGCACTGGTCTTCGGCCGGATCGCCGGCACCAGCGCCGCGCACCGGATCGCCGCACCCGCACCCGCTACCCACCAGTGAACGCACCTACCCCAGCAAGAGGAATCATGGCCACAACCTCACCAGCTAAGACCGGTTCGAGCAGCACCCCCAGGCGAGCGGCGATCGCGAGCCTGGTCGGCACCACGATCGAGTGGTACGAGTTCTTCATCTACGGGCTCGCTGCGGCGCTGGTCTTCGGCGACCTGTTCTTCCCCGGGGTCGACGAACACAGCGGCCGCCTCGCCTCCTTTGCCACTCTCGGTGTGGCATTCGTCGCCCGACCCCTCGGCGCCGCCATCTTCGGGCATCTCGGCGATCGCCTCGGTCGCAAATCCACCCTCATCGCCACCCTCGGAATCATGGGTACCGCCACCGGTCTGATCGGTCTGCTCCCCTCCTACGACTCGATCGGGATCTGGGCGCCCATCCTGCTCATCGTGCTGCGTTTGTTCCAAGGGCTCGCAGTCGGTGGGGAATGGGGTGGCGCCGTCCTGATGTCCGTCGAGCACGCACCGGCCTCGAAGGTGCGCCTGTACGGCTGCGCCCCGCAGATGGGTAGCCCCCTCGGTTTGGTCCTCGCCACCGCGGTGATGTCGGCCGTCTCCACCCTCCCCGACGACCAACTCCTCGACTGGGGCTGGCGAATCCCCTTCCTGGCCGGGTTCGTCCTGGTCCTCATCGGTCTCGCCATCCGCCTCGGAGTAGAAGAGTCCGAGCAGTTCCGGGAGATCAAGGCAACAGGCGAGACCGCCCGGCTGCCGATCGGCGACATAGTCGCTCGCGCCAAGAAGAGCCTGGCGATCGGTATCGGACTGCAGGCCTCGGTCAACGTCGTCTTCTACATCATCTCTGTGTACTTCCTCAGCTACGCCACCAAATCACTTGACCTCGACCGCAACACCGCACTGCTGATGGTGATGGCCGCGGCGGTGATAGACCTGGCAGCACTGCCGTTCATGGCATCGCTGAGCGACAGGATCGGGGCACATCGCGTGTTCTTCGCCGGTGCTCTCTTCACGATCGCCGCGGCCTTCCCGTTCTTCTGGTTCCTGCGCGCAGAACAGGTCCTGCTGACCAGCGTCGTCGTCATCGTCATGATGGTCGGCGCGCACGCCACCACCTACTCGGTGGTCTCGAGCCTCATCGCGGACCAGTTCGATACCAAGGTCCGCTACAGCGGCACGGCCCTGAGCAACGCGCTCGGCGGACTGATCTTCAGCGCGCCGACCCCGTTCATCGCCGAAGCCGTCGTCGGGAACGGAGGAAGCCGATGGTGGCCCCTGGCTCTGATGACCGTCGCCGCCGCCCTCGTCTCCCTCGTCGCCATCGCAGCGGCCCCCCGACACCGCCTGGTCGCCGAGACCGACGAACCGGGAACACCGGTACCGGCGCGGACCACCACCCCTGCCTGACCAACGATGATCCATCCGGAAGGACCCCACATGACTGCCACCGATGCGAACGCTGTGACCACCGCAGGCGGTGAGACCGAGCGATACGACATGCTCATCGACGGGGCCTGGCGGGCCGCCGCCGACCACGCCACCTTCGACTCGATCAATCCGTTTGACGGCCAGCCGTGGGCGCAGGTGCCCACCGCCACCACCGCCGATATCGACGCCGCCGTGGCCGCAGCCCGCCGAGCGTTCGACGGCGGCCCCTGGTCACAGTCCACACCACTGCAGCGGGCAACACTGCTGCGCAAGTTCGGCGACCTGATCCGCGACAACGCCGACGAACTCGCCCGCATCCAGGTCCTCGAGAACGGCAAGCTGATTCGCGAAGTCGCCGGGCAAACGCTCGCCCTCGCCAACCACTGCTACTTCTTCGCCGGGGTCGCCGAAAGCCCCACGGGGGAAACCCTCGCCAGCAGTGTGCCCAACATGCAGGTCTACACCGTCCGCGAACCGATCGGCGTCATCGCCGCCATCACCCCCTGGAACAGTCCCCTCGCACTGCTGCTGTGGAAGCTGTGCCCAGCACTGGCCGCCGGCAACACCGTCGTGATCAAGCCCTCCGAAGTCACCCCCGTCTCTACTCTCGTTCTCGCCCGCATCGCTCAGGAAGCCGGCTTCCCCGACGGAGTGATCAACGTGGTCACCGGAGCCGGACCGGCGGGCGCCGCATTGGCAGCGCACCACGGCGTCGACAAGATCGCCTTCACCGGATCCACCGCAGTCGGCAAGAAGATCGCCGTCACCGCCGCCGAACGCCTCGCCCGCGTCTCCCTGGAACTCGGCGGCAAATCTCCCAACATCGTCTTCCCCGACGCCGACCTCCCCAACGCCGTCAACGGCGTGATCTCAGGAATCTTCGCGGCCACCGGCCAAACATGTATGGCCGGCTCGCGCGTCCTCGTCCACGAAGACATCTACGACCAATTCACCCAAGCCCTCACCGAGCGCACCTCGCAGATCAAGCTCGGCAACCCCCTCGACCCGGACACCGAAATGGGCACCGTCGCATCGAAAACCCAATTCGACAAGGTGCTGCACTACATCGAAGTCGCCAAGGAAGACGGCGCCCACCTGGCGACCGGCGGCGCCCGCCCCACCGACCCGGCCTTGAGCCGCGGCTTGTTCATACAACCAACCGTGTTCACCCACGTCACCAACGACATGCGCATTGCCCGCGAAGAAGTCTTCGGCCCTGTGGCCGTCGTCATCAAATTCACCGACGAAGACGACGCCGTCCGCATCGCCAACGACACCGAATTCGGACTCGCCGCAGGCGTATGGACCCGCGACGTCGCACGCGCACACCGCATGGTCAAACGACTCCGCGCCGGAACCGTCTGGGTCAACAACTACCGCAAGACCAACTACGTAGCCCCCTTCGGCGGCTTCCAGGAAAGCGGACTCGGCCGCGAGAACGGATCCCACGCCATCGAGGAGTACACCGAGCTGAAAACCGTGTGGATCGACACCGGAAACACCATCACCGACCCGTTCAACCCACGGGCATAAGAATCCAATAATTCGAATGTGGAATACACGGTTCGACAACGGCAGTGCCGCGAATGTTCGCATGCACTAGGGGGAGTCGGCGGAGGCCCCACAACGCTCTGACCGTCTGAAGCGGCATCGACGCTCATGATCTGCATCGAAATTACCACCGCATCCGCTGATCAAAGGGCTGACGCGAGCGACCCGATCTCGAGACGGCACTGGCCTGTACCACCCCATTGCGATCCGGTGTTCGATCGACCCGGCCACCTGACCGCAACCACTTCCTCCTCCTCGAAAGGGAACATCATGACCAACGCTGTCATCGTGGACGTCGTCCGCCTCGCCTCCGGTAAGGGCAAGCCGGGTGGTGCGCTGTCGGGCACGCACCCGGTCGAACTGCTCGCGCACGTGCTCCGCAGCATCGTCGAACGCAACGGCATCGACCCCGCACAGGTCGACGACGTCATCGGCGGCTGCGTCGGGCAGGCCGGCGAGCAGGCCCTCAACATCTCCCGGACAGCGGTGCTGTCGG
>Ga0247825_10002171_pt1 | contig 12994 bp, 13 predicted proteins | sample 13C_Vanillin_Day_FD_194413 | JGI IMG/M metagenome (GOLD analysis project Ga0247825, IMG submission 194413) | Soil microbial communities from agricultural site in Penn Yan, New York, United States - 13C_Vanillin_Day48 | ecosystem: Environmental > Terrestrial > Soil > Agricultural land | place...
GCCTTGAGGCCATCGCCGTCACTGAGCGACCCGGACTGCGGGCGCTCATCGGCGTCGCAGGGCTGAAACCGAAGGACGTTACGTCGGAGTCCATCGCCTTCAACCTGGCGCCGCGAATCAACGCAGCAGGCCGGCTCGCCGACGCACGCTTGGCCCTGGAGATGCTGCTCACGGACGAAGAAGGCACGGCGCTCTCGCTCGCCGCCAACATCGACGCGCTGAACAAAGAACGGCAGCGCATGACCCTTGAAGCGCAGGAGATGGCGCGCGCTATGGTCGAAGCCCGGCCGGACGTGCCGATCATCGTTACAGGGCACGAAGACTTCCATCAGGGCATCATCGGCCTTGTCGCGTCCCGGCTGGTCGACACTTTCGGCCGCCCTGCGCTGGTCTACCAGAAGGGCGCCGTTGAGAGTCGCGGCAGCTGCAGGTCCACTCTCGAATATGACATAACGAACGGACTGCGCTCATGCGGTCACCTCTTCGAGCGTTTCGGTGGTCACCATCAGGCCGCCGGGTTCACGATCCTCAACGAACGCCTGGGCACCCTGGAAGAAGCGATGATCAGGCATGCCAGTGAGCACCTCGCCGGCTTCGACCTCACTCCTACGCTGGATATCGACGCCGAGTGGCCCCTGGGGGATCTACGCAGCCAGGAAATCAAGTGGCTGAACAAGCTCCAGCCCTTTGGCCAGGGCAACCCCGAAGTCTCGCTGCTTAGTCGGAACGTCCTGGTTGTCGATGCCCGGACGGTAGGGCAGGAGGGCCGCCACGTGCGGCTGCGCCTCAAGAGCGGCAACGTTACGTGGCCAGCGATCTGCTTCAACTACGAAGGCCCCTGTCCGCAGCCCGGCTCCAGCGTCGATGTCGTCTACTGCCTCTCGGCCGACCGCTACAGCTCCGGCGAAGGCGGCGGCGCCCTCCAGCTCACCGTCCAGGATCTCGCTCCGTCTCGCTGAGTATGTTCAGATGGGGCGAATTCGCGCGTCTGCGTCCGGACCTCGCGTCCGGCGGACATGACCTCTTCTGTCAGTTCGGCGTGGGCCTCGCATTCCTCGCCACAGTCAAGCCGAACGGTGCACCGCGCCTTCACCCCATCTGTGTCGTGCCCACGGACGATGCGCTCTATGGCCTGATCATCCCGTCGCCGAAGCTGCGCGACCTCCAGCGCGATGGTCGTTACACCCTGCATTCGTACCCATCCCCGGACAACGAAGACGCTTTCTCCCTCACCGGCGCGGCAATGGTGCATGAAGCGGCGCCTGTGAGAAGCGCGGCGATCACGGCCTTTCTCGCCCAGCCTGGCCGGCAAGGTCCAGCCCTGGACGAGTCTCACTTCGATGGCCAGACCGTCGTCGAGTTCCTCATCGATTCCTGCCTGCTCACCCGCACCACCGGCCACGGCGACACCAATCCCCAACACGCAATCTGGCATGCACCTATCCCATAGAAGGCGTCTAGAGTGTCCGTACAGTCGAAGCGGCCGGATGCGCGTCCACGTCCCGATCGCTATGTGTACCATCGCGTTCCACCTAACCTGCGCGGCTCTATCCTCTATCCCCTGAACAGCATGCGTGGGGTCTTCCCCGACTTGTATCGGGAACGGCGTAGCAACTATGCCTCGAGGGAGGATATTGCCGCGCTGCGCATCCCGCCGCTCGGTTACTGCTTGTGGAACGATGTGCTTCACCTGTCGCCCGTTCACCCGGACCGAATCAAGGACGCCCTTACCGCCGCTGGCCACGCGCTCCCTGAAGAGTGGCGGCGCTACTTCCAGATCGACGCTCGATTGCTCGATCCGGCCGCGACCGTGGTCTACAAACTGTCGACGTTCCTTTGGCCTGGACAATTCAACGTCGCCGTCGCTAGCGAAGAAATCGGACGAGACTGCCTCCCATTTTCTGCCGAGACTCTCGACCTCTTCATGGATGTCCCTACCGCCGCCCGCGAGTACTACGCGAGCGTGGTTCCGGGTGCCGGCGTTGCCCTCTTCTTGGGAATCCCACACGTGCTTCACCGAGGCCCGATCGATCTAAAGCAGGACGGCATCAGTATTGTCGAGGTGTAGCAGGGTCGCAGGGAGGAGCCCAATAGTCTAATTCCAAGTCCTGATTCCTCAGTCCGCGCTAGAATCTCCGCACCATGCAGCACATCCGCATCGACCGCAGCAAAGCCCTGACCGACGACCCGTCCACGGGCCACAACCGCTGGCACCCCGGCATCCCGCCGCTTGTCGAGGCCGATGAGGGCGAAGAGGTCGTTCTCGAGACGCGCGACGCCTCCGACGGCTTTGTCGTGCGCGGTCTGCCTGCCTCGCCACCGCCTGCGACCGGTGGCCGTGTCCATCCCTTGACCGGCCCGGTGTATGTGAAGGGCGCCGAGCCCGGCGACTTGCTGGAGGTCGAATACCTCGATATCGTGCCTGAGCCCTACGGCTGGACACGCTGCGGCCCCGGCACCGGCTATTTGCCCGACCTCGTTAGCGAGCCCTTTCTGGCCCACTGGGACATTGCGAATGGCTTTGCCACCTCAGAGCAGGTGCCCGGCGTTCGTATCCCGGATGGCTGCTTCATGGGTACGGCTGGCATCGCCCCTTCCCACGAGCTGTTGGCAGAGTGGACGAGGCGGGAGGCTGACCTCGTCGCCCGCGGCGGCCGCGCCCTCCTGCCCGAAGCGCGCGACGCCGTGCCATCAGACGAAGCCATCGCGACGCATGGCGCGCGCACGACGCCCCCGCGAGAGAACTGCGGGAACGTCGACGCCAAGCAGCTAACGAAGGGCTCGAAGCTCTTTCTGCCCGTCCACGTCCCCGGCGCTCTCTACTCCGCCGGCGATGCCCACTTCGCCCAGGGCGACGGCGAATGCTGCCTGACCGCGATCGAAATGGGCGCCACCGTTTCAGTGCGTTTCCACGTCCACAAGGGCGAGGCAGCCCGCAAGGACATCCGTTGGCCGCGCTTCTCGCACGCAGGCTATTTCCAGGCACCGCAGTGGGCAGTCCCGAGCCACTTCATCGCCACCATGGGCATGCCCGTAACCGGCGACGGTGTGCAGGAGAACGGCGACCTCAACCTCGCCGCCCGCAACGCCCTCATGAACATGGTCGCCCTGCTGGAGGAGCGAGGTTTCTCGAAGGCGCAGGCCTACGTCATTTGCAGCGTCGCGGTCGACCTCCGTATCAGCAACCTCGTCGACACGCCCAACTTCACCGTCTCCGCCTTCCTCCCCGAGGCCATCTTTGAGCTGTGATAGTGACGCTTTGAGCGGAGCGAGAAGCGATGTGGGGACGACGCTTCAACTCCGTCCGTAGGGGTCGCTATAACGCGAGGACGGACGGCCCTAGTAGCTCGAAATTTCAACCTCCGAATGCGCTACGGATATCCTTACCGTGTGAGCGAGGCACCCTTCTACACCTTCGAAGCCGACGGCATGCGTGTGCTCCGGACCGTGCTATTACTACTGACGGTCGTCTCCGTTGCGGGTTGTCTGGTCCTCGTGGCAGTCGAGCCGGATGAGTGGAGTGGTGCGCTCGTGACCGCCGTAGCCCTGCTGCTCACCTACGCCTTCGTCTGGGCAATCCTCCCCTCCCGCTACGAGCTTTCGCGCACCCACCTCGGTATTGTCTTCCCGTGGAAGACCTGGCACGTGGCGCTCGATAGCGTCGCGTGGGTCAGGGCCGGCAACTGGTGGGAGGCTTACGGGTACTACGGCATGCGCTTCGCCACGAAGCCGGGCCAGTCGGTCGTCATCCGTCGCAAGCATCCCAATCTGTTCACACGACCCAACCTCGTCATCTCGCCGGAAAACCGCGACGAGTTCTTGCGCGCCCTCCACAGCCTCGGTACCGGCATCGAGGTCGGCGTCGTGTCCTGACGCGCGACCCGTACACTGGAAGCATGCCCCGTGATCTGACCGCGAGCGCTGCGTGACCCGTCTGCACCTGCGCATCTTCCCCAACATCAACAATCTCTTAGCGACGCTGCTCTGGCTGGGCTGCGCGCTCTACCTGGGCGGCATCGCCTTCTGGTGGATGCTGCGCCTCGTCTTCGCCGATGCCTGGTGGTGGCTGTACCTCGTCAACTCCGCGGCAATCTTCCTCTTTGTTGCGGTGCCCGTCGCCGCCGTGATAGCCGTGCTCCAGCGCAACGCAGTGCTGATTGCGGGGGTGCTGTTCGCGGCCGTCCTGTTCGCCAGCACCTGGGGCGGCATGCTGTGGCCGCACTCAGAGCCGGAACCCCAGGGTCCGGTAGTGACGGTCATGACCTACAACCTGCTGGTCTCCAATCGCAACACCGAAGGCGTCCTCGCAGCGATTAGAGAGGCCGATGCGGATGTCGTCGGCCTCGTCGAGCTGAACGCTACAATCGGCGATGCTATCCGGCGGGACCTCATCGAGGAGTATCCCTATCAGGCGCTGTTCGACCGCGGCTCGCTGTTCGGCGTCGGCGTCATCAGCCGCTACCCGATCGAGCGCATTGAGACCAATCTCGACGATCCTGACTGGAACGGCGATCCGATCGCCGTCCAGGTCGACTGGGAGGGCGGGCCTTTCGTCTTCGTCGCCGTGCACTCTCCCGCGAGCTCGCACAAAGTCGAGATCCGCGAACGCCACGCTCGCCTGCTGCGCGACTTCGCCGAAGCGCAGACGCTGCCCGTGATCGTCGCCGGCGACCTCAACGCTTCGGACCGCAACCAGTCCATCTCTATCATCAAGGAGGCCTTGAACGATGCCTTCCGCGAAGCGGGTACCGGCATCGGCCACACCTTCCCCGGCGCGTCATACGCCGACACCCGCGGCAGCTCCCGTCCCGAGATGTTCGGCATCCCTTGGCCGAAGTGGCTCGTCCGCATCGACTACGTCTTCTACTCAGACGACTGGCAGGCGATCGACGCCCGCATCGCCCCCTGGGAGGGCAGCAGCGACCACCGCGGCGTCGTAGCAGAACTGGCGTTGCCCGAGTGAAGGTGCAAATTGGTTGTCCTGAGCACCAAGACTGTCATGTTGAGCGAAGTCGAGACATCCGAGCACACCGTCGCTGTACTTCGTGCGAAGAAGGACGAGGCGGCGTTGTCGTGCAGCGGGAACCAACGGTGTGCTCGGATGTTTCGACTTCGCTCAACATGACAGTCTTGGTGCCAAGGGCCTGGTGCGTCCTCGGTGTTGGTCCTTGCTCCGCAGCTGCGAGTTAGTCCGTAGTCCCGTGACCACACGACAGACCATGCATCCCTTGTCTTTCCGTCAGGTTGAGGCAATTGCTGCCGGAACGTACACTTAACACGAACACGAGGCGCTCCGCCGCGCGAGAGCGCCTCTTTCGTCCCACACGCATGACGGCACACGGAGGCATCGACATGAGCGAGCACAACGGCAGCAGCAACAACGGCACCGGTACCTTCGCCGTCAAAGCGGGACTGGCCCAGATGCTCAAGGGCGGCGTCATCATGGACGTCGTCACGCCGGAGCAGGCAGTCATCGCCCAGGAGGCGGGCGCCTGTGCCGTCATGGCGCTGGAGCGCGTACCGTCCGACATTCGTAAGGACGGCGGCGTCGCCCGTATGTCCGACCCCGAGATGATCGAAGGCATCATCAAGGCGGTCAGCATCCCCGTGATGGCGAAGTGCCGCATCGGTCACTTCGTGGAGGCGCAGGTCCTCGAAGCCCTGGGCGTCGACTACATCGACGAGTCCGAGGTGCTCACGCCCGCCGATGAGGCTCACCACGTAGACAAGCACGCCTTCACCGTCCCCTTCGTCTGCGGCTGTCGCGACCTCGGTGAGGCACTCCGCCGGGTCAGCGAGGGCGCCGCCATGATCCGTACAAAGGGTGAGGCAGGCACCGGCAACGTCGTCGAGGCCGTGCGCCACATGCGTCAGGTGATGGACGACATCCGCCGCATCCAGACCATGCCCGACGACGAGCTTTACGCCGAGGCCAAGCGCTTGGGCGCGACGGTCGAGCTGGTGAAGCAGGTCAAGGACCTCGGCCGCCTGCCCGTCGTCATGTTCACCGCCGGGGGCATCGCCACACCCGCCGACGCCGCCCTGATGATGCAGCTTGGCTCCGACGGCGTCTTCGTAGGCTCCGGCATCTTCAAGTCGGAGCAGCCCGCCATCATGGCAAAGGCCATCGTCCAGGCTACGACCCACTTCCGCGACCCCAAGATCCTCGCCGAAGTGTCGCGCGGCCTCGGCAAGGCCATGCCTGGCCTCGAGATCGGCGCCATCCCCCAGGGCGAGCTCCTGGCCACACGCGGCTGGTAAACCGAACCGAAATCTAGGGAAGGAGCCGGGCGAGAGCCCGGCTTCTTCGTATGATGGCGCCATGATCATCGCAGTGATCGGCGGAGACCCGGCGCCACCGGAGGCGCTCGTCCTTGCTGAGCAGGTGGGCATGCATATCGCCCTCCACCGCGCGACCCTCGTCTGTGGCGGTCGCGGCGGTGTCATGGAGGCCGCGTGCAAAGGTGCGACCGACTACGGCGGCGAGACCATCGGCGTACTCCCGGACAGCGACAAGGCCCAGATGAACCCGTACGTCACCATCCCAATCGTCACAGGCATCGGACGCGCACGTAATCTGATCATCGCCCTCACCGCCGATGCGGTGATCGCTGTTGACGGCGGCTACGGCACGCTCACAGAGATCGGTTTCGCTCTGCAGCACGGCAAGCCGGTCGCCGGCCTCGGCACATGGCAGCTCAGCGCCACGGAGACTCCTGAGCCGCCCATCTATCGTGCGAAGGATCCCGTCGATGCCGTACGCTGGGCCGTCGAGGCGGCGTGGAAAGCCTGACACCGCTTCTTCATGTACTTGTTGCCTCCTGCATGTTGCTTGTTGGCGTCGCCTGCGCCACTTTGTAGGACACCAACAGCGCCTCTGTTCCACGCAGGAGATGTGCCATGGCAGACGACCGCATCGCAGCAGTGACCGCCCTCGAGGTCCTCGATTCCCGAGGCAACCCGACCGTTGAGGTGGAGGTGCGCCTCGAGGACGGAAGCACGGGACGTGCGATCGTGCCATCCGGCGCGAGTACCGGCGCCCACGAAGCCCACGAGATGCGCGACGGCGACGCAAAGCGCTTCGGTGGCAAAGGCGTCCTCGATGCCATGACTAACGTCGAGACCGAGGTGGCCGACGCGGTTGTCGGCCAACTTGCGCACGACCAGCAGGGCCTCGACCGTCTGCTAGTCTCCCTCGACGGCACGGCGAACAAGTCCCGGCTCGGCGCCAACGCCTTGCTTGGCGTATCGCTCGCAGTCGCCCACGCCAGCGCCGCGTCGAAGGGCGTGCCGCTGTATGTATCGCTTGGTGGCACCGACGCGCACCTGCTGCCGCTGCCGCTGTTCAACGTGCTCAATGGCGGCAAGCACGCGGAGGACAGCACCGACTTCCAGGAGTTCATGCTCGCGCCCGTCGGCGCCCCGACCTTCCGAGAGGCGGTTCGCTACGGGGTCGAGGTCTACCAGGCATTAAAGAAGCTCCTCGGCGAGCGCGGCTTCAGTACGAACATCGGCGATGAGGGCGGTTTCGCACCGTCGCTTGCAAACAACGTTGCGGCGGTCGAGCTCCTCGTCGAAGCCATCACCGCCGCCGGCTACCGTCCCGGCGAGGATGTCGCCCTCGCCCTGGACCCGGCAACCACCGAGCTCTACGAGGACGGCCACTACACGCTGAAGAGCGAAGGCCGCCTCCTCAGCAGCGCCGAGATGGTCGATCTCTGGGCGGACTGGTGCGCAAGATACCCAATCGTCAGCATCGAGGACGGTCTCGCCGAGGACGACTGGGAGGGCTGGCAGCTCCTCACGTCGCGACTTGGCCGGACGATCCAGCTCGTAGGCGACGACCTCCTCGTCACCAACAGCGAGCGCCTCGACCGCGCCATCAGCCTCAATGCCTCGAACGCCATCCTCGTCAAGGTGAACCAGATCGGCACGCTGACCGAGGCGATCGCCGCCACGCAGACAGCGCTCTCAACGCCGGGATGGGCGGCCGTCATGAGCCACCGCAGCGGCGAGACCGAAGACACGACCATCGCCGACCTTGCCGTTGCCCTCGGTACCGGCCAGATCAAGACCGGCGCCACCGCCCGTGGCGAGCGCACGGCCAAGTACAACCGCCTGCTGCGCATCGAAGCCCAGCTCGGCGCCCGCGCCAGTTACGCCGGTGGTAGCATGCTCTCCCAGAGGAGATAGCCGGATAGGGGTGAGGTTTGTCTGAGAAACCGCCGCAGCGTATCTCCGGCATCCCGTCGCCCGAGGCATACGCGCCGCCCTCGAGGCCGCCCGAATCGGCCGGAGAGCAGGCTCTCGACGCCTACCGCCAGATGCGGTTCATCCTCGGCGCCGACCTCGACCTCTTCTCCGACCTCATGGCTCTGCAGCTGGCGCTCGTCAAGGACGCCCACCCTTCACAGCACCGCACCCACGAGCTCGCCGCGATCATCGCGCTGTGGTCGCGTGCCTACGGGTATCTGCAGGATGGCGCTCTCCTTGCCACTCGTGGCTCGTACGCCTCTGTCTTGCCCCTCGCGCGAACCGCCGCCGAGACGATTGCCGCGGAGGAAGCGCTGCGGGCGGGCGAAATGTCCATGCACCACGAGTGGATGACGAACACCCTCAAGCCGGACAAGCGCCACAAAGCCTTCGAGTTCGAGATGGGCCGCTACTTCGCCCAGGAGGTCGTTGCCAAGGACGCCGTCCTGCACAGCGTCTGGCGTCCGGCGGCCGACCTCGCACGCCCCGCCTTTGGCGCGACGCTGCTGCAGGTCGCTCCGGAGTCGAACAATGTGCGTGTTGCCATCGCCTTCGCCGACCACTCCTTCCACCTCGGCTGGGCAGAGATTACGCTCGGCTGGCTGGTCGCCCTCGCCGGCCGGCAGGTCCAGGTCGCCTTCGACGCCGACGGGATCTTCCCTATCTCGGACGACCGCCGCGCCACCTTTGACAAGCTCCGAGGCCAACTAGAAGCACAGCTCAACCGTAACGACCGTTGCCGCATCGAAGAGATAGAAGACCGAGGCGACCGCCGCTACCTCGTTCACAACTTCCGTCGAGCCGCCAGCGCAGCCCCAAAGAAGGTCCTGCTCTAGGAACCGAAAGACGCTCTACCTGGATCTGGTTCCCCCTCTCCGAAATCGGGGAGGGGGTTAGGGGGAGGAATCAGCTCGCTGCGACGCCTTCGTACTGCTCCCAGCCCGGGATGAACTTGCGCCAGTCTTCCTGGGCTTCCAGGTAGTGGTAGAAGATGTAGTACGACGACGCCGGGGGCTTGCGCGGCTCCGCCAACAGCGACATGCGCGCCTCCGCCGGCGAATCCCCTGCCTTGCGATGGTTGCAGGTCCGGCAGGCCGAGACCAGGTTCTCCCAGGTGTGACGTCCGCCGGCGTGGCGTGGCACCACGTGGTCGATCGTCAGGTCGCGCGTTTGCTTGCCACAGTACTGGCACGTGTAGCGGTCGCGCACGAAGACCTCACGGCGCGTCAGGCGCATCTGGGGCCTGGGACGGCGGATCATGTAGACGAGGCGGATGACCGAAGGCTTCGGGAAGGCCGCATAGGCCGAGCGTAAGTGGCCCTCCGCATGTTCGAGGACCTCAGCCTTGCCCTTGTCCAGCAGCACAAAGGCACGCCGCGCGTTGCACACGTTCAAGGGTTCGTAATTCTGATTGAGAACGAGTACCGCAGTAGCGTTCATTCCCGCCGCGCCTTTCGCAAGGATGATAGCAGGGCAAACCGAGCGCCATCAATTGTCCCAATGGGCACTAACGCTGGCTTTTCGGCGCGGAACGAAGCTCCAACCGATGAATTCGCCGTGCGGGACTGTGGCGATCGCGCCGCTGCCTGGGCGCTTGTGACGGGCAGTTAACGCCGCGGTCCTGGCCGGCGGGGGTGGCCAGAACCGGTCGGTGGCAAGCCGGCGCCAGCCTCGGGGTGGCGGCGCCGGCTGTAACCGTGATTTGGGACAGCCGTCATCGAATTGCGCCCACGCGATGGCGGTAAGCAGAAGACATCCGGCTCCCTCTCCGTAAACGGCGAGGGGCGGGGGCTGGAGTCTACCCTGCGAGAGGCAGTGAAATCATCAGCTGGAAGCGACCCCCAGGCGTCTGCTCGGCTTCGAGAGTGCCGCCTTGCGCCTCGATCAGGCGCCGGCTGATGGCGAGACCGAGGCCCCTGCCGGCGCGGCTCTCGTGGCCTTGCGCCCGGTAGTACGGGTCAAAGATGTGCTCCATCTCCTCGCGCGAAACGCCGGGGCCCTCATCCTGCACGGCAATACAACCGGCATCGCGGCCCGGTTCCACATGCACGGCAATGCGGCCGCTCGGCTTCGAATACTTGTGCGCGTTCTGGACCAGGTTGTTAAGCACCTGGCGCAGACGTTGCGGGTCTGTCTGAATGCGCAAGGGCTGGACGTTGAGCTCCAGCACCCGGCCTGGGATCAATGCCTGCAGGTCGGTGGCGATTTCGGAGACAAATGACGCCAGGTCGATGATCGCCGGGCGCATACGCACCACGCCGATCTCTGTCATCGTGTCCAGGTCTTCGAGGATTACCTCGAGCAGGCGTGCGGATGATTCGATCCGCGCCATGACTTCCCTGGTCTCCTGAATGCTGAGCCGCACCTTCTGGGCCAGCACCGCCGATGAATACGCTCTGATCGCTGTTAACGGGGACCGCATCTCGTGAACCACGGTGCGGACCATCGTCACGTTCCGATGAGCGTACTCCTTCCGTTCGCCACCCTGACGCCGCGCCACGACAGACAGCGCGTTTCGCCGAGTGGCCTTCCTTGCTTCCTCAAGCATTGAAAACCTCACCCTCCCGGGGACCGGACTAGTCGGCGGCGGGGACCGATGACTAACCAGAACTGGCATTGCAGTTCGATTAAAGTGTGGCCGATGTTAGTCTCAGTATGATCTCATGCGTGTCTCAATCAGGTCTCAAATCAGAGGCGATAGATTCGCGACCCAACCAGGGCCTATTCATTCCACTTCGCAGTGCACCGACACGTATGAAGAGAAATCGTAGGTAGGGGACTCCTTGAAGAACGCACTGCTAATCGACTTGAACGGTAGCTACGACTTGATCGCGAACTTGCTGCCGTTGCACCCCGAACGGTACACCCTCACCATCGCGTCGAGTTGGTTCGATGCCCTGGCACTCGTGACAGACCGCGAGTTCGACCTGATCATATTCAGGCCACTGAACCGATGTGGCAATTCGACTTGGCCGCTGGTAGTTCAACTCTCCCAGCACTCGCTGGGTGACGCAGTGGTCATGGTCCATGCGGATCAGCCCGACGCGGATTTCTATGCCCAGGCTGCCGAGTTCGGCGCCGTGGTGCTTAGCTCGCCCACGGGTTACGTGGCGATGCCTTCGACGCGTGAAGTTGGCACATGGGGTGTCGGGCTGACCTAGTTGCGCAAGCGGTAGCCCACGCCGGGCAGGCTCTCGATCTGGGAGCTGCCTTCCGGCCCAAGCTTCTTGCGGAGACGGCTCATGCATACTCTGAGCAGATGGTGCGAGCCGCCGAACTCCGGGCCCCAGACCGCCGTGAGCATCTGGTCGTGCGTCAGCACTCGTCCGCGCGTGCTGAGAAGCAACTCAAGGACAGCGAACTCCGTCCGGGAGAGGGAGACCTCGCGATCGTTCACGAACACCTGGTGCAGGCCTTCGTCCAGCGTGATCACGCCGTTGGAGAGCCGCTGCTGAGGTATGCCGGTGGAACGCCGACGGATGACGGCGCGCACCCGCGCCAGAAACTCGACGGCGCCGAAGGGCTTGCGCACGTAGTCGTCCGCCCCCGCCTCGAGTGCGCGAGCGGCTTCCTCCTCCTCCGCGACAGCCGAGAGGATCAATATAGGCACGTCCGAGATCTCGCGGATTCGCTGCGTCAGCGTGATGCCATCCATGCGCGGCATACGCAAGTTGCAAATCAGCAGCGAGGGTGTCAACTCGTCGAATAGACGAAAGGCAGTCTCACCATCGGAGCACGAGACGACGAAAAATCCATTGAGCTGAAGGATGCGCGACACAGCCGCGAGGATGGGCGGGTCGGCGTCGCAAACGATGACATAGGGTGTAAATCTGGTCATAAATAAGCCCGGGACTCCGGTCGGGCAGCTCCTTAGTCAGGAGCTTATGCGAGACACGGGGCCAACTAGAGTGGTCGAAACCCTGATAGAGGACTCGACAACTCGTAATTTGCGCGGGGCTTAAGCTACGGTCTGGCAGCCCGCGCGGGAGGCTGACTGCACAATCCGCTGTTACGAACTCTCGGCACGCCCTCCTGATTCCTGTTGGCCAAGAACATTACGAAACAGGATCAAAGTAGGGCTGGTCTAGAACGCACGCGACCACCTACCTACAATATCCACAGATACGGGCGAGCATTCCCTAGATCGGGCCTCAGGTGCTGAAAGGAGCCGAGAGTATGGCAGTAAAGGTAGGCATCAACGGCTTTGGCCGCATTGGCCGCCAAGTCTTCCGCACGATCCGCGAACGTCACGGCGACGAGCTGCAGATTGTTGCAATCAACGACCTGGTGGACACCGCAACCAACGCGCACCTCCTCAAATACGACAGCAACTACGGTCGCTTCCACGGCACAGTGCAAGCCGGCGACGGCGCTCTGGTGGTCGACGGCGAGCCGATCAAGGTGTTCGCCGAGCGCGACCCCGCCAAAATCCCGTGGGGCGACGCGGGCGTAGAAATCGTCATCGAGTCCACGGGCTTCTTTACCAACGGCCAGGCCGCCGCGGCCCACCGCCACGATACGGTGAAGAAGGTGCTCATCAGCGCTCCCGCTACCAACGAGGACGTCACCCTCGTCCTCGGTGTCAACGACGAGTCGTACGACCCGTCGAAGCACCACGTCATCTCGAACGCCTCCTGCACCACCAACGGCCTGGCTCCGCCGGTCAAGGTGCTCGTGGAGGAGTTCGGCCTCCTCAAGGGCCAGATGACCACGATCCACTCCTACACCAACTCCCAGCAGA
>Ga0247825_10002172_pt1 | contig 12984 bp, 10 predicted proteins | sample 13C_Vanillin_Day_FD_194413 | JGI IMG/M metagenome (GOLD analysis project Ga0247825, IMG submission 194413) | Soil microbial communities from agricultural site in Penn Yan, New York, United States - 13C_Vanillin_Day48 | ecosystem: Environmental > Terrestrial > Soil > Agricultural land | place...
GTATTCAGATCGGGACTGCGATACTCGCCGAGGCGACTATTAGCTTCCTCGGTCTGGGTGTCACCGATGCAGCGAATCCTAGCTGGGGACGTATGCTTCAGGAATCTCGCCAATTCTGGCGAGAGGCCTGGTGGACGGCTGTGCTTCCAGGCATCGCCCTAAGCTTTGCAGTCCTTTCTTTCAACTTCTTCGGAGATGCGCTTCGCGATGCGCTTGATCCCCGCCTCCGGGGAACTCGCTAAGTAAAAGTCTGTCGCGCTCTCTAGATGGTTAGATGATTCGCGTATTGAATCCTCCGATAGCGTATAGTTCACCCACTTTCGGCAAGCCGGAGAGCGCCATGTGGGACAATGACGACACTCACCACGGCCATCTGGATCTAAACCTTCTGGCAGCGTTGGATGCCCTTCTCCAAGAGCGGCACGTGACGCGGGCTGCCGAGCGGATCGGCCTGAGTCAGCCAGCGATGAGTCGCGCACTGGGCAGACTGCGTCGCATCTTCAACGACAGCATCCTTGTGCGCGTTGGGAATGAGCTTTACCCCACGCCGTACGCGACAGAACTGATCGATCCAGTTCACGAGCTCATGGACCGGATCGACGAGCTTGTGACCTATAAGCCGCACTTTGATCCTAAGAAGGACCATCGAGTCTTTAGCGTGGCCGCGAGCGACTATTCGATCTACCTTCTATTGCTGCCGCTCGCGGCGCGGATCGCTGAAGAGACACCAGGTGTTTCGATCGAGATTTTGCAACTGCACCCCGAGAGTTTCCACCAGCTTCAGCAAGGTGAACTGGATTTGGTCTTCGGCCGCCCGCCCGAAGGGTACGCATTGCCAAGTGAGGTCGTCTTCGAGGACCGGTACGTGTGTGCGGTCTGGTCAGGAAACACGTCGGTGGGAGAATGCCTCAGCCTGGAAAAGTTCCTAGAGTTACCTCATTTGGCCCACCAGCTCGGGAGCGGTGTTTTGGCCTCGTCGGCCAAAGCGATAATGGAAGCCGCAGGGATCAGGCAGTCGAACGCAGTGACTGTGGAGAGTTTCTTTATTCTTCCGTTCTTGCTCCCTGGGACGAGCTTTGTGACACTCCTGCCCTATCACATAGGCCGGCGGTTGAGTGCTGTCGTGCCAATACGAATGGTAGAGGCACCGTTCCACATTGCCCCGATAAACATGCGCATGTCCTGGCATCCCAGGAGTACGAAAGATCCGGGGCACATGTGGCTTCGAAGTGAGCTTGAGAAGATTGGCAAAGAGGTTGGAGCCTAGTGAATTGCCAGCCATAGCTCACCCCAGTCTTCGGACTGTGTCGCTCGGAATTGAGTAGATCCTGTCAGTGGGGAGGCTGCTTCAGCCGTGCTTCTTAGTCAGGATTCTCTCGATATGTCGGCCCGTGCGCAGCCGGTAAAAGGTGCGCTCTTTACGGAATAAGCCTCATACCAAGAAGTCATTTCCACTCGCGATCCCTTCTAACTAGACTCACGTTTGAACCATGACTGAGTGACCGCTTGGGTAGGAATCTGCCCGACTCAAAGCGAGGTGTAACGATGACGGTTGGAACGATCGCATCCCAAATGGCCGAGGAAGCGTTGGGACTTCTTGCGACTCTGCGTGCCGACCAGCAGGAGAAGATTCTCCTGCCGATCCATGACCAGGCGGAGCGCGAAACCTGGTATTACACACCGACACCAAGGACGGGCTTACCTCTCTTAGAGATGGAAGCGCTGCAGCGCCAAAAGTTCCGCCGCTTGCTCCGTTCTGGTCTGAGCGAAGCCGGTTATAACGCTGTGGTTGCCATCATGGGTATCGAGGCAATCGTCGACCAGTGGATGAACTTCCCGGACCGAAACTACGGAGACCTTCCGAATACGCGCCTTCGAGATCCGCTGAACTACTTCCTGGCAATCTACGGAAACCCGGGTGACAACGGATGGGGCTGGCGCATCGGCGGCCACCACGTCGGCGTCCACATCACAGTCCGGGATGGCGCCATCTGTCCAACCCCAGCTTTCCTGGGCGTAGAGCCGTCCTACATTGAAGTTCCGGGCGACATCTTCCTGCGGCCTCTCGCCGCCGAGGAGGACCTGGCTCGAGAGCTTCTCGCCTCGCTGGACGCCAGCAAATTGGCGCGCACCGTAATTTCACCAGTTGCGCCCTTCGATATCGTGCAAGCCAACCGCCCGGCCATCGTGGAAGGCGCTCTCCCGTGGCCGGATACGTTCGGTGTCGAGGCCACGCAGCGCCTGAGGGAGAATCTCGGCATCACGGACGAGCTGGACGAGCTCGTACGCTACACCGCCGAGCCGAAGGGCCTCCCTTACTCTGCGATGGACTCAGACCAGCAGAAACTGCTAGTCCGAATAATCCAGACCTACTTCGACCGCGTAGATGCCGAGGTCGCGGCACAGTTTGCCGACCGCCTCGAACTCAACGCGCTGAAAGACACGACGTTCGCCTGGGCTGGCCCAGTGAAGACGAAGTCGCCCTCTCACCGCTCGGAAGCTCGACCCGCTTTCTACTACCGGATCCAAGGTGAGCGTCTCCTGATCGAGTTCGACAACGCGCAAAACGAAACCAACCACGCGCACAGCGTGTGGCGAGACCCGACGACCGACTTCGGCCATAACGTCCTAGCAGAGCATTACGCAGCGCATCACGTTTAGCCCATGAGCGTCGAACCGACTGGAACAGGGACCCTGTATGAAGACAAGTAGCACTCGAATTCTCACGACACATACGGGAAGCATCGCTCGCCCTCCTGGACTAGTCAGTCTTCTCGACGAACAGACCAAGGGCACGGTCGACCAGGATGACTTCGATCGGGCGACTCGCAAGGCCGTCCAGCACGTCGTGAAGCAGCAAACGGACGCAGGAATCTCGATTATCAATGACGGCGAGCAGGGCAAGCGCAGTTTCTCGACCTACGTGTTGCAGCGCCTTGCAGGTTTCGGCGATGAAGAGTCGGTACCGATGCCTCTCACCCTGGACGAGCGCGAGTTTCCCAATTGGGGTTACCGCCACCGGCTCCTTGTGCCTTGCGTCGGGCCGATCATTTGGCGAGACTTCTCCGCGGTCGAAAAGGACATCACGAACCTGAAAGACGCCTCGGCGACGGCACCTCGTGAAGACGTCTTTATGACATCGGCGTCGCCGGGCACAATTGCCAACTTCTTCCCCAACCAGTACTACGGCAGGCGCGAAGACTACCTGCAGGCACTGGCGGAGGCAATGCGGCGTGAGTACCGAGCAATCGTCGACGCCGGCTTCATCTTGCAGGTCGATTGCCCCGACCTCGCGTTACGCAACTTCTGGTTTCCAGACACGACAATCGAGGAGTTCCGGAGCGTAGTCGCCGGAAACGTGGAAGCGCTCAATCACGCCCTCAGCGGCATTCCCGCTTCGAGCGTCAGGCTACATCTCTGCTGGGGTGCCGGCGAGACGCCGAAACTGTTCGACGTCCCGCTCGCCTCGATCATCGATGTCGTCCTCAAGGCCAACGTGGGAGCCATCTCTTTCGTCGGCGCCAACGGCAGGCACGAGCACGAGTGGCGTATTTGGGGCGAGCTCGAGCTTCCGGACGGAATGGTGCTCATTCCCGGAGTCATCGATAACTCTACGAACATCGTCGAGCACCCGGAGTGGGTCGCAGAGCGGATCATGCGCTACGCCGGCGTCGTCGGCAAAGAGCGCGTTATCGCGGGAGTCGATTGCGGCTTCGCCACCGGGTCTTCCCTTCGTCCTGGTGTCGACCCATTAGTTGCCATTTCTAAGTTGAAGGCCCTCACAGAGGGAGCTCAGATCGCCTCAAAGCAGCTCTGGTAGTCGCCGCCTTCCTTAAAACAAGCAGAGGAGAGTCGAAAAATGCCGGATCAAATTCTCACTACGCATTCAGGAAGCATTCCGCGTACCTTGAGGTTGGGACAGGTCCTGCTTGACAAGGCGGCGGGCAAGGAAATCGATCCCAATGAGTTCGAAGCCGCCTGCCAGGAAGCTGTAACCGAGGCCGTCTACGGGCAGACCGCCGCGGGTGTGACTGTGATCAACGACGGCGATCAGAGCAAGACGGGCTTCGCCAATTACATTACGCAGCGCCTTACTGGCTTCGAGGGTGAGCCTGAGGACCGCGTCCTCAACCTCGAGCAGCGTGAGTTCCCCGAGTGGGCTGGCACCCGGAGGGGGCGCCGGCAGCCGTGCACCGGACCAATTGAGTGGAAGGACTTCTCAGCAGTCGAGGCGGACGTCAAGCACCTCAAGACCGCGGTCGACCAGCTGTCGAAGAAACCAGCTGCTGTATTCATGACCTCGGTGTCCCCGGGTACCTTCACGAACCACAACACCAACCACTACTACGCAAACGACGATGAGTACTTGACTGCTGTCTCCGACGTGATGAAGCGGGAGTACGACGCCATTGCGCAAGCCGGCTTTATCGTGCAATTGGACTCGCCTGACCTGGCGGCGCGTAGCAACAACTACCCTGACATGGACCTCTCCGAGTGGCGCAAGATCGTTGAGCGCAACGTCGAAGCCGTAGCGTACGCGACGCGCGACATCCCTGAGGAACAGGTCCGTGTTCACGTCTGCTGGGGAGCAAACGCCGGTCCCCACAACTATGACACCCAGCTGAAGGACATTGTTGACCTTCTGCTCAAGCTACGCGGCAAGTATGTGACGGTCGTCGCTGCAAATGGCCGACATGAGTGGGAGTGGCAGGTCTGGAAGGACGTCAAGCTCCCGGACGGCAAGGTCATCATCCCCGGCGTCATCGACTCTACGACCACGATCATCGAGCATCCCGAGACCGTGGCCGAGCGAATCGTCCGATTCGCCAGCGTGATCGGACGAGAGAACATCATTGCGGGCGTCGACTGCGGTTTCGGCACCAGCGTCTCGCCGAACCGGACGGACCCGAAGATCGTCTACGCCAAACTTGGTTCTCTTGCCCAGGGCGCAGCGATGGCAACCGAGAAACTCTGGGGAAATAACTAGCTCATGCGTACCGGTGCCGACTATATCGAGAGCGTTCGCGACGGCCGCAAGGTCTGGGTGCTAGGTGAGGGCCTAATCGAGGACATCTCGGTGCATCCCGCTACGAAGCCGATGGTCGACACTTATGCGGCCTGGTACGACCAACACCGGGATCCCAATTGGCGGGAGACGCTCCTTGCTCGCGATCCGGCCGGCGATGGCGCCGAGTATCCTTTGGCCTTTCATGCGCCCAAGAGCCCTGCAGAGCTGGCACTAATGGGCCGCTCCTTCGCGCGGACGCTTTTTTCCGCAGCCGGTAACCTGACCCATACACCGGCCTACGGCAGTCTCATCGCCCTGGGCCTGAGGGACACGATTCGCCGACTCCGACTTTCAGAGGAGGAGGTTCGCAAGGCCGAAAGCTTCTTCGACGAGCTCAAGCGCAACCAACGATTCATCACTCTGGCGAATGGCAATGCTCCCCTTGCCTTCCGTTTTCGTCCCGACCCGAATGAGCGAAAGTCGATTCGCCTCGTGCGTGAGACCGATGCCGGGATCGTGGTCACGGGCAAGCTCAGCATGCATACTAGCCCCGCCTTCGCCGAAGAAATCTATATCGCGAGTGCCGGTGGCATCATGATCCACGGCAAGAAGGCCACCTTCTCAATTGCTGTGAATGCGCCGGGTGTAACGGTGTTGTGCCGCAAAATCGCGGCCCGGCATGACAATCCCTTCATTTCACCCCTTAGTAGCCGCTACGACGAGCTGGATGGTCAGGTATGGCTCGATGAGGTGCTCGTGCCTTGGGATCGCGTCTTTTTCACGTGTGACACGTCCTCGCCTGCGGGATTCGCATGGCTCGCCTGGCATCAGCTGTACTGCTGGGCAGCCAAGTCGGAGTACTCGCTCGCACTTGCGCTGGCCTGCGCAGACGCCATGAGCCTGAAGGAAAACCAGGCCATGACCGAACTGATTGTCGACATGATGGTCGAGGTGCAGAAAATACGTACTGCCTTTGTCGCTGCCGAGCTCGATGCCCGCGTTAGCGACTTCGGGGAATACTACCCAAACGCGCTTCATCTGGCATCCGGCAGCATAATGGCGCTAGAGTCCCGCCAAAGGCTCACCGAGATTCTTCGCATCCTACCCGGTTCATCCCTGGTGATGGCGCCCTCGGACGAGGAGCTGAATCACGAGCTTACCCAGGCTGGCCTCGAGGAGTCCTTCGGCGGCGAGGGCTACACGGCACTTCAGCGAGCCGGCCTGCTCAACCTTGTCTGGGACCACGTGTCCTCTGGCCTTGATGGGCGCGAATCAGCCTTCGAGCTGCACGCCAACGGTGGCAAAACCGCATGGCGCAATCGCCTCCGCCTCAACTTTGAGGACTACAACGACCTCGCGAACCGGGCAGTGCAGCAGTTATCGATCGCGATGCCGGAGATCGATCTGACGGAGATGATGAAGCGGCCAGGGGCCTCGCGCGCTGCCGCAGCGGTCACAGCAATAGCGCCGCCAACGAATCCTTCCTGATCTAGGGGCGTTAGCCAAGAGAAGAATTGGAGGTCCAGAAGTGACGACTACTCGTTCCTTGACGCTCACGTGTGCACTGCAGCCTTCGCCGGTTGCACAGCCCTTTATCGACGGCGCCATCGAGGCGGACGGCCTCGAGTTTAAGCAACTTCACGATATCTACTACGTCGACATCTTCAGACGCATGGCGCGCAACCTCGAATTCGACGTCGCGTCCATGAGCTTCGTCAGCTATCTCTGCGCCCGTGAGTATGGCGTGCCGATTACTGGCCTTCCGCTCCTGCTTTCGCACCGCTTCCCGCATGAGGGCGTCCTATACAACGTTCAATCGGGGATTAAAGAGCCCAAAGACCTCGAGGGCAAGCGGCTTGGAACGCGAACCTACACGGTGACACCGGGAACGATCCATAAGGGCGTCCTGGACGAGGAGTACGGCGTCGACATCGACAGCATTACCTGGGTCGCGGCAGAGCCAGAGCACGTGGATCAGGCGACTCCACATTTGCCGAAAAACGTTGTCCCTGGCACGGGCGAGACCGGGTACGACCTCTTCGACAGGCTGGTCGCTGGCGAGCTGCAAGCAGGCATCGCGGGTGTTAACCCGAATAACCGCGAAGACCCGAATGTGAAGCTGCTGTTCCCGGACGCTGTGGAGCTGGATAGAGCCTATTACCAGCGCACCGGCGTCATCCCGCCGTTCTCTGTCCCGGTGATCAAGACTGAGCTGTTGGAGCAGAACAGCTGGCTGACCGAGGCCTTGTACAAAGTGTTCAGCGATTCGAAGCGGAAGTCGAACTACCAGGCGCCCGAGCGAGTCCGCAAGATCGTAGGCGACGCGGACCCCCTGCCGTTCGGACTTAGCGCTAACCGCGCCGCGTTTGAGAAGGTCATCGGCTACGCACACAAGCAGCACATCATCGCCAAGCCGGTGAAGCCAGAAGACATCTTCCCAGAGATCGATTAAGCGGCCGATGCGACGTTCTTATTTAAGTTCCGGCGAAGCCGTGTGCGGCGCAGGCCAAGCCCAAAGATAAGTCAAGGAGGGTCCGAAAATGAAGCGCAGCAACTCTCGGATCTTGACTACCCATGTAGGCAGCCTGGCGCGGCCGCCAGAGCTCGCGAAAATGCTTACGGATCGCGCTGCCGGCATGCTGCAAGATGCAGGCGCGTTCGATACCGAGTGCCAGAAGGCGGTGACGGCTATCGTTGCTCAGCAAGCCGACGCGCGAATCTCGGTTGTTAATGACGGCGAGCAGAGTAAGGACAATTTCGCCACTTATGTGAGACAGCGCCTGTCGGGATTTGGCAAAGAAGAGATCCCTATGCCGATCACATTGGACGAGCGCGATTTCCCTCGATACAAATTCGACCTTCGTCTCGCTCCCTGTGTAGGCCCGGTTGAGTGGCAGGACTTCTCGGGCGTCGAGAAGGACATCGCTCATCTTCAGTCAGCTACGAAGGATGTGGATGTCGAAGAAGTGTTTATGACCGCGGTTTCGCCCGGGACGGTAGTAAATTTCTTTCCAAACCGCTACTACGGCACGCGCGAGGAATACATGACGGCGGTCGGGGAGGTCCTGAAGCGAGAATACGACGCCATCGTCTCGGCCGGCTTTATCCTCCAGGTGGACTGCCCTGACCTTGCGCTGCAGAACTACTGGTTCCCCGACACTTCGGCCACTGAATTCCGCAAGATCGTTGCCGGCAATATCGAAGTGCTAAACCATGCACTGCGTGATGTGCCCGTCGACTGCGTTCGCATGCATGTCTGCTGGGGAGCGGCGGAAGGTCCGCGAAATCACGACGTACCGTTGGATCTGATCGTCGACCTCTTGGTCGACGCGAATGTCAGCGGGTTGTCATTCATGGCGGCCAACGGGGCGCACGAACATGAATGGCGAGTCTGGAAATCGGCGAAGCTCCCCGATCACATGGTCATTATTCCCGGAGTCATCGATAGCACAACGAACGTCATAGAGCACCCCGAGTTGATTGCAGAGCGCATCGGGCGCTACGCCAGACTCGTGGGACGTGAGAGGGTCATTGGCGGCGTAGATTGCGGCTTTGGGACGGCCATCGAGATGATGAATGTCATCGATCCGAAGATCGCGATGACCAAGTTAGCAATGCTTCATGAAGGCGCCGCGATGGCTTCCGCTCGTCTGTGGACGTGAGGACCAACGAGACCCCTTGCCCGGGGTCGATTGTGGTAGGCGCCCAGCACTTTCGAAATAGTCGGGCGTACGCTTGCCGCGCCTGCACGGCGGTTGCCGAACCCCGCATGAACGTGTTCTGTTCTCCTCGGCGGTTCAGGATAAGCTCCACAGAGTAAAGCCCTCGAATCGAAGTACTGAGCGCTACGGACCTGATTTGTCCACATTTCGTCTTGTGGTCATGGAGCCGGAAGACTGCAAAAACGCCAAAAATAGCCTCCCACAGCAGTGGAATGCTGCTGCCGAAACCATTCAGAGGAGAACTTGGGGATAGCCTTTCATCCAAGCCCGAGCAGGCCTGCCCGTTAACTTGGGTCGCTGCTGTAAAGGGTGGCTAGCTGGGTCTCTAGAGCCGCCAGCCTGGATTGGGTCCCAGACGCAAGTCCGATAGTATCAATGTAGATCAGTTCGGTAGAAACTTTGTCTGTTTCAATGGCCGCCAAGCTGACCAGCACACGCGATGTGATACCTCGTGCGTCCAGATACTGCATAACCTCTGAAGTCACCAACCTGCTAGATGCCTCGTCCTTCCTGGAAATGAAGACACTGCAATCGCTGTTTCCGGACGTAGTGACCATGGCAACCTGACCGCGCTTACTCATGCCCACGAAGTGGTGCCGGCACCTCGCGGTCTCAACTGCGTCCGCTGCCAACTTCAGACCGACTGGATCACTCGCGCAGAAGCTCACGGGAAAGGACACTCCTGAAGCCAGCTCCCGATGAATCTGGCTTTCAGTCGCCCAGAGCGGAATCATTCCCCAACTGAGCAGGTCTGCGAAGTATTGGGGTGAAACGGTATCCTCCAAGACTGCACCAGCAGGAATGTTCACCTCACTCAGCTCCAGGAGCAGTCTCCTCTGCCGCTCGAATAGGTTTCGAAAGGAGTTTAAGCGGCTCGAACCCTTATGAATTCCCTCCGCAGAGGAGACAAGGTAAAGGACAAGGGCGGCACGAGAGTACCTCTGAGAGAGTTCAACCAACGAGCGCTGAGGCAAGGCGTCACCTAACTGTACTACGCCCGCAACTACGATGAGAGAACGACTGGTTTCCCCGAACATGATCCGTCGAATCTCGTTTCGGGCCGAGGTAATGGTGGCAGCAGCCCTCGCTGATAGCGGTATACGCTCCCTCAGCTCCGCCGGCGATTCCAATTCATGCAAGCGAACCACTCGCACATCATCTGTCTGGTGAGAACGAGTCCGGCTCACGGGCGTTTGCTACCACTCAATGGGTCAAAGGTAGCGGGTGGGCCAGATTAGCGTGCGCCACATGTGGGCAGAGGGGCTGCCATCGAAGCCGAGGCCTTCTTCCGGCTGCTTGAAGTTGCGCCCGACGATGTCTTCGAACTCTTCCCAGTACACCTTGGCGTCCGGGTCGAAGCTGTAGATGTCGTTGATCGTGATCAGGCGGCCGGTCATGTACCACTTGTGGTCTTTGATCCGCTTGTACTCCTCCTGGATGTACTCCTCCGGCTCGAAGTCTTCGCCGAAGAGGCGTATGTACATCTCCGGGTACTCGTAGCCGACGGAGGGGTCGGGGTAGAAGCGCAGAACCTGGTGGGCACGGATCGCCCACGCCACCTTCTCGCTGACGTAGGGCTCGATGAGCTGGGCGCCCCACCAGCCGTGGTCGCTGCGGATGAAGCCGATGACGGCGATGTCGTGCAGGAGGCAGGCGAGCACGGTCTCTTCGTCGTGGCCGGCGTTGAGGGCGTGCTTCGCGCTCTGGAGGAGGTGGTTGTTGGGCCCGAAGCGGTACTTGAAGAAGTCGAGCAGCACCGGCTTCTCGGGCATCTTCTGAAGCCGGGGGTCGTCCGACTGGAGGGCGTAGGCACGCGGATTGGAGGAGCCCACCATATTGCTCTCATGGCCCGGGCGGCTTGGGTCCCTCTCGCCCATAACAAATAGGGCTGATTTGGCGATGCGGACGTCGAGTTCCTGGAGCATTTGCTCTTCGACGGCGTCGAGGCGCTCTGAACTCGAGACACCCGTCTCAGAAGAATTGCTAGTCATCACCTTATCTCCTATAAATCAGGTTCAACTTGCGTCCAGATTCAGTGATCAGCCCTTCTTCTTGGATTGGTCAATCCAGTAATGTGTCCAGCCTTCAGCAGCTTGCCAGCTTTCCTGATTGCTTCGGAAGACGCCGAAGTTTCCAAGCCAGGGCCAGGCCAGGTTGAATAGCGTGGCGGCGCCGGGAGTATTGAGCATGTACATCTTCGAGGCAGCATGCCGTTGGAAGTCCTTCACAAGGTCCGCCCGCTTCTTCTCGTCTAGCTCACCCCTTTGGGCAACGATCAGGCGGTTCAGTTCGGCATCTGCCTTCCCCGACGCATCGACGTGTCCAGCACGGGGACTGCCATCCTTGTAGTAGACCCAAAGCCAACCATCCACGTCCGGGTATCCGGACGCGCCCGAAAATGCGATTCCTTCATGCTTGTCGAAGTTCTGGGAGTAGCTCGGGCGAAATTCATTGACGAAGTCCACGACACTGGAAGTAAGCCTGAAATCGCCGTTCTTCTCCCACATCTCTTTGAGGACAGCAGCTTCGTCCTGTGGCGAGCTGGTTGCGTAGGTGAACTTTGTCTGTATTGGACCAGAATGTCCAGCAGCAGACAGTAGCTTTTTTGCCTCGGCGGGATCGTGTTTGTAGAACTTGGCGCCCGCGCCTAGCGCGCTGCCATCTTCCGGGTCTAGCCAGAAGCCTTCCATGCCGCACGGAATCGCGGAATGCCATCGCGTCGGGACCTCCAGTCCATTCTTATTGAACTGGTCCACGTTTCCGAACGTGTCAACGTAGAGCTGTCTATCGAGGAGAAGGGACAGGGCCTGGCGCACCCGTTCATCACGGAAAGGCGAACCCTCTAAGTAGGAAAACCTTATCCAGCTGCTCGATGTTGGAAATTCCTCACCGGCATGGAGTGTCATCTCCGGGTGCGCCTGCTTTGTGGAGAGGATGTCCTGCGGAAGCACTTCGTATGTTCCTAGGCGGCCAACCTGGAACTGCGCGAGTGCAGTGGCGTACTCGGGCAGTACCGCGTAGTTGAGGCCATCTAGAAAGACTCGGCTGGCGTCATACCAGTCAGGATTACGTTCGTATTCGTAGCCCACGCTCGGCGTATAAGACTTCAACCGCCAAGGGCCAGTGCCTCGAGCGTCAGACTTAGGATCGAATCCTCCTCCATCCGACTCAACGGGCATGATCTGACCATACCGGTAATAACCGAAGTAGATGTTGAACGGGCCGAAGGGAAACGCCAGCTTCGCGACGACAGTGTTCTTGTCAGGCGCAGTCACCGACGAAACTGGTGCTTCTGGATCGATCGAGTTGACCATCGTGGACCGGAAAGAGGACTTGGTCGCGAAGCGGTTCCACGAGTATGTGACGTCCTCCGCGGTCATTTCTCGTCCGTTTGTCGGTGGCCGAGGGTCGAATTTCATGCCTGGCCTTAGCTTGTAGGTATAAGTCAGGCCGTCTGGCGAAATCTCCCACGATGTGGCCGCGTCGGGCGCCGCCCGGGCTAGAGGTGCATCGGGATACTTGAAGGTTTCGTATTTCACCAGCCGGCTGTAGGCATGGACCCCGTAGTTGGGTGCTCCAGAGCCTGCAGTGAAATCAAAGGAGTTCGGCTCGCCGCCCTCCAGAGTGAGCACGCCGCCTTTCATCGCCTTGGAAGTCGTATCAACAGGCTTGGAAACCAGCCCACTGTCGCCCCCGTTCCCGGACCCCGTGGAGTCGGAAGAGTCATTCCCGCCGCAGGCGGCAAGCAGCGCTGATCCGACTGAAGCGGCGCCACCCGCAAGAAGGGCCCGTCGGCGCCGAATCCTTGTATTGAGAGCCTTTGTCCAGTAGGAGTCGTTCCCCTGCATCTAATTGCCTCCAGGCGGGCACCATTGAACCCGATGCTATATGCGCGTTCGTCAACGCGTCAGTTATTGAAGCCGTAGAGTTTCGCGACGTTGTCGTGCGTGATCTTTTTGCGAGTCTCCTCACTAAGACCGGACATCGTCTCCCTGATAACGTCCTGCGAAATCGGCCAAACACCGTCCGGGTGGGGATAGTCGTTACCCCACATGATGTTGTCTTCGCCGAGGTACTTGACCATGTCCATGCCGAGCTTGTCGGACTGGAACGTGGCGCGGCACTGACGGAACCAGTATTCGCTTGGCAGCTTGGGCAGCCCCGTCCCGTGCTCGCGCTCGGTGCACATGTAGTCCATGCGGTTGAGGAAGTGAGGTATCCAGCTGACGTCGCACTCACCCATGACCAGGGTCA
>Ga0247825_10002173_pt1 | contig 12983 bp, 11 predicted proteins | sample 13C_Vanillin_Day_FD_194413 | JGI IMG/M metagenome (GOLD analysis project Ga0247825, IMG submission 194413) | Soil microbial communities from agricultural site in Penn Yan, New York, United States - 13C_Vanillin_Day48 | ecosystem: Environmental > Terrestrial > Soil > Agricultural land | place...
GGCTGCTGCAGGCGGTCGGCGCGGGAACGAAAACTGCTCCCGACGCGTTCGATGAGCTTGCGCGCGCCGGATGGCGGCCCGACTACGTCGAGGTGCGCCGCCGCGCCGATCTCGCGCCGCCGCGGCGGGAAGATCGTGAACGGGTGGTTCTCGGCGCCGCCCGGCTGGGCAGCACCCGCCTCATCGACAACGTCGAGTTCTAAAACCGAAGTTCTATACCTAGGATGGGTACGGCTCGAAGGTCACCGCTTCGACCGGACAACCCATCGCGCGCGCGATGTTGTCCATGGCTTCGTCGGTGAGCTGAACCGGCGCGAACTCGGAGTCGGCGCCCCTCGACGAGATGAAAGCCCTCGCCGCGGCCTCGGTGTTCCAGGTCACCACCGGGTCGGGGCTGACCCCCGGGAGCTGACGACATATCGGAAAGCCATCGGATTTGCAAACTATTGCATACATGGTCAGGGGGGTTACCGAGGTAATTTACCCGATGTGACGCGTGCCACAAAACGCGCGCCCTCAGGTACGCCCTGATTGCGACATTTTTCATGGGTGATTTAATGGATTTGGTGGTACGGAGCGCCGCTTCTGCCTGTTTGCTCCGTACCGAATCGCAACGCCCCCGCCCCCGGGGGCGATCTTTCTGGGGAAGGGAACATCGATGAGCAATCTCCGCGACACCGTTGGTCTGTGTGTCCCATTGAGCGATGCGAACTCACAGTACCAGACCGAGTTCGAGCCGGCGACCGGGACCTTGTGGGGCTATTTGAATCCGAGGGAAGGCGCGCCGTGCTTCAGCCTCGGGATGCTGAGGGAAATCGCCGCGCACGAAGAAGCCTTCGCGGCGAGGAACGGGCGCGTGCAGGTCAACGGCGAAAGCTTCGAGGTGACGAGCTACGTAGGGGCTTCGCGTACCCCGGGCGTCTTCAGCATGGGGGGAGACCTCGGTCTCTTCATGCTGCTCATCAAGGCGCGCGATCGCGACGCGCTCGCCGCATACGCGAGGCTGTGCGTCGACGTCCTATACCGCCGCGTCCAGAACTACGGGTGTCCCACCATCACGACGATCTCGCTGGTGCAGGGCGACGCGCTCGGCGGAGGCTTCGAGTCCGTGCTCTCCTCGGATGTCATCGTGGCGGAGGAGAGCGCGCAGATGGGCCTGCCGGAGATCCTGTTCAATCTCTTCCCCGGCATGGGCGCATGCAGCCTGCTCGCGCGGCGCATCGGCGTGCGCGCGGCGCAAGATCTCGTCCTTTCCGGAAAGATTCTGAGCGCGGCAGAGCTGCACCGCATGGGCGTGGTCGACGTGCTGGCGACCGATGGCCAGGGCGAGACGGCGGTGCGCAACTGGATCGCGAGAAACGCGAGGCGCCGCAACGGCCTGCAGGCCGTGCTGCGCGCGCGGCACCTTATCCATCCGGTGACGCGCGAAGAGCTGGACGGAATCGTCGGGCTTTGGGTGGATGCGGCCATGCGGCTGGGCGAGCGCGACCTTAGGATGATGCAGCGTGTCGTGTACGCGCAGTTGCACCCGACGCTGCGCGAAGACGCGGCCAGGCAGGCAGCCGCTGGTCGCGGCTTGACCGATGCGGAGCCGCTGGTCGCGGCTTGAGAGTCAAGCCGGCGTCGCATCGAGCTGAGCGAGCAGGCGCGGCCACAGAACGGCGCCCGCCTGGCGTCTGAAGAAGCCGAAATGGCCTATGCGGCGCACGCCGGCGTCGGCAGGCGTGAACCGGAGCTGCTGCAGTGGGAAGAGCCGCGGGTAATAGGCCATCAGGCGCTGCATGCCCGCTGGCGTCGCAAAGGCATCGTCGCTGACGGACACAAGAAGGGCAGGTCGCTGCAGCGACGCGCAGCGCTCGAGCAGCCTCTGGGCGCGATCCGTCACGGCGCGCCCAAGCTGCGGCGAGCGGCGTGCGGCCCACTGCAGCGCGATCTTCGCCGGGATGTCTTCGCCGAGCCCCAGCCGGCGACCCGGGAAGTAGCCCACGAGGTGGGTCATCGCCGGCATGACGGCGTGCCACAGCACGGCCATGGGCAGGCGGTAGAGCGGGCGGTAATCGCCGTAATATCCGGTGTGGCCGCCTATGAGCACGAGGCGCGCCTGCTCGGCGGCATTGCCCGCGCCTCCCACCAGCCAGGCGCCCGCGGAATGGGCGATTCCGACGATCTCCGCATTCGGGAACTGAGCCCTCATCCAGGCGATCGCCGCCGCGCAATCGTATTCCGACCAGTCCTCCAGTTCGGCTGCGAATCCGCGCAGCGCGCCCGGACGCGATTGCCCGATTCCGCGGTAGTCGTAGGTGAGCGTAGGGATGCCGGCCCCGGCGAGAAAGGCGGCGAAGTTCTGGTAGCGCCTTGCCGCGACACCGGCGCCGCAGTGGACTACGGCGACCCGCGGGGCCGCGTTCTTGCGGTCCGCGGCGTGCAGCGAGCCGGCGAGCTCATAGCCGTCTTGCGCGTGCAGCTGAACCGGGCTTGCCACCGACCGAGAATAAGCTAACCCGTCGAGCTGCGTCTTTCCTGCAGATGGCGCTCGAGCTGGCTGCGCGCGTTGGCAAGCTCCTCGCCGAGCGTGCGTTGCAACACCGGCGCCTGCAGCCGGAGCTCGGCATCGGTGAGACCGCCGAGGCTCGCGCATAGCCGCGTCAGGCGGTCGGTGCCGATGCTCGCGGAAGAACCCTTCATCGCATGCACCAGCGAGCGGAATTCCTGGAAATCGCGTGCCGCCAGGACCTGCTCCATCCGGGCGAGAAGGCTGGCGCTGTCGGCGATGAACACGCCGATCAGCTTTTCAATGAAGGCGAGCGACGAGCCGAGCTCCTCGAGATACTGCAGCGTTTCGGCGTTGATGACCGCGGGGACGGCAGGCGGCAGGCAATGCAGGCTTGCCGGAGCTTCCGGCTTGCGCGCCGCTTCCGCCCTGCCCGGGGCGAGCGAGCGGATCTCCTCCAGGAGACGCGTCGTCTCGATCGGCTTGGAAAGGAATGCATCGGCGCCCGCTTCGACGGCTTCGCGCTTCGCCTCGGGCGTGACGTCGGCCGAGAGCATGATGACCGGCAGGTGCGCGCGCCCGCGCAGCATCAGCCGCAGCGCTTTCAGCGCCTCCACCCCGCCCATGCCGGGCATGTTGCGGTCGAGGATCACAAGGTCGTGCGCGCCCCGCTCGATGGCGTCGAGCGCCTGCTCGCCGTCGTTCACGAGGGTGACGGCATGGCCGCTGCGCTCGAGTATCCGGCCGATGACCTCGCGGTTGGTCGGATTGTCGTCCGCAACCAGAATGCGCACCTGCGCGTCGGGGCTGCCGCGCCGGACGTAGTCTTGCAGCCGGACCACGCCTTCGCGCACCTCCTCGTCGGCCGCGACCGAATGCAGCACGTTGAACAGGCGCCGCTTTTCGAACGGCAGCTCGAGCAGCGCGGCGAACCCGGAGGACAGCATCTCGAAGCGGCGCACGTCGGCAGCGCGCGGCACGGCGAGGATCGTGGGGGGCGCCGGGTTGGGCGCAGCGCGGCGGAAGCGCTGCGCGAGCTGCGTGTCTTCGCCCGTCGCGTAGAGGAGCGCGCTGTGATAGGGCCGGGCCAGGCTGATCTCCGACACCATGCGCGTCACGCCCTCCTCGAGGGTGGCGACGGCGATCGCGCTTGCGCCCCAGCCGGCAAGCGCCTCCTCCAGCGCGCTGCGCTCGGGCAGCGGGAAACCGACGAGCAGCACGCGCGCGCCGCTCAGCTCTCCGCTCAGCGCGCCGCCGCCGGCGCGCTCGGGCTGCTTGTCGAGGTCCACCTCGACCCAGAAGGTGCTGCCCAGCCCGGGGGCGCTCTCCAGGCCGATGCGCCCGCCCATCAGCCCGACGAGCTGCTTCGCGATCGTCGTGCCCAGGCCCGTGCCGCCAAAGCGCCGCGTGGTGGAGTCGTCGGCTTGCGCAAAGCTCTCGAAGATCTTGGCCTGCGCCTCCGGCGCGATGCCGATGCCGGTATCCCGGATCGAGAACTTCAGGCGCACCGCGGATTCGGTCTCCGCCTGGACCGAGGCGTGCACGGTCACGCTGCCCTTCTCGGTGAATTTCACGGCGTTACCGGCAAGGTTGATGAGCACCTGGCGCAGGTGGTGCGGGTCGCCGCGCACGGCAGGCGGCACTTCCGGCATGATCGAAACCACGAACTCGATGCCTTTCGCCGCCGCCTGCGCGGATACGATGCGGCAGGTGCTGTTCACGAGCGCGTGCAGGTCGAAATCCGTCTTCTCGATCAGGAGCTTTCCGGCCTCGATCTTGGAGAAGTCGAGCACCTCGTCGACCAGCCCGAGCATGACGCGCGAGGAGCCGCGCAGCGTCTGCAGCATGTCCGCCTGCTCGCGGCTGAGCGCGGTGTCGCGCAGCAGGTCGGCCATGCCAATGATGGCGTTCAGCGGCGTGCGAAGCTCGTGGCTGACCATCGAGATGAAGCGGCGCTTGGCGAGGTTCGCCGCTTCGGCGCGCGCCACGGCATCGAACATGCGCCGCACCAGGGTCAGCACGTACAGGCTGACTGCCAGCATGCCGATGAGAAGCCCGATGCCCAACGACGTATGGGCGCTCCAGAAGGGGCCCGCGTAGATCACGATACCGAAGCCGACTACGCTCATGGCGAGCTCGGAAAGCAGATAGGCTGGCCCGAACCGGAAGCCGCTGCCGAGAGTCACCCACAGGTAGACGAGAAAGAGCGGCGCCGCCGGCTCGCCGAAAACCAGCATCCCGGTGCTGATTGCAAGGACGTCGATGAACTGGGCAAAGACGCGCCGCGGCGGGGAAATCTCCGTCGACAACGCTATCCACAGGAGGATCACCGCCGCGAGCACCACGAAGGCGCTCATCACGTACAACCCGAACGGGTCGTGATGCGCGAGCGCCCGAGGCAGAAGGTAAATAAGCCACAGCACGCAGATCACCAGACGGAGGATGCCCTGCTCGTGCTCGGTGTCCGGACGCGCGGCGAGCCGTGCGCGCAGCCGCTGCAGCGCGTTCGGGCGCCCCAGCGCGTGGGCATTGGCGTCCGCGGCAGGCTCGCGCCCCGGCCCTGCCTGCAAGGCAGTCAGCGCGGCCCGCTCCCGCTTGGCGCTCAGGAGCTCGCCGCCACCGCTCCGGGGTCCTGCCATTCGCTCTGGATCTCCATGATGTCTTTTCTGAGGCTCAGAAAAGCGTCGGCAAGGCGCGGATCGAAATGCCGTCCGCGCTGCGCGGCGAGGTAATGGAACGCCCGCTCGGCCGGCCACGCAGGCTTGTACGGTCGCAGCGACGTGAGGGCGTCGTAGACGTCGGCGACCGCGACGATGCGGGCAGAGAGCGGGATATGGTCGGCGACCAGGCCGTTGGGATAGCCCGTGCCGTCGTACTTCTCGTGATGTCCCAGCGCGATGAGGGCGCCCATGCGCATGTACTTGGAGGCGCTGCCCTTCAGGATATCGTGGCCGATCAGGGGATGGCGGCGCATGACCTGCCACTCCGCCTCGTCGAGCTTGCCGGGCTTCAGGAGGATCTGGTCGGGAATGCCGATCTTGCCGATGTCGTGCAGCGGCGCGGCGAGCTCGATGCTCTCCGCGTCGTCGCGGTCCAGGCCGATCGTGTCGGCGATGAGGCGCGAATAGCGCGCCATCCGGATCAGGTGATAGCCGGTCTCCTCGTCCCGGAATTCCCCGGCGCGGGCGAGCCGCAGCAGGGTCTCCTTCTCGCGCTCCCTCACCTCGCGCGTCGCCTCCTCCACCATGTGCTCGAGCAGCCGCCTGCGGTCCTCGAGCGCGAGCTGCTGGCGCCGCAGGGTGAGCAGGTTGCGGCAGCGCGCCAGGCACTCGCGCGCGTCGACCGGCTTGGTGAGGAAATCGGTGATGCCGGCGTCGAGGGCCGCATAGCGCACCTTGCGGTCGTCGTGCACCGTCACCATGACGATGGGCACGTGCTCGTACCCCGGCAGCGCCCGCAGCCGCTTCACGAACTCGATGCCGTCCATGTCCGGCATCATGTAATCGACCAGCACGAGATCCGAGACGTGGCGCGTCGCCCACACGATGGCGTCGACCGGGCGGGCGAAGCCCTCGACCGTGACGCGCTCGTCGAGGCTGCGCACCACCTGCTCTAGGATGGCGCGGCCGGTCGACTGATCGTCGACCACCATCACCGTGTTCCGCGCCGAAGGCAGCACCCTCACCTGCGCCTTGGCCATCTGTCTCCCGGGCTGTTGATTTCGCTCGGGAAAGCCTAGTCGCTCCAGCCCGCCGGTGTCCAGCAATTCGGGGGCTTTTTCAAGAATTTTTAGCCCTCGCCGGCGTGACGTGGTACGCGAGCGGGCTCATCCATTGTAACGACGCAAAACCAGCACCGCATTGTGCCCGCCGAACGCAAAGGACTGCGACAGGCCCACCTGCGGATCGAAGGCCGTAGCGCTGCGCACGTAATTCAGGCCGCTGCAAGGCGTCTCGAGGTTCCTGTTGATGTGCGTCTTGCCGTCGCGCAGCGTGAGGGCGGTTACCAGAGCCTCGAACGCCCCGCTCGCCCCGATCGTGTGCCCGAGCAGCGACTTGGTCGAATTGACCGGGACGGACCTGCCGAACACGCGCTCGATGATCGCGGACTCGATCGCGTCGTTGTTGACGGTCCCGGTGCCGTGGGCGTTCACGTAGCCGACCGCGCCGGCCGGCAGGCCGGCGTCGGCAAGGCTCGCGCGGATGGCGCGTTCGATCTGGGCGCCGTCCGGAGCGAGGCTCATCATCGAATGCGCATCGAAGGTCTCGGCGAAGCCGACCAGCTCCGCCATGATCGATGCTCCGCGGCGCAACGCGTGCTCGAGCTCCTCCAGCACCAGCACGGCGGCGCCGCCCTGGCTGAACAGGAAGCCCGAACGCTTTTCGTCGAACGGACGGTTGGCGCTTCCCGGATCGACGCAGTCGCGCACCAGCGTGCCCGCAATGTCGAAGCCGCGAAAGATGTGGCCGTGCTCGTCGTGCAGAAACTCCGACCCGCCCGCGATCGCCAGCTCGACCTGGCCGTCGCGCACCGCGCGATGGGCGTTGCCGATCGACACGGTGCCCGAGGCGCATGCGACGCAGTACGTCGCATTCGGCCCGTGGACGGAAAACTTGTTCGCGATCAGCGCCGAGCCCGCGTTGGGCATCAGCATGGAGACGACGAACGGGTTGTAGCGCGGGCCGCGGGACAGGTGGACTGCATGAGTGTGCAGGAAGGTGCCGGCGCCGCCGATTCCGGTTCCGAGGAAAACGCCGATGCGCGCCGAATCCTCCCCGGCGATGCTGAAGGCGCGCGGGCGTTGCGCCGGCTGCAGGCTGAACCCGGCGTTGAGCAGCGCCTCGCGCGCCGCGGCAAAGGCCAGCATCGCGAACGGATCGAGCTGCAGGCGCTCCGTGCGCGCGATTCCCAGGGCCTCGAAATCGATCTCCGGCAGCGGCGACCACAGGCGCGAATGCGGCTCGGCGTACGCATCCCACGCGGCCGGAATGGCGGCGACCACGGAAGTGCCCTCCAGGCAATTACGCCAGAACTGCTCCACGCCGATGCCGATGGCGCCGACGGCACCGCCCGCCGCGATCACCACCCGGCGTTTCATGCCGGGGGCGATTGTGCGAGCTGCCTGTCGATGAAGCCGATGATGTCCTGCACGGTAGCAAGGCCCGCCACGGCCTCCGGCGGCATCGAGTAGTTCTGGAATTCGTCCTCGAGGGCGACGTACAGCGTGATGCGCTGGAGGGAATCCATCTTGAGATCGCCACTCAAGGAGCTCGTCAGCTTGACGTCTTCTTCCTTTAGATTGGTCACTTCCGCGACCACTTTGATGACCCGCTGGTCGACTTCGGCGCTCATGGACGGCTCAGGCCTGCGCCGCTCACCTCCTTGAGCGGCTTGATACGCCAACGCGCGCGGCGGTTGAGGGCCTCGTCTTCCCTGGACAACCGCAGGCTCTCGGGCAGGGCCACCATCTCGACACCGTAGCGTTCCGTACGCAGGCGAAGGTAATCGGCATGCGAGTCGACCCGCACCGGCGCTATGCCGCCCGACATCGGATGCATCTTCTGCGCGGCCATGTAGCGGCTGAAGATGGCAAAACGCCGGTCCTCGTCGGACCGGCTATGGTCACGAAGCGGGAACGCGTAATAGCGCCTGTAGCACTCGTAAAGCAACTCGCTCAGCCTTTGCTTCGGCAGCACCGGGTGCGCCCAGGTCGGACAGGTGGTGTCGAAGCGGTCGAGGTTGGGCTCCGTGATGAGCCCTGCCGCGGAGAACGCATCGTACTGTTCCGTCCCGGGGATCGGCGTCAGGATATAAAAGGAAACCACGTTCGGGTGCAGCGTCCTCAGGATCTCGAGATGGGTCCGGATCTCGGCCTCGTCGTCGTCGGGAAACCCGATGATGTTGGAGAAATGGGCGCGGATTCCCGCGTCGGTGCATGCGGCAATGATGTCGGCGTAGCGCTCGGGATGGTTGTGGTTCTTTCCGGCCGCCCTGAGAGTCTTGCGGTTGAACGATTCCACTCCGACGAACATCTCGTAGCAGCCGGCGCGCCCCATCAGCTCGACCAGGTCGGGCTCCTGTGCGATCTGGGCGTCGCATTGGCAAAAGAACGGCACTTCGAGCCGCAGGTCGATCATCGCCTGCAGCAATTCCCTCACCTGGGGGAATTTGTTGAAGTTGTCGGACACGAACATGATGCGCTCGATGCCCTTGCTCCTCGCGAGCCTCAGGCTCTCCAGGGTGCTCTCGAGCGTAGGACTGCGCACCCGCCGTCCCGAGATCTTGATGACCGAGCAGAAATTGCAGCGATACGGGCAGCCGCGCACCGGATAGAGTCCCAGCAGCGGAACGACGTAGCGGGCAAGCTCGGCAGGGCCCGGGGGCTTGACGACGACACCGGGCAGTTCCTCTGCCCAGCGCCGCTCCGAGCCGTAGACCGGCCGCAGCTCGCCCTCCAGTGCATCCTCCAGGATCTCGCGCCAGATCAGCTCGGCCTCCGCGAGGGCGAAGCTGACACCGCGGCCCTGCAGCGAGCGGGTGTCGCAGGTCATCGCATGCGGCCCGCCGATGACGCAGTGACGCACGCCATGGTGGCGCGCGTAGGCGGCGAGATCGAGGGCGCGGTGAAACTGGTGAGACTGGACGCCGACGAGCGCGACCAGCGTAATGGCCTCGGTATCGTGATGCAGCAAGCGGAGGTAACTCAGGTCCTGCCACACGTACTCGTCGACCGTGCGGACCTGGATCGGGGTGTCGCCGATGCTTGCAGGCGTCATGCTGGCGATGTGGTAGAGCGTGGCATTGGGCATGAACCCCCATTTGAAACGCTCCACCGAACCGTCGGCGCCGTACTTGCTCGGCTTGATCAATACCACTCGAAGCTGTTTCAGGGCACCTCCGTGCCGACCGTCCCGGTACGCCGCACCAGGCGGCATGTCAATGGTGCCGGAAGAGAGACTCGAACTCTCATGGTGTCGCCACCGGCGGATTTTGAGTCCGCTGCGTCTACCGGTTCCGCCATTCCGGCCGAGGGCCTGCCCCCGCAGTGAAAATTATAATCGCCGTGGATGCTTCTCTCCGAGTTCGATTACGCGCTGCCGGCCGAGCTGATCGCGCAGCACCCCGCGGCGCAGCGTAGCTCCAGCCGCCTGCTTCGTTTGGCCGCCGATGGCTCCATTGAGGATCTCACGATGTCGGACCTGCCGGGCCTGGTGGACGCGCGCGACGTGCTCGTGCTCAACGACACGCGGGTGGTCAAGGCGCGCCTCGCGGGCCGCAAGGCGAGCGGCGGCAGGATCGAGCTCTTCGTGGAGCGCATCGTGGCGCCGCGCGAAGCCCTCGCCCTCATCAAGGCGAGCCATCCCCCGGCTGCCGGCGCCACGCTGGTAGTCGACGACAATGTGCGTGTAAGCGTCATTTCGCGGGAAAAGGACCTGTACCGGGTGGCGTTCTCCGAGGACGTCGAGGGCGTGCTCGAGCGCTGCGGCGCGGTGCCGCTTCCGCCCTATATCGAGCACCCGCCGGATGAGCGCGACGCGGAGCGCTACCAGACCGTCTACGCGCGGGTCCCGGGGGCGGTGGCGGCGCCCACGGCGGGGCTGCATTTCGACGCGCCGCTCCTCGCGGCGCTCGAGGCACGCGGCGCGCGCGTCGCCAAGCTGACGCTGCACGTCGGCGCCGGCACCTTCCAGCCGGTGCGCAGCGAGCTGGTCGAGGCGCACCGCATGCACAAGGAGCGCTTTTCCATCCCGCCCGCAACGATGCGGGCGATTTCGGGCCGCAGAGTCCTCGCGGTTGGCACGACTTCGCTGCGCGCGCTCGAGACCGCCGCGCGCAGCGGCGAGCTCGAGGGCGACACCGACCTCTTCATCTACCCGGGATTCCAGTTCAGGGTGGTCAAGCGCCTGCTCACGAACTTCCATCTGCCGAGGTCGACGCTGCTCATGCTGGTCGCCGCCTTCGCCGGAAGGGAGCGCATCCTGGAGGCTTATTACCATGCCATCCACGAGCGCTACCGCTTCTTTTCCTACGGCGACGCGATGCTGATCGAAACATGAAGCCGTTCGCATGAAATTCAGCGTAACCGCCCGGGACGGGGCCGCGCGCCGCGGCACGCTCGGGCTCGCCCACGGGCGCGTGGACACGCCGGCCTTCATGCCGGTGGGCACCTACGGCGCGGTCAAGGCGATGTCGCCGGCGGAGCTCGCCGCGCTCGGCGCGCAGATCGTGCTCGGCAACACCTTTCACCTCTGGCTGCGCCCCGGGCTGGAGGTCATCGCAAAGCACGGCGGGCTGCACCGCTTCATGGGCTGGGAGGGGCCGATCCTGACCGACTCGGGCGGCTTCCAGGTCTTCAGCCTCGGCGCATTGAGGAAGATCTCCGAGGACGGGGTGCGCTTCGCCTCGCCGGTCAACGGCGACCGGCTGCTGCTCACGCCGGAGGAGTCGATGCGCATCCAGATGGGGCTCGATTCGGACATCGCGATGGCGTTCGACGAATGCACCGCGTACCCGGCAGCCGAAGCCGAGGCGGCGGCCTCGATGCGGCTTTCGATGCGCTGGGCGCAGCGCTCCAAATCCGCCTTTCATTCAGCCAATGCCCTGTTCGGAATCGTGCAGGGCGGCGTGTACGAGTCGCTTCGGGAAGAATCCCTGGAGGAATTGAAAAGCATCGGCTTCGACGGCTACGCCGTGGGCGGCCTCGCGGTGGGCGAGCCGAAGGAAGAACGCAGCCGCATCCTCGCGCACATCGCGCCACGCCTGCCGCCCGAGCGGCCGCGCTACCTCATGGGCATGGGCACCCCCGAGGACATCATCGAGGCGGTCGCCGCGGGCATCGACATGATGGATTGCGTGCTGCCCACGCGCAACGCGCGAAACGGCTGGCTCTTCACGCGCGCCGGAGACATCCGCATCCGCAACGCGCGCCACCGCGACGATCCTGCGCCGCTCGACGCGCGCTGCGCCTGCTATACCTGCCGCAATTTCTCCCGCGCCTACCTCTACCACCTGCAGAAGGTGAACGAGATCCTCGGCGCGCGCCTCAACACGCTGCACAACCTGCACTACTACCAGGAGCTGATGCGCGAGCTGCGCGCGGCGATCGAGTCGGGAACCTTCGGCGAGACCGCCGCCCGCGTGCTCGCGCAACGCCGCTCGCTCGGGGCGGCGGATTAGGCCCGGCGCATCTGACGAAGGTCAAACAGCCGCCCGCACGCGGATCGGGCCTCGGCCCTGCCGTGTATAATTTTCCGCCTATTCAAAAGGGTTTCCGGAGTTCCTGGTGTTGATTTCACCCGCCTACGCCCAGGCCGCCATCGGCGGCGACTCGGGATTCATCGGCTTCCTGCCGATCATCCTGATGTTCGTGCTGCTGTACTTCCTCATGATCCGCCCGCAGATGAAGCGCTCGAAGGAAACCAAGGCGATGATCGAGGCGCTGCAGAAGGGCGACGAGGTGGTGACCGCGGGCGGCATCGTGGGGCGCATCTCCAGGATGGGGGAGCAGTACGTCAGCCTGGAGATCGCGCCGAATACCGAGATCAGCGTGCAGAAAGCGGCGGTGCAGATGCTGCTTCCCAAGGGCACATTGAAGAGCCTGCAATGACCGAGCGCCTTGCCTAAGTGAACCGTTTCCCCGCCTGGAAGTACGCGCTCATCGCGGTAGTGATACTCGCGGCGTTCCTCTACACGGTGCCGAACTTCTTCGGCGAGTCGCCCGCGGTGCAGGTCTCGAGCGCGAAATCGACCATCAAGGTCGACACCGTGCTCATGAGCCGGGTCGAGGACATCCTCAAGAAGGCGGGCGTGCCCTACACGGGCGCGCAGGTGGACGCCACCGGCGTGCGGGTGCGCCTCGCCGACGCCGACACCCAGCTCAAGGCGAAGGACCTGATCGACCGCGCGCTCAACCCGGACCCGGCCGATCCGCAGTACACGGTGGCGCTGAACCTGCTTTCGGCCTCGCCCGCCTGGCTCACCGCGATCCACGCGCTGCCGATGTACCTCGGCCTGGATCTGCGCGGCGGGGTGCACTTCCTGCTGCAGATCGACATGCAGGCCGCGGTCACCAAGCGCATCGAGAACCTGGCCGCCGACGTGCGCGGGCAGCTGCGCGAGAAGAACGTGCGCCACGGCGGCGTGCTGCGCGAGGGCCAGACGATCCGCGTGCGCTTGCGCGACGCGGCCACGCGCGAGGCGGCGCGCGGCGCGATCCTCTCCAATATCCCCGACCTCGCGCTGCTCGAGCGCGACGACGGCCAGGATCTGCTGCTCGTCGGCACGCTCAGGCCCGAGGTGCAGAAGCGCGTGCAGGAGACCGCCGTCCAGCAGAACATCGGCACGCTCCACAAGCGCGTGAACGAGCTCGGCGTCGCGGAGCCGGTGATCCAGCAGCAGGGCGCCGACCGCATCGTGGTGCAGCTGCCGGGCGTGCAGGACATCGCCCGGGCCAAGGAGATCCTCGGGCGCACCGCGACGCTGGAAGTGCGCC
>Ga0247825_10002174_pt1 | contig 12983 bp, 12 predicted proteins | sample 13C_Vanillin_Day_FD_194413 | JGI IMG/M metagenome (GOLD analysis project Ga0247825, IMG submission 194413) | Soil microbial communities from agricultural site in Penn Yan, New York, United States - 13C_Vanillin_Day48 | ecosystem: Environmental > Terrestrial > Soil > Agricultural land | place...
GGCAAGCGGGTGGGAGTCGACTTCGGCGTCTGCGTCAACCCCGAGTTCCTGCGCGAAGGCAGCAGTGTGCGCGACTTCCTCAATCCGCCCAAGACGGTGGTCGGGGAAAGCGACGAACGCAGCGGGCGGCAGGTCATGGGTCTGTACGACGGGCTCGGTGGACCGCGGTTCCGCGTTCCGATCCCGGTCGCCGAGATGGTCAAGTACGTCGACAACAGTTTCCACGCCCTGAAAGTGGGGTTCGGCAACGAAATCGGAGCCATCTGCGCGTCTCTGGGACTCGACTCACACGCCGTGATGGACATCTTCCTCGCCGACACGAAACTGAATCTCAGTGCCGCCTATCTGCGTCCGGGATTCGCGTTCGGCGGATCGTGTCTGCCGAAGGACGTGCGCGCGCTGATGCATACCGCGCGAGTCCATGACGTCGAAGTGCCGGTGCTGGCGAACGTGCTGGTGTCGAACGAGATGCACCTGCGGCGGGCAGTGGACCAGGTGATCGCATTGGGTAAGCGCAGGATCGGCATCTTCGGTCTGTCGTTCAAACCCGGCACGGACGATCTGCGGGAGAGCCCGATGGTCGAGCTGGCCGAAAGGCTCATCGGCAAGGGCTACGACGTCAAGATCTGCGATGCGAATGTCGCACTGTCCAGGCTGTTGGGTGCGAACCGCGAATTCATCGAGGAACTGCTGCCGCACATCGGTCAGGTTCTCACCGATGATGTCGATGCAGTTCTCGACCACGCGGAGGTGCTCATCGCCGGGTCCAGGGAGCCCTCGGTGGTGGCGGCGGTCAACCGGGCGGGCGCGCAGCACACGGTGGTCGACCTCGTCAGACTCCCGGGCGCCGAGGAGCGGCGCCGGCGCGAAGGTTACGTGGGTTTGGGGTGGTAACGGTGAGCGTGTCGCGACCCCTTCCTGCATTCAGCTTTCTGACCACCGCGTACCGGACCGAGCCGTACCTGGTGCAGACGATCGAGTCGGTGCGCGGCCAGACCCGTACCGACTGGGAGTTGATCGTCGTCGACAACGGACGCTCCGACGAGATCGCGGCGATAGTCCGGTCCTACGCATCCGACAGCCGAATCAGACTGGTGAGACAAGAGAATCGTGGATACGAGGGGGGCGTGACGGCTGCGGCCGCGCTGGCGCGCGGACAGTACTTCTGCGTGCTCGACAGCGACGATCTGCTGATGCCGGACTTCTGTGCGCGCACCGGGACGGTGCTCGCCGCCGACCGGGGCATCGACGCGGTGGGCTGTGACGCCTTCCTGTTCGACGACCACGGTGGCACACACAAGGGATACCTACGCTCTATCGGCTTCCGGACACGACCGCACCCTGGGCACCCTCTCACGCTGACCGACATGCTCGCGGGGTACATCCCCTACTACACGGGCGCGGTTCGGCGCGAGGCGTGGAGTGCTGTATGCGGGTACGAGCACGCGACACAGGAAGTCGAGGCGGACGTGGTCATGTGGCTGCGGCTCGTCGCCTCCGGATTCGACGTGCGAATACTCCCCGAGCGCCTCGCGCGCTGCCGGGTCCGGAAGGACTCGGTATCGCGCGACCCCGCCGGAGTCGAGGCGTTCGATCGGCGCATTCAACGGTCGTTCCAGACGGTGGTGCATTCCACGAGCCGGGCCGAGGACCTGGACGCGCTACGGACGAACCTGCAGCGGTTGCGGTATCACCAGGCGATGCGGCAGGCTCGACGGTCTCTCCTGGAAGGAGACCTGGTCGCGGCGCGTGTCGAGGCGAAAGCGGCGTTCGCGCAGCGGCACACGCTCCGCGCAGCCCTGGTGGCCTGCTCGTTGTTCCTCTTCCCTCAGACGATGCGCAGGCTGCATCCGCTCAAGCAACGGGCGACCGCTGCTCTCGGACACACGATCGGTCGGCGTAGCGAATCCGTGAGTCGGCTGTGAACGATGGCGGCGCAGTGGGTTCGTCGACACCCGGGCGCGCCCCCGAGCGCGATGACGCGGGATCTGTACCGGCGCCCGAGACCGTCCCGGTCGGCACTCTGAGCGGAAAGCTGCGCCGCGGAGCGGCGATGGCAGCGGCCGGTCTGCTGATCGTGCAGGGTGTGACGTTCGTGCAGACGTTGGTGCTGGCGCGATTGCTGAGTCCCGAGATCGTCGGCGTGTTCGCGGCGGGCACGGTGATGACCACCTTTCTGGTGGTCGTCACCCACGGTACGTTGGCCCAGGCACTCGTTCAGCGCGAGCACGACGTCGAAAATGCGGCCACAACGGTGTTCTGGGTGACGCTGGGCACCGGGATCCTCATGAGCCTGGTCATGTTGGCGGCATCTCCATTGATCGGACGCATATTCAACAGCCCGGCGGTCGGGACCGTGGCCGCTGCCATGTCGGGGTCGATGTTGTTGATCGCGATCACGTCCGTCCCGGATGCCCTGATGCAGCGCCGTTTCCAGTTCAAGCGCCGGATCATCGTGGATCCCGCCGTCGGGATCACCTTTGCAGCGGGTTCGATTGTCTTCGCCGCCCTGGGGTACGGAGTCTGGTCCCTGGTGATCGGCTCGTATTCGTCGATGCTCGTGTGGATCGTCGCGAGTTGGTGGCTGTCCCGATGGCATCCGTTCGGTGGGCGGTTCTCGATTCGGCTCTGGCGTGAGATGGCGGTCTTCTCCTTTCCGCTGTTGCTGGACGGCGCGGCCGCCAGGGCTCAGGAGGTCGTCGAGTTGACGATCATCGGTCGCGGGCTGAGCGAGGCTGCGCTCGGCAACTACCGCTACGGCCGCAGGATCGCGTTGCTCCCCGGCATGGCGATCGTCCAGGTCTGCTCGTACGTGCTGTTTCCCGCCTTCGCTCGTATCTCCGCCGACTCTCAGCGGTTCAAGGACGCCTTCCTGCGTGCTCTGAGCTGGATCTGGCGGGTGGCGATGCCGGCCGGGGCACTGATGGTCGCCGTCGGTGAGCCCGCCGTCGTGGTGCTGCTCGGCGAGCCCTGGCGCGGTGCCGGAGTGGCGGTGGCATCGATGTCGGGCTTCGGACTCGGCGTGGCGATGAACTCGGTGAGCGCGGAGGCGATGAAGGGCGCCGGCCGATCCAGCCGTATGAATTGGATGACCGCAGCGGGCTTGCTGACCGGGGTCCCGTTGCTGCTGCTGTTGCTACCTCTCGGGCTCGCCGGGGTCGGTCTCGCGGTTTCGGGGGCGGCGATCGTCGTGGGGATCACCGGGCTCGGACTCGCACGCTCGGTGGTCGGGGCATCGGGCGGTGAGATAGCCCGGGTGATGGCCCCACCGGTGATCGCCTCGCTTGCGGCGTTCGCGGTGATCGCGCCGCTCGAACGGTACGTGGTGCAGTCGGACCAGCGGTCGATCGCAGTCGGACTCGCGGCGATCGCCCTGGAGTGTGTCGCGTTCCTGATCGCCTACCTGCTGACCCTTCGGCTGGTCGCACCGTCCGTCTTCGCGGAGATACGGGAGGCCGTCCGCTCGGTCGGTGGCCGCGTCGCACGAGCCGTGAGAGGGGAACGCTAGGTGCGCCGGACGGCTCGATGGTTGCGCTGGATGTTCATCTGCGTGGTTGCGGCCGTTCTCACCGCGACGGCAGCGTGTGTGCCGACATATGTCGAACCCCAACTCGACGAGCTGCACCGAGCCGATGCGATCCTCGTCCTCGGCGGCCCCGGACACGAGCGGTATACGTACGGACTCGACCTCGCGCTCGAGGGGCTCGCCGGGAATGTGGTGCTGTCCGATCCGAGCGGTGGATCCGACAAGTGGCTCGCTCGACTTTGCGCGGCGCAGTTCGCGTTTGCCCTTGTGTGCTTCGATCCCGACCCCGCGACCACCGCCGGGGAAGCGAAGGCGTTCCGCGATCTCGCGACCGCCGGCGGGTGGAACAGCGTCATCGTGGTCACGTTCACACCACACGTGTCACGGGCTCGGTACATCATTCAACGCTGCTTCGGTGGGGACGTCATGATGGCGGCCAGCCCGGCGGACATCTCGACCGCCGATTGGGTGTGGCAGAGCGGCTATCAGACGGCAGGGTACGTGCGGAGCGTGTTCCAGCCAGGCTGCTGACCTCCATGAGCAAGTGCGTGATCGGCGTCCGGCCGGTCCCCGTCGGCAATGTCCACCACCCATTTGCCGGTCAACCCCGGAAGCTGCGACTGCACCTCCGGGAGCAGGTCGGCGATTGTCAGCAGCACCACGTCGGGGTCGTCCGCGAGCAGCTGCGCAGGGGAGATGATCGGGACGTCGGTGCCGGGCATCCGGCGGCCCTGTTTCGTGGGGGACGCGTCGGCTACCGCGCACAACACGCGATGGTCGACTCCCGCCCGGCTGAACAAGGCCACCGCCCGGGACGCCGCGCCGTATGCGTAGACCCGTTGTCCGCGACCGGCCATCGTGGCGAGCCAGGTATGCAGCGCACCGGCGTGACCGTCCGCAGCCTGCTGGAGGGTCCGGAGTGTTCGCGGCTCGCACACCCCCAGGGCGTTTTCAGCCGCAAGGATGTTGCGGACGGTGTGCGATGTGTCCGAGCGGACTCCGTGCCGCGCGGCAATCAGGACGGTGCCGCCGTAGAGGTCGAACTCCCACGCGTGCGACACGCTCATCCCCACGTCCGTGAGCATCCGCTGCAGCGCGGTCAACGAGTAGTACGCATAGTGACCGTGCCGCAGCGCGTTCCACTGGCGGTGTGTGACTATCGTAGCGAGAGAGTGGAATTGGAGCAGAAGGACACCGTCACTTGCCGTCGCGTTCACTCGTTCCCGCAGTGCCGACCGCTGGCAGGCCTCGTGCATGAGGCCGAAGCAGTCGAGGACGACCGAGGCACGTCTCCCCGGGGGCGGCGGGCAGAATCCGCGCGACGCGAGCAGTCCGAGCCAGCTACCGCCGTGCGGGCTGCCGAACTCGAGTACGGTGTCACCGTCGAGGAAACCCGACACCGCGACCGTCCGAACGGCGTCGGCAGCCTGCTTCCGCAACGCCAGCGGCTCGACGCCGTGCGGCTCCTCGGGCGTCGTGTCGTCCTCCGCGAGTTGCGCGAGGCCGCACCGTCGGCACAACTCCATTGCCAGCGGATGCGCCGACTCGCACGAGTCGATCGCCGACCACTCCGGCGGGAAATGGTCCGCAGCAGGCGTGCACCCGAGGTCGAGCACCCGCACCGTGTCGGATCCGGCACATCCGCGGCAGATCATCGTGGCCACCCTGACTTCCGGAAATGCCGGATCCGCCCACGACGATGCGGCACGATGGTGACGTGCGCGTGGAAAACACGGAACTCGAGGACGTCCTGCTCTTCACTCCCGAGCCGTTTCGGGACGGGCGGGGACTCTTCACGCGGACGTTCGATGCGCAGATCTTCGACGACGCCGTCGCGCGCCGGGCGTGCTCGGGCCGGCCGGTCCGTGCCGCGGACTTCGTGCAGGACTCGCAGTCGCGATCGGTGCGCGGCGTGATCCGCGGTATGCACTGCAGATCGGGAGATGGCGAGGCCAAGCTCGTGCGTTGCGCGCGGGGAGCGATATACGACGTGCTCGTGGACGTGCGGCGAACGTCGACGACCTTCGGCCGGAAGCAGGCGTTCAGACTCGATGACGTCAGCTTCTCGCATCTGTTCGTGCCACCGGGATTCCTTCACGGTTTTCAGGCAATCACCGACTGCGACGTCTGTTACCGGATCGACCGCGGCCACGATCCGACCGAAGATCTCGCCGTGGCCTACGACGATCCCAGCCTGGGGATCGAGTGGCCGCTCCCGGTGTCCGCTGTGAGCCCACGCGATGCCTCGGCGGGAAGCTGGGAGGCTCTGCTGCGGTGTCTCTGACGACCGCGAGATGCCGATGTCAGCCATGTCCGGCCCCGACACGGAGAAACCGGAGTGACTCGTCGAGCACGCCCGAGGCCCGCAGCGTCTGCAAGTGAGCCAATCGGGTGAATCGCGTGGTGAACAGTTCCTCGGTGAGCCCCCACCGCACGTAGTTCTCGTACAGTTCGACCGCGCCGTCGGCGACGGTCCACTGCGGTGTGTATCCGTCGAGCGCCGTCCGGATCGCGCTGAAGTCGACTCGATACGACCGCGGATCCGGGCCAGTCTCTCCGGTGACGGCGACGGTCGAGTCGGGCACAGCCGCCGCGGCGGCTTCCGCGATCTGCGCCACGGTGACGTTGTTGGTCTCCGTGCCCACGTTGTAGGCGCGGCAGTGAACAGCGTCCACAGGCGCGACGAGTGCGGCGCAGAATGCAGTGGCGATGTCGCGGGCATGTACGAGCGGACGCCATGGTGTGCCGTCCGACAGCACACGCACAGTGCCGGTGAGCATCGCGACGCCGACGAGGTTGTTGAGAACGATGTCGGCGCGAAGGCAGGGCGAGAACCCGAACGCGGTAGCGTTTCGCAGAAAGACCGGCGAGAACCCCGAGTCGGCGAGGGCGGTCACGTCTTCCTCTACGCGCACCTTGCTCTCCGCGTACGGGGTGAGTGGGCGCAGGGGAGCGTTCTCCGTCACGAGTTCATCGCCTGCCGAGCCGTACACCGAGCACGTCGATGCGTACAGGAAACGTTGTACTCCGGCATCTTTCGCAAGTCGAGCGAGGCGTACCGACGCGTGATGGTTGATGGCGTAGGTGATTTCGGGGGCGAGCGAACCCAGCGGGTCGTTCGACAGCGCGGCGAGATGGATCACCGCGTCGAATCCGAGGAGATGTGACTGCTGCACATCGCGCAGGTCGACATCGATCGACGGCACGTCCACCGGAGCGGGACCGAGAATACAGCCGGCGAACAGTCCCGAGTCGAGCCCGACCACGTCGTGACCGGCGCCGAGCAGACACGAAGCCATGACCGTGCCCAGGTAGCCACGGTGTCCGGTGAGGAGTACTCGCATGTCAGGTCCTTCCGAATCGGATGGCCGCCTTCTCGAGAACGAAGGCTTCGGCGTGCATCCGGCGGCACTGGACACCCCGTAGCCGGGTGACGCCCAGGAATGCTTCCTGGTCGAACCAGTCGCGGTCGACCTGGGACGGGTAGTGCTTCAGGAGAAGCCGGGCCTTTTCCTCCGCCACCGCTCGTATCAAAGGGTGGAAGACGGTGGGTTGGGGGGTGTCCGCCTCCCACTTGAGGATCTCGTATCCCAACACGAGATGGTCCCGAAACACGGTCGGTACGAGTTCGGCCAGTAACCGGTGATCCTGGTGAGCGTCCCCGCGGTGCGGTGCGAACACGATGTCGGGCTCGCATCGTCGCCGGAATCCCTCGAGTGCAGTCTTGATCGGCTCCCAGTATCCGGGCGCGTGGCCGTCGGGAACGTCGAGGACATCGAGTTCGAGGTCGGCTCCGGGGCACAGCGCGGTGAGCGCGTGCCGTTCCTCTATCTCTCGCCGGGAGTCGTCACCCGACAACACCAGGGCACGCACCCGGAGTCCTGGCGACATGGACGCCAAAGTCAGCAGCGTCCCGCCCATACCGATCGCGATGTCGTCGCAGTGCGCACCGAGAACGGCGATCTCGGCGACACGCAGAGCATGGAGGTCGAGCATGGGCTATGACACCGCCTCCGGTTGCTCCCACACCATCCACGGATGGATGCCCTTTGCGTAGTTCGCGTCGAGTTCCGCCCGCTCCTTGAACGTGTCGGCCGGCTTCCAGAACCCTTCGTGGCGGTATCCGAACAGCCGGCCCTCGCCCGCCAGGGTTTCGCAGACATCCGCGACCAGATCGCCACCCGGTGGGAGAAGTTCGAAGATCTCGTCGCTGAGGACGAAATACCCGCCGTTCTCCCAGACTGGTAGCCGGCTGACCGGAATGATCTCTTTGACCTCACCGTTGTCGGCCACATTCACGCAGTGGAACGACGACTGCGGCGGGACGACGAGCATCGACGCCGCGGCACCGGATTCGTGGAACTTCGCGACCACGTCGTCGAGGGGAGCGTCGGTCAGGACGTCCGCGTAGTTCGCGAGGAAATGCTCGTCGCCGTCCAGGTGCTGCCGCACGCGCCGCAGTCGTTCACCGATCGCCGATTCCAGACCCGTGTCGACGAACGTGATGGACCAGTCGCTGATGTCGGAATGCAGTAGCTCGATCTTGTTGGCGTGAAGAACGAAGTCGTTGGACTCCGCTTCGCGGTAGTCGAGGAAGAACTCTTTGATGGCCTCGGCGCCGTACCCGAGACAGAGGATGAACTCCTTGTGCCCGAAATGGGCGTAGTAGTGCATCACGTGCCACAGCAGCGGCCGAGGGCCGACCATCTGCATCGGCTTGGGGATGGCGTCGTTGCGGTCGTTACGCATCCGCATGCCGTAGCCGCCGCAGAACAGGACAACCTTCATGTCGTGAGCCTCCTTGCCGCGCTGTCGGGTTGAAATGTCGCGCTGTGTAGGGAGGGGAGCGGGAAGACGAGCTCACCGCCCCACTCGGTGATGTATCGCAATTGTTCGGTCAGTTCCGCTTCGAGATTCCACGGCAGCGCGAGGACGACGTCGGGACGATCCTTCTCGATCTGCTTCGGGTCGAGAATCGGAATCCGGGTGCCTGGCGTGAAACGGCCATGCTTATAGGGATTCCGGTCGACTGTGTATTCGAGGAGGTCGGGACGAATTCCGCAGTAATTCAGCAGTGTGTTGCCCTTGCCGGGAGCGCCGTAGCCGACGACGGTCCTGTTCTGGGCTCGGCAGGCGAGAAGGAACCCGAGTAACTGTTGTCGAGTGGCTCTGGCCTTCAGTTCGAGTCGGCCGTATCCTTCGGCGTCGTGCAGGCCGGCTTCTTCCTCCTGCTTCAACACGTCGGCGACACGCTGTGTGGGCACCGCGCCCGCAGTGTCGGGACGCGCCCAGATCCGGATCGAGCCGCCGTGTGTTTCCAGCAGTTCCACGTCGACGACCGAGAGGCCGGCCGTGGCGAGCGCACGCGTCGCGGAGAGGAGTGTGTAGTACTGGAAATGTTCGTGATAGACCGTGTCGAATTGCGCGAGGACGATCAGATTCAGGGCATGGTGCACCTCGATACTCAGCCTGCCGTCGTCGGCAACGAGGGTACGCAGAGCGCGAGTGAACCCGCGGAGGTCGGGGATGTGCGCGTACACGTTGTTGGCAACCACGAGGTCTGCCGGCCCGTGCTCCGCGCGGACGTGCGCGGCCAGTTCCTCGTCGAGAAATGCCGTGAGAGTGGGAACTCCTCGTTCACGCGCGGCCGCACCGACGTTGTGCGAAGGTTCGATTCCGACGCAGCGGATCCCGGCGTCGACCGCGTGCTGCAGCAGGTAGCCGTCGTTGCTCGCGACCTCGACGATCAACGAGCGCCCATCGAGGCCGAGTTGCGACACCGAAGAGTGGACGAATCGGCGTGCGTGCTCGACCCATGAGTCCGAGTAGGACGAGTAGTAGGCATAGTCGGTGAAGGTGTCTTGCGGAGAGATCAGGGCCGGAATCTGAAGCAGGAGGCAGTCCTCGCAGATGCGTAGGTGCAGCGGGTAGTTCGTCTCGGGGGCGTCCAGGCCCTGTTCGGTCAAGAAGAGCTCGCACGGCGGCGTCGCTCCCAGATCCAGGACGCTTCGCAAGCGATCGGAGTCGCACAGTCGGCAGCGCACGGGCAGTCTCCCCTCGTCACCGAGACCTGGAGGCCGCTGCGCGTGAGTTGCGTCACACCCGAAGTCTCGATCCGTCCAATTAACCACACTTGGAGTCGTCTTGCAAGGCTCTAAACCAACTTCAAGTATGTATATAGTCCGAATTAAGGATGACTGTTCTTTTATTTGGCGACATGTGGGGACTCGGTCAAATGGGCGATTTCTCAGTCCTGGAGGTTTTCGCGACTAAGGGCGCAGACCGCGGGATACGGAGGAGGTATGGTGATATCTCGTCCCCCAAATTAAAGGCGGGCGAACATTAATAGCCATTACAGGCCCAATGTGCCGGTGACAGCGGAGGGTGCCCGATGCCGTTCGTCATAGTCGAACGCAAAGAGACGCTGGTCGCCGGACTGGCCGTCCGCAGCCCCAAGAGGGCGCTGGGGAAAGCGCGCGACAAGGATCTCGAAAAGACGTGGTCCACCCTGCTGGCGCAGAACGTGGACAGGCCTTTGGCGTCTGCCTATGTCGACCACGCTCCCGAGATCAACTCGTACTACACGCAAATCGTGGGCTACGAGTGCACATCGATCGATCAGGTCGGGCGCGGGCATCTGGTCTCACGGATTCCTGCGGGAACCTATGCAAAGTTCTCCTCGGTCGGAACCTTTCCCGACCTTTTCGACGCGCTCTGGGGGCAGATTCGTGAGGCGGAGGAATCGCGGCAGATCGAGAGGTCCTACACCGGCGACTTCGAGTTCTACCCGCACGCATTCGGGATCGATCTGTATGTGGCGATAGTGCCACCCGCCACGATGCAGGGGCCGCAATGAGTTTCGAGATCGTCAAGCGTGAGTCCGCCGACTTCGGGGGGCTCGTTCTGCCGCGCACGGAACTCAGCTCGTCGGCGCATTCGACCGATCTGATGAAGTTCACCCGCGAGCGCATCCAGCAACGCGGCACTGCCGAGCTGGTCACCGTATATGTCGCGGTCCCGGATCTGGGGTGGACCGCCGTGATCGGATATCGGTGTACCGACCTCGGTCAGCTCGAGGTCGGTGACGTACTGGTGCGTGTCCCGGCCGGCTACTTCGCCAAGTTCACGCCCGACGGACGATCGTCCGACCCGATCGAGGACGTGTGGATTCAGGCCGAGCTGGCGGAGAAGGAAGGGCGCATCGAGCGCGCCTACGCGGAGGAGATCGAGGTCTTCCGCGCTCCGAGCAACGTCGAGCTGTTCATTTCCCTCGCTTAAATTCGGGTCGACAATTACCGACCTGAAGTTTGTTTTCGAGCGCATTTGTGGCATCTCAGGTGACAAATCCGGTGTAAACGCGGAAAATAAGTAGCCGCGGGGCTGTGACCGGGTTCGTGTGTCCAGTTCTTGGGGTCTTTACGTAACCCGTGAGTCCCCGGAATTGCCGCACCGACTCCGATGGGAAAGCCAATGCCAGTGGAACAGCTGTCGCGTCCGCAGGTCGACGCGTGGTCGACAGACACCCTAATTGACCGAACGCTGAGCGTGTGGGATCCACGGTCGGAGTGTCGCTTCGTCGTCGCCCGGCCCTCCGACGAGCCCGAGCTGTGGGAAGCATATCTCGAGGGAGCGGTAGCGGGCTATCGCAAGTACGGCGCCGAGAAGGCGCTCGAGTACCGCCGGATTCAGGACGGCGACAGCACCGCGATCTTCTTCGTCGCGATTGAGCCGAACGGCTCCGTCGCAGCGGGTGTCCGCGCGCAGGGGCCGTACATTTATGCTGGTCAGGCGCATGCGATCACGGAATGGGCAAACGATCCCGGGGCTCCCGCCGTCCGCCGGATGATCGAGGACCGGCTGCCGTTCGGTGTCGTGGAGGCGAAGGGCGCATGGGTGTCGGACACCGCCGCCCGGCGCGGTGAACTCGTCGGCGCACTGGGTCGTTTTGCTACCTTCTCGATGGATCTGCTCGACGTCCAGTTCATGCTCGCGACCGCCGCATCCCACGTGTTGGACACGTGGCGAACCACCGGTGGGGTAGTGGCAGACCATATTGCTCCCGTGCCCTATCCGGATGACCGCTACGAGACACGGCTGATGTGGTGGGATCGGAGTAGGCGCAGGGGCCGCGCCGAATCCATGCAGCTGGCCCAACTGTTACTCACGACGTCCGGACCGGCGCCGTCGGCAGCCATCGCGACGGGGACGGGAGGAGACGTCGTCCGGCCGATGCGGAGCGTCTCGTGAACGAAACACACGGTGAGTACACCGCACTGCTGCTCGACGAGGGCCACTCCGGGGACGCGGCGGTACTCGACCGCCTCCGCCGCGACCCCGCGGTAGTCTTCGTCGATCGACTCGACCATCAGCGGGACGCTCTGCATTCCCTCGTTCCCGCGCCGGGCCCAGATGTGCTCGATGAGGCTCCGGTGTGGGCGTACTACTCGTGGCGACGCACCGTGGTGCGTCTACTCGGTCCTACGTCGTTCCGGCTGTTGCGGCTGGACCGGAATCGGAACAAGATCACCGCGCAGGAGCAGGAACGCCTCAGAGACGTCACCGTCGGGATCGTCGGTCTCAGTGTCGGTCACGCCGTCGCGTTGGCTCTCACGCTGGAAGGCGCGTGCGGCGGCTTGCGGCTCGCGGACTTCGACACGCTCGAGCTGTCCAACCTGAACCGGGTTCCCGGCACCGTTCTGGACCTCGGCGTGAACAAGGCGGTGGTCGCCGCCCGCCGTGTCGCGGAGATCGACCCCTACGTCACAGTGACGTTATGGAAGGACGGTGTCGACGTCGTATCGGTCGCCGAATTTCTGGACGGCACGGACGTGGTGATCGACGAATGCGACTCCCTCGACGTCAAGGTGTCCCTGCGGCGGGAGGCCCGGCGCAGGGGATTGCCGGTGCTGATGGCGACCAGTGACCGGGGTCTGCTGGACGTCGAGCGTTTCGACGTCGAACCCGATCGACCCTTGTTCCACGGAGTGATCGGTGACGTCGACGTGGAATCGCTGGCGGGCCTCGGCTCGCGGGACAAGATTCCGCTCGTGTTGCAGATTCTCGACGCCGGACAGTTGTCGGCGACGATGGCGGCGTCGTTGGTGGAGGTGGACGAAACCATCACCACGTGGCCTCAGCTCGGGGGCGAAGTGCTGCTCGGTGGGGCGGAGGTCGCGGCGGCGGTGCGGCGCATCGGGCTCGGGCAGCCGCTCGCGTCGGGTCGCTGCCGGATGGATCTGGACGATCATCTCGATGCCCTCGCCGATCCACCGCTGCCGCAACACCTGCCGGAGCAACCGGTGAACCGGGCCGCGGCCCCGCCGCAGGACACTGTCGACGCCGTCGTGAATGCGGCGGCCCGCGCGCCTTCCGGCGGCAACGTCCAGCCGTGGACGATCGCGGCCGACGACGCGGGACTGACCATCTCCCTGGCCCCGGAGTACACGACGTCCATGGC
>Ga0247825_10002175_pt1 | contig 12981 bp, 10 predicted proteins | sample 13C_Vanillin_Day_FD_194413 | JGI IMG/M metagenome (GOLD analysis project Ga0247825, IMG submission 194413) | Soil microbial communities from agricultural site in Penn Yan, New York, United States - 13C_Vanillin_Day48 | ecosystem: Environmental > Terrestrial > Soil > Agricultural land | place...
ACGCAGACGCCACGCAGACCGCAAGCAACACAGCAAACGTTAGCCAAACGACTGTTGCGGCCAGCGGCGATGCCACCGCATCAGGCGGCGGGACGGCTTCAACCGGTAACGCTGTCGCGTCGTCGGTATCTGTGGTCCACCAGATGAACATTCAGGTGGTTGCGGGCAATGGGACTTGTACCGTCGCCCAGACTGCGACCAACACGGCGAATGTGAGTCAAGACGCCCTCGCAGTGAGCGGGAACGCGAGCGCTTCCGGCGGAGGATCGGCAAGCAGCGGTGACGCAACCGCCCGCAATCGGAGCGTCATCCAGCAAAAGAACGTCCAGATCTACGTCTGCAAAGGCAGTTCGACCGGCACGCAGACTGCCGCGAACACGGCCGGCGTCACTCAGGATACGGCTGCCCTCACAGGAAACGCCGCCGCCTCGAGCGGCGGGACGGCAGACACCGGCGACGCCACATCGACGGCGGACTCCCGCATAAAACAGCGGAACGTCCAACGCACGATTAACTAAATCAGGTCCGTGCCGGGACGGGGCGTCAAGTCCCGCACCTGGCCGGACCATCCCCAATCTCCTCCGTTTGGCCTCAGCCCCAAATCAGCTCAGAAGGACCTTCATTGTGTCCTCGATCGTCGCCCTCGAAGCGCGTGATTCGGGAGCCCATGCCCAGCTTGGCCGCGGCTTCGAACGTGGTCCCTTCTCATGCTCAGAGTTCGTCCCGCTACACTGGAAGAACGACGCCTGCTCGCAGTGCAAGGGAGACTCCGACATGACCAACGCTGAGAAGAAGCTCGCCATCCTCGTCGGTGGTGGACCCGCACCCGGCATCAACAGCGTGATCAGCGCCGTCACAATCGAGGCGCGCAACGAGGGTCTCGGCGTCATCGGCGTCGTCGACGGCTTCGAGCACCTCATCGAGGGCCGCACGGACATGACGCGCGAGCTTCAGATCGAGCACGTGTCGCGCATCCACTTCCAGGGCGGCTCCATCCTGCGCACCTCGCGCGCCAACCCGACGAAAAGCGAGGAGTCGCTCGATACGGTGGTCAAGACGCTGAAGAGCCTCGGCGTCGAATACCTCGTCAGCATCGGCGGTGACGACACGGCCTTCGGCGCAGCGTCCGTCGCCCAGCGCGCCGGCGGCTCGATGCGCGTCGCCCACGTGCCAAAGACGATCGACAACGACCTGCCCCTGCCTTCCGGCATGCCCACATTCGGCTACGAGAGCGCCCGCAAGGTCGGTACCGAGCTCGTCCTCACGGTCATGGAAGACTCCCGCACCACGAACCGGTGGTTCGTCGTCGCGGTGATGGGACGCAAGGCGGGGCACCTTGCGCTCGGCGTGGGTAAGTCGGCCGGCGCCACCCTGACGATCATCCCGGAGGAGTTCGAAAAGCCGGTGATCACCCTGGACGATGTCTCGCGCGTCATCGAAGGCGCGATCCTCAAGCGCCGCGTCAACGGCCAGGACTACGGTGTCGCCGTCGTCGCCGAGGGTGTCGCCGAGCGCATCGACCCCGACGAGCTGGTGAAGGACGCCGGCATCGCCCTCTCCTACGACCCCTACGGCCACGTCGCGCTGGCCGACATCCCGGTCGCCCAGATGATCAAGCAGCGCGTCCAGCGCCGGTTCGCCGCCCGCGACCAGAAGATCACCGTCACGGACGTCACCCTGGGCTACGAGCTGCGCTGCACCCAGCCCATTCCCTACGACATCGACTACACGCGCACCCTCGGCTACGGTGCCGTGCGCTTCCTCCTGGACGAGAACAAGGACCCGCGCCTGAAGGTCGGCGGGTTCATCACCCTCGACGGCGTCGACCGCCACGTCATGCCCTTCGAGGACCTGCGCGACCCCGCCACCGGCCGCACCCGCGTCCGCCTCGTAGATACCACCTCCCAGTACTACCAGGTAGCCCGCGACTACATGATCCGCCTGACGCCGGAGGACCTGCGTGACGACGCGAAGGCAGCAAAGCTGGCGAAGGCAGCGGGGATGGAGGTCGGGGAGTTTAGGTCGGAGTTTGGCCGCTAGACCGTGACTATGCCGATCTAAGCTTTGCTTCGATTTCCGCGATTGATGGTCCCGAGGAAACGAATTCCTTAGTCACTTGGTTGGCAATTCGAACGGCACCGTCCCGACCTCCGAATCCTCGGAAGTCCCCTTCATTGCTCCAGTCCCAGTTCTTACCGGACCGAAGAAGGTCAAGCATGTCATCTGTGCTGAACTTACCTGCTGTAACAACACGATCGATCACATCAGAGCCGATAAATGCCATCGCCCAAAAGCCGGTCGACCTGAGGACAATATATTTTCGAGGATTCTCCCACGCTTCAGGTAACCAGAGACGGACGGCCTGCCAGTACAGCTTTATGACTTGAGCTTGAGCCTCCGGGTCCAACTGCTCCAGAATCTTTGAGCGCTGGCGCATGTATTCCACGGAGGTCTTGAGGTTCCGGAGCGGAATCATGAAATCACCTGGTTTTACGCCACCACGATAGACCCGGTCATGAAAAGGGCTATCCTCCTGATTCATTAATTCCTCGGCAATGAATAGGACAGGGTCTTCGCGCTTGAGGACATGCTCTTGGGTTCGTAGCGCTATGTTGTCCAGATGGCTAGTGTTCATTCCCTTTTGATTTGCATTGATGTCTCGGAAAATTAGTAGTTCCCCATCCAACATGTTTTCGATGGGAAGGTCATAGATGATGCAGAAGCCGGCCGTCTGGTCGAGTGGAGGAAAAGCCGGGTCGTGCCCATCCGCATAGAACAAACGATGGTTGCCATCCACCCTAGATAGGACGACTCCCCCCAGCTTCTTGATCTTGTCGACGTCGACGCTGATTTGTCCGGCCAATCCATCAGACTGGAAAGGATGGAAGCTCAATACGTCAGTCTCGCGGGCGTGAAGGACAACCTCCGGGAAGAATGCGAAAGAGCGACTCTTCACGTACTCGTATGCCTCACGCGCATGCCTGCGGTTTAGGTCTCGTTGTGTGCCTTTCGGATTCTTCTCTTGGTCGTAAACGTCCGGTTGAGAAATCCTAGCGAGGTCACTTAGGCGCGCGAACCCACGATAGGCGGAAATCCCCAGTACCGACCCACGAATCGCATCCAAGACTAGTGGCTTACTCATCGTCCACTCCCCAGTTAGGAGAAAGCTTGGGACTCGTTGTGTTCAGCAACCTGTTCAAATGCAGTTCCCATCCGTCCGCCGGTACTGGCTCAATTGAATGGTAATGAATTGCGTAAATGATCGCCTCGCGCATCAGTTCGACCAAATCCAGAAACCTTGCTTCAACATTTCCTCTAGCCCTGTCCGTTGGTAATGCGCCGTGGACGTGCCTACTCCGGACCTCATATAAATCGCGAAGGAGAACGCCCCAATCCTCCCACTCTGACGGGGCCAGTGTAACCAATCGCGGGATCTGGTTCGAAAATCTGAATCCAACTTCTGTATTTGAACGAATCAGACTCTCCATGGCAATGGTCATGTCAAGAACTCCTCTACTAAGGCCTGTCCTGTCCAATGCCAACAAAAAATGCTCGAGCGTGATTCGAAGCCAATCCGCTCGTGTAAGGGCACCCATGATTCTTGAGAATGTGTCCGCGAGGTCCTCTTCACTAATTCCAGCGGGCAGGAAGTACTCGTCTCGGCCACGCAACGACATGTGAAGTTCCCGTGAGTCTACAAAGGCTACGCCTTCATTCGTTCGTTGGTAGACCCATGCACGATTCACTCGAACTACATTCCTCCCCAAGAGGTGCAGCAGGCCGAGCATCGGGATCGAACCGCGGTGGACGGTCTCGTCAGTCACTTCATCAACTTCAAACCACACGGCTGCGGGAGGATCCAGTGATTCAAAGGCTTGAATGATTTGATCCAGTGACGCCTCTAAGAGGTCATATGGCAGGTCACCCAGACCCACAGTGTCCGAGAAGTCCACAGACATTCCTTGAAGCGGTGACGCTTGCGGATCATCGCGCAAGAGAGGAATTACAACGATGAACAGATCTGATTCCCCTACTCAGCGTATCCGCAGTAACCAGAAGTTAAGTTGCTGGTGGGTTCTCGTCAATGGCTCTACCGCAACCTGAGCGCCTGGCCTGGCACCTTCATGCGCAGCCGGTACACCGAGGTCTGCGCCGTCACGAACATCGTCTGCCAGTCGTCTTCGCCCCAGCCGAGGTTCGCCGGGTTCTCGCCGACGCCGATGTGGCCCAGCAGCGTGGCGTCCGGCGCGTAGACGAAGACGCCGAGGGCGTGGTTCGCCGTGACGTAAAGGTTGCCCAGCGAGTCCAGCTTCATGCCGTCCGGGATCACGCGGTCGCCGCCGCCATCGACCTCGCAGAACACGCGACCGTTGCGCAGGCTGCCGTCGTCCGCCACGTCGAAGACGCGCACGTGGCCGTGACGGGAGTCGTTCACGTAGAGGGTCTTACCGTCGTCCGTCGTCACGATGCCGTTGGGCGCCGTGAAGTCGTCCGCCAGCAGCGTGAGTTGCTGCGACCGGACGTTGTAGCGAAACACGCCCAGGTACGGGTACTCCTGCCCCACGATGCTGCCGTCCGGCTGTCGCAGGCCCACTGCCGGGTCCGTGAACAGCACGTCGCCATTGGGCACGACGATGCAGTCGTTGGGGCTGTTCAGGCGCTTGCCCTCCCACTCAGCCACAAGCGTCTTCGGCTGCTCGCCCGGCCGCGTGATGCTCAGCCGCCGCCCCTTGTGCTCACACGTGATCAGGTTGCCGTCGAAGTCCAACGTGTTGCCGTTCGACTCGTCCGAAGGCTGCCGGTACACCCGCGCCCCATCCTTCGCGTCCCACCGATGCTGCGCGTTCCCAAAGATGTCGCTGAACGTCAGGTGCTTTCGCGCGGGTGCCAGACGGGGCCTTCAGTGAAGGTATGGCCGGTCGAGATGCGCTCGACAGCGACATCGGGGTCGACGAGGTCGAGCAGGCGCTTGTCGATGACGTTGACGGCCATAGGTGGACCCTCCGGTAGTTGGTTGTCGGGCAATCCCGGCCCAGATGATGCGAATGGGCTGCGCCCCTCGCGACCCGGCAAGCCTAAAGGCATGCAGCTACAAAGACCCCCTTCCCAAATCCGGTCCCCCTCTCGGGGAGGGGGTTAGGGGGTGGGGTTCGCTCCTAATCGAAATCCAGGCCCTGCCCCGGCACCTTGATCCGCAGGCGGTAGACCGAGGTCACCGCCGTTGCGTAGACCGTCTGCCAGTCGTCGTCACCCCAGGCGAGGTTCGCGGGGCCGCCGGGCGCCGTGCCGGGCCGGTTCATCTCGTCGCCGGTGCCGACGAAGCCCAGCAGCGTGCCGCCGGGCTCGAACACCCAGATGCCCTCGGGCGAGTTGCCCGCGACCCACAGGTTGCCCCGCGAGTCCAGCTTCATCCCATCGGGACGGCCCTGGTGCTCGCCGTGCTTCAGCTCGCAGGCCACGCGCTCGTTGCTCAGACTGCCGTCCGACGCGACAGCGAAGGCGTGGACTGTCCCCGCGGAGGTGTTGCAGACGTACAGGGTGTCGCTATCGTCCGTCAGCGTCAGGCCGTTGGGCGAAGGCAGCGACGTCGTCAGCAGCGTCAGCTTGCCGTCGCGCGACAGCCGGAACACGCCGCAGCCGTCGTAGTCGCCCGCCGCGAAAGTGCCGTCCGGCTGTCGCAGGCCGTAGTTGGGGTCGGTAAACAGGATGTCGCCGTTGCCGACGCAGATGACGTCGTTGGGGCTGTTCAGCCGCTTTCCCTCCCAATGCGTCACCAGGTCCTCGATCGACCCATCCACGTTCGTCCGGATCACGCGCCGGTCGTGCAGGCACGAGATCAGGCGACCCTGGCGGTCGTACGTGTGGCCGTTGGCGTGCTCGCTGGGCCGGCGAAACACCTGCGCGCCACCAGACGGCGACCAGCGGTACACCGTCCCGCCGTGCTCATCGAAGATATCGCTGTAGGTGAGGTGCTTCTCCTTCGGGTTCCACACCGGCCCCTCCGTGAACACGTACCCCGATGCGATCTTCTCGACCGCTACATCCTCATCGACAAGCTCCAGCAACCGCTGATCAAACACGACAACAGCCATGATCTCTGCTTCTTTCTAGAACTGAACGCGATACCGCGGCTTTGGTCCATGCATGGGCTGCGCCCCTCGCGACCCCAGCAAGCCTAAAGGCATGCAGCTACAAAGATGTATCCAACACCCCTTCGCGCGAACCAGAAACGGTCGGCTCCCCCTCTCCGAAATCGGAGAGGGGGCTGGGGGTGAGGTTTGACGCGCATTCTACGCTTGAGACGAGGCTTGTCTACGCTTGTCCCTTCGCCGGCCGCCCTGCCCCAGGCGGCCCCGCGAACGCTTGTGCAATAGACAGGAACTCGCGCGCCCGCGGCCCCTCGCAGCGCAGCGCCGTGTCGTCCGGGTGGATGCGCTGCGTGACCAAGCGACACCAGTCGCCGGCCGGGCCGTAGATGCGGTCGGGCGCGTCGGGCGGTCCCCAGGTCCAGGTGTCGCCCGAGGGCGCCTCCAGCTCTACGTACAGCGGCGTGTCCGGGGGCTCCATGCCGTGCGTCCGGTAGGCGAAGTCACGCGTGATGTAGCCGAGGTGGGCGATGCTTTTCAGCCGGTCCGTATCCACCGCTTCGACGCCGGCCGCCTCGAGGATGTCGAGGCCGTGCGACCAGTGCTCCATGAGGCGGGCAGTCGCGTAGCTGCGAGCGCTCATCGCGCGTCCAACCCAGACGATGCGCTCGTCGCCCTGCAGTGGCCGCATCGACGCGAGCATGCGGGCGTTGGAGTCGCGGTACCACGCGCGCAGCTCGCCCGGCGTCTTCGTCCGGCCTTCAAGCATGCCGCCGGTGAGCACCCCCTGGCGCTCGCCGCGCCGCTGCGACTCTTCGCCGAGCACACCTGCCGTCGCGCTCTCGTCCGTCTCGGCGAGGTGCACTACACAATCGCGCAGCAGCCAACCCTCCGCCGGGCTCTGGCGGTCCCACGCGTCGTCGTCGAGGGTCGCGAGGACGCCGTGGATGACAGCGCTCTCCGCCTCGATGTCGTCCAGGAGCAACTGCCAGGCGTCGGCCATCAGACGAAGATACCCTTCACGACCAGGTCGACGATCTCGTCGTCGTTGAGGCCGAGGATCTCGCGCATGACGTAGTCGGTGTCCTCCCCGACGCACGGCGACGCCTTGTGCAGCACCGTCTTCTTCGCCGAGAAACGCGTCATCAGGCCGTCGTAGGGAATCTCGCCCACTTCGCCGTGCTTCAGGGTCTGGAAGTACTGCCGTTCGGCTATCTGCGGGTCCTCGAACAGGTCGGTCATGCGCTGCACCACCGAAGCCGGCACACCCGCCTCGACCAGCAGTCGCTCGATGTCTCGGTGCTCGAAGCCGCGCGTCCACGCCGTCAGCGCCGCGTCGATCTCGTCCTTCACCGCCCCGCGCTGCTCCATGTCGTCGAACCGCGCGTCGGCGTAGGCGTCCAGCGGCGCGATGGACCTCAGCGCCCGCCACTGCTCCGGCGTCTCTACCGAGAGCGCGACGTAGCGCTCGGTGCCCGCGGTCGGATACGTGCCGTTGGGGCAGGCGTACAGCGAGTCGAGGCCCGCCGCCTGAGCCGTGCGCCCGTTCACAGTCTGGTCGAGCACCAGCGGCTCGATGAAGTGGATCGCAGACTCGACCTGCGACACGTCAAGGTGCTGGCCCTTGCCGGTGCGCCGTCGCTCAAGGATCGCCGCCGCCAGCGCCGACACGCTGTACCGTGGCGCGATCACGTCGGAGTACGGGCCGTTGGGTCCCACCGGCGACCGGTCAGGCCAGCCCGTGAGGTAGTGCAGGCCGGAGATGCCGGCGCCGTGCGGACCGTAGCCGGCGAAGGAGCGCCACGGGCCGGTCTGGCCGAGCAGACAGGTCGAGATCATGATCAGGTCCGGTCTCGTCTGGCTGATCGTCTCGTAGTCGAAGCCGAGGCGCTTCATCGTGCCCGGCGTGTAGTTCTCGACGACCACGTCGGCCCAGTCGATCAGCCGCCGTGCCAGCGCCTTCGCTTCCGGGTGCGCGAAGTTCAGCGCTACGCCCAGCTTCGATGTGTTGAGGTTATTCACGTAGTGGCTACGGTTGATCCCCGGCACGCCGTCCTTGAACGGCATCAGCGTGCGTACGAAGTCAACTCGCGTCGAGGACTCGATGCGCACGACGGTCGCGCCGTGGTCGGCCAGCGCCTTGCCCGTCAGAGGCCCGACCGCGACCCAGCTGAAGTCTGCGACCTTCAGCCCGGCGAACGCCTCCCCCAGCCGCTCCGCAGCAGGCGCCTCGAAGCGCGAACGGTCTCGCGCCGCTCTGCCGACCTTCATCGTGCGTGGTAGCTCGATGGGGATCGCCAACCATTCGTCTATCAGCGACTGGTCCCGCCCCAGCTCCGGCGCCGGCCCGCCTATCACGAGATCGGCGTGCGATGACCGCACCGACAGCCCGGGATGCGTGTAGTCGCCCACCTTCTGCCAGAACCCTCGCTCCCGGAAGTGCGGGTTCTGCAGCAGGTCCAACGTCGAGTTCACCGGCCCGAGGTGGACGTCGGCCTCCCACGCCCACTGCATCAGCTCCAGCTTCGTCTTCATCGCGAAGAATGCCAGCACCGCCTCGGCCGCGGGCGCGATCTGCTCGTCGGTCAGCGTGCCCGCCTGCCGCGATGCCTCCCACGCTTCCCAGTCGTACGCCGCGAGCGAGTCGCTGAGCTGGCCGGCCTCCCGCAGCCCGGGCAGGATGCTCGAAAGCAGCGCCGTGTAGAACTGGCGCTGGCTCGTCGACGTGACTACAACGAAGCCGTCTGCGCACGGACTCACGCCCAGGAACGGCCCGCTGCGGCGCGCTGGCCCGGCGTCCGCACGGTCGTCGCCGCTGCCGGGCGGGTTGCCGCCGACGTTCGACGGGAAGCCCGGCCCGTTCATCAGCGTCCAGATCATCCCCTCGGTCATCGACACGTCGAGATGCTGGCCACGCCCCGATAGCTCGCGTTCGTTCAGCGCGATTACGGCGTCTGCGGCCGCCTGTGCCCCGGCGTGGAACGAAGCCTGCCCGTAGCCCACCGGGATCGGTGGCCGGTCGCGGTCGCCTTGCAGGCCAACCCTGCCGGCCGCCGACTCGATCGTCAGGTCGCTCGCCGGCCAAGTCGCCTTCGGGCCCTGCTGACCGTAAGCCGACACCGACACGTAGATCAGCTTCGAGTTCAAACCGGAGAGCGCCTCGTAGCTCAGGCCCCAGACGTCCATGGCGCCGGGCGCGAAAGACTCGACGAGGATGTCGGCGCGGCGTGCTAGTTGACGTACCGTATCGCGTCCGGCTGCCGTGTTTATGTCGAGTACAGCGCTGCGCTTCCCGATGCCGACCGCCGACCAGTACAGCGAACGCCGGTCTGCGCCCGGCCGCTCGTCGAACGGTGCCCGACGCCGCGAGTCGACGCCCTCCGGCGGTTCGATCTTCAGCACCTCGGCGCCGAGGTCGGCCAGGAGTCGTCCCGCAAGCTCGGCGCGCGAGTCAGCCAGGTCCAGCACCCGAATGCCCGTCAGCAGTCCACCGTTCGTTACAGCCATCGGCGAGAGTATGCCGTCTCCGGCGATCAGTGGGAAGCCGTCAACCCGTTGACATACTTAGTCGTACATCACGGCCGCGAACACGTCGTAGTCTTCGAGGCGCTCACGCCCGGGCAGCGCCGCCAGCTCGATCAGGAAGCAGCACCCCACGACCCGGCCGCGGATCATCTCCACCAGCTTCGCCGCACCCAGCGCCGTCCCGCCCGTCGCGAGGAGGTCATCGACGATTACTACTCGCTGGCCCCGCTGCAGGGCGTCCTGGTGGATGTCGAGCTGACCGGTGCCGTATTCGAGCGAGTACTCGACGCTCATGCGCGCGGCCGGCAGCTTCCCGGGCTTGCGTACCGGCACGAACGGCAGCCCCAGCTCCGCGGCAATCGGCGTGCCGAAGATGAACCCGCGTGACTCGATGCCGACGATCACGTCGGGCTCGCGCGACCTCACGTACTCACACAGCCGCTCGATGGCGGCACCGAACGCCAGCGGTGTCTGGAGCAGAGGTGTGACGTCTCGGAAGAGGATGCCCGGTTCAGGGAAGTCCGGTACGTCACGAATGTAGTCTCGCAGGTCGATTTCTTCGCTCATCCCAGTTTCGGCTCCCACTTCCCTTCGACCACGTCAGCCTCGTTTTCGTCCGGCCAGGGGGGCATCGTGATCGCAACTGCCGTCAGGGGTTCATCGCCGGTGCTCCGGAACTGGAACGCTGTCCCGAGGGGGATGCTGAGATTCACACCTGGCTCGATCTCGACTACTTCTTCACCCTCAGCATCTCGCCGCCACATCTCACCCCGACCGCCCAGGATGTACCACAGCTCCTCCACAGTCCGATGCGCTACCGGGATCGATACGAGCCCCGGCGCCAGCTCGAAGTGCGCCATCGAGCCGCCATTCAGGCGCAACAGGATGCGCACCTGCGAGCCGTCCGGGGCGGCCACGTCCGGTTTGTCAGGCAGGTGTTTCGTCCCAAATCGTGGCATCGGCGCCTCCTGACTCATCTTATCCAGCCGCATCCCTCAAGACACAGCCACACCCGGCCGAGCATAAATCAAGATGAATCGCACTCGAACCGCTCTCGCCGTGCTCCTTGTTACAGTCGCCGCGATCTTCGCCCTCGGCTGCGCCAAGGAAGCGCCCCCGCGGTACAACCCGCCCGCCGCCGAGGTCAACCCGCCGACGCAGACCCCGGAGATGCTGAAGCGCCTCGCTGAGGGTCAGTACATCTCGCGTATGAGCGCGCCTCTCGCCGACGTCATCCGTGCCCAGCCCTGGCTCGACACGATGGGTCCGGCCCACCTCACGTTGCTCAGCGCCCTCATCGACTGCGAGCGCGCTGCCGGCGCCCGTGGCGAGAAGCAGAGCGTGAAAGAAGCCTTTTCCTATGCCACCGAGCAAGGCTGGTACCAGGACGGCATGGACGAGACAGAGGCGGCTGGCCTGCGCGGCGTCTTCCAGGTCTACACCGAGTCGCTCTCCGACCAGCGCGCCCCGGCCGTCGGTCCCGTCATCGCGTCAACCATCCGCTACCAGCTTGTCAACGTCATGCAGCTGCCGGAGAGCGGCGAGGTCGTGCTCATGGTGTCGGCGGACGACCCCGCAGCAGGTGCCAATGTCCTTGCTCGCGCAGCGCACTTCCTTCCCGAAGTCGAGCGCATTTCGGGCAAGTTCCCCTACACGATCCTCCACCTCGCCGTGACCGATCTGCCGGAGTTTGTCGGCGGCGTCTCTTACGACGAGTTCATTGGCATCGCCCCGGATTACGCCTACGACGACGAGGTGATAGCCCACGAGCTTACGCATTCGACGCTCTATGGCATCTTCCCCACGTGGTTCGAGGAGGGCTACGCCTATTTCGTCGGCCGCTACATGACCGGCCAGCTCGAAGCCACCTCCGCTGAATACAAAGCACTGCTGGCGAAGTTTAAGCTCGATCACCGTGTCCGCATCGGCGCGGAACGCACCTTCGGCTACAACTACGACATCGACAGTGCGACAGGCTTCCTGTTCATGAATGCCCTCTACGAGGCCAATGGCATCGAGCCGGTCGTCGAGACCATCCGTTCGCTGCGCTCGAAGACCTTCAACGACCAGGACCTCATCCGCACCCTCGTCTCGACGGGCACGCCGGAGCAGCAGGAAATCGTCAAGCAGGTTGTTTGCCAGCACGTCCTCGGCTCCACCCGCAATTACTGCAGGTAGCAAAGGCCATCATCGCCATTGCAGTCCTGCATTTTCTCCCAGGCTTCGTCGTTGGAGCGCCGGACGTTACAAACGGCACCCTCGCCGGCCACGAAGTTAACTTGTTCGAGAGAAGAACCGTTTCTATCATCGAACGGATTCTGCGCCTGAGCCGGCTCGTGCTCTCGTGCCCGAAAGGTAACTACTGGTCTTGGAGCATCGTCGCGCCTTACTTCTCCCGGCTCTCACCGCTCTCTTCATCGCCCTTGGCGTTCTCGGCACTCAGTTCCTCTCCCGAGGCGCTGAGGCTGTCGGTGGCGCCATTCTCAACCCGCCGGCGGCCGACTGCTCGTCCACAGCCGCCACAATTCACCTGAGCTGGACGAAGGCAGAGGGCGCAACGGGTCAGTGGATTGAATACAGCGTCCACGACAACGGGTTTGCCGCTGGGACGTTCTCAGTACTCGCCGTCGACCCATCCGCTTCCACACACAGCGTCGCGGCCATCCGCCACGACCTGCCGAATTTCTGGCGCGTCATGTCGCAGACTCCGGCGGGTGTCGTCGCGTCAGAGACGGCCGAGTTCATGCCCTGCTACAGGCCGATCCTTCTCTACGGCGCCGTCAACTGCAACACGGCGGGCAGCGCCGTCGTCACCTTCCGGTGGGCGCCCCTCGCGGCCGCCACCGGCTATCAGGTCCTCGAATACGACAACGACGGCGACTTCGCTGGCGCCGACCTCCTCAGCGTCGGCCCCCTTGCCCCGTCGCAGGGCGAGCACATGCGCAACGGCTTCCACCACGGCGTCGAGTACTCCTTCCGCGTCGTCCGCGTGGAGGACGATGGCACTCGCTTGATCAGCCAGCAAGGCTGGTTCGTCCCCAACTGCCCGGTCGCTGGTCAGGCGGTGATCAACCCCGATCTCTACGCTTCCGACGACTGGCTGGTCGCACCGCGCCTCGGCATTGACGCACCCATCAACGTCCGAGACGTCGGCTACGATGGCGCCCTCGGCGTGCCGATCGGCGCCTACGACACCGTGCGTTACAACTTCGGTGCCTTCCCCCAGCTAGACGGCAAGCCCGGCGGTCCCGGCACCGTCCTCGTCGGCGGCCACGTCGATTACTACGTGGTCGGGCTCGCAGTCTTCGCGCCCCTGCGCGCCGCGCAGGTCGGCGACGTGCTGGAGTACTGGGACGGCATGATCAAGTAC
>Ga0247825_10002176_pt1 | contig 12981 bp, 9 predicted proteins | sample 13C_Vanillin_Day_FD_194413 | JGI IMG/M metagenome (GOLD analysis project Ga0247825, IMG submission 194413) | Soil microbial communities from agricultural site in Penn Yan, New York, United States - 13C_Vanillin_Day48 | ecosystem: Environmental > Terrestrial > Soil > Agricultural land | place...
CGCTGCCGGACGCGCTTTATGACGGCGGCAAAGCCCTGACCGGGTTCGAGCAGCATGCGGACGGTGTGACCGGCATCTTCGCCGACGGCGGGCGTCTGCAAGCCGACCTGCTGATTGGCGCCGACGGGCTGCATTCGACGGTGCGGGGCCAGCTTTGCCCCGGCCTTGTGCCGCGCTACGCCGGATACGTCGCCTGGCGCGGCGTGGTCGAGCCTCATCAGCTAGCGCCCGAGTTGCACGAACTGATGTTCAAGCGGATGGTGTTCGGCTTCCCGGACGGCGAACTCCTGCTGTCGATCCCGATGCCGGTGCCGCACGGGGAAGCCGGCGAACGCTGCTGTCATTTCGTCTGGTTTCGACCGGCCAACGAGCCCGCGCTGCGGGCGCTTTGCACCGATGCCGGCGGCCGCAGCCATGGCCTGTCGATCCCGCCGCCGCTGATCCGCCCGGAGCTGATCGAAGGCATCAGGCGTGATGCCGCAGCCCTGCTCGCCCCGCAGCTTGCCGCGCTGGTGACCGGCACGGCGCAGATCATTCTTCAGCCGATCTTCGACCTGGAATCGCCGCGCGTCGCGGAAGGCCGCGTGGCTTTGCTGGGGGACGCTGCATTCGTCGCGCGGCCGCATGTGGCCTCGGGCGTGATGAAGGCCGCGCTCGACGCCGAGGCGCTTGTGGATGCGCTGTCGGCGGGCGCAGCCGACGTGGGCGCCGCGCTGCAACGCTACAACGCCGGCCGGCAGCCCTACGGAGCCTGGCTGGTCCAGCGCGGCCGCCATATCGGCGCGACGATTGCGGCCCGCAATATGGAGCCCAACGAGCGCGTGGAAACGATCATGCGTGAATATGGTGCGGCGGGCCTGGTGCGCGACCAGCCGATCGCCGCGCGGGCTGCCGGATGAGCCCTCGCCCAAAATGAAAACGGCGGCCGCAAGGCCGCCGTTTCCGATTGCAGTCGGACCACTCAGTGCGCGGTGAGGCCGGAGCCGTCCTCGTCCACCACGGCGTCGACCGAAGTCTCCACCGGCTTGGCGGTTTCATCCCACTGGATCGGGTCGGGCACGCGCACCAGCGCGCGCTTGATGACCTCGTCCATGCGGGAAACCGGAACGATCTCTAGACCCTTCTTCACATTCTCGGAGATTTCCACCAGGTCCTTGGCGTTCTCCTCCGGAATGAGCACGGTCTTGATGCCGCCGCGGAGCGCGGCGAGCAGCTTCTCCTTCAACCCGCCGATCGGCAGTATCCGGCCGCGCAAGGTGATCTCGCCGGTCATGGCAACGTCCTTGCGCACCGCAATGCCGGTCATGGTCGAGACGATCGCGGTGACCATGCCGACGCCGGCCGAGGGGCCGTCCTTCGGGGTGGCCCCCTCCGGCACGTGCACGTGGATGTCGCGCTTGTCGAACATCGGCGGCTCGATGCCGAAGGCGACCGCCCGCGAGCGCACGTAGGACGCCGCAGCCGAGATCGACTCCTTCATCACGTCGCGCAGGTTGCCCGTGACGGTCATGCGGCCCTTGCCGGGCATCATGACGCCTTCGATGGTGAGCAGCTCGCCGCCCACATCGGTCCAGGCCAGGCCCGTGACGACGCCGACCATATCGTCCGCCTCCACCTCGCCGTACCGGTACTTCGGCACGCCGAGATAGTCGTTGAGCTTCTTGGCGTCGATCACGACCGACTTCGACTTATCGAGGGTGAGCTCCTTCACGGCCTTACGGACCAGCGTGGAGATTTCGCGCTCGAGATTGCGGACGCCGGCTTCCCGCGTATAGCGGCGGATCAGCGTCAGCAGCGCTTCGTCGTCGATCGACCATTCCTCGGACTTGAGGCCGTGCTTGGTCACCGCGTTCAGGATCAGGTGCTTGCGCGCGATCTCGACCTTCTCTTCCTCGGTGTAGCCGGCGATCCGGATGATCTCCATGCGGTCCATCAGGGGCGGCGGGATATTGAGGGTGTTCGCCGTCGTGATGAACATCACGTTGGAAAGATCGTAGTCGACCTCGAGATAGTGGTCGTTGAACGTCGAGTTCTGCTCGGGATCGAGCACCTCGAGCAAAGCCGACGACGGATCGCCGCGGAAATCGGCGCCCATCTTGTCGACCTCGTCGAGCAGGAACAGCGGGTTCGACGACTTGGCCTTGCGCATCGACTGGATGACCTTGCCGGGCATCGAGCCGATATAGGTCCGCCGGTGACCGCGGATCTCGGCCTCGTCGCGCACGCCGCCGAGCGACACGCGCACGAAGTCGCGGCCGGTCGCTTTCGCGATCGACTTGCCGAGCGAGGTCTTGCCGACGCCGGGCGGTCCGACCAGGCACAGGATCGGCCCGGTCAGCTTGTTGGCGCGCTGCTGCACGGCGAGGTACTCGACGATGCGCTCCTTGACCTTCTCCAGGCCGAAGTGATCGGCGTCGAGGATATCCTGGGCAGCCTTGAGGTCCTTCTTGACCTTGCTCTTCTTGTTCCACGGAATCGACAACAGCCAGTCGAGGTAGTTGCGCACGACGGTCGCTTCGGCGGACATCGGCGACATCTGCCGCAGCTTCTTCAGCTCGTGCTGCGCCTTCTCGCGGGCTTCCTTGGAGAGCTTGGTCTTCTTGATCTTGTCCTCGAGCTCGGCCAGTTCGTCACGGCCTTCCTCGTCGCCCAGCTCCTTCTGGATCGCCTTCATCTGCTCGTTGAGGTAGTACTCGCGCTGCGTCTTCTCCATCTGGCGCTTGACGCGCGTGCGGATGCGCTTCTCGACCTGCAGCACGGAGATTTCACTCTCCATCAGGCCGAGAACCTTCTCGAGCCGTTCGGCGACGGTCGGCGTCTCCAGGATGCCCTGCTTGTCGGGAATCTTGACCGCGAGATGCGACGCGACGGTGTCGGCGAGCTTGGCATAGTCCTCGATCTGCTGGACCACGCCCACGACCTCGGGCGACACCTTCTTGTTGAGCTTCACGTAGTTCTCGAACTCGGTCACGACCGAGCGCGCGAGCGCCTCCGCTTCGACCTTCTCGCCCATGTCGTCCTGCAACACGACGGCGGTCGCTTCGTAGTACTCGCTGCGGTCGGTGTATTTGAGAACCTTGCCGCGCTGCGCGCCTTCGACCAGCACCTTCACGGTGCCGTCGGGCAGCTTCAGCAGCTGCAGCACGCTGGCAAGCGTGCCGGTCTCGTAGATCGAACTGGTGGCCGGATCGTCGTCGGAGGCGTTCTTCTGCGTGGCGAGCAGGATGAACGTGTCCGAGCGCATGACCTCTTCCAGCGCCTTGATCGATTTCTCGCGGCCGACGAACAGCGGCACGATCATGTGCGGGAAGACCACGATGTCTCGCAGCGGAAGAACCGGGTAAGCCCGGGTTTCACCGGGATTGAGCGGCGGTCGTGGCTTTGGGAGTGTCATTGCAATGGTCCTTATTGTTGTGCCCCTCCGTCATGGCCCGCATCATGCGCAACCGCGATGGAGTGCCGTGTCGCCGGACAGCGCCTGTGTTCTTGCCTCGCTTGCGTCCCCCGACGACAAAGCAAGAACGGGACCGCTGCCCGGGTAGCAAAACAGGCGAATCTGCAAACCTTTACCGATCCGCCGGGACATTAGGTGGATACAGGCGGCCGGGGTGTCAAGTTAACCTGTAGATTCAAACAAATATGACGTCCGAGACGCCGCAACGGGCGATTCGGACGCCATCAGTTCCGGACTGTTCCAAGGCCGGCGGTAACCGACCACCGCGTTACGACGCCGTCGCGCCGGCGTCCCCGGCTCGGTCGGCATAGATGTAAAGCGGACGTGCGGTGTTCTCGACCACCTCGCGGGAGATCACGACCTCCTCGACGCCTTCCAGGCTCGGCAGGTCGAACATGGTGTCGAGCAGGATGCTCTCCATGATCGAGCGCAGGCCGCGCGCGCCGGTCTTGCGATCGATCGCCTTGCGCGCAATCGCGCCGAGCGCCTCTTCGGCAAGCGTGAGATCGATCGACTCCATCTCGAACAGCCGCTGGTACTGCTTCACCAGCGCGTTCTTCGGTTCCGTCAGGATCTTCTTCAGCGACGTCTCGTCGAGGTCCTCGAGCGTCGCCACGACCGGCAGGCGGCCGACGAATTCGGGAATCAGGCCGTACTTGAGCAGGTCCTCCGGCTCGACCTCGCGGAAGATTTCGCCGGTGCGGCGGTCTTCCGGCGCGGTCACCTTGGCGCCGAAGCCGATCGACGTGGACTTGCCGCGCGCCGAGATGATCTTTTCCAGTCCCGAGAACGCGCCGCCGCAGATGAACAGGATGTTGGTGGTGTCGACCTGCAGGAACTCCTGCTGCGGATGCTTGCGGCCGCCCTGCGGCGGCACCGACGCGACGGTGCCTTCCATGATCTTGAGCAGCGCCTGCTGCACGCCCTCGCCCGACACGTCGCGGGTAATCGAGGGGTTGTCGGACTTGCGGCTGATCTTGTCGATTTCGTCGATGTAGACGATGCCGCGCTGCGCGCGCTCGACGTTGTAGTCGGCCGACTGCAGGAGCTTGAGGATGATGTTCTCGACGTCCTCGCCGACGTAGCCGGCTTCGGTGAGCGTGGTCGCGTCCGCCATCGTGAACGGCACGTCGAGGATGCGCGCCAGCGTCTGCGCCAGCAGCGTCTTGCCCGAGCCGGTCGGACCGATCAGCAGGATGTTGGACTTCGCCAGCTCAACGTCGTTGTGCTTGGCCTGGTGGTTGAGCCGCTTGTAGTGGTTGTGGACGGCGACCGCGAGGACCTTCTTGGCGTGGTCCTGGCCGATCACGTAATCGTCCAGAACCTTACGGATCTCCTTCGGCGTCGGGATACCGTCGCGCGACTTCACCAGCGAGGATTTGTTCTCCTCGCGAATGATGTCCATGCACAGCTCGACGCACTCGTCGCAGATGAACACCGTCGGGCCGGCGATGAGCTTGCGGACCTCGTGCTGGCTCTTGCCGCAAAACGAACAGTACAGGGTGTTCTTTGAATCGCTGCCGCCGACTTTGCTCATTCCGCTCTCCGTGGCCCCGCGTCACACTGCGAGGCCGATCCCGTTTTAGCAGCAGCCACGCTAAAAAACCGTAGCGCGGCAGTCACACATTTCACTAACCCCGTCCCTTCCGAATACTAGCGAAGCACGCTAACGGAGGAACAATCAAGATTTCATTAACAATAACGCATGGCCCAAAACCGGCATTTTCTGGGCCTGGTTTTCGGTCATATGCGTCCGGTTATGGCTGCGGTTAAGCCTTGGCCGCCCCGTCCTCCGGACGCTTCTCAAGGACCTTGTCGATCAGGCCGAACTCCTTCGCCATCTCCGCCGTGAGGAAATAATCCCGTTCCAGTGCGTCCTCGATCTTCTTGATCGGCTGGCCGGTGTGTTTGACGTAGATCTCGTTGAGCCGCTTCTTCAGGTTCAGGATCTCCTGGGCGTGCAGCATGATGTCGGTCGCCTGGCCCTGGAACCCGCCGGACGGCTGGTGGACCATCACGCGCGCGTTGGGCAGCGCGAACCGCATGTCCTTGGCGCCGGCCGCCAAGAGCAGCGAGCCCATCGACGCCGCCTGCCCGCAGCACAGCGTCGACACCGGCGGGCGGATGAACTGCATCGTGTCGTAGATCGCCATGCCGGCCGTCACCAACCCGCCGGGCGAGTTGATGTACATGGAGATCTCTTTCTTCGGATTCTCGGCTTCGAGGAACAGCATCTGCGCGACCACCAGTGTCGCCATGCCGTCCTCGATCGGTCCGGTGATGAAGATGATGCGCTCCTTCAGAAGCCGCGAGAAGATGTCATAGGCCCGTTCGCCGCGGTTGGTCTGCTCGACCACCATCGGAACCAGGTTCATGTAAGTGCGGACGGGATCTCTCACGCTCATCTCCTGAATAGGGCCGGAACCGGCACGAATCGAACCGGCAAAGCCGAGAATATATAGGTTCCCGGCGTGACAACATGTAGGACCTCAGGCCGTACGAGCCTGTCGCGTGGTCCTTGTGGACGTCCGCTGGAGGCCGCAAGAGGCGGCTTGGACGAGAGCCGTCGGACGACGGCGCGGCCCTGTCACATAGTCCGGCGGACGCCGCACACAAGTCTCAAAGGCCGGCAAGGTGAATCGAAGCCTGTAGTCAGCCGTCAGGCCTCGTCCTCCTTGTAAAGCTCCTCGCGCGTCACCGTCTTGTCGGTGATCTTGGCAAGTTCGAGGATGTAGTCGATGACCTTGTCCTCAAAGATGGGAGCACGCAGGCCGGCAAGCGCGTCAGGATTGTTGCGGTAGAATTCCCAGACCTTCTGCTCCTGCCCCGGCATCTGCCGGGCGCGCTCCATCACGGCGCGGCTCAGCTCCTCGTCGGTCACCTTGATGGCGTTCTTGTCGCCGATCTCGGCGATCACCAGACCGAGCCGCACCCGCCGCTCGGCGATGCCGCGGTACTCGTCCTTGGCCTTTTCCTCGGTGGTTCCCTCGTCCTCGAAGGTCCGCTTGCGCGACGCGAGATCGTCCTGGATCGTCTTCCAGACGTTGTTGAACTCGTCTTCGACGAGGCTCGGCGGCGGACCGAACTTGTGCTTGGCGTCGAGCTCGTCGAGCAGCACGCGCTTGACCTTCTGCCGCGACATCGCCGCGTGCTCCTGAGCCAGTCGTCCCTTGACCATCTCGCGGAGCTTGGCGAGCGACTCGAGGCCGAGCGACTTGGCGAATTCGTCGTCCACCGTGACCGGCTGCGGCGCCTCGAGCGCCTTCACCGTGACTTCGAACTCGGCCTCCTTGCCGGCGAGATGCTGCGCCGGATAGGTCTGCGGGAACGTGACCTTCACGGTGCGGGTCTCGCCCACGGCCGCGCCGACGAGTTGATCCTCGAAGCCCGGAATGAACGTGCCGGAACCGAGATGCAGCGTCACGTCGCCGCCGGTGCCGCCCTCGAACGGCGTGCCGTCGATCTTGCCGGTGAAGTCGATCACCGCGCGGTCGCCGCTTTCGGCCTTGGCGCCTTCGCCCCTTGCCGCGAACGGACGGCTCTGCTCGGCGATCCGCTGCACCGCCTCATCGATCTGCGCCTCGGTCACCTCGGCACTGAGCCGCTCGACCTGGATGCCCTTGAAATCGGCCAGTTCGATCGGCGGCAGGATTTCGATCTCGACCGTGTAGGCGAGATCGGTCTTGCCCTCGATCACCTGCTCAACCGCGTCCTTCTCCTCGGGCAGCTTCACCTGCGGCTCGCGCACGAGCTTGTAGCCGCGCTCGGTGACGATCTGCGAGTTCGCCTCGCGCACCGCCGCCTCGATGGTCTCCGCCATCACGGCGCGCCCATAGAGGCGCTTGAGATGCGTCACCGGGACCTTGCCCGGACGGAAGCCGTTGATGCGAACCTGGCCCTTCAGTTCGTCGAGCCGCGCTTCGACCTTGCTGGCAAGATCCGCGACGGGGACCACGACCTTGAATTCGCGCTTGAGGCCTTCGTTGACGGTTTCTGTGACTTGCATCTCGACAATCTTCGCGTTGGGCCGCAGCTGCGGCGTTCAGAAGTGCCCGCTGATGGTAGCAGGGATCGGCCAGCGGTGTGCCCGGCGTGGTGCGGGCGGAGGGACTTGAACCCCCACGACTTTCGTCACGGGAACCTAAATCCCGCGCGTCTACCAGTTCCGCCACGCCCGCCCTGGAATGGGATGGAGCAGCACCGCAATCGGCTGAGCGGCGCGGTGTATATCATGGGCCTCCGGCGGGGCACCACCCTTAAAACGGGCGGGTGCGGCGTCAGGGCCAGACGCCGAGATCGACGAACAGGCGCCGGTACACCGTCCGAAGCGCGTCGGGCAGGTCTTCGGCGATCAGGCCCGGCCCTGCTTCGCTGCCGGTTTCGCCGTGCAGCCAGGTCGCGGCGCTCGCCGCCTCGAAGGCCGGCATGCTCTGGGCCAGCAGGCCCGCGATGAAGCCGGCGAGCACGTCACCGGAGCCGGCGGTGGCCAGCCAGGGCGGCGCGTTGTCGGTGATCGAAACCCGCCCGCCGGGCTCCGCCACCACGGTGTCGGACCCCTTCAGCAGGACGACGGCGCCGGAAGCCACGGATGCCACCCGCGCGCGCTCGTATTTGGACGCATTATCAGCCGCTTGTGCTGCTGAATTGAACAAGCGCGCGAATTCTCCCTCGTGTGGCGTGAGCACGGTCGGCAAGGGTCCGCGGGCCTTGATGGCTGCGAACAACGGCTCGGGGACGTCCGCGAAGCTGGTCAGCGCATCGGCGTCGAGGACGACCGCACGGTTGCCGGCGAGCGCCGCCAGAACCAGGTCACGCGTCGCCGAGCCCACCCCGCCGCCGGGGCCAAGCACGACGGTGTTCAGCCGCGCGTCGGCGAGCAGGCCTGAGAGCTCGGCCGCGCCATCGACCGGCCGCACCATGACGGCGAGGCTCGCCGCGGCATTGACAGCGAGCGCCTCGCGCGGGCTTGCCAGCGTGACGAGCCCGGCCCCTGCCCGCAGCGCCCCGCGCGCGGCAAGCCGCGCGGCGCCGGTGTGCGACTGGTCGCCGGATACGACCACCGCGTGGCCGCGCCGGTATTTGTGGCCGCCCGGCTGCGGCACCGGGAATTGGTCGGCCCAGAGCGACGGCGCGTTGGCGAAGATGCGCGGCGCGATATCGCGCAGCACGCCCGACGGAATGCCGATGTCGGCCACCTCGACCGGCCCGCAGTGCAGCCGGCCGGGCAACAGAACGTGGCCCGGCTTGCGGCGAAAGAAGGTAACGGTCTCGCTCGCCCGCACCGCCGCGCCCATCGCAGCTCCGCTTGTGCCGTTGATGCCGCTCGGCAGATCGACCGCGACAACCGGCACGTTCGCGCCGTTGATCGCCTGGATCATCGCGAGTCCGGGGCCACTCAGAGGCCGGTCGAGCCCCGCGCCGAATAGCGCATCGACAATGAGCTCCGCGCCGGCGAGACCACCCGGCGTGGCCGGCTCTACCGGTCCGCTCCAACGCTGCGACGCCTCCGCCGCATCGCCCTTGAGCTTGTCGCGATCGCCAAGAAGGATCAGCCGGACCGGGTAGCCGCGCTCGCTGAGGATGCGGGCGCACACAAACCCGTCGCCGCCATTGTTGCCGGGTCCTGCGACCACGCACACCGAACCCGGCGAATGCCGCGTCACGGCGTCGGCAACCGCCCGCCCTGCATTGTCCATCAGCCGGATGCCGGGCGTGCCACCTGCGATCGCCAGGCGATCCGCCTTCGCCATCTCGGCCGTGGTCAGCAGCTCGATCATGGCGCGGACACTATCGGCGGCTCCCAACCGGGACAACGCGACCGGCTTGGCCCATGGGCGCTTGGCGATGGGCCTTGACCATCCGATAGGCAAATTGCCTAATTCGTGGGCGTGTCCGCCCGACCCTTGGATGCGCGACTGCCATAAACTTCGGCTATTCGGCCAAAAACCCAGTGGTTGCAGGCCTTTCGCCCATTGGCACGGACCCTGCTATCGGAGATCGCGGTGCTTCCGGTGACGTGTCCGGAGCGCCCGGGAGATGAAACGCGATGAAGAAGATCGAGGCCATTATCAAGCCTTTCAAACTCGACGAGGTGAAGGAGGCTCTCCAGGAGGTTGGGCTGCAAGGCATCACCGTGACCGAGGCCAAGGGCTTCGGCCGCCAGAAGGGTCACACCGAGCTTTATCGCGGCGCCGAGTACGTCGTCGATTTTCTCCCCAAGGTGAAGATCGAGATTGTTCTCGGTGACGATATGGTCGAAAAAGCGATCGAGGCGATCCGTCGCGCGGCTCAGACCGGGCGTATTGGCGACGGAAAAATTTTCGTCTCGAATATCGAGGAAGCGATCCGGATCAGAACGGGGGAATCCGGAGTGGACGCGATCTAAGACGCCGATCCATTCAAGTCCGACTTTTTAGCCCGTCCACGAAAGGGAAGAAGTTCCATGACCACCGCCAAGAACGTCATGAAGATGATCAAGGACAACGACGTGAAATACGTCGATTTCCGGTTCACCGATCCACGCGGCAAGTGGCAGCACGTCACGTTCGACGTCTCGATGATCGAGGAAGAGACCTTCGCCGAAGGCCAGATGTTCGACGGCTCCTCGATTGCCGGCTGGAAGGCGATCAACGAGTCCGACATGTGCCTGATGCCGGATCCGGCGTCCGCGTCGATTGATCCGTTCTTCGCCGAGACCACCATGGTCCTGGTTTGCGACGTGCTCGAGCCGACCACCGGCGAGCCCTACAACCGCGATCCGCGCGGCATCGCCAAGAAGGCGGAAGGCATGGTCAAGTCGATGGGCGTCGGCGACACCATCTTCTTCGGCCCGGAAGCCGAATTCTTCGTGTTCGACGACGTCAAGTACAAGGCCGATCCGTACAACACCGGCTTCAAGCTCGACCAGGTCGAACTGCCGATCAATTCCGACACGTCCTATGAGGGCGGCAACCTCGGCCATCGCATCGGCACCAAGAAGGGCTACTTCCCGGTGCCGCCGCAGGACTCGGTGCAGGACATGCGCTCGGAGATGCTCGCCGCGATGGCGCGCATGGGCTGCGTGGTCGAGAAGCACCACCACGAAGTGGCGTCCGCCCAGCACGAACTGGGCCTGAAGTTCGCGCCCCTGACCGTGATGGCCGACCGCATGCAGATCTACAAGTACTGCATCCAGATGGTCGCCAACATCTACGGCAAGACCGCGACCTTCATGCCGAAGCCGATCTACGGCGACAACGGCTCGGGCATGCACTGCCACCAGTCGATCTGGAAGGGCGGCAAGCCGGTGTTCGCCGGCAACAAGTATGCCGACCTTTCCGAGTCCTGCCTGCAGTACATCGCCGGCATCATCAAGCACGCCAAGGCGATCAACGCCTTCACCAACCCGACCACCAACTCCTACAAGCGTCTGGTGCCGGGCTACGAGGCGCCGGTGCTGCTCGCCTACTCGGCGCGCAACCGCTCGGCGTCGTGCCGTATTCCGTGGACCAACAATCCGAAGGCCAAGCGCGTCGAGGTTCGCTTCCCCGATCCGCTCTGCAATCCGTATCTCGGCTTCGCCGCGATGACGATGGCGGGCCTCGACGGCATCAAGAACAAGCTCAGCCCCGGCGAGGCGATGGACAAGGACCTCTACGACCTGCCGCCGAAGGAGTTGAAGAAGATCCCGACGGTGTGCGGCAGCTTGCGCGAGGCGCTGGAACAACTCGACAAGGACCGCGCCTTCCTGAAGGTCGGCGGCGTGTTCGACGACGACTTCATCGACAGCTACATCGACCTGAAGATGACCGAGGTGATCCGCTTCGAGCACACCCCGCATCCGGTCGAATACGAGATGTACTACTCCTCCTAGTAACGGCGGCGTTTCCTCCCAGACAGCCGTCTGCGTAAACACTCAAGGGGCGCTCCGCAGGGCGCCCCTTTTCTTGTGCCTTCTATTCGCGGCCTCCAGTCAGGCGCGCGGGCCGGCAGCGGCCTGTGTCGCGACGCGGTCGTCAATCGTATTTCGACATCCGCAGCGGATCGACCTGACCGCCGTCGATGTCGATTGCCGCGCCGTGCAGCCAGCGCCCGCGCGGCGACACGATGAAGGCTATGAGTCCTGCGACGTCGTCGGGCTTGCCGAAGCGGGTGATGTCGAGTTCCCGGCGGTGATGCTCGGTGGCTGCGGTTTCGTCGAGACCGGTCCGCTTCATGATGATGCCGAGGCGGTGACGGAAACGATCGGTGTCGACCGAGCCCGGATTGACCGAGTTCACCTGCACGCCGTCGCGCTTGCCGATATCGGCCAGCGCCTTCATGAACGCAAGCTGCGCACCGATCACCGACGAGCCGATCATGTAGTCGGCGACCGGCGCGCGGCCGCCGATGCCGGCGATGGCGACGACCGAGCCGCCGCGCGCCTTCAGCATCGGCCAGACCGCCCGGCAAAGCTTCACCTGGGCGAAGAACTTCAGCCCGAAGCCCTGCTCCCAGTCGGTATCACTGAGCTCGAAGAAATCGCCGCGGCGCGCCGCCCCCGCATTGTTGACCAGAATATCGAGCGCGCCGAACGCTTGCCCGGTTGCCGACGCCAGCCGCTCGGGCGCGCTGGTGTCGAGCAGGTCGGCCGAGTGCGTTTCGGCCCTGCGTCCCGCTGCGCGGACCTGGTCGGCCGCCGCCGCCAGCGCTTCGCCGTCGCGCCCGGTCAGCATCACGTCGCAGCCGCTTTTCGCAAGTTCAAGCGCGATGGCCTTGCCGATGCCGCGGGTTGCGCCGGTCACCAGCGCGACCTTGCCCTGAAGATCGAAACTCATGGATTATTCGATTGCGGATCGCAGGCGACCCGTCAACCGGCGCAGCCGCTCAGCTAGCCTGCGAGATAAGCGAGCGCGAGGGTCGCCGCAGCCGCGGCGAGGAACGCGCAATACGCGCGCTGCTGCCGGTACTTCTCGTCGTCGGCTGCGAGGCGCGCGCGGATGATCTCGGCTTCAAACTCGTCCGACGACGAATAGACGCAGGCCAGTGCCAATCCTGCGCTGGCTTCGAGCGCAAGCGCCTGACCGTGGGCGGCCGGCAGATGCGGGGAGCGCGAATCCTTCATGCCGCAAGGCTACGCCGCACCGGTAAAGCACTCGTTGCGGCGCAGCCTTAGCGGTTCATTACTTTTTCCCTGTTGCGGCGCGAAATCGCGATAGGGCCGTGGGTGGGCAAAGGCGCGAAGTGCCCACGTAACGCAAGGATAAGAAAAAGACGTGGGCACGCTTCGCTTTGCCCACCCTACGACATAAAGAAAAAGGGGCGCTTGGCGCCCCTCTTCCGATATCGATGCGAAGCGGCTTAGCGCTTCGAGAACTGGAACGACCGGCGCGCCTTGGCACGGCCATACTTCTTGCGCTCGACCACGCGGCTGTCGCGGGTGAGGAAGCCGCCGCGCTTGAGCACGCTGCGCAGATCCGGTTCGAAATGCGTCAGCGCCTTGGAGATGCCGTGGCGCACCGCGCCGGCCTGGCCCGAGAGGCCGCCGCCGGACACCGAGCAGATCACGT
>Ga0247825_10002178_pt1 | contig 12976 bp, 9 predicted proteins | sample 13C_Vanillin_Day_FD_194413 | JGI IMG/M metagenome (GOLD analysis project Ga0247825, IMG submission 194413) | Soil microbial communities from agricultural site in Penn Yan, New York, United States - 13C_Vanillin_Day48 | ecosystem: Environmental > Terrestrial > Soil > Agricultural land | place...
GTCTCGAGTACGAGATCGAGATGATCAAGCAGATGGGGTTCCCGGGCTATCTGCTCATCGTCTGGGACTTCATCCGCTACGCCCGCGAGCAGCGGATTCCGGTCGGGCCGGGTCGCGGATCGGCCGCGGGATCGCTCGTGGCGTGGTGCATGCGCATCACGGACGTCGATCCGATCGACTTCGATCTCATCTTCGAGCGGTTCCTGAATCCGGAACGCATCTCGATGCCCGATATCGACGTCGACTTCTGCGAACGCCGCCGTGGCGAGGTGATCGAGTACGTCACCCGTAAGTACGGCCGCGAGAACGTCGCGCAGATCATCACGTTCGGGACGATGAAGGCGAAGGCGGTCGTGCGGGACGTCGGCCGGGCTCTCGACATGCCGTACGCGGACGTGGATCGCATCGCCAAGCAGATTCCTCCCGCGCTCGACATGACCCTGGACAAGGCGCTGGCGGAGAACCCGGTGCTGAAGGACATGGCCACCCGGGACCCGAAGGTGAAAGAGGTGCTCGACATCGGCAAGCGCCTCGAGGGGATGTCGCGCCACGCCTCGGTCCATGCGGCGGGGGTCGTGATTGCCCCTGGCCCGATTACCGACTACGCGCCGCTCTACAAGGGTCAGCGGGACGAGCTGACAACCCAGTGGAACATGAAGGAGGTCGAGCGTGTCGGCCTGCTGAAGATGGACTTCCTGGGCCTCAGCACGCTCACGCTCATCGACGACGCGCTGAAGGAGATCAAGCGGACGGAAGGCGTCGAGCTCGACATCGACAACGTTCCGCTGGACGACGCGAAGACGTATCGGGTGTTCCAGGAGGGCGCGGCCTACGGCATCTTCCAGTTCGAGAGCTCGGGGATGCGCGAACTGCTGCGCAAGGCGAAGCCAACGCGCCTCGATGACCTGATCGCCCTCAACGCGCTCTACCGTCCGGGGCCGCTCAAGAGCGGCATGGTGGACGACTGGGTCGAGCGCAAGCAGGGCAAGCGCGAGGTGAAATACGAGCTGGCGCAGCTCGAGCCGATCCTCGCGGATACCTACGGCGTCATCGCCTATCAGGAACAGGTGATGCGCATCGCGCAGGCGGTCGCTGGCTTCACGCTCGGCCAGGCCGACGTGCTTCGCAAGGCCATGGGCAAGAAAGACCCGAAGGTCATGGCCAAGCAGCGGGAGGCGTTTCTCGACGGCGCGAAGAAGCAGAGCGTCAGCGAGAAGAAAGCGATCAAGCTGTTCGAGCTGATCGAGTTCTTCGCCGGGTACGGCTTCAACAAGTCGCACTCGACCGCGTACGCCTTTCTCGCCTACCAGACCGCCTACCTGAAGGCCAACTTCCCGTCGCACTTCACGGCGGCGCTGCTGACCATCGAGGCGCAGAACACAGACAAGCTCGCGATGTACTTGGCCGAGTCGCGTGAGCGCGGCATCACCGTGCTGCAGCCCGACATCAACCAGAGCCAGTTGTCGTTCTCGGTGGAGCAGCGAACCGACGGGTCGCGTCCGGTCCGCTTCGGTCTCACCGCGATCAAGGGACTCGGCGAGGGCGCGATCAACGCCATCCTGGCCGCGCGGGAGCAACTGGGCGGCACGATCCCGTCGCTGCACGCGCTCTGCGAGATCCTGGATCTGCGGATCGCCAACAAGCGTGTGTTCGAAGCGCTGGTCAAGTCCGGCGCGTGCGATTCCTTGGTTGCTGATGCGGGCCGGCCAGAAGGCCGGCCTCTACGGGAGGTCCGTGCACGACTCTTCGGCGCAATCGACGGCGCGTGCGAGCACGGCGGCCGGGTGCAGCGGAACAACGACCTCGGCCAGGTCGATCTGTTCGGTGGGGGTCAGGAAGGCGAAGAGCCGTCCGCTCACTCGATCCCGCTGCCGGACGTCTCACCCTGGACCGAGATCGAGCAGCTCAACTACGAGAAGGAAGCGCTGGGCCTGTACTGGACGGGCCATCCGATCGACCGCTACGCGGACGACCTTGCCCTCTACGGCGCGAAAACGACGACGGATCTGCTGCCGAAGAAGCCAGCAGGCGATGAGGAGGGGTTGAATGGGTCGGCACCTCCCGTGTCCATCGAGGACCTGTCCATAGGTGGTATCGTGTCGGGCCTTCGCCCGCTCAAGACGCGCAAGGGCGATCGGATGTGTGTCTTCATGCTGGACGACGCCGGCGGTTCGCTCGAAGTGGTGGTCTTCCCGGAAGCCTTCAAGCAGTTCGGCCATCTCGCCGACAACGGGCAGATGGTGGTGGTGAAGGGCAAGTTCGAGCGGGATGATGAGTCGGCGCGGCTGCTGGCTGCGGAGATCGCGCCCGTGGACGCGGTGCGCGAACGCCTGGCACGGTCGGTCGCGATCCGGCTGTCGACGCCGCCACACGGGCGGGCGACGTTTGAAAAGCTCTGGGACGTGTTCGCGCAGCACAAGGGCGACCGGCGGGTGGCGTTCGACATCGAGGTGCAGGACAGCGACCGGCGCCTCCGCGTGAAGGTGGACGTCAACTCCCAGATACGTGTCCGGCCGTCTGAGCGTCTGGTATCAGACGTCGAGAAGATCTGCGGCACAGGTTCGGTGACTCTGCGATGACCATTCTTGACCTGCCCTGTCAGCGCAGCGAGGGACAGTAGAGGAAGAATGCCTCCCGATACGCTCGAGTTCGAAGAACCGATCGCCCTTCTGCTGAAGGAGGTCGAGGCGCTCACGCTCATGCCACAGACGCCTGAGCGGAAACGGTCGATCGACAGCCTGCACGCCAGAATCGATTCGATCCGTGCCGACATTTACCGCGGCCTGACACCGTGGCAGCGCGTACTGGTCGCGCGGCACCCGAACCGGCCCACGGTGCTCGACTACGTCACCAGGCTGTTCACGGACTTCACCGAGATCAGCGGCGACCGCCGCTTCTCCGACGACCACGCCATCGTCACAGGGTTTGCCCGCTACAAGGGCGAGCCGGTGCTCGTCGTCGGCCACCACAAAGGCAGCGGGGACACGAAACAGAAGATCTACAGAAACTTCGGATACGCGCGGCCGGAAGGCTACCGGAAGGCGCTGCGCGCGATGAAGCTCGCCGAGAAATTCCAGCGGCCCGTCTGTGCGTTCATCGACACGCCCGCCGCGTACCCCGGCATCGAGTCGGAGGAGCGTGGCATTTCCGAAGCGATCGCGCTGAACCTGCGTGAGATGGCTGCACTGGATACGCCGATCATCGTGATGGTGCACGGCGAGGGCGGCAGCGGCGGAGCGCTCGGGCTGGCGGTCGGCGACCGCATCCTGATGCATGAGTTCGCGATCTACAGCGTCATCCCGCCTGAGGGCTGCGCGGCGATTCTGTGGCGTGACTCCGGCCGCAAGGTGGAGGCCGCGGCAGCCCTGAAGCTGACAGCGAAGGACCTGCTCGGTTTCGGCATCATCGACGAGATCGTCCCGGAGCCGACCGGCGGCGCGCACACCAACCCGGATCTCGCGGCTTCGTTCCTCGACGCGGCGCTCGAACGCGCGCTGGCGGAGGTCTCCGCACTGGGGTCGGAAGCACGTCTCGATGCGCGCTACCGCAAGTGGCGCGCGATGGGAAACGCCGGCATTGCTGAAGCCTGAGATGTTCACGTGGGCGTAGCCCCGCGTATCTGGTCGTCGCTTCCGTGCGACGACAGCGCCGTCCGGCAGCTGACAGCCGAGCTGAACGTCTCGCCGATCACCGCCCGGCTGCTGTGCATCCGCGGCCTCGGCGCACTGGACGACGCCCGGCGCTTCCTGTCACCTTCGCTCGACGACCTGCACGACCCGTTCGCGCTCGCAGGCATGCCTGTCGCCGTCGATCGAATCCTCGGCGCGATCGAGCGGCGTGAGCGCATTGCCATCCACGGGGACTACGACGTGGACGGTGTCACCTCGACGGTCATTCTGCGGCGCGCGCTCGAGCTGCTCGGCGCGGACGTCACACATTTCATCCCGGAGCGCCTGCGCGACGGCTACGGCCTGCAGCCGGCGTCGCTGGATCGGCTGAACACCGACGGCGTCCGCCTCGTCATCTCGGTCGATTGCGGCATCCGCGGTGTCGAGGCCGCCCTGCACGCGAAGGCGCTCGGCCTCGACCTGATTATCACGGACCACCACGAGCCCGACACGGAGCTGCCGGACGCGTTGGCCGTCATCAACCCGAAGCGCCACGATTGCACGTATCCCGACAAGAACCTCGCGGGGGTCGGTGTGGCGCTGAAGCTCGTGCAGGCTTTGTGCGCAAAGTCGGGGCGCACCGCATGGCTGCCGGCCTTCGTGAAGGTGGCGGCAATCGGAACGCTGGCCGACGTGGTGCCGCTCACCGGTGAGAACCGCGTGATCGCAAAGCTCGGGCTCGCGATGCTCTCGAAGGGCCCGCACAAGGTGGGCCTGCGATCGTTGCTCGACGTCTGCGGCCTGACGGGCAAGGAGATCGACAGCTACCACATCGGCTTCGTCCTGGCGCCGCGCGTCAACGCCGCCGGACGAATGAGCACTCCCGATATCGCGGCACGGCTGCTGCTGGCGTCAGACGAAGCGCTGGCCGAAGAGGCGCGCGCGCTCGCCGAGCAGCTGAACTCGGAGAATCTCCGGCGCCAGCAGGAGGAAGCTGAGATCGTCGCGCAGGCCCGCAAGGCGGTGGAAACCGACCTGGAGATCGGATCGCGCACGGTCATCGTCGTCGCCGGCGAGGGATGGCATCGTGGCGTGATCGGGATTGTGGCGTCGAAGCTCGTCGATGCGTTTCATCGCCCGGCGATCGTGTTGTCGACCGACGGGGATGTCGCTCACGGGTCGTGCCGGAGCATTCCATCGTTCAACATGCTGGCGGCACTCGAATCCTGTGGCGAGCTCATGCAGAAGTTCGGCGGCCACAAGCAGGCGGCGGGCCTGACGATCGATACCGGGCGGATCCGCGAGCTGCGCAGCCGGGTCAACGAATTCGCGGACGACTGCCTCGGCCCCGACGATCTGCGTCCCCGGCTCTGGATAGACGGCGCCCTTGCGTTCCGGTCGATCACGGAGCAGGTCGCATCCGAGCTGGGGCGGCTGGCGCCGTTCGGTGCCGGCAATCCGTCCCCGGTCTTCCAGGCCAGCCGGGTCGAGATCATCGATGGCCCGCGGCGCATCAAGGAGCGGCATCTGAAGATGGCGTTCCGGCAGGATGGGCGCGTCATGCGCGGCATCGCCTGGCGGGCGTCCGAGCGCGAGGCGTTCGTGACCGAGCATCGCGGCGCGATCGATCTCGCGTTTTCCCTCGAGCAGGACGTCTGGAACGGCGAACGCTACCTGCAGCTGTCCGTCGCTGATTTCAAGGCCCCCGACGCATAAGGCGGACCTGGCAAGGTCCGCCCCACAAGCGTCGTACTCACTGCTACGATGTACTTCCCAATGTCCTGGCACAAGCCTGCGCGCATCGGCGCGGCACTCGTCCTCCTGCTGTCGGCAGCCGGAGTGTACCTGGCGATGGGTGAGCGGCGCATCGCGCCGCCGGCAAAAGAGATCCCGGCACGGGACCCGCTCGCAAAGGTCGAGATCTCGGGTTGCAACCTCAAGAACTTCCCTGGCCTCACGAAGAACTTCGAGGTCACGTGCGACCTGATGAGCACCTATGATGACGGCCGCGTAAAACTGACGGGTAATCCGGTCACGATCCTCGTTCATAAGGGGAAAGACCGGACGTTCAAGATCACCGGGAAGGAAGTACGAGTCAGCCGCGACAGCAACTACTTCGAAGTGTTCGGTGGACCAGTGAGGCTCGAGGACAGCAACGGATTCTGGCTCGAGACCGACACAGCCACGGCCAACCAGGCCGACTCGATCTCTCATGTTCCCGGCGCGGCCACGTTCGGCAAGGGGCGCATGAAAGGATCGGGTATTGGATTCAGCTACGACAGCAACCGCGAGGTTCTGTTGATCTCGAAACAGGCCCGCGTGAAAACGGTGGACGAGCACGGAAAGGTCGTGACGGACATGGCCTCCGGCACGGCGATGCTGGATCGGCTGCAGCACCTGCTGACGCTGGACACGGGTGTTCATGTCCTTCGCGACGGTCAGGTGATCGACACCGATCACGCCACTGGCCGTCTGTCCGCCGGCAACGACGTCGTGACTGGGATCGAGCTGTACGGAAACTCACGCGTGGTCGGTGGGCCATCGATCGACAACATGAAGGCGCGCGACATCACGCTCGATTACACCGACGACGGCAAGACGCTCGAGGCCGCAAAACTGATCGCCGGAGCGAGCATCGCCATGAAAGGCGACGGTGGTGCTCCAGGCCGCCGGATCGACGGCGAGACGGTGGATGTCACGCTCGCGCCGGATGGCATGCTGACGAGCGCGGTCGCGCGCGACAACGTCCGCCTCGACCTGCCAGGCGATGCGGACGCCCCCCGGCGGAGCATTACTGCGCAGACCCTCGACGGCACCGGCGAGGCGGGGAAGGGCCTGACCCAGGTCACGTTCACTCGCGACGTGAGCTTCACCGAGGAGCCTCTGCGTTCGAAAGGCGCTTCAGCCGACAACCAGAGCGATATGAGAACCGCCAAGGCCCAGCGGCTGGAGGCGTCACTGGCGGACGACGCGGTGACGAACGCAGCGTTCTCCACGGACGTGACCTTCGAGGAGGCCGGGTTGAAAGCCTGTGCAGCCACGGCGGACTACAGCCCGCAGAAGGGAACACTCAGTCTCTCGGGATCCACCAAGGCCGGCCGACCGATGGTCGCAGAGGAAAAGGTCGCTATTGAAGCGCAGACGGTTGACGTGGCACTCGACACGCGAAAAATGATCGGTCAAGGCGATGTGCGAGCCTTCTTTCGTTCTCGCGAGGTGAAGCGTTGCCAGCCGTCGAAGGAGCGGCCGTCGGCAGAGCAGGGTGCGACCAATGTTCCCCGGCTGCTCAAGGCCGACGCGCCGGTCACCGTTGTCGCACCGATGCTCGATTACGACAGCAAGAAGGGCATCGCGGATTTCAAGGGCAAGGGCCGCGCGACGCTGGTGCAGGAAGATGGAACGCAGAGAACGCAGATCTCCGCCGACCAGTTGCTGCTCGATCAGACGAAGGGAGATCTCACCGCGATCGGAGACGTGAAATCCTCCCTGCCGCTCGACGGCAAGGACACCAGGACCCAGTCCCACCGGATGGGTTACTCCGACGAACAACGCTTCATCACGTTTTCCTCTCAGCCGAAAACACCCAACAGCGAAGTCTCCCTGTTGTCCACGGACAGCACCATCCGCGCGGCCGGTGTCGACATCACGCTCGACGCCAAGGAAAACAAGGCGAAGACGATGAGGGCGAAAGGCAACGTCCGTCTCGCACAGGATCCCCACAAAATCAGTGGCGGGGCGACGCTCGACTACACGGCCTCGACCGAACAGTTCGAAGTGAGAGGCGACCGCGGCCAGAAGGTGACGGTCATCACGCGCGACGGCGATGGGTGCCGGCAGAACGAGGGCAACCTGGTGACGTTCACGAAGGGGAAGGACGCCGTCTCCGTCGACGGCCAGATCCGCAATTCGAAGACAGCGCCGCTCAAGACCGGCTCCTGCGCACCATCGACTCGTTGATGACCTCCACGCTCAGCACTCACGATCTGACCAAGTCGTATGGCGGGCGTACCGTTGTGCGCGGCGTCAGCATCGAGGTCGCCTCCGGTGAGATCGTCGGCCTGCTCGGACCGAACGGCGCAGGCAAGACGACCACCTTCTACATGACGGTCGGGCTCACGACACCGGATGCCGGCCGCGTGGTCCTCGACGGCGAGGACGTGACGAGCTTTCCGATGTACGTGCGCGCGCGCAAGGGCATCGGATACCTGCCGCAGGAGCCGTCGATCTTCCGCGGCCTGACCGTCGAGCAGAACATCCTCGCCATCCTCGAGACGCTCTCGCTCTCCCGCGCCGAGCGCAAGCAGCGCGCCTCCGACCTCCTTGCCGAGCTGAACCTGACGCCGCTCGCGAAGTCGCCGGCCTACACGCTCTCCGGTGGCGAGCGCCGTCGCACGGAAATCACCCGCGCGCTGGTCATCTCGCCGCGCTTCATCCTGCTCGACGAACCGTTCGCCGGGATCGATCCGATCGCCGTCAGCGACATCCAGAAGATCATTTTTCATCTCAAGGAGCGGGGCATCGGGGTGCTGATCACGGATCACAACGTCCGTGAAACACTGCGCATTACTGACAGGGCCTATATCGTGCACGATGGAGTTATTTTCAGGAGTGGAACACCCGCGTCTTTAGCGGCTGATGAAGAGGTTCGCCGCATCTACCTGGGGCATGAGTTCCGGCTGGATTAGTCAGGGGTGGATTAAGATGGGAACGATGAGCAGGGAGCGCAGCTAGACAGTCAGGCACATGGCGATTTCGCAGAAACTGCATACCAAGCTCGTCCAGAAGCTGATTCTGACGCCATCGTTGCAGCAGGCGATCAAGCTGCTGCCGATGTCTACGCTCGAGCTGTCGGAGCTTCTCAACCAGGAGATGGTCGAGAACCCGATGCTCGAAGAGGTGCCGACCGAAGAGCTGCAGCCGGTCGAAGCGGCACCGGAAAAGGCGGAAGAGAAGCCGGCTGAAAAAGAGAAGGACACCTGGGACGACCAGGACTACGAATATTTCTTCGGCGACTACCTCGACGACGGCTATCGCCCCCGCACACCGACCGAAGTCAAGGAACTCCCGCCAATCGAAAATACGCTCTCGACGGCCTCGTCGCTGTCGGATCACCTGCTCTGGCAGCTCTCGATGCAGACGGACGATCCGAGCATGCGCGAGATCGGCGAGGCGATCATCGGCAACCTCGACGACGACGGGTATCTCGTGGCGACGGTCGAGGAACTGTCGGCGATGGGCCCATGGCCGACGGAGGACGTCGAGAACGCCCTTCGGCTCGTGCAGGGCTTCGATCCGATAGGCGTTGCATCCCGCGACCTGCAGGAATGCCTGCTCCTTCAGCTGCGAAACATCGATGGCATGACCGGCTCGCCGGCCGAGCGCATCGTCATGGAGCACATGCGCCTGCTCCAGAACCATCAGGTGCCAGAGCTCGCGCGCAAGCTCGGCACTTCCATCGATGATCTCAAGCAGCACATCGAGCTGATCCGGCATCTGGATCCGAAGCCGGGCAGCCGCTATAACCCTTCACAGTCGCAGTACGTCATCCCGGACGTGTACGTCGTGAAGGTCGAAGACCAGTATGTCGCCGTCCTCAACGAGGAAGGCCTGCCGCAGCTCCGCATCAGCCCGGTGTACCGGCGGCTGCTCGACAAGAGCGCCGTGGAGAACACCGACGAGACCCGCGCCTACGTCAAGGACAAGTTCCGCTCGGCGCTCTGGCTGATCAAGTCCGTGGAGCAGCGGCAGAAGACGATCCACAAGGTCGCAACGAGCATCATCAACTTCCAGAGAGAATTCCTCGACCACGGGATCGAGTACCTGCGGCCGCTCGTGCTGCGCGATGTCGCCAACGACATCGGCATGCACGAATCCACAGTGAGCCGTGTCGTGACGAACAAGTACATGCATACGCCACAGGGCGTATTCGAGATGAAGTACTTCTTCCATAGCGGCATCAGCAGCTCATACGGCGAAGCGGTGTCATCCGTCACCATCAAACAGCGCATCCGCAAAATCATCGAGCAGGAGGACCCGCGGAAGCCGCTGAGTGATTCGAAGATTGTCAGCATCCTGCAACGAGAAGGTCTCGAGCTCGCGCGGCGTACGATCGCGAAGTACCGCGAAGAGCTGAAGATCCCGACCTCGAACCAGCGCAAGGTGCTTTATTGAGCGTGCGGCCCGCAAGGGCCGTGCGGCGGCGGTACCCCCATGCGCCTCGAATTGACCGGCCGACATATCACGATTACCCCTGGCATCCGTCGTCTCATCGGGCAGCGTCTGGCGCCGATGATGCGTCTGCTCAACGACAGCGCCGTCTCCACGCAGGTCGTGCTGACGAAGCTGAAAGCGAGCGTGCATGCTGAAGTCACGCTGCACGCGCGCGGCGAGCACTTTCTTCATGGCGAAGGTACGGGCAAAGACCTCTCCGCGGCGCTGAGTGTGGCGGCGGACAAGGTCGATCGCCAGGTGCGGAGCCTGAAAAGCCGCTGGAGCAAAGGCAAGCGTCAGGGCGTCTCCGCTGCCAAAGCCGCATCAGCGACGCCACGCCCTGCCCGGGGGGCCAGACGCTTCAGCGGAGGCACTTCCACTGCACCGGGCCGTGGCGGGCGCATCGTCCGCGCCCGGCGGTACGAGGTCAAGCCGATGTCCGTTGACGAAGCGGCCCTCGAGGTCGTCGACACGGACGACGCATTCCTCGTCTTCCGCAACGCCGCGACGGACACGATCAACGTCCTGTTCCGGCGTTCGGACGGGAATCTCGGATTGATCGAACCAGAGGCGTAGCCGCCGACGCCATGCAGCCGCAGCTCACGGTTGCCGGCCTGCTCGAGAGCCGGTCCGACGCGATAGGACTGCCACTCGAACTGCTGAGTGGGATCGAGGGCCAGGAACGCGCGATCACGAGCCCGCACATCCAGAAGACCGGGTTGGCGCTGGCCGGCTTCCACGAATATCTGCAACCGGGCCGGATCCTCGTGTTCGGCGAAAGCGAGGTGCGTTACCTCGATGCCCTCGACAGCGATTCATTACTGAACGTCCTCGCCGCCGCCTTCACGCACGACATCCCGTGCGTGCTCATTACGGGCGGGTGGAATCCGCCGCCCCAGCTGCTGGCCGCGTGCGAGCGCTTCCATGTACCGCTGCTCCGCACGACGATCGCCACCCCAGCCGCGATCGCCAAGATCGGCGTCTTACTGGAAAATGCACTCGCCGTGCGCCAGGTCGTGCATGGCGTCCTGATGGACATCCTGAGCCTCGGCGTCCTCATCACCGGCGACAGCGGCATCGGCAAGAGCGAGTGCGCGCTCGACCTGGTCGTCCGCGGGCATCGCCTGGTGGCCGATGATGCAGTCGAGGTGCGCCGGCGCGGTGAGACGGATTTGATCGGCACCTGCCCGGAGCTCACGCGGCATCACATGGAAGTGAGAGGCCTCGGTGTGATCAACATCCGCGATCTGTTCGGCGTGGCGGCCACCCGGACGTCAAAGCGGATGGAGCTGGTGGTCCAGCTCGAGCGGTGGGACTCGGCGCGCGAGTACGACCGGCTGGGACTCGAAGAGAACCTGTGGGAACTGTTCGGCGTCAGGATCCCGCTCGTTCACATGCCCGTGGCGCCCGGACGTAACCTGGCGATCCTCGTCGAGGTGGCCGCGCGCAATCAGCTCCTGCGCACGCGCGGCTTGAACGCCGCGCGCGACCTGGCCGCCCGCCTCGAACAGCAGCTGCGCGAAGCCGACGGGGATGCGAATGCCGACGACGATGCCGAGCATGGAGGACCGGTGTGACGGCGAAGGCCAAAGGACGGCGGCCAACGCGATCGACGATCGCGCGGCGCCCGCGCCCTGTGCCAGAGGCGGCACCTGCGCGCGGCACGCGGAGATTCGTCATCCTCACCGGCCTCTCAGGCGCAGGGAAGACGCAGGCCATCCGAGCCCTGGAAGACCTCGGTTACTTCTGCGTCGACAACCTGCCGTCGGCACTGATCCCGACGATGGCCGAGCTCGCCGCGCGCGCCGACACCGGCCTGGAGAAAGTGGCGATCGTGGCCGACGTGCGCGAAGGCGGATTCCTGAAGGAGTTCCCGAAGGTCTTTCGGCGCCTGAAAGCCATGCCGGGGATCATGCCGCGGCTGATCTTCCTGGAAGCCAGCCCGTCGACGCTCGTCCGCCGGTTCAGCGAGACGCGCCGTCCGCATCCGCTCGCACCCGATCGCTCCGTTGCCGAAGGCATCAGGGAGGAGCGGACCAAGATGAACGCCATTCGCTCGATGGCCGATCTGATCCTCGACACCTCGAACCTCACCGTCCACGAGCTGCGCGACATCTTCATGCGCATGTCGCGCGACGAGGGCGGCCGGGCGGCGATGGTGGTGAACCTCGTGAGCTTCGGCTATAAGCATGGCGTGCCGATGGATGCCGACCTGGTGTTCGACGTGCGCTGTCTGCCGAACCCGCATTTCGTCGATACGCTTCGCCCTCTGACCGGCCGTGACCGCGCTGTTGTGCGGTTCATGCGCCGCCACGGGTCAACCCGGGAGTTCATCGACCGGCTCACGTCGTTTCTCACGTTCGCACTCCCGCAGTACGTCCAGGAAGGGAAGAGCTATCTGACCGTAGCCATTGGATGCACAGGAGGCCGGCACCGCTCGGTCATGCTGGCCGAAGAGCTCCGGAAGCCCCTTGGAGACGTCAAAGGCGTTACCGTGCGTGTAAAGCACAGGGATAGCTGACGCCCCCTGAACCGAACATGAATACGAACCGAGATCTGAGCACGGGGAAGACAGAACGGCCATGATCGGCATCGTCGTTGTTACCCACGGCCAGCTGGCCACCGAGCTGGTCAATGCGACGGAAACGATCGTCGGAGACCTGCCGCGCTTCGCGGCGGTGTCGATCGGCTGGCATGAGGACACCGCCGACGCCCGGGAGGAGATTGCGCAGGCCGTCGCGCGCGTCGATCAGGGGCAGGGCGTCCTGATCCTGACGGACATGTTCGGCGGCACGCCGTGCAACCTGGCCATGACGTTCCTCGAAGAGAACAAGGTCGAAGTGCTGACCGGCGTCAACGTGCCGATGATGATCAAGCTGTCGGGGCTGCAGGAACGCGGGGAACTGCTGTCGGTCGCGCGGGAGATGCGCGAGCACGGCCGTCATGCGATCTGGGTGGCCTCCGACCTGCTTCGCGCTGAGAAATCATGAGCTCGCGGATCAATTCCCAACTTCCAATTCCCAACCCCCAGAAGGACTGCCGCCTTCAGGGATGCTTTGGGTGCTGGGAGTTGGAAGTCGGGAGTTTGTGGTGACGACTCGCTCCGTCACCGTGGTCAATGCGCTCGGTCTGCACGCGCGGGCGGCGGCGCGCTTCGT